>Ga0247843_1001327_pt1 | contig 51017 bp, 52 predicted proteins | sample LaCruzMarch2017__FD_192420 | JGI IMG/M metagenome (GOLD analysis project Ga0247843, IMG submission 192420) | Freshwater microbial communities from meromictic Lake La Cruz, Castile-La Mancha, Spain - LaCruzMarch2017_8m | ecosystem: Environmental > Aquatic > Freshwater > Lake | place: Spain...
CACGCCACATCTTTCTTGGCTCGCACCACACCATTACAACATCCGTCTTGAGCGCTTTATCGTCGCGATGCAGCTATGGGTCATGCATATCGATGACAAGGTGATTGTGATCGACTTGGGCGTGGGAAATCATAAAAAACGCGCCTCTGAGCGCATGAATAATCTCAATACATTGACGCCGCTATGGTTGGCCGCAGCGGGCGCTGATCCAAAGTCAGTGACACACGTGATCGTGACCCACTTTCATCCTGACCATGTGGGTTGGGGTACTCGGATGGACGATGGTCGTTGGGTGCCGATGTTTCCGAATGCTCGTCATTTAATGCCAAGAGTTGATTTCGAACTTGCGCATGCAGCTTATTTGAAAGGTGATAAGGGTGTGATTAGCGGATCTTTTGAGGACAGCGTTTTGCCCTTGTATGAGGCGGGTTTGATTGATTTGATTAGTGATGGGGATATTGTGGCCGGATGTCTGGAAGCTGAGGCGATGCCTGGGCACACCCCTGGTTCATTACATTTCCGTCTCCAGTCTGAAGGTAAAGAAGCAATTTTTGCGGGCGATGTGATGCATAGCCCATTACAGATTGCCATGCCACATATCAATACTTGGATTGATGCCCACGCTGAGCAGGCGCGCGAATCGCGTGCCTTGTTTTTAAAACGCGCTGCTGAACGTCAGGCCTTAATCATGCCTGTCCATTTCGGCTGGCCACATTGTGGTTACGTGCGCGGCGATAGTATCAAGGGCTATCGTTTTGAACCTGTTGAGCCAGATGCACGCGGTGAGTAGGACATGATTTAAGCGCAGTATCCCGCACTATATAAAAACGGAGACAAAATAATGAAAAATTTTTTACGTTGTTTGACATTGATTTTTGCGTGCGTATCGCAGCCTGCACTGGCACAGCCTTATCCCAATAAGCCTGTTAAGGTCATCATTACGTATCCCGTAGGCGGACCTGCAGATCAAATCGCGCGAGAACTTGCGGTGGGACTGACTCAAAATCTTGGTCAGTCCTTTGTGGTGGAAGCCAAGCCTGGTGCGAGCGGATCGATTGGTACTGCTTTTGTGGCGAAAGCCCCTGCTGATGGATATACGCTACTCGTTGGCGCGGGCGCACCGCATACTGCATTCCCGGTATTTAGTGCCAAGTCACCGTATGACGGTATTGCTGAATTTAGCCCTGTTCTCTTGATTGTGGATGTACCTAATGTGATGGTGATCGCACCACACATTAAAGCCAAGGACGTCAAGGAATTTATTGAGTTGGCTAAGACAAAGCCCATGACGTATGCCTCAACTGGGACAGGAAGCTCAACGCATCTGGCGGGTGAAATCTTTCAAATCGAAACAAAAACAAAGATGACACACGTACCGTACAAGGGTGCGACACCCGCCATGACAGACATGCTAGGTGGACATGTCGATGTTTCATTTTTGAATCTCTCTGCAATGTTGCCGCATATTCAGTCGGGACGGTTACGTGCGATTGGTTTAACGGCAGAGGCACGTTCTAAGGCGTTACCTGATGTGCCGACATTGAATGAATTAGGGATTAAGGATGTGACGGGCTCGTGGTATGGCCTGTTGGCACCCGCGGGTACGCCAGACAGTATCATCACAACTCTGTATCAGGCGGCTCATAAATACTTTTCTCAGCCAGAGGTTCGTGCACGTATCGAGGCGGGAGGTTCTGATCTTAAATTACTGAATCCACAACAGTTTCGAGCTGCGATGGTTCAAGAGAAAGCAGAGCTTACCGAATTGAACAAGATATTAAATATTCGGATGGAGTAAGTATTTCTGGTTTTAAGTCTTGGTTCTTGAAAATTTAAATCTTTCATAAAGAAGAAAATGGATAAGGCAGTTGTTTCAGCTCAGCAGGCAATCGAAGACATCGCAAATGGTGCCAGTGTTGCAATTTCCGGTTTTGGTTTGGCACATCGCTTTCCCAACACCTTGATTTTTGCCTTGCGCGACAAAGGTGTCCGCGATTTAACTGTCGTGTGTAACTCGCTTGGCGCACCTGGTGAAAAAGGGCAACTCCTTGTTGAAAATGATCAAGTTAAAAAAATCATTACCTCTTTTTCGATTCGCGCCGGCATGGAAACAGAAGCCGAAAGACGGATTGCTGAGGGCACACTTGAAGTAGAGCTCGTGCCTCAAGGCACGTTGGTCGAGCGCTGTCGTGCGGGAGGATCCGGGATCCCCGCTTTTTACACGCCAACCGGAATAGGTACTGATCTGGAAGCAGGTAAAGATATCCGCTATTTCAACGGCCAACCGTATTTGCTAGAGCACGCGATACAAGTGGACTATGCGTTTTTGAGCGCATATCGGGCAGATCGTGCGGGCAATGTTCAGTTTCGCGGTGGGAGTGCGAACTTCAACGCGAGCTTTGCCAAAGCCGCACGGATTGCGATTGTTGAGGTCGAGGAGATCCTTGAAGTTGGCGAGTTGGCTCCAGAGCATATTCATTTACCGGGAATTTTTATTGATCGTGTTGTAAAGATTACAGATCCGATTGATATCAATTCCTTGTCTCGCTCAGGCAAACGCTCAGCAGACAGCGCGCGCATGTATCACGGCAAACCTGCTTTGACACGCAGTGGAATTGCTCAAAATGCAGCAAGTATCGTACGAAACAATTCTTACGTAAATCTAGGTGTTGGCATTCCCACGCTCGTCTCCAATTTTCTTGAAGGGCGAGGGGTGTGGCTGCACGCTGAAAACGGTGTGCTGGGCTATGGTGGCATCGTGACAGGTGACGCTGTGGATCCCGATGTCTTTAATGCGGGCGGTCAGTTTGTCGAAGCAATCCCGGGTACGTCATTTTTTGAAAGCGTGACCTCGTTTGAGATGGCACGAGGGGGTCATATTGATACAGTGATTCTCGGTGCGTATGAAGTGGATGCAGAGGCGAGCGTTTCGAACTGGAGTGTGACGGATGCAAAGCGCGGTGGTATTGGCGGCGCAATGGATCTCATCTCTGGAGATGTCGAGCTGATCATTGTGATGGAGCACGCTGATAGCAAGGGCCGTACAAAACTCCCACGACGTTGTAAATATCCTCTTACTGGAAAACGTTGTGTGGATTGGCTTGTGACCGACCTCGCAGTTTTACACTGGGTCGATGGACGTTTTGTCTTAGAAGCCATCGCCCCTGGATTTACGCCCGATGAAATTAAAGCATTAGGAGAAATCCAGTTTGATGTTGCGCCTGATTTGAAAGTAATGATTTAGAAAACAATCATGACAAGCATGGTCAGCTTTCTTGATACCTCAAGAAAGCGCAGGCGTTACAGAAAATAATTTAAATGGGAAAAATTTAATGTCTTCAATGAAAGCAAACCTAAAACGGCTTTTCGTTCTCTTAATGCTCGCACCAAGCCTCGCGGCTGTTGCCCCGGCTGTGGCGCAGAGCAATGCAGCCGATCGCCCCATTAAAATCATCGTGCCCTTTTCACCTGGTGGCGGTACTGACACCATTGCGCGTACATTGGGCGCGGCAATGTCTCAGGATCTTGGCCAAACAGTGATCGTTGAAAACAAGCCGGGTGCAGGGACTGTGATTGGTTCGGATACGGTTGCCAAGAGTGCGCCAGATGGCACGACTATTTTGATTGCGACCTTTGCCCATGCTGTGAATCCAAGCTTACGAAGCAAAATGCCTTTTGATACCGATAAGGCGTTTGATCCCGTCGTGTTGATCGGACGATCACCCAATATCTTGGTGGTTCCGGCCAATAGTCCTTACACAACAATCAAAGAGCTCGTGACTGCCGCAAAAGCCGACCCTGGCAAACTGACCTTTGCCTCTCAGGGCGTAGGTACGTCAGCACACTTGGCCGGAGAGCTTTTTAATTCACTTGCGAATGTCAATATGACGCATGTTCCCTACAAAGGTGCGGGACCTGCACTCAATGATTTGTTGGGCGGACAAGTCAATATGATGTTTGCAACGGCAACGGCTGCCGCACCACTGATTGAAAGTGGCAAGGTACGTGCCTTAGGCGTGACTACGCCAGAACGATCCCCTGTTCGACCCGAGGTGCCCTCTATTGCAGAGGCGGGCGTGCCGGGTTATGCCGCTGAGAGTTGGTATGGTTTCTTTGTCCCAACGGGCACACCAGCAGAAGTCGTTAAAAAGCTGAATGCTGCGACGGCTAAAGCCGCTCAATCAGACGTTTTCCGCAAACGTGTCGAGGGTGAAGGCCTTGTCATCTCGGCAGGGACGCCCAAAGAATTGGCCGATTATGTGAGTGCAGAACAAAAGCGCTGGGCAGCTGTTGTCAAGGCTGCAAAGATTGAACCAAACTAATTTGTATAGATCAGCACCTCTATCCAACCATATTTTGAGAGCAACATGAGTGAAACGATTGAACTGATTGTGACGGACGGTATTGCAACGGTCTACTTAAATCGCCCTGAAAAACGTAATGCATTTAGTGATGACATGCGTAGCAAGTTTATTGAGACACTTGAGGGTATCGCGACAGATCGCACTATTCGTGCAATGGTCTTGACCGGTCGCGGTAAGGGTTTTTGTGCGGGTGGTGATGTGGCAGGGATGGAAAAGCGCATGAAAGCGCCTCAAGGCGAGGTCGGCATCAATGGTTGGGCAAGACAGCAACGCGTGCACCATGTTCAAACACTGCTTTACACGATGCCTAAACCTACGATCGCGGCCGTTAATGGTGCTGCCTCCGGACTGGGTGCTGATACCGCGTTGGCTTGCGATTTTGTGATGGTCAGTCCGAGTGCAAATTTTGCATGGTCATATATCAGCCGCGGGTTAATCCCCGATGGTGGAGGTATGTATTTCTTGCCGCGAAGAATCGGTTTGCCTAAAGCCAAAGATCTCATTTTCAGTGGCCGTAAAGTTGACGCACAAGAAGCGCTCGCGCTCGGTATTGCCGATCAAATGAGTACGGATGACGGCCTGGTTGCGGATGCGCAGGCTTGGGCGAAGTCACTGGCTCAAGGTTCACCGACAGCACTGGCACTGAGCAAGACCATCCTCAATCAGACCTTTGAGTTGACTTCGACGCAAGTATTTGCACAAGGCAGTCAGGCGCAAGGTATTTGTTATACAAGCAGTGAACACCGCGAAGCTGTCACGGCCTTTCTTGAGCGTGCCGCTGCAGCAAAAAAGGCATGAGCGAAAAGATGGATGCGATTTCTAGACTGTTTCAACCACGTAGCGTTGCGGTGATCGGTGCCTCTGGCGATCCACGCAAAACGACGGGTCGCCCCATTACCTATCTGATGAAGCATGGCTATGCGGGTAAGGTGTATCCAGTCAATCCAAAGGCGGATCGTATTGGCGATCTTCCCTGTTACGCCAGCATTGCTGAGCTACCTGAGGCACCCGACGTTGCGATCGTATTGCTGGGGGCCGCTAGAGCGCATGAAGCGGTGCGTGAATTAGCCGCGCGTGGCACAGCTGCCGCAATTGTTTTGGCGAGTGGTTTTGGTGAAACCGGCGAAGCAGGCGCAGCACGACAAGCCGCCCTCATGAGCGCAACCGGTCAAATGCGGATATTGGGTCCAAATACGATCGGATTAGTGAATTTGACAGACCGTATTATTTTGTCAGCAAGTGCCGCCCTTGAAATGGATGCGTTCGAAGCGGGCTCGGTCGGTCTTGTGTCACAGAGTGGCGGGATTCTTGGGTCAATCTTGTCACGTGGCGCGGCGCGGGGCATCGGCTTTTCAAAATTGATTTCTACGAGTAATGAAGTCGATCTTGAGTTATCTGACTTTGTTGAGTATTTAGCCAATGATCCTGCAACGCAGGTGATAGCTTTATATGTAGAGACGATTCGTCATCCTGAGCGTTTTAGACGCGCAGTAGCCGTGGCGCGAGCAGTAGGTAAATCTGTGGTGGCCTACAAAGTAGGACGCTCAGAAGCGGGCGCACGCGCGGCAATCTCCCATACCGGTGCGATGGCAGGCTCTGACAGATTGTATGACGCCTTCTTTAAACAGATTGGGGTCATTCGCGCTGAGCAGTTCAATGACTTATTAGATATATGTTCGGCCCTGACAACTACCCGCATCCTAAAAGGTAAGCGTATTGCAGTCCTAACGTCGACCGGTGGTGCCGGAACGTTGGTTGCAGATAGTTTAGGTGTATCGGGTTTCGAGACGCCGGCTCCCGATTTAGTGACGGCCCAAGCCTTACGTGATTTGCAAAAGGGTGACGAAGCTGCCCTAGATAGAAATCCGATAGATGTCACGCTAGCCGGTCTTGATCCTGTATTACTGCGCGGCATTATTCGAGCTGTCCTGGCGAGTCCCACGTATGATGCATTGGTCGTGGTGGTGGGTTCCTCAAGCTTGGCGATGCCTGACTTGGTCGCTGATGCGATTCGAGATTGTTTGGGTGACTCAGATAAACCGATCTTGGCCTATGTCAGTCCTCATGCGCCAAATGTTGTGCAAGTCCTTGAGGGGCGTGGTGTACCAGCCTTTTTAAATCCAGAGTCTTGCGCTGTCGCATTTCAGGCGATGGAAACGGTTTCTCTATCATTGCCAACCTTTACGCCATTGCGCAATTCACCTGATCACACAGCACTCTCAGGTCGTGAGGGTGCCTTAAATGAATATGAAGCGAGCCAGCTTTTTGGTCATTACGGCATTCATTGTGCTCAGACGCAAGTCGTGCATAGTGCGCCAGAGGCCGTTGCTGCCGCACAAAAATCAACAGGCCCTGTTGTTTTAAAAGTATTGTCTTCTGACATTCTTCATAAATCTGAGGTCGGTGGTGTGCGGCTAGGGTTGACAGTTGAATCGTTACCAAAGGCTTTTGACCAAATGGTGATAGATGTCCGAACCCATGCAGGGATCGATGCCAAGTCTTTCATCATTCAGCCGATGTTGCGCGCACCGGCAGAGTTGATTGTGGGTATGCACAGGGATCCTCTGGGTACTGCGCTGATGGTCGGTATGGGCGGTATTACTGCAGAACTGATGAATGATAGTGTCTTGTGCCTGATGCCACCTGGTATGGTCGTGTCGGAGGAGCAAGCGTTTGGTCTGCTTAAGCAACTAAAGTCTTGGCCCTTGCTCGATGGCTATCGGGGCAAGCCAAAGCTTGATGTGGAGGCTGCTGTTCAAGCGATCATTGGCTTTTCAACGATGGTGGCTTCGTTGGGTGAGCTGTTGCTTGAGGCAGAGATGAATCCATTGTTAGTCATGGAAGCAGGGCATTCGGCTGTAGCCGCCGATGCCGTCGTGATATTGGCACCTAAGGCAACATAATGTGCCCGTTGTTTCATAGCGCCGAAATAATCTGCCCAAACTTTCCGTTGTTGTAGTCTTGTATCGCCTGCGTGATCTCTGCGCGGGTATTCATGACAAAGGGTCCATGGCCAGCAATCGGCTCATTTAGTGGCTTTCCAGAGAGTAACAATACAACGGCGTCTTCAGTAATTTCTGCTTCGAGCGCATTTCCTTCGCGCTCCATCACTGCCATTTCAGACCTCCCAATGATTTGCTCACCCAATTTAAGTGCACCGCTCAACACATACAGCGCTGCCGTGTGTCCTGAGGGGAGATCCACTGAGAGTATTCTTCCTGCATTTAAGCGTAGATCCCAAACGTTCATAGGTGTAAATGTTTGCGCAGCACCTTTTACGTTTTCAAAAGCGCCCGCTATGATGCGTGCGATACCTGCATCATTCGCAAGCACAACGTCGGTAATGTTGTCTGCCGTGATGCCTTGATAGCCTGGCGATGACATCTTGTCTTTAGCAGGCAAGTTCACCCAAAGTTGAATCATCTCAAACGGTCCGCCTTGGTGGGCATATTCTTCACTATGAAATTCTTCGTGTATCAAGCCGGACGCAGCCGTCATCCATTGCACGTCTCCAGGACCAATTGTGCCTCCTCCGCCTGAGGAGTCTCGATGTGAGACACCGCCTTGATACACAATCGTGACTGTCTCAAAGCCACGATGAGGATGCTGTCCCACGCCGAGTTTGTGCTGGGTGGGAGGAAAAACCGTTGGACCGGCGTGGTCCATCATTAAAAAGGGTGAGATTTTTTCCGCGATATCGTTATAAGAGAAAATATTTTGCACGGGAAAACCACTGCCTACCCAGTGACTACCATTGCTGCGTTTAATGAATGCTAGTTTTTTCATTTTCATAAAAAGAAAAAGGTGCTCTGAGCTACGCCAAACAGGGCACCTTAATGATCCGCTTAGGGAGGATTTATTCCAGTTGTAGATTGGCAGCCTCTACAATTTTTCTCCAGCTTTCGCGCTCTTTATCCATAAAGGCACCAAACTCTGCTGGTGTGCCACCACCGGGTACACCACCCATTTCAGCAAAGCGTTTCTGAATGTCAGGTGTCGCCAATACTTTTTTGGTGGCTTGCTGGATTTTGTCGACGATTGCAGGCGGTGTGCCTGCAGGTGCTACAAAACCAAACCATGCCGTGACGACCATGTCTTTAATGCCCGCTTCAGCCATTGTTGGGACATCTGGCAGCTGAGGTGAGCGTTCTGCACCTGTCACCGCCAAGGCACGGAACTGTCCTGAGCGAATAAAGCCAATTGAGCTTGGGAGGTTATCAATGGCAAACGTCACTTGCCCACCTAGCAGTGCTGCAACGGCGGGACCCATGCCTTTGAAGGGCACGTGTGTGAGGTTTGTCTCAGTTCGTTGGGCGAACATCTCTGCAGACATATGCGGTGATTGACCTGTGCCCGAAGAGGCAAAGCTGTAATTACCTTTTGGATCATTTTTAATCGCAGCGACGAGCTCCTTTACACTGTTATAAGGTGATTTACTGTTCACCACCAAAACGTTTGGCACGGAAATGACCAAGGTGATGGGGCTGAAGTCTGTCGGCTTGTAAGGGAGTTTTTTATAGAGGCTGTAGTTAATTCCATTGGGGCCGATATTGCCAAAACCAATGGTGTAGCCGTCTGCGGGGGCTTGTATCAGCGCTTGCGTACCGATAATGCCTGCTGCGCCTGCGCGATTTTCTACAACCACGGTTGTGCCGAGCTCAGCCCCAATCTTTTCGCTGAGCAAGCGTGCAGTGATGTCGGTCGTTCCGCCAGGTGCGGCCGGTACGATGAGCTTGATGGGTCTTTCTGGCCACGCTGCGTGAGAAGCTGGGGCGAGCGCTAGGGCAAACAGGCTCAACACGCCAGCTTGAAAAATAGACTTCATGAAAGTGTCTCCTTAATATATTTTTAAGTGTGTGGATCTTGATCCACACTCCCACTAAATTAGCATCAATTTAACGCGCGAATGTTGTTCGCTAGGGTTTCATCTTAATCAAATCTAGTATTATCAACAGTTGAAACTAACGAACAAGTACTAAATTGGAGCCCGAATATGATGGTTCGCTTTGCAATTTTACTTTGCGGGTCCTTGCTTTCTCCTCTGCTGAGTGCTCAACCGACCCAATCAGCCGCCTCGGCTGCGACATCGATGTCAGAGTCTTGGCGCTATAGCGTCACGCCCTATCTTTGGGCTATGGGTATCACAGGCTCAGTCTCGCATAATGGAAGCAAATTAGGTGAGGTCAAACTCACGCCTGGGGATATCCTGTCAGATATAAAAATGGGTGCAATGTTGGTTGCAGAAGCCCGTTATGGTCGCGTGGGTCTATATTTAGATGGCATGTATGGGGATTTGGGCGCAACAAAGTCTCGCGTAGTGGGAAGTGAGGATTTGAGCGCATCCACAAACATTAAAATGTCGATGTTGACCATAGCGCCAGTCTATACGCTGTATCACACACCAGCACTCAATCTTGATGGATTGGTGGGTGCGCGCATAATGTGGCAAAACGCGCGCTCAACGATCTCGCTTCCAGCAACTGGTCAATCCGTGACCGAAAGCAGCAACCTTCAACTTGCCGCTGCTGTGGCGGGCGTCAAAGGCCGCTGGAATATCGGTAGCTCAAACTACTTTGTGCCTTTTTATGTTGATGTCGGTGCAGGTCAAACATCGAGTTTTACTAGTCAAGCATATGTAGGCGTAGGCCGGACTTATGATTGGGGCGATGTGTCCTTAGTCGCAAAGAATGTTTACTATCAATTCAAACCCAACAATACGAATGTTGATTTAAATATGTTGGGTGCTGCGATCGCCGTGACGTTCAGGTTTTAAAAAAGTGTCTGGCTGTCAACGCTCTTTTGAATAAAGAGAAGGCTCACTAGAATTAAGCCTTCTCTACCGCCTCAGTAATTCTCTTAAGCACTTCCAATCGAGCATGATGTTTGTCATTCGCAGGTAAAACATGCCAAGGTGCTTGTGTTGTGTCTGTTTTCGCAAACATTTCCTCCGCAGCTTTCTCGTAGGCCGGCCATTGACGCCGGTTACGCCAGTCTTCTGGGGTGATTTTAAAGTTTTTATAAGGTGAATGTTCGCGCGCCCTGAATCGGGAGAGCTGCTCCTCTGCAGTCACCGCGAGCCAAAATTTAAGTACGATCGCGCCTTGTTGAGCAAGCTGCATTTCGAATTCGTTGATTTCTTGGTATGCCCTCTGCCATGCAGAGCGCTTAGCGTAGCCCTCGACGCGCTCAACTAGGACCCGTCCATACCAAGAGCGATCAAAAATTGCGATACGCCCCTGCCTGGGAACCTTGCGCCAAAACCTCCAGAGATATGGTCTATCCATTTCAAAAGGTCTGGGTGCCGTAATAGAAATGGTTTGATATTGTCTTGCATCCAGCGCACGCGTAATACGCCGAATGGCGCCGCCTTTACCGGCGGCATCTTGACCTTCAAACACTAGGACGAGAGATTTCTTTTTAAAGTTTTTTTCACGGACTTCAGTGGAAAGTCTATTTTGCCATTGCATCAGTTCTTGATCGTAGTTTTCTTTGCTCACACTGGCTTCATAGTCGAGCTTGTCCAGGCGAGGTCTAGATCGTGGGCGTTTAATTGGCGCGCCAGGATTGTGCGTAGGAGGTACTTGAATGGTGTGCTGTTTAAAGGCATTCAGAACAGACTCTGCGGTTCTGAAGATGCGCATGTTTTTATCGGCACTCGGGATGACCGTCCATGGGGCATGGACCGCATCTGTTGCTTCAATGATGCGCTGTCCTGCTTGTCTAAATCGATCAAAGAGTTTAAAAACTTTCTCATCGTTTTTATCCACTTGCCAAGCAGTAGAGGGGTTCGCCAACAGCAATTCGATGCGTGCACGTTGCGCCTCACGCGACAAGTGAAACCAAAGCTTAATGATTTGTACATCATTAGCTACAAGTGTGTCCTCAAAATTTCGTACTGCGCTGATCATTGCCTCGAGTTTGTCTGGGTCGACATTTTTTTTAGCAAGCTCCTTCAAGATGGGCATGTATACGGCACCAAACATGATCCCAACCGATCCTTTTGGTGGAAGGCTTTGCCAAAGTCTTCGCATCAACGGATAGGCTTTTTCCTCTTGAGTGGGTGTGTCAAAAGCGAGTGTTCTCACATGCCTTGGATCCAACCATTCATTGAGAAGATTCACGGTCTCACCTTTACCCGCGCCGTCGATACCAGCTACTACAATCACTAAAGCACGATCTTTGAGCTTTAGGTGCCGATATTGTTCTTTAAGTAGCTCAATGCGAAGGGGTTCCTCAAGCCGAGCAAACGTATCATCCGGTAAAGTCGGATCCTTTTCTGCTTCGTCAAACATGCCGTTCATACGTGTTCCTTGAAAAGACTCCCATCTGCGTTATCGTATGCCATTCAACGACAGCTGGAGCAACCATGACCGAACTGAATCAGATTATTGACCTGCTTGGGCTGCAGCCCCATCCAGAGGGTGGCTATTATCGCGAAATGCATCGGTCAGCAACATCGATCAAAGATTCGAGTACGCTCGAAGATAAATGTGCATACACCACTATTTACTATTTGCTGGGCGGAGATGATTTTTCAGCTTGGCATCGCATTCAGTCTGATGAGACTTGGTTTTATCACTTAGGATGCGACCTGCTTGTTTATTATTTTGATGAAAAACAAACATTACAAACAATTGAGGTTGGGATGGAGTCAATGAATCTCCAGGCCACAATCCCAGCCAAAACATGGTTTGCTGCAAAACCAACGCAGAAAAACGGTTTCTCTCTCGTTAGCTGTGCAGTGGCACCAGGCTTTGAATTCAGTGAGTTTGAGATCGGGACCTCAGAGAAGCTTTTAGAAATGTATGGAGATATTGATAAAAACCTGCAAGTGATTCAAGCACTCACTCGAGCATGAAGGCGTCATTGACACAGTGAGTACATTATCAAAATACGATAAAACTCTTTCTCAACTCATATCGGAATTTTTGTCGCTTGGATATCGAGTACTTGTAAAACGTATAATAAAAATTGACAACGCAATGACCAGTATCGTTCCACCAACCGCTAGCATTTCAAGAATATTGATGGGGACATGACTCATGATATCCACCATATGTCTCGTTAACGCAGTGATGGCAATGTAAAGCAAAAATCTGACGGGCATGTGGTTTGTTTTAAAGTAAATCCCCACCATGGCACCAATTTCAAGATAAATGAAAAGCAACAAAAGGTCTTGAATCGAAGCATGATGTTTTTGAAACATTTCAAAGAATGTCCAACCTGCAGCCCAAACTGTTGCCGCACCAATCCCAAAGAGTGCGAGTCGATGAAAAATACCCACAAAAGCATTACCAAGTCTGTCGAATGTTTTTAATTGATTTTCCATAGATCATTCCTTGTAATGTATTCATTAGAAGCGATTAAAATGAAATAACCAAGCTAAGTTTCAGTTTCGGTGTATGTTTAACAGTCTGATTAGGCAGGTATTTAAACTTTTACATGCTTCTTATCATTTCATTTATTCTAAATACGCTTTTAATGAGTGCGGCGATACTCTTACACTACGAGTCTCTCTTTTACCTCGATAAAACCCTTAAGCGTCTCACTCATATCAAACCACGACTGAAAGTATTAATTGGCGTGGCAGTCATTTTTGTGACACATTTGATAGAAATCTGGATATTTGGTTTAGGTTTTTTTCTGTCTTTGCAGATTGAGGGAATGGGACAGCTTGTAGGTGAAACTGGTCAATTATTCTTGGATTGCGTGTACTTTTCCTTTATCACTTACACCACGGTCGGTTACGGTGATTTGGTGGCACTGGGGCCGATCCGTTATTTGACGGGTGTAGAGGCGCTAACGGGCCTGATATTGATTACGTGGTCCGCATCTTTTCTGTTCATGGAGATGCAGCGACATTGGGCAGATGATAAAAAGAATGCGCCAAAAACTTAACGTAATTTAGTCCGTGCTGCGTGCAGTTTTCTGTAGCTATCAATTAAACGGTGATGCCTGTCGAGCCCTTCCAGTTTTAAGCTCGTTGGCGTTAAACCAAAGAAGTTAGAGCTGCCATCTACTGAGCCGAGCACGGCATCCATTCTTTCATTGCCAAACATTCGGCGGAAATTCACAATGTAGTCATTAAGCTCTAGCTCATCATCCAGCAGAATCTCTAGTACTGCATTGACCGCTTGGTAAAACAATCTGCGCTCGACCGTAATGTCGTTATATTGCAGAAAGGCACCCACTGATACTTGCGCATCTTCAAAACGCTTTAAGGCGAGTTGAATTAAGAGCTTCAACTCCAGAACGGTGAGTTGACCCCAAACCGTGTTCTCATCAAATTCGATACCGATTAAGGTCGCGATGTCGCCATACTCATCTAGTTCATTATTTTCTAGACGATCAAGGAGTGCGCTGAGTTTGGCATTATCCAAGTTTGTGAGATTTAAAATGTCAGCACGGAATAACAAGGCCTTGTTGGTGTTATCCCAAATCAAATCTTCGATCGGATATATCTCAGAATAGCCAGGTACCAAAATGCGACAGGCACTTGCGCCTAATTGGTCGTATACCGCGACATACGTTTCCTTGCCTAAATCTTTGAGAATGCCAAACAACGTAGCTGCTTCCTCGGTGTTTGAATGTTCACCTTGCCCAGAAAAATCCCACTCAACAAAATCGAAATCTGAGGCTGAGCTGAAAAAGCGCCAAGACACAATTCCACTAGAGTCAATAAAGTGCTCAACAAAATTGTTTGGTTCTGTGACGGCTTCGCTGGCGAAAGTGGGTGGAGGCAAATCATTAAGACCCTCTAAGCTGCGTCCCTGCAGCAACTCTGTCAAGCTTCGTTCTAGGGCGATCTCCAAGCTCGGGTGCGCGCCAAAAGAGGCAAAGACTCCGCCAGTTCGCGGATTCATCAAGGTCACGCACATCACTGGATACACTCCTCCGAGTGAAGCATCCTTGACCAAAATAGGGAATCCTTGATCTTCGAGGGCTTGGATGCCAGCAAGAATGCCGGGATACTTGCTGATTACTTCTTTCGGCACATCGGGCAAAGCAATTTCACCTTCTAAAATTTCGCGCTTGACTGCACGCTCGAAAATCTCAGATAAACATTGCACCTGTGCCTCAGCTAGCGTGTTGCCAGCACTCATGCCATTACTGACAAAAAGATTTTCAATCAAATTAGAAGGAAAATAAACCGTCTCGCCATCCGATTGACGGACATAAGGTAACGAACAAATACCGCGTTGTGTATTGCCAGAATTAGTGTCAATTAAATGCGAACTACGCAATTCACCATCTGGATTAAAAATTTTAAGACAATATGCATCGAGAATTTCTGTTGGCAACGCATCTTTATTACCAGGCTTGAACCAGCGCTCATCAGGGTAGTGCACGAACGCTGCATTGGCGATATCTTCACCCCAAAAGGCGCCAGCGTAGAAATGGTTATGACTCAGTCGCTCGATATACTCGCCCAAGGCTGAGGCAAGCGCGCTTTCTTTTGTTGAACCCTTTCCGTTGGTGAAGCACATGGGTGAATGCGCATCACGGATGTGTAAGGACCACACATTGGGGATAAGATTACGCCACGATGCAATCTCAATTTTGATGCCAAGGCTCGCTAACAACCCTGACATGTTGGCAATCGTTTCCTCTAGAGGTAGGTCCTTGCCTGCGATATAGGTGCTCGCATCGGCGGTCGATTCTAACGCTAATAAAGCTTGTGCATCCGCATCAAGATTTTTGACGAATTCAATCACAAACTCTGGACCTGCCTGCACTACTTTTTTTACCGTACAGCGCTCAATCGAACGCAAAATTCCTTGACGATCATGTGGAGAAATATCTTCAGGTAATTCGACCTGAATTTTGAAAATCTGCTTGTAGCGATTTTCTGGGTCAACAATATTGTTTTGAGAAAGGCGGATATTTTCAGTGGAAATTTTTCGACTATCGCAGTACAGCTTTACAAAATATGCGGCACACAACGCGGAGGAGGCCAAAAAATAATCGAAGGGGCCTGGAGCAGAACCATCTCCTTTGTAGCGAATGGGTTGATCTGAAATGACCGTAAAGTCATCAAACTTCGCTTCAAGACGCAGCTTGTCGAGAAAGTTAACCTTAATTTCCATTGGAAAATTCCGAAAATAATACTATTAGATATGCCTGATGGATCGCAACATCAATTTCATCAACGACTACTAGTGTAAAGCGTTATATGCTTTGCCTGAGCGGTAAAAAACCTCCCAATCCCGAGATTACTAAAAACCGGTAAAAGCACATGTCTATCAATATTGGATTTTTGTTATTCCCCAATCTTACTCAGCTCGATTTGACAGGGCCTGCTCAAGTGTTGAGTCGAATCCCGGATGCGAAAATCCATTTAATATGGAAATCAATCGAACCCGTTTTAACCGACGTTGGTTTTACGATCAATCCAACGACAACGTTTGTTGATTGCCCGCAGCTCGATGTGCTGTGCGTTCCTGGTGGTTCTGGTATTAATGAGCAAATGGTCGATCAAGAAACCTTGGATTTTCTACGTCACCAAAGTGAGCAAGCAAAATACGTCACGTCGGTTTGTAACGGATCCTTAATCCTTGCAGCAGCAGGTTTGCTCGTTGGTTATAAGAGTGCTTGCCATTGGATGTGGCGCAACTACCTCGAAAAGTTTGGTGCACTACCGGTGGACGCGCGAGTAGTCAGAGACCGTAACCATTTCTCCGGAGGGGGCGTCACAGCAGGTATTGATTTTGCCTTGGCGCTTGTTGCAGAAATCTCCGGTGATGAAGTTGCGAAAAGAATTCAGCTTACGCTTGAATACGACCCGCAACCTCCTTTTGATTGCGGCACGCCTACTAAAGCTGGACGAGAGATCGTCGAGAAAGTACTTCTTTTGCAAGCGGATCGCATCAAGAAAATTGAACGTAACATTGATCTAGCTGCGTTAAACAATGCCAAGCGCAGCTCAAAATAAATAAGTATTTGAGATAAAAATGAATTGTTATTTGCGATAGTACGTTCGCCTTGTACCGGTATTACGGAGGGTCGTTACGATAGGGGGAGTGTGCCACCTCTCCCCCTTCACGATACCCCAATACTCAATGCATGAACATTGTTATTTATAAACTAAATCCCTTAGCCCGAGTGAAATGACTGGAACATACGTGACCACCATCAGACAACAAAAAATCACAACAATAAAGGGTATCAGTCTAGCCACGATTTGATCGAGAGAAATACGTGCGATGGTACATGCGGCAAACAAGTTGACTCCGAAAGGAGGCGTGATCATTCCCATTGCAAGGTTAATCACCATGACCAGTCCGAAATGAACGGGATCGATACCGAAATGGATGGCAACCGGAACTAATATGGGTGCCAAAACTAGGATAGCCGCGCTTGTTTCAATAAACATGCCGATCACAAACAAGGCGAGATTCACGCCTAGTAAAAACATGGCAGGCGACTCAAGTACCTGATTGAGCCAGTTACCAATTTCAGTCGGGACACCTGCTCGCGTTAATAAAAATGCGAATAAGCCTGCGTTGGCGATGATGAACATGATCACCGCACTCGACACGACAGATTTTTTTAGGATTGGGAACAAATTACCCGGTTTGATTTCGCCATACACCACCATGCCTACGAATAAGGCATAAAAGACAGCGACCGCAGCGGCTTCTGTGGGTGTAAAGACACCACCATAAATGCCACCCAGGATGATGACTGGCATCAACAGGGCCCAGGCGGCTTGAATCGTCGCACGTCCCACACTGAGTCGACCATCGCCATCGTTCTTTCCCCAGCCTTTCCATAGGCAGTACAGGTGGACAAAGAGCATCAGAGATACACCGATAAAGATGCCAGGTCCAAACCCTGCGATAAACAATTCACCGATCGATACCTCTGCAGCGACACCGTACAAAATCAGTGGGATGGAGGGAGGAATAATCACTCCTAATTCTGCGCTTGTGGCTTGCAGAGCCGCCGCATAGTTCGTTGGATAACCATGCTTGATTAAGGCGGGAATCAAAATAGCCCCAATAGCAAACGTTGTCGCAACGCTTGAGCCCGACACTGCAGCAAAAATCATGCAGGTCAGCACACACGTCATTGGTAAGCCGCCTTGGACACCCCCAACGATACTTTTCGCAAACTCTACGAGTCGTCGCGAAATGCCTCCGGTCTCCATGAGATTGCCGGCCAAAATAAAAAATGGAATCGCTGCCAAAGGAAACTTGTTCAAAGAGTTAAACATCTCTTTGACAGATATCAGCATATTGATATTGGCGATTTGAATACCCAAAATTGCAGCGAGTCCGATCGATACTGCGACCGAAATAGTGAGCGTAAAGCACAACATCATCGTAATCAGCATGGTGATGCTCATTGTGCAGCCTCCAGTTCACTATTTTGTGGATCAAAAAATTGCGCCACGATCGCAGGGATAGAAAAGAGTCCACCAACGGGCAGGGCTAAATAAGCCCAAAACATCGTGACACCCTCGAGACCAATCACGCTTTGCATGCGTCCACGTGTCGCATAGTCCCAGCCCCACCAAATAATAGTGACCACCAATATGAGTGCCGCGACGCAAGTACAAAAGGAAAGAATGCGCTTACCGAGTGGGCCGACCCAGCGTGCCAGTAAATCAACGCTGACCATCGCCCCGGCTCTAAAGGCAAAAGGAATGCCCATAAAGACCATCCAAATCAGACTGAAGCGAATGAGAACCTCTGTCCATTCAGCTGGGATTTCCAGCACAAACCGCATGATGACTTGGAACATACCAAGCGTAGCGGCAAGCGCCATCATCAAGCATGCCACTAGCGTTGAGAAACGGGTTGTCAGACTTTCTAACGTAAACAAAAACTGTTTCATTCTGAATCCAGAAAGAATAGGCGTAGCACTTGTGCGCTACGCCCATGTCAGAACACTATCAATTACTTGTAATTGCGGATGGCGTCGATCTTATCTTTACCAAAGTCTTTTTCAAATTGAGCATTTACCGGTTGAAGCTTGGCGACAAAGGCTGCTTTGTCGATATTCTCGACCACGGACATACCTTTCTTGCGTAATTCGGCCACACCATTTGCATCGTCTTGATCAACGCGTGCACGTTGAGCCTGAGAAGCAACCTTAGCCGCATCTAAAAAGACTTTTTGATCGGCAGGGGAGAGCTTATCAAAAGCCGCTTTATTCATCAGAAAAATGGCGGGACTGTAGACGTGACCCGTCAAGGTCATGTGCTTTTGTACTTGGTCAAACTTTGAGGCCATGATGACGGAAAGGGGATTTTCCTGACCATCCACTACGCCTTGCTGCAAGGCCGTAAACACCTCAGGAAATGCCATCGGGGTGGTGATAATCCCAAAGCCTTTGTATGCCGCGACGTGAACTGGGTTCTCCATCGTTCGCATTTTGAGCCCTTTTAAGTCATCCGGTCCGTTTACGGGTCTCTTGCTGTTGGTCATGTGCCGAACACCATTCTCAGACCATGCCAATGCCTTGAAACCTTTGCTGTCAAATTCTTTAAGCATCGCCTGGCCAATAGGGCCGTCCAGTACGGCACGTGCGTGAGCCTTGTCACGGAATAAGAAAGGGATATCTAAAATGCGGACAGCGGGCACAAAGTTTGGTATTGGGCCCGTACTAGTCCCAGCAAGTTCTTGCGTCCCCAATTGAACAGACTCAATACTTTCTCTCTCTCCCCCAAGACTGCCGGAGTAAAAGTTTTTAATAATGATGCGACCATTAGTACCTTTTTCTACTTCTTGGGCCAGCACATCAATGCCTACCCCTTGATGCGAGTTTTGCGCCACTGAGATGCTGTTACGCATGACGGTTTGTGAATAAGCGGTTGTGGCGAGGCCAAGGGTCAGAGCACCCGCCATAACGAGGGTTGCGCGTCGTATAAGTTTCATAATCTTCTCCAGATATAGTTGACTAAGCGTCTAGTCCGATATGTTGTCAATCATCGGGCTAAGTGTTGTTATTTGCTGCGCGACTAAAACTTTGCTGCTGCTATTGATGCTAAAAGAAAAGATCAATCTTTGGGCTAGGTACAATCCCTTGGGTGCTGTTTAGCGATATCATTCGAACGCATTATTTTGATGCTGGAGCCGGTATGTACAAAAATTTATTTAAAGTCCTAACGATCTTTTTTACGTTGACTTTCCCTGTATTTGCCAATGAACCAATACCTTCCTTGTTCAATGGTCTCAATATTGCTGCAAGAGAATCTTACGCAGCCGCTCGAGGCCTTGCAATAAAGAGTGATCAACCTGTCTTTTTGGTGACGGATACCGTAACGTTGATCAGGGGCGAAGATTTGGGTTCTTTGCCTTACACGCCTCCCATATATCACTACCTAAAGTCTATTTCGCACCTGCCTCTTGGCGTTTACTCAGCCTCTATTGGACTGATCGAAAATCCAACGGATAAACGTTGGCTGGAAAGGTTGAGGACATTACTCAACCAGGTGAAAAGTACTGAGGCGGAGTTGGGCAGTGCATCATTTACAGAGCCGCAAAGAGCTCGGCAGCATAATATCCTTTCATTGTCACGCACCTATCTCGAAGAGATTTTGAAGCGCGAACAAGCCGATACTCCCTCGGTTACCCGCTACTCGCGCACTCTCGCACCGCTACTTCTTGCCAATGCTGCAGATGCAGCAAACGTCCAGATCGAGGGCCTGGATCAAGCCGTTCGCGAACTTAGCAAAAAGCTAAAGCCGGGAGAATTTGAAAAAGCGATTGCAGTCATTACCGGTCCCAAGACACCCCGCGATGGGAATTTACAATTCCAGTATTTTGTCTATGCGTTTGGTTCTGGCTCCGCTAACACGAGAGTGCTTTACATGGAAAGCATCTTTGATCGGGAAGGTGCATTGAACGTTCTTAAAACGGTTTTGAATGACCGGCAGGCCAGTCAAGCTTTTTTTGGAGAGACGTATCGCCTAGAACGCGACCTGATGGCCGATGGGGCCACTGTCGAACTGATGCGCAGATTTGGTCATCTTGGGACTCAGCCTAAAAAAGAGTAATACAACCGCTTTCACTCAATTGCTGTTAAGCATTTGTCTGGGATCGTTTTGTCGCCTCGAGATCTATTAAAAGTTTTATTTTATTGCGAATTGAGTCAACGTCTTGTCGAGCAGTGAATAGGTCTTTTGCATACAGCTTATGCATAATTGGTAAGCGCAACTCGGCTAAGCGCTTATGTATCGTATCAATTTTCTGTAGATACAATTTTCGCGTATCACTGTCGACATGCGCAAAAGACTTTTCAATGAGTTCTATATCAACATACCAACGAGCAATTTTGTTCTTAACATAAAAAGCATATGTCCTAGGAAATAGGCTAGCAATCGGCCAGAGTATCGTTAGAAGCGGAATAAAGATCAAAGCCAATTTCATCAAAAACGTTGCTAACCCTGGGGATACATAGTTTGTTAGAAACGGTTTGCCATTGTTATAGAAGTTCTGCGCAACGGGGTGCGGTTCAAACATTCCTTGAACAGAAAAATTTGGAAATTCATTTTTTTCTGCAGTGGGTCGTTTTTCCGAATAAATTTCTTTAAGCGCCTCTGCCAATATCAATGTAAGACTTGGATCAAGATCTTTTTTAACAGCGACGCTCTCATATATGGTCAACAATCGCACATCCTCTGGAGGGAAATTGTTGACTATCGAAAGAGAGGATTCGCCAAGGTTATATGTATCGTAAGCAGCCCGCCAAGCAGAAATCGCTTGGATATCTCGAATGTTGGCTATTTTAATATCGCCTCGCAGTATTTCTGAATGCGTTTGATTGGTTTTTGAGTTGGCGGGTGGAATCCCGAGTCTAGTTATCATCACGTCCCAATCCATTTTTGCAGTGATGGGTTCGGGCCAGGCATTAATGATTTTTGAGTTTTTTGGCGAAACGCCAGACGCTAAAAATACTTGGTAATAAACCCAACCGCTTGAATAGATTGAGGGCAGGAAGAATCTTTTTGAAGACGCAGGGGTTTCTCCGCTATGTGGAGGGCTAAAAAAAATTATTTTTTTCCCTCTTAAGTCACGTAGATTTTTTATTTCAACGCCATTACGAACATAAAAATACAAAAGTGTTCGCCTGATTGCGCCGGCAGATCGAAAAAGACTTGTGACTTCATCCGTGGGCTGACCACCTGTTTCAAGATGAAATACAAAGTCTATTTCAGGATTTTTGACAGCCCACTCGATTAATGGAAGTTCATTGGATTTATCATGTTGGACCCGATATTCGAGCTTGACACCATAGGTATTTAAATGATCTTGGATAGTTTTGTATCGCCCGTTTAGTTTTCCATCGGCATCGACGCTTGAACGATCCACGCCAATAATTAAGGTGGAGGGGGGATACAAAAAATGTAGTACTGAATAAATAGATGCGACGAGCAGAAAAATAATGAGTATCGTTATGCGATGGCTAACAATCCAATACCAAAGACTAAAGCCAATCTTCACCGTAAAATCTCGCTATAAAAAGGGGAAAACTTTAAAGGCTTTTAGGGGATGCTAAGTCGCAAAGAGCAACTTCGTCAAGTAATGCTGAGTGGGCTATCTATATTTAATAAGATTGTTAGCATGAATATTTCATATTGATGAAATATTCATATGGCACTCTAATCAGAATATGAATAGAAAAATTCACCTCATTTACTTTAATGCAGGCGGTGGTCATCGTTCAGCCGCGCTTGCCCTGCAAGAAGTAATCGCTCAAACACATCCTGAATGGAATGTTTCACTGATCAATCTTTTCGAAGTGATTGATTCGGAGCGTTACTACCAAAAATTGACCGGATTTGCCCCTGAAGACTTGTATAACTTAAGACTCAAAAAGGGATGGACGCGTGGCTTAGCAACTGAATTAAAAATTTTCCAAGCCATCATTCGTCTGACACATACAAAACTCAAACTAAAAATCCAAAAATTTTGGAAAGCAAATCCCCCTGATTTGGTTGTTTCACTGATTCCAAATTTCAACAAGGTCATGTTTGAGTCACTGCGCGATCAATGTCCAAACGTTCCTTATGTAACGGTATTGACCGACTTGGCGGATTACCCCCCGAACTTTTGGATCGAGGCCAATCAGGAGCAGTATCTCATCTGTGGCTCGGATCAAGCCGTTTTTCAGGCGCGAGAAGCAGGGTATCGCGACAGTCAGATCACTCAAACTTCAGGGATGATTTTACGACCTGCATTTTATAGCTCCCCCAAAATTGATCGACAGCTTCGACGTCAAGAGCTCGGCCTAGACCCTGCACAAGCGACAGGCCTTGTTATGTTTGGTGGCCACGGCTCTAGTCAGATGTTAAAAATCGCCAAAGATTTATCCAATAGGCAAATGATCTTCGTTTGTGGTCATAACGAAATGCTTGTTAAAAAAATTCAAGCACTCAAACCTTTAGCAAAACACCTTGTGTTTGGTTTCACTTCCGAAATCAACAGTCTCATGCAACTGAGTGATTACTTTATTGGAAAGCCAGGTCCTGGTAGTCTGAGCGAATCCATCCAGATGGGTCTTCCCGTCATCACTTTCAAGAGCGCCACGACAATGCCTCAAGAGCGATTCAATACCACGTGGGTGAGCAGGCACGAGTATGGCCTAGTGGTGACGAAAATGCGTGATTTACCCGATGCCGTTGATCAATTAATCACTCACCTGCCATCGTTCAAGGCTAAGGTATCCTCGGTCAATAACCTCGCTGTCTATGAGGTCGTCAAGGCCTTGGATACGATGAGGTCTGCACCTGCGTGAGGTAGGCGGGTAGTCAAGTCATGATTACGTCACATTGATAGATTCCAATGTACTCGTCAACAATTGAGGAGTCATCATGATTAAACGCTTCGCCCTGTCATTGTCGCTTATCGCACTCTTGTCATCTCACGCTGTCGCTCAAGATGACTGGCGTCAAAAATACAAATCCATCACCTTTGCTATTGCTTCTGGTGAAAACATCCAGTCAGGTAACCTTCGCTGGGCACCCATGGGTCCTTATCTTGCCAAATGTATGGGAATTGATAAGGTGACAATGCGTGTCACAAATGACTACTCTGGCGTGATCGAAGCGATGGTTCAGGGCGATGTTCAGCTCGCTTGGCTTGGACCTGCTCAGTACGCCATTGCGCATGACCTGTTAAAAGGCGATGTGCAACCGGTAGCGATGGATATGTCAAAAGACGGTGAGCTCGGCTACAAGTGGGTCGTTGTGGTCAAGGCAAACTCCCCATACCAAAAAATCGAAGATCTTAAAGGTAAGTCCATGGGGTGGCCCACGCCAACTTCTGCCTCTGGCTATGTGTTGCCCATGCACTACTTTAGAGAAAAGGGTTATGTTTCAGCCAAAAACGAACCGATTCTTTTTAGTCGCTTAGTCCAAACAGGCTCGCATGACAATAGCTTGGTTGCTGTAGCAAACGGTTCTGTGGACGCTGCAACAAATTGGTACTACTCACCCACCGCGGGTGCACATATCCGTGCTGCCGCTGTTGGCACAATCAAGCTCGAAGACCTTCGCTTTATTTACGAGTCGCCCCGTGTCCCGAATGCTCCGTTTACGACACGTAAAAGCTATCCAGAAGCCATGAAGGCAAAAATGAGTGAGTGTTTGATCAAGATGCCTGAAAATGATAAAGCAGCTTGGGAGGTTGTCGGGAGCAATATTTTCGGAGGGATCGCCCCAACTACTCATGAGGCGTATGTAGACTTCATTGCGCTTCGCCAGGCTGAAAAGAAGAAATGATCCCGAGTCAAGACCGTTCTGCTCCAGGTTTGTTAGTCACTAAAAATCTGGAGCGGCGATTCGGAGAGTCGATAGCAGTCTCTGGGGTCAGTTTCGAGGTGCCCCGTGGTCAGATGGTTGCGATTATTGGTCGCTCTGGTGCGGGGAAATCGACCTTATTAAATCTGACTAATCGTTTGCTGGATCCAACGTCTGGATCTATATTCTACGAAGGTCTTGATATCGCACGCTTGAACGGCGACGCCTTACTCGCATGGCGTCGTAATTGTGCGATGATTTTTCAGCGGTTCAATCTAGTCGATCGTTTAGATGTATTGACCAATGTGTTGACGGGCAGACTCAATCATCCACCAAGATGGCCTAAGCTTTTCGGTCGTTTTTCGGAGGAAGATCGAGATCGTGCGATTGATGCTCTATACACCTTGGGTTTGGATGATCAGGCTTTAAAAAGAGCAGACCAATTATCTGGTGGACAGCAACAGCGCGTTGCCATTGCACGTGCGCTTGTGCAAGAACCCAAAATTATCCTAGCCGACGAACCCGTTGCTTCGCTTGATCCAATCAATTCAAAATCCGTCATGGATGCTCTGCGTACGATTAATCAAGAAAGAGACATTACGGTGCTCTGCAATTTACATTCTGTTCCTTTGGCCAAAGAATATTGTGATCGAGTCATTGGTCTGAATGCTGGAAAAATTGTTTTTGACGGGGCATGTGCTGACTTAGGTGAAGAAGAGCTTGTTAAGGTATATGGCAGTCTCACTGCACTCGAGGATGCTCTTTGAGTCAAAAAAACATCATGGTTGCTGAGAGTGCTCACCATCAGGGTGCCTTGCATGTGAATCATTCTTTCACGCATGCAGCGCTCGCGCGTCAAAGATTCAACGAAGCATTCACGCACAGACGCTCTCAACTACGCCGTCAATGGGTGATCGGCGCGCTCCTGATGATGATTTTGATAGGTATTTCTTCAGTGATTGGAGAGGTCAACTTAGTCCATCTGTGGGATCGATTGCCCAGATTTACTTCATATTTTGGAAGAATGGTTCCAGACTTGTCGTGGGCAACACTCGGTCCGGATCTTGCGCGTTGGTACTGGAATGGTTGGGTCTGGCTCGCAGCACTCTGGCAAACGATCTTGATCGCGATTTACGCAACACTGATAGGTATAGTGTTTGGATATGTCGCCTCATTTTTGGGCGCTAGAAATCTTTCACCTCATCCTTCATACACATTTTTCACACGCCGACTGATGGAGCTGGCAAGAACAGTGCCTGAGTTGGTATTTGCTGTGTTGTTTGTATATTCCTTTGGCTTAGGTCCGCTTGCTGGTGTTCTCGCCATTGGCTTGCACTCAATGGGGGCGTTAGGAAAGTTATTTGCGGATGTCGCTGAAAATGTCGACCTTGAGCAAGTCAAAGGAGTGCGTTCAACTGGAGCTAGTTGGAGTCAAACCATGGTGTACGGGGTGACGCCCCAGGTTCTTCCGGATTACTTGTCCTATGGGCTATTGCGCTTGGAAATCAATGTTCGTGCCGCTTCAATTTTAGGGTTTGTTGGAGCAGGTGGTATCGGTCAAGAACTCTACACCGCTGTAAAGAGTTTTAATCACACCGATATTTCAGCAATCGTCATCATGTTGATTGTTGCTGTGATCATCATTGATTCATTTTGCTCGTGGGTACGCGGACGTGTGATTGGTCGAGACAACCTCAAAGCGATATGAGTCATCACACATGAATAATCCTAAAGCGATATCCTGGCGAGCACTTCGACCCGAACTTTATCCGCGCAAAGGCCTTGCCGCATGGCGCGGTTATGTCGTGATATTGATAGTGGTGACATTGTTTTTTCTCGGACTGTCTGAACTTGAGGTGACAGTGGAGCGGTTGTATAAAGGATCGTTAAAACTGGTAGACGTTTTTAGTTTGATGATTCCACCGGAATCAAAAGGTCGAACAGCTGAATATTTATTCGCAATTGCGGAAACTGTTTCGATGGCGTTTTTGGGAACGCTGGTGGCCTCAATATTAGCGATACCGTTAGCATTGATGGGCGCCCGAAACATTATGCCCATCGGACCCATCCGTTTTTTTGTCAGACGATCAAGTGATGTTGTACGTGGTTTAGATAGCTTAGTATGGGCAATATTTTTTGTGGGCGTCGTTGGCTTGGGTCCTTTTGCAGGCATTTTGGCCATCACCGTGAACGACACAGGGATTTTGACAAAACTGTATGCAGAGGCGCTTGAGAATACAGATGCCGAGCAATCTAAGGGTGTGCGTGCAACGGGAGCCAGTCGTTTGCAAACGCTTCTCTTTGGCGTGTTACCCCAAGTGATGCCGGTGTTCTTAGCAAATAGTTTGTACTTTGTGGAATCAAATACTCGCTCAGCCACGATCTTAGGTGTAGTGGGCGCAGGTGGTATTGGATTCTTCTTGATGGACCGAATGATGATCAGCGCTTGGCGCGAGGTTGCATACATTATTCTGCTGGTATTGATCACGGTTGCAGTCATCGATACCCTCTCACGCATCTTGCGTCAGCGCCTGATTGGCCAGTCAACCATCGCAAGGCATTGAGCATGACACCCTTCACCATTTCTCGTTGTAAATTGAATCCAGTGGGTGAAATTGCGCTATCAAGAATGCCTGGCTCTGTTACCCGCATTGACGACGATGTTGCCGAGATCATCGCACTCGATTGTGCCTGTGTACTGACGCTAGCACCTGAAAAAGAGTTAAATCAGCACGGTGCTGAGCAGCTTCCAAGGATGCTCAAGCGCGCAGGCATCCCGTGGCATCACTTTCCAATCGAAGACTACGGGATACCCGCGGCACCTCAAATGGAGAGCTGGCGCGACTTGTCACAACGCTTGCACCAGTACCTTGATGATGATCGCAAGATTCTTATCCACTGTTATGCAGGGATAGGCCGTTCAGGCACGATTGCTTTACGGCTGATGGTTGAACGAGGCGCAGATCCGATTGAGGCGCTGGCTCAAATACGTCACATTCGACCAGGTGCCGTTGAGCGTCCTGCACAATATGAGTGGGCGATTGCTGGACTCAACAACAACAACAAATGAATCGTTGTTCGAAACGTTCATTCATTGTTCTGTGATCGTTGATCACTGGTCTTTTAGACGGTAACCATTTGGGTTGTTCAATTGCCACCGCCACGTATCTTCACACATCTTATCAATGCCCAATTTCGCCTTCCATCCCAAGAGTTGATGGGCGAGGGTTGGCTCTGCGTAATACTCTGAGAGATCCCCTGCACGACGCGCTACAATTTCAAAAGGTATAGGCTTGCCTGATGCTTTTTCAAAGGCAGCCACCATCTCCAGAACGCTGTTTGGTCTACCTGTACCCAAGTTAACAGTGATCAACGAAGCTTCGTGATCACTCAGCTTGTTCAGTGCTGCCAAGTGACCAGCAGCCAGATCCTCGACGTGGATGTAGTCTCTTAAACCCGTGCCGTCAGGGGTTGGATAGTCCCCACCGAACACTGAAAGCTTTTGTCGCTTGCCGACCGCAACTTGCGCGACAAACGGCATCAGATTATTTGGGATACCTGCGGGGTCTTCTCCGATCAGGCCCGACACATGTGCGCCAACTGGGTTGAAATAGCGCAGCAAGGCGATGCGCCAAGCGGGCTGGGCTTTCTTGAGGTCTCGGAGAATGTCCTCGACCATGAGCTTTGTTCTGCCGTAAACATTGATGGGTGCTAGTGGGGTGTCTTCACGATATTGACTGTAACCAGGGTCGCCATAAACAGTTGCAGAAGAAGAAAACACAAGGGTGTGCACGCTTGCACGCATCATTTCCTCGAACAGTACTAGACTGCCCGATACGTTGTTGTCGTAATACTTGAGCGGCTCTGCTTCTGATTCACCGACCGCTTTCAGGCCGGCGAAATGAATGACTGCACTGACTGAATGATTTTCAAGTGTTTGACGCAAAGACATACGGTCTCGTATGTCACCCTCAACAAAGTCGACTTTCTGACCCGTGAGCGTGAAAATTCGATCGATGACGACCCGACTGCTATTTGAAAGATTGTCAAAAACAACGACGGAAAAGCCAGCTTCGATTAGCTGCACCACAGTATGCGAGCCAATGTAACCCGCGCCACCTGTGACTAATATCTTCTTGTTCATCTGCATGTACGCATACGCTTAATTGACCTACTTTACAGGGCTGAAATCAGCGGATCCAATGTACTCTTTAAATTGCTTGCACCAAATGAGCACACTTTTTACATCTTCTGGATTCTGCGTCTTTAAAAGATAGAATGATGCACCATTGGGTTTTTTTAGGCGACTGACTTCAATTTGTTGAACACTGAACTCGTCATTATCTTTAATGGCAGACTTGCTGCTAATGTAAACATGATAGTCGGGTCCAGGACTCGATCTGAAGTCCTCGCTTGATTGCAAAAATAATTGATTGCCAACCTTAACGACTGACCACTCGCCAGAGGAGTTATGTAAAAAATCCTGCCCTTTGGCATTTTTATCAATTTGCCCGCGTTTAATGGTCTCACCCTCAATTTTTTGATGATCATCAAAGCGTACTTTAATGTCCTGGAAGTGACCACGGATCGCGTCAAGCAGCTGAGCGCTTGCTGAAAATGAAAGAAGCAATAAGACGCTCAGCGCAAGGACATTAATTTTTTTCACTTTCTCTCTAGCCTTTCGGACAGCCGTTTGCTAAAGGTTTACCAGCGATACGATCCTTGACCCACTCAAGATACATAGGCGCCGAAACTCCGGGCGTTGTAAAGTGCGTTTGCTCGCCCGGCAGCTGAATGCGTCCGATATTCGCGCCCATCGCACACATTTGCTTTTGATAAAGCTCATGCATCACTGGTGGAACAGTCGTGTCTTTTGAGCCCCAGTAAATCACGACGGGTGCGACGGGTTTGACGGGTTTAACACTGCCATCAATAAACGTCTTTAACCATGCCAAAGAGTTGCTGGCCTGGGGCTTTATCAGAGATTTGTAGTTGTCTCCATAAGCGTAGTTAAAAGCATCCGCCATCACATGCACACATTTATTGCTAGACAATTGATTCGCAACCTTTGCGCCTTCCTCGGTCAGGACATCGGTTAACTTCAGATCAGGATTGGCTGCCTGAGCACCCCAAAGACCCATCATAAAATGGGTAAATAAGAATACGTTCGGGACATTCGCCTCAGTAAACCCCTTCATGAGCTTGGTCGCATCAGCCTCATCGGTTGGGACCTTTGGAAGCATGGCTGCGACGTCTTCTGGTGCCAAGGCGACAAACCCAAGATACTGCAAGTTATCCGCAGCCGTGCCTTGTTGGGCTTGGTAGTCTGGGATACTGGCCGCAGCGATCGCTGCACCACCGCCCTGCGACCAGCCATAAAGAACCGTCTTTTTACCAGCACCGACTTCAGGCATAGAGCTGGCGGCTCTTGCCGAGTTAATCACGTCTCTGCCATTCGTGCCCGCCACAGCATATTGATGCTTGCCACCCCCACCAAGACCTTGATAGTCCGTTGCCACAACGACATAGCCTTCATTAATAAACTCTTGACCATTCGGAATTCCGAAGTCGGTCCATGAGTTGCCGGTCATTAGAAAATACTGATTTAGTGCGCGAGTGGGATCTGTAATCTGGGATGGACCACAATTCTGAGCAGAGCCTGTTGTGCCGTGGGCCCATGCCAAAATGGGTCTGCCTTCCTTGGGGGCAGGTCCCATAGGCGCAATGATCAACCCTGTCGCGATCGTTTGACGACCCGCTACATCAGAGGAAATATAGGCAATTTTCCAAGCCTGCGCACCCTTAAGGGAGGTCTGAATTTGTTCCTTTTTAATGACTTGCCCCAATTTTCCAGTGGGACTCATTTGCGCAACCGACTCGTAAAAAGGAGGCATAGGAGGTGTTGCGAATGCAGTAGAAAAAGCGAAAGAAAAGTATGCGAGAGTCAGACTCTTTACGAATCATTTCATGTGTTTCTCCTATGCCCAAAATTCTTTAATTTTTGGTGCTTCAGTTTTTGCTCTTGCGTGGCCTGTGCGTAATGCCCCCGCGATCTGTCTTGGATCTAAGAGATCCACCCCTGGGGGTGTGCCCGCAACAATCCAATGTACCTTCGTGCCTGTAGCCTCGATATCCTTGATGTTTTGAGCAACCGGATGCGGGATGGTGGTTAAGATTGCCCCAGTTATACCGTCAGTCAACGTAATCACGAGTGCTCTTTTAGAGCCTGCGACCAAGTCCACATGGGCGGGATTTGAGCAAATGCCGCCATCCATCACATAACGCTGACCCAATAATGTTGGCCCAGCAACACCCGGTAACGAACTACTTGCCGCTGCACCGTGTGCCAAGGGGATATTATTTTTTCTTGCTGTTTGCTGTCCGACCACAATGCGCTCACCTGTGTAGCAATCGACACCGGTTGTATACATTCGGCTCGCCGGCCAATCAGTTTTGCTGTCACCTGTTAATAACGCCGCAACCTTTTCAATATGATCACCGTTCAGTTTATTGTTGGCGGCTAAGGCGGCATGACCGATTATTTTGCGTGTCTCAATACTGCCATCGGTTGCACTCATATTGACTTGGTCTGCGCGTTGCTGACTGATATTGGGTTGAGTGACGGGGGCAATCTTGGCAAAGATCTCTGGAAACTTAGCAAAAAATTCAAACTCTAAGCGTAAACGAGCAAACTCTCCCGAGAGGAGCGATGAGCCCATATAAGATCCGGCAGAAGTACCAACCACCATTTCCGGTATGTTGGCCATATCCAATCCAGCTTCATACAGGCCGTGAAAAAACCCACAGTACCAAGCGATGTAATACTCTCCACCACCGCCAAGTACCATCGTCCGATCTAAGTTCGCTGCGAGCTTTGAAACGGTAGGTTTGTTTGCAATCGGTATGGCCAAGCCATCGTCAGCAAACAATTTTTGAGAGATCTCGTTTACCTTGAGACTCATACTGGACTTGGGCGGGTTTCCCTGGGCCTGAGCTGAGTGCATCGCTGCTCCGGACGTTCCCGCAAGGGCTGCTGCACTCAAAGTCGAGGTTTTCAAAAATTGACGGCGAGAGGACTGAGTCATATTGGCTCCATTTATGATGCGGCTATCGGTAAGTAAACAATAGTATCTGGTACGTTCCAAAAACGCTGATGCTCTTGGTAAAGACGAATCACCCTTTTAAATAGAGTCGGTCGCAAAAGTTTATGCTATTTTACCAAGGAGATATTTCCAAAATAATAAATTAGGAGACTTTTAAAATGAAGCGAACACTATCCCAATACATGCCGCGTTTTTTAATGGCGGCTCTCTTAGTAAGCACGCCTTTTCTTTCGCATGCGCAAGCTGATTACCCAAATAAACCCATACGGCTCATTATTGGCTTTCCTGCCGGCGGATCCACTGACATTGTGGGGCGTGTCGTTGCACAAAAACTGGGTGAACGCTTAGGCCAGACGATTGTGGTCGAAAACAGAGGTGGTGCGGGTGGCACGATTGGGACAGATGCTGCGGCTAAGGCTGCTCCTGATGGCTACACACTCACGCTGGGAACAACCAGCACCATGGCAGTCGCGCCTGGCGCGTACTCCAAGCTCGGCTATGACCCAATCAAGAGCTTTTCCCCAATCTCCCTCGTAGCTGTGACCCCATATTTACTGGTCGTCAACCCACAAGTGCCTGCAAATACTTTGGCTGAACTGGTCACCTTAGTTAAAAGTCAACCTGGTAAATTGAATTATGCATCGGCAGGCAATGGTTCAACGACCCAGCTTGCGACGGAAATGCTGAACGACGTGACAGGCATGAATATGGCTCACATCCCTTACAAAGGAAATGCCGCTGCTGACTTAGCCATACTTTCAAATCAGGTGGAAGTTCTCTTTGGATCGATGCCTGCTTTATTGCAGCACGCTAAAACCAATAAACTACGTGCACTTGCGGTAGGTAGTACCAATCGATCACCAGCACTCCCGGATATACCAACTGTTGCTGAGCTAGGTTATCCAGGCTTTGAGGCTGCTTTATGGTTGGGCATTTTGGCACCAGCGGGTACGCCTAAGCCAATTATTGATAGATTGAATAAAGAGCTTGTTGCCATTGTGGCCACCCCGGACTTCAAAGCGGCAATGGACAGAAATGGTGCAGATGCAATGAGTAATACACCTGAACAATTTGCTACTTTGATTAAAAATGAAGTTGGTAAATACGGCAGCATTACTAAAAGATTAGGTATCAAACTCGACTAGTTAAAAATGCTAGAAATCATCATGTGAAATTTGGGTCTAACCGTGGAAAATAATGTTTAATTTTAAGTTTAAATTCTCAAGGTTATTGACCCTTTTCGCAGCTTTACTCATTTGTCAGTCCGACGTGATTCAGGCCTGTCAAAGTCCAATTAATCCCTTAATGAGTTCCACTAGGTTAAAAACAGAAGAATTCGACAGGGAGATTTACATTGTTGGATGCGCTGATAACCTTCCGGAAAGTGGCCTTCCGATTCTTTTCGGGTTTCATGGGGGAGGAGAAACGGTTGTCAGCGAGAAAAAAAATGGTTTTTTGAATTTCACAGGTTTATCGAATCTGGGCGCAATTGTTATCGCACCTATAGGCAATCCTAGTAACAATGGTCACAGTTGGATTAACGCTTTTCCTTGGATGAAAAGCAATCCCGAAAATGATCTTTTATTGCCTCAAGCCATCATAAAAGAATTAAAAAAACGTACAGATCTTCCTCGAATAGATTTTGAGCGTGTGTACGCAACGGGCAAATCTGACGGCTCAGGAATGACGATGTTCTTGGCTTGTCATCCGAGTGATGATATTCAATTAAAGGGCGTTGCACTGGTTTCAGGCGCTTATTTTGGATTGACAGGTGTAGAAAATATTGGGCGTAATGCTTCTTCAGTTTGTGTACCCAAACATCCCCTTCCCATGTTGATGATCCATGGAACCAAAGATCAAGTGATGCCTTATGACGGACAAAACTTTATCAATCCAAAAGCCATTGAACATGCAAAAGATTACTGGATCAAAAAAGACCCGACTGTTGCATCAGGTAAAAGTAACACTTACACAGCCAAAATAGAAAGTTACTCAGAGTACTTAGCTAAAGAGGTTAACAAATGCTTTGTTTCAACATCTTCTAAGCTCGGGAGCTATTCAACTGTAGCGACATGGTCTGGATGTTCTGCCGACTTCAAGTTTATCAGCGTAGCTGGAGGCAATCACGTTTGGACAGGCCACATCAATAGTGGCCCAGACTCTGGGAAAACGCCAAATATGGATTTCAATGCGACTGAAGAGCTTGCGAAATTTTTCAACCTAACGTTGCACCGTTAAAGAACTTAAAATTATCCTGAGTCAGAATCAATGTGTGCATATCCTAGAATCACTTAGATTTAATTGCCAGGAACATCGCTCATGTTCGAACTCCACGTCGCGAATAAAAATTACTCTTCTTGGTCTTTACGTCCTTGGCTACTAATGAAAGCCCTAGATATAACGTTTGTGGAGAAGCTCCATTATTTTTCCTCTCCAGAAACACCAAGCACATTTGCTGCGCTATCACCGAGCGCCAAGATGCCAGTTTTGGTGAGTAATGGATTTTCGATCTGGGACACCCTATCCATTGTCGAATATCTGGCGGAGGAGCACTCAGCTGTATGGCCATCAGAGAAGATCAATCGCGCCTGGGCACGAAGTGCCTGCGCAGAAATGCACTCTGGATTTTTTGCGCTAAGAAATGAATGCCCTATGAGTGTGGGCGTGCGTGTGCGTCTTCACGAAATGAGCAGTGCACTTAAAGCTGATATTGCCCGCATTGAAAGTTTGTGGACCGACGGATTCGATCGCTTTCAGGGTGTATGGCTAGCGGGAGATCAATTCACTGCGGTTGATGCCTTTTTTGGACCTGTTGCTTTCAGGTTTAGAACCTACGGAATATTGTTGGGAGATCGTTCTCAAGCCTATGTAGAGAGACTGTTGAGTCACCCTGCAATGATGGAATGGGAGAGGGATGCCCTCAATGAGACTGTGCGCGATAAGCCTCATGATGCAGAGATTGAACGTATGGGTTTGATCGTTGACGACTTCAGATCCCTTCCTAACAAATAAGTCAATTGATTAAGCAAGAATAAGATGCATTGAGTCAGCTATGTGCGCTTTAGAACAGTTCTTTTGAAATAAAAAAAATATAGTTCGAGCAAGGGTTGGCACCTTTAAAAAATCAAGGCTATGTCTTTACGTTTGTTTGATATCACATTGATCGTAAGAGCCTATCAAAGGGGTAAAAATGCTAAAAAACCTTGGAATTTATTTTTCTTTTTTGATCTCCCTCATCGTAGTAGATATGGTTTGGCTTTTAGTGATTGCAAAGAATATGTATCGAGATAGCATGGGCGACTTAATGGCCGAGGAGCCTAATCTCGCGGCCGGCGCAGCCTTCTATGTGCTGTATGCGATAGGCGTGTGTATTTTTGTGATCATGCCTGCACTTGCAAAGCAGTCATGGTTCGACGCTGTACTGTATGGCGCCCTTTTTGGCTTCTTTTGCTATATGACCTACGATTTTACGAGTCTGGCAGTCATACGCAATTTTCCAACACAGTTGGCTTTCATTGACATAGCTTGGGGCAGTTTCGTAACGGCGGCAATATCAGGTTTTATTTACTGGGTAGGAAACAAAATACCTTAAGGTTATTTGTTTTTAGGTAGTACGGTCATTTGTGGCCCGCCAGCTAGGCTTTCAAGCTCTTTAGCGCGCGTAGCTGTCGCTGATACGAAACAGTCATTAGCGCTGAGCCTCGCTATTGTCCCCCCGTCAGGATCATAATAGAACTCACAATTTTCATCACGATAGGTGATCCAGGCGTCTTGGGCAGTTTCTAATTGCTTTTTACGCTGCGGAGACACTTGATTCATGAGCTCTTTGTACGCGTTGTTGATACGGATGTCTTGACGTTTTGATTCAGTTACAAAACACTCAATCATATTGCTCGTGACGCCATTCGACTTGTCCATGCATTCAGAAAACTGTTTGGTTAAGCCAGTATCTTGAGCGTATACATTGACGGGTAGCAAAAGCGCGACCAAGACTAACCGCATACAAAGTAAAAATTTCATCTTATTCCTTGAGCGCTGACATTGAGTTCATAAAGGAGTCAATTGTACTATTGACTAGAATTAAAAAGAACGAGTGCACGAGGTGGAATCGATCTGAGCCTTAGGATGTTCGATCCTAGTCACTCAAAACTTACTCATAGTGATAGCGACAAGCAATGATCACTAGCTGATCTTTTTCAATCGCATAGACTAAGCGATTAAAATCATCTATTCGCCTAGACCACAAGCTAGACAGATTTTCTTTCAGCGCTTCAGGTTTGCCAATGCCATTCTCGGGAGAGCGCATGGTTTCTTTGATCAGCAGATTTATGCGCTTGAGCGTTTTCTTATCCTGTCCTTGCCAATAAACATAATCAGACCACGCGGCATTGGTCCACACGAGCTTACTTGGCATCTACTAAGGCCTTTGGCTTAACTTGCCCTTTACGGTATTGCGCCAAAGATTTTTCCAGATGTTTTACGTTCGCGGGAGATTTCATTAAATGGAATGTTTCCATCATGCTGTTGTATGTATCTAGGGACATGACAACTGCGTCCTCGGCATCTCTGCGAGCAATAATGGCTACGTCGCAATCAGCGACAACCTGATCAATGACTTGTTTAAGTTGGTTTCTTGCATCAGAAAAATTAATAACCCGCATGATTGACCCAAAGTTGTCTAGTAAGCTGTACAAGTATACAGGGGGTAAGATTGGGGTACAAGGCATGGTTTGGGAACTCCTAACTAAGCACTTCATTCTGAGTCTTTCTCGTGCGTAAGTCTGTTTCAGTTTGTATCTTGCAACTCAGAAAAACGAAAACCCCATCGTGAGCGCAGGGGTTTTTCCAGTTTTAGACGGTATTACTTCGTCTCTCATATAAACGCTGCAATACACTTTTTGCAATGAACAGTATTTTTCAATTTATTTTCGCTTTGTTGCTACAAAGAAAAAGGGTATATTCGGTTTGGATTGATAGTACGATTAAGTTACCAATAATAATTATGAGACAACTTCTTTGAAAGCCTCTGAATATTCGTTCGCGTATTTGTTTGTTTTGCTGACGAGCGTCGCTCTCACAATCACTGACCCCGTGCACGCTAATCCCGATCCCAGCAAAATGGTGGATCAGTTTGAGGCCACCAGCGGAAAGTTTGACGGATTTCGCCGCTCTGGAGCAAAAGGAATTTGTGCGATGGGGGAGTTTATCGGCAGCGCTGCCGGTCGACAAATTTCAAGTGCATCAGCATTCAGTGGTAGCTCCATCCCCGTTATCGTGCGTTTTTCTGTGGGTGGCGCAAATCCAAAGGCTGGCGACAACACCAAAACACAACGGAATTTAGCGCTGCAATTTAACCTGCCTAACAACGAGGTTTGGCAGATGGGTAATATTTCAGCGCCTGTATTTGGCTCTTCAACGCCAGAGCAGTTGTTTGGTCGATTACAGTCGTTGCAGCCCGATCCGCAAACGAAAGTTGTAGATCAAGCAAAAGTTAAGGCTTTTGTGGACGCAAATCCTGAAGTACTGCTTCAAGGAAAATATTATGCTTCCCAACCTGTTCCTGCCAGCTACGTGTCAACAAATTATTGGGGCGTACATGGCTTTGGCTTTTCTAATGACAAAAAAGAAAAGGTGTGGGGTAAGTGGATTTTTGAACCTGTCGGTGGCGTACAAACCTTGACCGATGAAGATGCAAAAACAAAAGGACCTAATTTTCTGTTTGATGAGTTACGTCAGCGCGTCACTAGCGGAAATGCAGCTTTTAATTTCAATCTTGAGTTAGCGGAACCTGGCGATATTCTCACGAAGGCGACGATCCCCCTTCCTGAGGGACGTAAAAAACTAACGTTGGGCGTTCTCAAGATCGTTTCGGTTTCTACCGACGGTGGGGGTGCCTGTTTAAATGTTACCTTCGATCCAAACAGGATGCCTCCGGGTGTGGAGGGGGCAGCAGACCCTATGTTGCCTGCTAGAACAGCACCTTATGCTATTTCACTAGGACGTCGACTGAGTGAAGGCGCTAAGCAATAGATCAGGTTTTGTCCTTTGCTGCCTCAAGCGCTAAGAGAGGTTGTGGACTTAGCGATTGAGGGATGCGCCACCAGTTTTTATTTCCCTATCGGGTATTTCACATAACCTTCACGTGTTTGTGGAAGTTTTTCACCTAGGACAGCACTTGCGACTTGTGTCCGCAGTATCTGAGCCGTACCCCCAGCAATCGTAAACATTCGAGCATCTCGCACGTGGCGTTCAGCAGCAAATTCTCGTGAGTAACCACTAGATCCAAAGAGTTGCAGCGAATCATTGGTGACTTTAATAGCAGTTTCCGCGGCGATGATCTTGGCTTGGGCGGCTAATTTTAAATCTGGGAAGCTACCCACCGGCACATTGGCTGCGCGATGAAGCATGAGCCGCGCGGCATCAAGCGCGATAGACATATCTGCGATCATCCACTGCAATCCTTGAAACTCAGCAATCGGTCGGCCGAATTGTTTGCGCTCTTTGCTGTATTGAACAGCTTCTTCAAAGGCACCAACAGCGATCCCGAGCGCCACCGTCCCCGCACCTACGCGTTGCGCGTTGTATGCGTTCATCAGCGCAGCAAAGCCTTTGCGTAAATCACCAAGCGGCTTTAACGCCATTGATTCATGTACTTCAAGGTTGATAAAGTCTACGTATGTTTCAGGGATACCGCGCACGCCCATTGCGGGTGTTCGCTTAGCGATGACGAGCTCTTTGGGTTCGTTGCTATCACGTACAACGATAAAGCCACCAATGCCTTGTTCAATACCATCTTCAAACACGCGCGCAAAAATCAGATGCAAGCGCGACACACCGCCACCCGTAATCCAGTATTTTTGACCATTTATGATGTAACGATCGCCCTTTTTATCGGCACGTGTGGTCATTTCACTCGCAGCACTTCCTGCATTGGGTTCAGAGATACAGATCGCCGGTTTATCGCCAGATAATACGCACTCTGCGGCAATCTTCTTTTGTTCTTCGGTGCCATAGGCCATGATGGCGCCGATCGCGCCCATGTTGGCCTCAACCGTGATGCGACCCATGGTGGCACAGGCTTTGGCCATTTCTTCGATCACGAGTGTCGTTTCAAGATAACCAAGGCCGCGACCGCCGTAGGCTTTTGGCACCGTCATACCCATAAACCCTGCTGCATTGAGCTTAGCAATGTTGTCCCAAGGGTAAGCCTCCGTAGCATCGGTCTGAGCTGCAGTCGGTTTGAAAACCGTTTCTGCTAACTCACGTGCTTGGGCTTGGATGGTGAGTTGTTCGTGCGTCAAAATAGTCATTTTTATTGTTCGTCAATAGATTCAATGTTGTCCAAGCCAGTCACGCAAAATCTCTTGTTCGTGCTGGTTGCGAATGGGAGGGGCATGCCGATACTGTACTGGTGTTTCAGAGAGTTTTAAAGGGTTGGCGATCAGGCTCACCTCGCCCGAACCGGCAAGAGGGTGGGGCATCCGTACCTCGGCGCCACGGTGTTGAAGATGCGGGTCATTAAAAACTTGCTCGAGGTTATTGACGGGTCCGCATGGAACGCCTACTTTTTCGCAGGCAGCAAGCCAGTAAGCGCGTGATTTCTTTTGAAGGGCAGCCGTGACGATCTCTACTACTGCCTGTCGATTCATCACGCGAGAAACGTTCGTCGCGTATTGAGGGTCTTCGGCAACGACAGCAATATCAGCTATGTGACAGAGTTTTTTAAATTGGCTGTCATTGCCTGCAGCGATGATGATCGGGTCATCGGCGGTCGGAAAGACCTGATAAGGCACGATATTTGGGTGTCCGTTGCCAAGTCTGACCGGATTTTCTTTGGAATTGAGATAACTCGTGCCGGCATTGATGAGCCATGACACTTGTGTATCGAGCAGCGATACATCAATCTGTTGACCTTTTCCTGTTTGGTCCCGGTGTCGCAAGGCCGCTAGGATGCCAACCGTGGCATACATGCCTGTCATGACGTCAGCAATCCCTACGCCCACCTTCATAGATTGACCTTCTGGTTCGCCAGTCAGGCTCATGATTCCGCCCATGCCTTGAATCAAAAAGTCGTAACCCGCGCGCGTGGCATAAGGACCTGTCTGTCCAAATCCCGTGATTGAGCAATACACCAAGCGGGGAAACCGTTCTTTGATTTGATCATAAGCTAGACCATAGCTACTCAGTCCACCTACTTTGTAGTTTTCAACCAAGATATCGGCGTTTTCAAGCAAACGCATGATGAGCTTTTGGCCTTCTTCGCTTGCAATATCGATTTCGATGGATCGTTTGTTTCTGTTGGCACAAAGGTAATAAGCACTTTCAGACGTGGGCTGACCGTCAGCATCTTCAACGAACGGAGGACCCCACTTACGCGTGTCATCACCTTCGCCAGGCTTTTCAACTTTAACAACATCGGCACCAAGGTCACCGAGAAGTTGTGCTGCCGAGGGACCTGCAAGGATCCGTGATAGATCCAATACTTTTACGCCGCTTAGCGCAGTTGGATGCATTGTCTACTCCATTCATTCATTTTGTTTCGAGTTATTTCCAGCTAAGGTTCAGCTTCTTATGTGATGTCGCGCAGTCTCTTAAGTAGAGATTAATCAGACTTTGATAAGGGATGCCTACCTCTTCTGAGATGGTTTTAAAGTAAGTCACTGAGTCTTCATCAAGACGAATCGTAATTGGCCTCTTGAGCTGAGAGGCGTATGGGTTTTTTTTAGCTTTAGAAAAATCATATTCTTTGCGCATAAGTCACCTTCAGTAAGCGTTTAATTCTTTGGTTGTTGCTTTGCGAGCCGAAATAATGCGAATGACATTGTCGTCACCACGACAGCAATGGCATACGACCACCACGCGAAGTAAGTGACTAAGCCCTAGCAAAATAAACCTTTCTTCATCAGCAGCATGATCTGGATCATCGATTAGCTTCGCCCGTTCGTCATAAAAAGCCGACTTAGCTTCCTCAAACGAAACTTTCTGCTTCTTTTGATTGGCTGCGGCCTTACGAGGATCCCAATCGAACTTAATTAAATTCATATGTACATTGTACTTATGAATAATGAGCGAAGCAATATTTAATCACAAGCTCACAAAAGTAAAAAAAACCAACGTAAACGCTAGGGTTTCTATAACTTTAGTGGCGGTCGAGGGTGGAAGATTGTTGAGTGTTGCATGTGCTTTGTCAGACTGATTAGTTATTAAGAAATTGTAAAAATGTCGTTTTAGTTTTAATGGGTTTTTATTACTCTTTTGGATCATCCGGATATGCCGTTCCGGATAGCGTTTGTGTAGCTGGCATCGTGAGGATGAGAAATGACGAAAATTTATGTGATTCATGAGAACTCCGCTTGGGTTGAGCCGCTGCAAACAGCTTTTCGGGAGCTGGAACTACCTTTCGAGGAGTGGTTTCTGGACGAAGGCAAACTGGATCTGTCCGTGCCTCCACCTGAGGGCGTTTTCTACAATCGAATGAGTGCTTCATCGCATACCCGCGATCACCGCTTCGCGCCCGAATACACGGCAGCTGTGCTTTCCTGGCTTGAGGCGCACGGTCGGCGTGTTGTGAATAACAGCCGCGCCTTGCAGCTTGAAATAAGCAAGGTCGCACAGTATGTGGCTTTGCAGAATTACGGGGTCAACGCCCCCCGCACCATCGCTGCAGTCGGCAAGCAACACATCATCGAAGCTGCCCGCCAGATGACAGGCTCATTTATCACCAAACATAATCGTGCAGGCAAAGGCCTTGGCGTAAAACTTTTCCATCATATCGATGCCCTGCAGGACTATGTGAACAGCGAGCAGTTCGAGCCCTCCGTCGACGGTATCACGTTGATCCAGCAATACATTCGCGCTCCGCAGCCTTTCATTACGCGCGTCGAATTTGTAGGTGGCAAGTTCCTTTATGCCGTACGCGTTGATACTTCGCTAGGGTTTGAGCTCTGTCCAGCGGACGTGTGTCAGATCGGTGATGCTTTTTGTCCGGTGGGAGAAACTGCACCCGAAGCGCCTACGCCACGTTTTCAGATCATCGATGGTTTTGATCACCCCATCATTGAGCGTTATCAGCGTTTCATCGCCGAAAACGGGATAGAGATTGCCGGAATTGAATTTATTGTTGATGAGGCAGGTGAGCTTTACACATACGATGTCAACACGAATACCAATTACAACAGCGACGCTGAAGCTACAGCTGGGTTGTACGGTATGCGTGCCATTGCCCGATATCTTGGCCAAGAGTTGCTGACTCTATAAGATAGCAAAGGTTTCCCGAAGCTGCATAGCATTGGTTGCTTAGGATGCAATTGATTTGTACTTATAAAGTGCAGAGCTAGATGGGAAATCTTATGCTATTCAAGTAACTTGTATAGAGACCATCCCAAGTTGATTGCTACCAGTGCGATCGATGTATGAAATGTAAATTTCATTCCAAGCACACGCCTGCTAAAGTTTGGCGGAGGTTCATTGATTCCAACAACATGAATTATCCGACCAATCATTAAAGTGATGCCACGGATGCCAACCAACCACAAAGGCGTCCCGTTTAACTCTCAGCATTCAATCAGAATAAACCCAAAAAATCTGCCGCCAGCAGTGTTCAAACCCAGGTTTTTTTAATCGGAAATCTCTACTTAAATTTGTAGCCTTGAAAGTTAAGTCTAAGAAGTCGCTGGTAGAGGTTGGCTAATTCATCCTAATGTCACTAGGTAACCCTATAATCCCTTCGATTTTACTGTCGCATTTATTTGCTGTGCAGATTTACTAGCTGCTGTGAAATGAGTCCTCAAAATGGAAAAAAACTACTATATTGATGTCAGTATTCATAAGCTGGACTCACTATTTAGCGAGCTTGACCCAAACCCCTTTAGACAGCGTGACCTCGATCCAAAAGCGGTTCACCATATCTTGGAATGGGCTGGAGATGCACCCCCTAAAGCCCCTATCGTCCTGCTGTTGCATGTAGCAAACAAAGAGGATAGCTTAGCTTCTACGGGTGATGTCCAAGAGGCTGTAGATAATTATTTCGACTATGAAGCGCAGCTAATTGAGCGTCAACATCATCGCAATCGAGGACGTATGCTTCGGTGGCTACTAGCAGGTGTCGGCATCATGGTTGCCTTGTTGACGATTAAATACTTTAGCTTACAGATTTGGCCCGATAGTTACTTTAGTAATGTGATCTGCGAGGCATTTGTCATTATGGGATGGGTTTCCCTTTGGGTGCCAATTGAACGTCTTGGGTACGACGGTCTTATTGTTGGAGAGCAGCTAAAGTTGTATCGCCGCCTATCGTTGATGAGTGTTCAATTTGCCTACAATTAGTAAACCATTTCATGCATGCTAATGGATCAAACCGCAACCCTTGTATCTTGAAGTTCTTGGTGGCCCTGGGCGGAATCGAGCCACCGACACAAGGATTTTCATCCGTCTCCGACTGATGGCGAATTCAATGCTGGCTAAATGATTGCCTAGGAACTACCAAAAAAGGCGGTTTCAAGTAACTATTGCTTTCTATAGAGCGGCTTACCATGCTTAATCGTTTGTAGAACTTCAATATTTTTTACGTCATCTGGGAGGACTTTTAATGGATTGCGATCAAGTATCACCAGGTCGGCAAGCATGCCTTTGGCAAGAGCGCCTTTTGTCGATTCTTCTTTGTACTGATAGGCTGCGCTTGTGGTGAAGCCCTGCAATGCCTTGTAGACGCCTATTTGTTGTTCTTTACCCAGAGTTTTGCCACTCAACGTTTTACGATTTACTGCACTCCAAATGGTGAACATAGGATTTGGCCCTGAAGAAGGAGTGTCATTATGAATTCCAATTCTGACACCTAGCTGCTCGGCAGTCTTTAAAGGACTTATGTTATGAGCTCTTTCTTCACCAAGTATCTGTAGATACACATCGCCATACATCCAGATATGGTTAGTCAAGGTGATTGCCATTATATTTTGTGCTCGATATTGCTTTAACTGATCCTCTCGAGCAAAGAACGAATGCGAGATTACTGTTCTTCTGTTTTCAGTGATGCCTGTTTCTTTTATGGCTTTGGTGATCGCAGATAGCGTCATATCGATACCGGCGTCGCCGTTACTGTAGCCAAAATACGGAATATTTTTTTGGTAAGCAAGCTTGACGTAGTGATCTAAACTACTTTGTGAGATTGCTGCAAACCCACGCCATTCTTTACCAAAACTTCCTGTGTCTGCGTAAGGCTTTGTAAAATAAGCCAGCCGCAGCTGTGGCGCTCCGTCCGTGGGAACCATCATGCCCGCGACTTTAAACCCACGATCATTGCTGTCATAGGCCCCGAATTTAAAATTAGGATTCGTTTTGAGTAATTCATCAACGACATCAAAAGTCGGTAACGCGATTAAGTCAATCGAAATTGCTTTTTGTGCACTGGCTGCTCGCATCTTATTCATTTCATCAACCGTCGCTTCGTAGCTCTGGGCAGTCGTGAAGCCATTCGACAGATAGATTTGTTCAGCCTTACGGAAAATGTCGAAGGTCACGTCTTGCGAAAGCTTGCCCACAGCTCGTGCGACCGCATCCATATATGGGGCACCAATCAACTCTCCTGTAAGTTGTCCTGTTTTGGGGTCGACGGAGATAAAGCCCCCAGCAACTTTAGTATCTTTGGTGATACCAAGTTTTTTCAAGCCTGCGCTGTTTACTTGACCAGTTAGCGTTGAGATATTTTGTAGCAAAAGAGGTTGATCCGGGAACGCCTTATCCAAATCTGCTAGTGACAGCCCGCCATCTGACAACATTGCTGCTGAATAACCTGAGCTAAGAACCCAACCGTTGAAAGGCTTGCCTTCAGCCAGCAATTTGTTCAGAGCTTGAGCTTTGGTATTAGGCGGGTTTTTGGCAAAGTACCCTAGATTCACACCAAGGGTATTTTGCGCGATCAGCGTGAAGTGCCCCCAGCTATCAATAAAGCCGGGCATGAGTGTGGTGCCTTTGAGATCATGCAACGCGGGGTTGGTCCCAGCTTGAGTTAGGGCTTGACCCTTTCTTCCGGCAAACAGAATTTTGTCGTTCTGCACTACAAGCGCTTCGACATATTCTGGCTGGTCGCCTTGCATCGTAAGAATATCGCCGTTGAAGTAAACCGTTGTAGTGTTTGCTAAAGTTGTAGCGGAGTAAAAAACTACAAATAGGCTAAGAATTTTATGCGCGATATTCATAATTATTTGGCTATTAAGATTCCGAGAGTCTACAGATTGTAGTCAATTTAGTTTGTATAAAAGGACGTTTCCAACCTTTAGTCCAAGAATCATCTGGAGTCCCAAAGCCAAAAACCCCAGCGCGAACGCAGGGGTTTCTTTAAATTCATTGGTGGTCCGGGGCGGAATCGACCAAGGCCCTGAGGATATCTTCCTTATTGAAAGCTTTGACGAGACAGCATTGCTTGGGTGATGTCTCGTCTTGGATGAAGAATTCGCCAGAGTTCCACATGGCCATCTTGGATTTCGTAGAAGATCTGATGTGGAAAGCGGTTCAAAGCCCAAGATTTGATGCCCTCGATGTCTAGGTCGAGATCTGGACGTGGAGACCCAATGTTTGGATGTTGACTCAACCGCTCCAGCGCCTGATCGACTTCAAAAGAAAATTTTTCAGCTACAGGAGTTCCAGCGTGCTCTCGGTAATAATCTACGACGTCCAGGACATCATCAACCGCATGACGATGTGGGACGATAGATTTTGGCGGCATTTCAAAACTCTCCTCTTGCCCTGGCCCGTAAGCGTTCAAAGAAAGCAGGTGTAATGGGTTCGCAAAGAGGAGAGTTTTTACCAGCCAATAACTGCTCGCGCAGCCAAGCTCGGTCTTGCTGAAACTGAAAACTATTTGATTGGTAATCATCTTCATCGCTAGCATCACGGTTGTAAGGCTTTGGTTCTGATAAGGTATTTTGGTTGTAAGTTAGGTGCGGTGTCATGGCTTTTAAACTCCCGAATAGGCCTTCAATTCTGAATGTTTTTTGGCTTAAAGTCTGTTTCAAGAGGTAACGAAATGGATGACGATCGTCCCGTAACCGGACGCTCCAAGTTTCGCCCGTTCAAAAGGACATCGCCAACCTGTCGACCATGCGCTCGATATAAAAATAAGACCACAAAAGTAAAAACCCCAGCGCGAACGCAGGGGTTTCTATAAATTCAGTGGTAGCCCGGGACGGAATCGACCAAGACTGAGGAAGTCTGACTCTGTTTTTAGGCTGTCGTTTTAAACGACATTTACATCACTGAATGAGCTTGATATCAGGTAGAACCCATGAGCGATCAAAGACACGACGATGCGCTCGGCGATGGCTTTGAGCTTTTTCTGGTCCCAGGACACCTTTTTGGGCAGCTCGAACTTCACGTGCAGGCCGTCGGCTTTAAGGTGGGCGGTGCCGAAATCGCGTCCGGTATCGCGCAGGGCTTCACGCCCCTGGGCACCGAAACGCTGATCCAGGGCGGCGTCCACCTTGGTGCGTGCGCTCTTGAGCCAGGCGATGGCTTGATCCAGGTTGGTGTCGACCTCGTAGAGTTGCTGGGTCGGCAGGCTGGCCAGTTGGGCGGTCGACATCTCGGCGATGTCAGCTGGGAAGATGGACAAATCGTTCATGACCATCTCCCTCATGCCATCACGCGTTCAGCAGTCGACTCGTGCAACGCGCTGTACTCGAAGTCGAGAATGACTTCCAGCGGATAGCTGACCCGCTTGGAAAGCTTGAGGTAACGAGGGCCACGACCCTCGCTGCGCCAGCGTTGCAGCGTCTTGGGGCTGACACCCCAGCGCTGTGCCAGCTCGTTTTCGTTCAGGACCCGGCGATCGCCAGGTGCCAGGGTGTTGATCGCCGAGTAGGACGACCGGGTTTGGGGGCTTGCCGTAGCGGCCATGAGACTTTCCTTTGAGGCTGTTGAGGATCAGGTGTCATTGGAGAATTCGGGTGGCGAACTTGCGAGGGAGCGATTGGCGAACTCAGCGGAAACTTCCAGTTCGCCAATGACGTCAAGAATGCAAAACGGCGAACACTTGGCTCGCCGTTCATTCATGCAAGATGACTCGGGGCGGTTTCAGCCCGGCAACGGGACATGCACGCCGTCGGGGGCGTTGATAAAAGCGAATGGATTCAGAAACTGGCGTCGCCAGAACAGCGCCTGGTCCACTTCACTCAAGGCTGCCTCTTCACAGATGGCCGGCCATTTCTGCTCAATGGTCTTGACCTGATGATTGATGATCTGGATGGCCTCTTGCTGGCTCAGCAGGAACACCGATGCGGCAGCAATGCACAGCCCCACTTGACTGGTCCGCTCTGCGCCACGGATAAGCATGGCTTGCGAAGCCTGCTGACCGGATCGCGATTGCGGGCAAATGTCGTAGGCGGGCGTCAAGGCCAGTTGGTCTCCGTCCCAAAAAGCCGCATGGTTGCGGGCGTGGTCATCGGTGTTGCCACACAGGATGTTGAAGACGATTCGAGAGAACAACTCCCGCAAGGTCGCCTTCGGATTGACGAAGCGGTGGCGAATGATCTCGGCCAGTTTTTCGTAACTGGCGTACGCTGCCATCATTTCATCGAGTTCAAACATCGTCAGCGCAGACACCATGGCACGTCGGTGCCAATAGCCGTCAGACCACACCCGGTCAAAGCGTTCAATCAACAGGACATCTTTGCCCAAGGCTCTGCGCAAGTGCACCGGCGCGACATCAAGCCCCACCTCGTCGGCCAAACGCATGGCCATGAATTCCGCTTTGACCACACTGTAGAGGTCATTGCTCGCAGAAAATTTGGCGATGAATTTGCGCTCGCCATCTTCCAGCAACACCTTGGGCCTGGCACCGCCCAGTGACGTGCCATGCAGCAAAGCCTGATCCAATTCGGGTGAAAGTGGCACGCCCAGCTCGACTTTCTCGGCAGCCGTCAGCAGTTCCTCCAGCGTGGGTTGCTGTGTGTGCCTGGGCACGTACTGCGTTGCGGACTGCTGAAAATCCAGCGCACCAATCCTGTCAGAGCCTGAATCGAGCAAATAGGTCAACTCGTCCAATTCAACCAGGGCGGCATCCCCACCCTTCATGCCCAATTTGCGATTGATCAGCACGCGCCGCCCCCATGCATCGGGCGATGCATCGCGAATGCAGCTGGGCATGTTCAAGCCCGGCAGCAGCGCAAGAGCCCCGGGGCGCAGCGGCAACTCGGGCGCATAGATGGCGATCGCATCTGGGCGGGCCAGATAACTGCGACCGTAGTTGAAGGCCAAAGCCCCACCTTGTTGGCTGAGCAAGCCGGCCACCACTGGCTCGGTGGCGTCGGGTAGCCAGATCCAAACGTAGGCTTCTGAATACGGGGCATCTTTCTCAGAAGTCATCTTTCACCCCCTTGGTGCGCGTTCTCACGGCTTTGGGCATCAAGGCCATTTTTTCTCGGTGCAGTGCCAGATGGGTGGTCAACTGCCGTTGCTCCTGATCAAACAGCGGCACGCCACACAGGGTGGCCACCTCGAACACCACGCCAATCGAGCACCCAGGGTCTCCGCGCTCGATGCGTTGCAGCAAGGCCCGTGAGATGCCTGCACGAGCCGCCAAATCCGTCGTGGTCATGGCTTTGCCCAAGCGTGCTTCACGCACGAGTTGACCCAACAAGGCCAGCGCATCCAGGCTGTACTGAGAGAGGGGACGGGAGACTGGCTTAACCATGAAAAAGACTCATTAATAGACCACGAAGACTGACCATGCATCGTTCATGGCTCATTGTCTTGCTGAACCAAGACAAAGTCAAGTGACTGACTCACCAATAAGTCAGGAGGCTCTTGCAGGCCCATTAATGAGCCATTTCAAGCCAAGCCGCGATGCTCAGGCCGAAAACCCAAACATCTTGCGCTGCTCATACCAGTCTCGAGGCAACGGCTCGTGCCGGCCCCGCAGCGTCTGCAAATTGAGATGCCGAGGCTGTTTTCCGTCGAGGACGGCTTCGATGATGTCCGGCGCCAGCATGGTCATGCGCAGCACTTCGGCGACCCAACCCTGCTCCAATTTCATTGATCTGGACAGATCCCGGATGGTGGCAAATTCGCCTCGATCAAGCAACTTCTGCCAGTAGAACGCTTTGCCCAAGGCGCGGATCATGGAAATGTCTTCCCCACCCGAGCCGAGGGCCGAATGCTCACCCGGGGGTGGCGTCATCACCTTGTGGTTTCGCTTGCGCCGGATCGTCAGCGGCACCATCGTTACGCGCTGCTGCCCAGTGATGTAGTTGCGAGTGTCCTGACCAATCTCGATGCGCACGTTGCGCTGCCGACTGTTCTCCGGACGCGTGACTTGGGTATCGGTGTTTTTCATGCGTACACCTCCTCGGCTGCACCCTTGGTTTCTTCCACCAGCGGGTGGTTGTGAATGTCGTCACTGAAACCCAGCCAGCCATCCTCGCGCCACAGAATATCCAGGCCGTGCTCGTGCAGTTGGACCCGTTCGATCAGCAACTGCGTGATCCGCTGTTGTTCCTTCGGGAACAGTTGGTCCCACACGGCGCCAATGCGCTGCATGGCCACCACCACTTGTGCTTCCTCGAGTTTGGCGCCCTTGGGATGTTTTTGACAGGAGCGCCATGTCGCCAGCATCAACTCTGGGGCACACAACGCCTTGTGGATCTGCTCCAGCACCGCCGTCTCGATCTCGGCTGCAGGCAATGGCCCCATTTCGATGAGGCCAGGCACGAGTGTTACACCGGCATTACGGCGTTTGTGAAGATACGGCACGTAGTACCGATACAAGCGTCCGCTCTTCTTGCGCGTGAAACTGTGGATCATCAGCTGTCCATCGGGTGCGTAGAGCAACCCCGTGAGCAGAGCGGAGTGCTGAGTGATCGACTTGCGTGGGCTCTGTTTGCGGCGCTCGATAAACGCGTGGACAAGGTCCCATGTGTCTTGATCAATGATGGCTTCGTGCTGGCCAGGGTAGCTTTTGTCTTTGTGCTGAACCTCGCCAAGGTAGATCCGGTTGCGCAGCAATTTGAAGAGGTACTGCTGGTCGATGGGCCGGCCCTCACGGAATTGGCCATTCTGTGTCTGCCATGCCTTGGTGATCCGCCCCTCGATTTCCAATTCACGCACGATCTCTGCGGCAGAGCCATGCTCACCATAGCGTCGGAAGATGGACCGCACCAAATCTGCTTCCGGCTGGTTCACCACAAGTTTGCGGTCAACGACGTCGTACCCGAGTGGCGGCGTACCACCCATCCACATGCCTTTGGCCTTGCTGGCGGCAATTTTGTCGCGGATGCGTTCGCCGGTGACTTCGCGTTCGAATTGGGCAAACGACAACATCACGTTGAGCATCAGGCGGCCCATGGAGGTTGCCGTATTGAATTGCTGGGTGACGGAGACAAAGGAGACGCCATGTCGATCGAAGACTTCGACCAGCTTGGCGAAATCCGTCAGGTTACGTGTCAGTCGATCTATTTTGTAGACGACCACGATATCGATCTTGCCGGCTTCAATATCAGCCATCAGCCGCCTTAGGCCTGGTCGCTCAATGTTGCCACCGGAAAAACCGCCATCGTCATAGCCGTCCTGCAAAGCGATCCAGCCTTCGTGACGTTGACTGGCGACGTAGGCAAGCCCCGCATCCCGCTGCGCCTCCAGGCTGTTGTACTCCATGTCCAGACCCTCATCGGTGGACTTGCGGGTATAGACCGCGCAGCGTTTGCGAGGGGCGAGTGCAGCAGGCGCTGGTGTGTTGCGCTGGTTTTTCATGCTGCTTCCCTCTTCTTGGTCTTGAGGCCAAAAAACATCGGCCCAGACCATGGAGAGCCGGTGATAACGTTTCTTTGTCTTCTTTGCTGGCACCTGCAGTCCGTGCTTGGCCCAGATCCGAGCAGTGCGGTCTCGTCAGAGCGCTATGCCATCACGCCGTAAAAAGACTCTCACCCGTCTAGCCCCAAACCGAGGGTACTTGCCAGAATAGTGACGCATGGCCTGAACAATCGGTGCATCCTTGATCGGCATTTTGCACGTATAGGTCAAACCAGATCTTGCAACTTGAAGCAGCGCACAGGCCCGTCTTTGGCTAACTCCGCGCTCGATGGCATAACGAGCCTGAGCCAATCGAGCCTGCACGCTCACCACTTTTTTGCAGTGATCTCCTTCATGACCTCGATCTCCAGATCCCGTTCAGCCAAAATCTTCTTTAGCCGGCTGTTCTCCTGCTCTAAGTTGCGAAGCCGTTTAACGTCGTCCGTACCCATATCACCAAATCGCTTGCGCCAGACATAAATCGAGGCCTCACTGACACCATGCCGCTTGGCGACCGCTGCAATTGGATCCCGATCAGCTTCTTGCAATATGCGAACGATCTGTTCGTCTGTAAATCGTGCTTTTCTCATCACTGCTCCTTGCCGTCAAGGAGCCATTGTCTCTAATTTCGCTTGGTCTGAAAATCCCAGGGCAGGTCATAGCCATTTCCAATTTATTAGTTTCATTAAGTATTGGAACTATTTTGACACTTTTTAATGAGATTTCTACTTTTAGCGTGATAAGCGTCTATTTGATTGACACTAACTACCGATTATGTAAATGTCCTTTTAAAGGACACTTCATATGTGGGGTACCCCGAACATGACCACTTGAATAGCAGAAACGGCAGGACAGGATTTGGCATCCTGAACCTAGATTTAGAACTCTCAGAAAGATAGCCACGCTGGGCTAAGGTGGTGTCACCATCTGATACTTTGGCGCCACTATGGGTTCTTGGTGGTGGAGTATACCTCTACTTCGAACCCTGCTCATAAACGCCTGCGGATTTCAGCGGAGGCACGCGGA
>Ga0247843_1001329_pt1 | contig 50995 bp, 60 predicted proteins | sample LaCruzMarch2017__FD_192420 | JGI IMG/M metagenome (GOLD analysis project Ga0247843, IMG submission 192420) | Freshwater microbial communities from meromictic Lake La Cruz, Castile-La Mancha, Spain - LaCruzMarch2017_8m | ecosystem: Environmental > Aquatic > Freshwater > Lake | place: Spain...
TGCCATGCCACCATCGATGATAGCAGGCGGAATCGGTGCCGCAGTAATGGATTCACAGAAACGGCAGGCGTATTGTGGACGAATGTGGCGGTGAACAAAGAATTTAGTGGGTTCAACGTCCAGTTGCAAAAATATGAGAATGCCAAAATTTGGTGCTGCAAGATAGGTGTATGGAGCGGAGCGATACTAAGGGGGCGATAAGCCGTGTTTTCTTAAGGGAGTCGCTATTTAGATTATTTAGGAAAGATGTCTATTATATGGATTCAGGAATCATCATATTCCTCAGCGAGCTATTCATCACCCCCCCCTATATAATCTATTCAGAAATGGCCATAAAATGACCCTGAATTATTTATTAAAGATGACTGTAATGATGCGGGACTTTTGACAGGCACAAAGCACTGAAAGATAGCTTAACGGGCAAGGCGATAACGTATTTAAGCAATCACATGGATAAGCTGATGATCTATTACTCGAACAGAGCATTGATCATCAGTAATATTCCCGCCGAAAACGCTATCTGTCCTTTCGTAATCAATGGCAAGGCCTGATTGTTTCTGACACACCCAAAGGTAATCAAGCACGCATCTTTCATTACACCCTAATTAAAACAGCAAAAGGCAATCACTTAGATTTCTACGCCTATTTAACTTACTCACTCACTCACGAGCTTGCCATATGCCGATAAGGTTGAAAAAATGAAGCGTTATTGCCTTGAAATGATAAAAAATTGAGTTTTACTGGTTTAAGAGAAATGATCGCTTTACTAAGCGCTTACACTTTATTTCACATAGAAGTTTTATTTTGCATAGGAACAGAAATAATTTTAAAATTAAAAAAATTATAGTGCTCCTCAAACGCTAAAAATCTCTATCTACTAATTGAATTATAGCCATCGGTGCATTATCACCTGTTCTAAATCCACATTTAACAATTCGCAAATAACCACCATTACGATCAAAATAGTGAGGTCCTAAATCATTAAAAAGTTTAGTAACAATTTCACGATCTTTTAACCGAGAAAAAGCGATACGTCTCTTAGCTACATTATCTTGTTTAGAAAGTGTAATTAGTGGCTCAGCAAAAGATCTTAATTCTTTAGCTTTTGGTAATGTAGTTCTTATAGTCTCTTCTTTAAAAAGTGAGTTAGCTAAATTGGAAAAAAGAGCTTTTCTATGACTACTGTTAATATTAAATTTTCTTCCAGACTTACGATGTCTCATAAATGATTAACCTTTTAATTAATTTGGTGATGTTGATCTGATAAATTTTCTGGAGGCCAATTTTCCAAACGCATACCTAAGGAAAGACCTTTTAACGCCAAAATATCTTTAATTTCAGTAAGTGACTTTTTACCTAAATTAGGTGTTTTCAAAAGCTCAACCTCAGTTCTCTGAATCAAATCACCAATATAAAAAATATTTTCTGCTTTTAGACAATTAGCGGATCTAACAGTTAATTCCAGATCATCAACTGGCCTCAAAAGAACAGGCTCAAAGGCATCATGAACTTCTATGAACTCTTCTTCTGGCTTTTCTTTAACTTTCTCAAAATCTACAAATACTGAAAGTTGATCATGCAATATTGTAGCTGCTGCTTTAATTGTTTCTTCAGGATCAACTGTACCATTCGTTTCTAATTCAATAATTAATTTATCAAGATTAGTTCGCTGCTCTACACGCGTACTTTCAACATGGTAAGCTACTTTAACAATAGGAGAATAGGAAGCATCAATATGAAGTAAACCAACAAGAGGCTTGAAGTCATGCGTAGTTTTTCTAGATTGAACTGATTCATAGCCACGACCTCTACGAATTTTAATCTTCATATCTAATTTACCCGACTGAGTAAGATTAGCAATAACTAAATCAGGATTTACAATTTCAACATCAGAATTTAATTTTATATCACTTGCTAAAACAGAGCCAATGCCTTGTTTTGTTAGAATTAAGTCAACCTCATCTCTGTTATAAAGTATAACAGCTAATTTCTTTAAATTAAGTAGTATGTCAATTACATCCTCATGAACACCATCAAGAGTGGTAAATTCATGTTGAACACCGACAATCTCAACATCAGTTACGGCACAACCTGAAATAGTTGATAATAAAACACGTCTGAGTGCATTTCCAAGGGAATGACCAAACCCTCTTTCAAGAGGTTCAATCACAATTCGGGAATGATAGGGAGTTTTACAAACCACCTCTACTAAACGTGGCTTCAATAAACCAGAAATAGAACTCTGCATTAAAATTCCTAACATCAAAATTATTTTGAATATAACTCTACAACTAATTGCTCATTTATGTCTGAACCAAGCTCACTGCGTTCAGGGACAGAAATAAACCTACCTTTTAATGCTTTGTTATCAACATCTACCCAATTAGGGTAACCAAATTGATCTACAACAGCTAAAGAATCTAAAATTCTTTGATGCTTTTTAGCTTTATCACGAATTTCAATAATATCTTCCGCTTTAACTTGATATGAAGGTATATTAATTAATTTATTGTTTAGTAGTATTAATTTATGTGAAACTAATTGTCTTGCCTCAGCACGAGTTGAGGCAAATCCCATACGATAGACAACATTATCCAGCCTAGATTCCAAAAGAGATAATAGGTTTTCGCCCGTAGCACCTTTCTTCATATCAGCGGCTTTATAATAGTTTCTAAATTGCTTCTCTAAAATACCATATATTCTACGTAATCGTTGTTTAGCACGTAACTGCATAGCGTAATCAGAATTTCTTGTTCTTTTTGTGCCATGCTGACCTGGTCTTTGTTCAAGCTTACATTTTGTTTCTAAAGATTTACCTCTACTTTTAAGAAATAAATCAGTGCCTTCTCTTCGGCTAAGTTTGCATGTTGGTCCGAGATATCTTGCCATTTATAGACTCCGTTTACTATACGCGACGTTTTTTAGGTGGGCGACAACCATTATGTGGAATGGGTGTAACATCATAAATATTAGTAATTTTGAATCCAATATTATTCAATGATCTGACAGCAGATTCGCGACCAGGACCAGGACCTTTAATCATAACATCAAGATTTTTCATACCGAATTCTTGAGCTACTAATCCAGCTTTTTCAGCTGCGACTTGAGCTGCAAAAGGTGTACTTTTACGTGACCCCCTAAACCCAGAACCTCCTGAAGTTGCCCATGAAATAGTATTTCCTTTTCTATCAGTGATAGTAACTATTGTATTATTGAAAGATGCATGAACATGAACGATGCCATCAACAACTTCTTTTCTAATTTTTTTTCTTGTTCTATTATTAGCGTTTGCCATTTATTGGTCTCATCAAACTTATTTTCTGATTGCTTTGCGAGGACCTTTTCTTGTCCTCGCGTTAGTTCTAGTACGCTGCCCTCTTAAAGGCAATCCTCGTCTATGCCTGATACCACGATAACACCCGAGATCCATTAATCTTTTAATATTCATAGATACCTCTCTTCTTAAATCACCTTCAACGGTCATTTTAGAGATAACATTTCTAATAATTTCTATTTGATCTTCACTAAGATCTTTAATTTTTTGTGTTGGAAGAATACCTGATTCAGAACAAATATTATTTGCTGTTTTTCTTCCTATTCCATATATCGATGTTAATGCAATTTCTGCATGTTTGTTATCGGGAACATTTATACCTGCAATACGCGCCATTTAATATACCTAAACTAATAAAATTAAATAATGATCAGAAATTAACCTTGTCTTTGCTTATGCCTTCCATCATCACAAATAATGCGTACTACACCATTTCTTTTTACAACTTTACATTTTCTACAAATTTTTTTTACTGAAGCTCTTACTTTCATTTATAAATTCCTTAACTATTTTTTTAAATTAGACTTTTTTAGCAACCCTTCGTACTGTTTAGACATAATATGAGTTTGCATTTGCGAAATAAAATCCATCACAACAACTACTATAATAAGTAAAGAAGTTCCTCCAAAATAAAAAGGAACATTCCAATAAACTATTAAGAACTCTGGCAATAAGCAAACTATAGTAATATAAAATGCACCTATTAATGTCAGCCTAGTAATAACTTTATCTATATATTGTGTTGTTTGTATTCCAGGTCTGATTCCAGGAAGAAAAGCACCTGATTTTTTTAGATTTTCAGATGTTTCTTTAGAATTAAAAACTAAAGCCGTATAAAAGAAACAGAAGAAAATTATTGCGCTCGCATAAAAAATAACATAAATAGGTTGCCCAGGAGATAATACAGTAGAAACATCTTGTAACCATTCAAAACCAGGAGTATTGGAAAACCAACCCGCTAAAGTAGCTGGAAATAAAATAATACTTGAGGCAAAAATTGGGGGAATAACACCAGCCATATTAATTTTTAGAGGTAAAAAACTTGTTTGACCAGCATACAACTTTCTTCCTTCCTGACGTTTCGGATAATTTAATAAAATTTTTCTCTGACCTCTTTCAACAAAAACAACGATTGCAGTGACAGCAATTGAAAGCAAAAATAGCAATATAATAAAACCGCTATTCATTTCACCTGTTCTAGCAAGCTCAAGTGTACCACCAACAGCTTTAGGCAAGCCAGAAACAATACCAGCAAAGATTATCATGGATATACCATTACCTATGCCTCTTTCAGTAACTTGCTCACCAAGCCACATCAAAAAAACTGTTCCTGTTACAAGAGAAATAGTTGTAATAAATACAAAAGAAATACCAGGTTCCAGAACAACTGACATACCACCTGCAGTCTGACTTTGTAATGCCAAAGAAATACCAATAGATTGAAATGTAGCGAGAACAACAGTCCCATACCTAGTGAACTGTGAAATTTTTCTTCTTCCAGACTCACCTTCTTTTTTTAACTGCTCCATTGACGGAAGAACGACAGTCATTAACTGCATTATAATAGATGCAGAAATATAAGGCATAATTCCGAGTGCAAATAAACTCAGACGCATTAAAGCCCCGCCTGAAAACATATTGAACATGTCCAAAATAGAGCCACCTTGCTCTTCAAACATTGCTGTTAAAGCTTTAGGATCTACACCTGGGACAGGTATATGAGAACCTATACGGTAAACAACTAAAGCTAGGATAACAAAGTACAACCTGCTCTTTAATTCAGAAAACTTATCTGTTTTGTCAAAAGTTTTACTATTTAATTTGTTCACTTAAGCCTCTACACTACCACCAAGTCTTTCAATCTCTAATTTTGCGCCAGAGGTAACATTCAAACCTGTCAGAACTATTTGCTTAACCAAAGACCCGCTTTTTATTACTTTTATGTATTTAGTTCTTTTAGATACTAACTTATTTGCAATTAATATTGCCTTATCGATTTTTTCAGAATCAAGAGCATTTAGCTGCCCCAAGGTAATTTGTTCATAAAACTTCTTTTTTGCAGAAACAAAACCAATTTTAGGTAGTCTTCTCTGCAGTGGCATTTGACCACCTTCAAAACCAACTTTATGAAAACCACCACTTCTCGCTTTTTGACCCTTATGACCACGGCCACATGTTTTGCCTAAAGTAGAACCAATCCCACGACCGACACGCTTCGATTTTTTTCTGGCTCCATCTGCTGGACGGATTGTATTCAGGAACATTTAAAACTCCTCAAAATGTAACATATAAGATATTTTATTAACCATACCCCTAACTTCAGGTGTATTTCTTAATTCAACACTTTGATTTAATTTTTTTAAACCTAATCCTTTTAAACATTCAAGATGAACTGGTAATCGTCCATACTTACTTTTAATTAATTTAATTTTTATTGTTGGATGATTCATTTTTAACCTGGAAGTTTATCTACGGTAATGCCACGCTTAGCTGCTATTTGATTTTTATTTTTCATGCTCGCTAAGCCGTTAATAGTTGCTCTAACAACATTAATTGGATTATTAGTTCCAATACATTTTGCGAGAACATTGTGAACACCAACAACCTCAAATACAGCACGCATAGCACCACCTGCAATAATCCCCGTACCCTCTGACGCTGGCTGCATGTAAACTTTAGCAGCACCAGTTGTATTCATTACAGGATATTGCAATGTATCACCAGCTAGCGCGATTTTTTGCATATTTTTTTTTGCCTGCTCGAGTGATTTTTGAATTGCAATAGGAACCTCTCTTGCTTTACTTACACCATAACCAACTCGACCTTGACCATCACCAACAACAGTTAATGCTGTAAAACCAAAAACTCGCCCACCTTTAACTACTTTTGCAACACGCCTTACATTTACAAGTTTTTCTTGTAAGCCATCCGCATTAATCTGACTAGCATTAGTTGACATATATTATTCCTAAAAAATTAATCCAGTTTCTCTTGCTGCATCAGCTAAGGCCTTAACACGACCATGATATTTAAAACCAGATCTATCGAAGGCAACATGCGTAACACCAACACTTAATGCCAAAGTAGCTATTGCTTTACCAACTTCAATAGCGGCACTAATATTTCCAGTATTTTTAACTCTGGATTTTATTTCAACTTGATTAGTAGATGCATGAACTAGAGTAGAACAACCATCTTTACTAATAATTTGTGCATAAATATGCTGGGAAGTTTTATGTATGGATAACCTAGTGATATTTAAATCTTTAATTTTTGATCTTATTTTTAGCGCCCTTTTTATACGAATATCTCTTTTTTTCATATTATCCTACTTTTTCTTAGCTTCTTTTCTGATAATTTTCTCATCAGAGTATCTTATTCCTTTTCCTTTATAAGGCTCAGGCGGTCTAAACGATCTTATATTAGCAGCAACTTGGCCAACTTTTTGCTTATCATAACCTTTTATAATTATGTCAGTTTGTGTTGGTGTTTCAATTAAAATGCCATCAGGCACAACAAAATCAAGAGGGTGAGATAAACCTAATGAGAGACTTAAAATTTTATCTTTTGCTTGAGCTCTATAACCAACACCAACAAGACTCATTTTTTTTTCAAATCCTACAGATACCCCTTGAACAAGGTTACTAATATTGGCTCTTGCTGTACCTGCTTGTGCAGTAGCATTTTTATCATTTTCAGACCATAAAACTTTTATATAATCTTCAGTTATTTCTAAATCTAATGATGAATGCAAATGATAAATTAAAAAACCTTTTGCACCAGAAACTTTTAACGTATTAGCAATGTATTCTATATTAACAGCGTTATTAATAGAAATTAATGACTTAGCAATTCTTGACATAATATATCCTTAATTAATAAACTGTGCATAATACTTCACCACCGAACCCTCGCTCTCTAGCAGACTTATCAGTCATTAAACCACATGATGTAGAAATAATTGCAACACCTAATCCACCAATAACTTTTGGTAACTCATCTTTAGCTTTGTAGATTCGTAACCCAGGTCTACTTACTCTTTTGATATTTTCAATAACAGGCTTGCCTTTGTAATATTTTAACTCAATCATCATAACAAGATGATTACCATCTTCTTCTACAATATAATTTACAATATAACCTTCATCTAATAGTACTTTAGCAATAGAAACTTTTATTTTAGACGATGGTTGTTTAATAAAACGTTTACCAGAAGTCTGACCATTTCTAATTCTGGTTAACATGTCTGATATTGGATCACTCATACTCATAATTATTCCTAATTTACCAACTAGCTTTAACAAGACCAGGGATATCTCCACGCATCATAGCTTCCCTTAGCATGTTCCTACTAAGCCCAAATTTTCTATAATATCCATGGGGTCTTCCAGTGATATTACATCTATTTCTTTTTCTTGTTACGCTTGAATCTCTTGGGAGAGATTGCAACTTAAATTGCGCAGCCTCTTTGTCCTCATAAGAGCTAGAAATCCTAACGATGTTTTTTAGCTCTTCTCTTTTAACTCTATATTTATCAGCTAACATTTTTCTTTTAGTTTCACGCGCGATCATTGATTTTTTAGCCATGATTATCTCTTCAATGCTTGAATGGAAATTTATATAACTTCAATAATGCTAAACCTTCTTCGTCAGTTAAAGCACTTGTTGTAATCGTAATATCTAAACCTCTAAGCACGTCAACCTTATCATAATCAATTTCTGGAAATATTATTTGCTCTTTGATACCTAAGGAGTAATTACCACGACCATCAAAACTTTTTGGACTTAATCCTCTAAAATCTCTAATCCTAGGTATAGAAATACTAATAAGCCTATCTAAGAACTCATACATTCTTGAACTCCTTAAGGTTACTTTACAGCCAATAGGCATATCATCTCTAATTTTAAAGCCTGCTATAGATTTTCTAGCTAAAGTTATAATCGGCTTTTGACCAGATATTTTTTCCATATCACTGAGAGCAAATTGTAGAATTTTTTTATCCGCTACAGCACCACCAACTCCCATATTTAAAGTTATTTTTGTAAGCTTTGGGACTTGCATTACTGACTTGTAACCAAATTGCCCCATTAAATTTTGAATTATTTCTTGTTTATAATAGTTTTCTAATCTAGCCATTTTATACACCTTAAACCTTAATCAACATGCCGATCAGTTGATTTAAAAACACGAACTTTGTTTCCATTATCTAAAACCTTAATAAAAACTTTATCATGTTTTTTTATATCAGGATTATAAAGAGCAACGTTAGAAACATGAATGGGCATAAATTTGTCTACAAAGCCGCCCGAAGTACCAGTATTAGGATTTGGTTTCTGAGATTTTTTTACTTGATTAATACCATCAATTATTAATTTATCATCTTTTAAAACCTGAAGCACACGACCGCTCTTTCCTTTATCTTTACCCGTGATAACAACTATATCATCACCTTTTTTAATCTTTTTCATAAATACCTTTTATAGAACTTCAGGCGCTAATGAAATAATTTTCATGAATTTATCGCCTCTTAATTCACGAGTAACAGGTCCAAAAATTCGAGTTCCTAATGGCTGTAAATTATTATTTAAAATAACTGCCGCATTACCATCGAACCTAATTAAAGAACCATCAGGTCTTCTTACACCTTTTTTAGTTCTTACTACTAAAGCATTATAAACCTCACCTTTCTTCACACGTCCTCGTGGAATCGCATCTTTAATACTTACTTTAATAATATCACCGATACCGGCATATCTTCTGTGAGACCCACCTAGTACTTTAATACACATAACTCGCTTAGCACCACTGTTATCGGCTACATCTAAATTGGTTTGCATTTGAATCATATTGACATCCTCATATATGGTGAAGTTTTATTTTAGAGAAGAATCAATGATTTCTACTAAAACAAATGATTTAAATTTCGACATAGGTCTACATGAAGCAATAGTAACAATATCTCCCTCATTGCACTGATTATTCTCATCATGCGCCATCATTTTAGTCGATCTTCTAATATACTTTCCATATACAGGATGTTTTACAACTCTTTCTACAAGTACAGTAATGGATTTATCCATTTTATTACTGACTACTTTTCCTAACACACACCTAGAACCACTTGATTTTTCAGACATAATTTACTCTTTCTTTCTCACCAATAACAAATAAGACTCTAGCAATATTTTTTTTCACAATTCTAATTTGATGTGTTGCAGTCAATTGATTTGTTGCTTTTTGCATTTTCAAATTAAAGCTTTCTTTTGATAAATCTATTAGTAATGACTTTAATTCTTCATGAGTTTTTGCATGTAAATCTGAAGTTTTCATCACATTATTGTCCTTTTAGTAAAGAGAGTTTTTAAAGGTAGTTTTGCAGCGGCTAAACAAAATGCCTCACGAGCCAACTCTTCGGTCACTCCTTGTATTTCGTATAACATAGTACCTGGTCGTATCTGAGCCACCCACAATTCGACACTACCTTTACCCTTACCCATCCTTACTTCTAATGGCTTTTTAGTTATTGGTTTATCAGGAAATATCCTAATCCAAATTTTCCCTCCTCTTTTTACATGACGAGATATAGTTCTTCTAGCTGATTCAATCTGCCTTGCCGTAAGCCGACCTCGACTGATAGATTTAAGTCCATATTCGCCAAAACTAACAGAGGAACCTCTTACAGCAACTCCGTTATTTCTTCCTTTATGCTGTTTTCTAAATTTTGTTCTTTTAGGTTGTAACATAATTAATTACCGTATTATTACTGCACTTCAGTATTTGAAGCTTTGTTTCTGAAATTATCTTCGAATACTTCGCCTTTGAAGATCCACACCTTGATTCCAATAATTCCATATGTTGTATTTGCTTCAGCAGTTGCATAATCAATATCAGCTCTTAATGTATGCAAGGGAACCCTTCCCTCTCTATACCATTCACTTCTAGCTATTTCTGCACCATTTAATCTGCCTCCGATGGTCACTTTTATACCTTCAGCGCCAAGACGCATAGTATTAGTTACAGCTCTTTTCATTGCTCTACGATACATAATACGTTTTTCTAATTGCTGAGCAATACTTTCAGCAACTAAATACGCATCTAATTCAGGCTTACGTATCTCTTCTACATTTAACTGGACAGAAATACCTAATAACTTTGAAAGCTCATTTTTTAATAACTCAATATCCTCACCTTTTTTACCAATAACAATGCCTGGCCTTGCGGTATGTATTGTTATATGAGCATTATTTGCTGGCCTATTAATTTGGATATGACTCACAGATGCCTGCGAAAGCTTCTTTTTTATAAACTCTCTAACCTTTAAGTCTTGATGTAAATACAATGGAAAATCTTTTGAATTAGCATACCACCTTGAGTTCCAATCTTTTGTAATTCCTAAACGTATTCCAATTGGATGAACTTTTTGTCCCATTATTAGCCTCTATTTATCTCAGATACTTTTAACGTGATGTGACACGTTCTTTTTAAAATATGATTTGCCCGGCCTTTCGCTCTAGCCTTAAAACGCTTTAGAGTAGCACCTTCATCAACAAAAATTGTAGAAATCTTTAGCTCATCAACATCGAAACCGTCATTATTTTCGGCATTAGCAATGGCTGATTCTAAAATTTTAACTATAATTTTAGCTGCAGATTTTGAACTAAATTTTAAAATATCTAGGGCTTTATTAACCTCAACACCACGTATTTGATCACTTACTAACCTAGCTTTTTGTGCTGATAATGGCGCATTTTTTAATCTTGCAATAGTTTCCATATCATTCCTATTTAGATTTTTTATCAATGACATGACCTTTATAAGTCCGTGTAGGGGAAAACTCTCCTAATTTATGACCAATCATATTCTCTGAAATAAGTACAGGAATGTGTAAATGGCCATTATGGATAGCAATTGTAAGACCTAACATGTCAGGAATTATCATAGATCTTCTTGACCAAGTTTTAATAGGTTTTTTCGTATTACTAACTCGTGCATCATCAATTTTTTTTAGTAAATGATGATCAATAAATGGACCTTTTTTTATAGAACGAGGCATCTTTAATCCTTACTATTTTTGGTTTCTTTTTCGAACTATCATATTATCAGTTCTTTTGTTTTTTCTTGTTTTATATCCTTTAGTCGGCTTACCCCAAGGAGTTACTGGGTGACGACCACCAGAAGTCCTACCTTCTCCACCACCATGAGGATGATCGACTGGATTCATAACAACACCACGAACTGTAGGCCTTACACCACGCCACCGCTTAGCGCCAGCTTTACCTAGAGAAATCAAATTATGTTCAGAATTAGAAACCTCACCAATTACAGCCTTACAATCTGATAAAATTTTTCTAATTTCACCAGACCGCATTCTAATTGTTGCATGAGCACCTTCTTTAGCCAAGAGCTGTACAGATGTTCCTGCACTTCTAGCTATCTGCGCACCTTTACCTGGCTTTAATTCAACACAATGTAATGTGGTACCTAAAGGAATATTTCTTAAAGGCATACAATTACCTAACTTAACAGGAACACTGTCTGATGAAATAATGCGCTGACCAACCTCTAAACCTTTTGGAGCTACTATATAACGTCTCTCACCATCTTCATAAAGAACTAATGCAATGTTTGCAGTTCTATTTGGATCGTACTCTAAACGCTCTATCTTACCAGCAATATCGCTTTTATTTCTTTTAAAATCTATAATTCGATATTGTTTTTTATGTCCGCCTCCGATATGGCGCGTAGTAATACGACCTTGGTTATTTCTACCTCCAGTCTTACTATTTTTTTCTAATAATGGTGCGAAAGGACGGCCTTTATACAAATCATCAGATTTGATACTTATAACAAATCTTTTACCGGGTGATGTAGGCTTTGATTTTACAATTGACATTTTATATCCGATTTAATTATTTTTATCACGCTACAGAGAAATCAATCTCACTTCCATCTTTAAGCTTAACATAAGCTTTTTTCCAATCAGATCTTTTTCCTAAAGAACGACCAAAACGCTTACTTTTTCCATCTATATTTAGGATATTAACCGAAGCGACTTTTACACCAAACATTATTTCCACGGCATGTTTAACTTCAATCTTATTAGCATCTATATTAACTTTAAATACGAAGGTATTTTGAAAATCAGCTAACTTTGAACTTTTTTCAGAAATAATTGGCTTATCAATAATGTTCGCTAATTTATATTCATTTAAAATCATAATAAAATATCCTTTAGTTTATCCAAAGCACTATCGGTTACAACAATATTTTCATACGAAACCAAATAAACAGGGTTTAAATTAGTAGCCTCGATCACCTCAAGTGTTATTAAGTTTCTTGATGCTAAAGCTAAATTCATATCGATCTTATCTACTATTATTAATAGTTTTTTCTTTGCGGCATCACCTAGATTTTTTAATAAATCTTTTGTTTTATTTGTTTCCAAACAAATATCAGCTGCACACAAGATTCTATTTTGACGAATCAACTCAGAAAAAATTGTTCTAATAGCTAGTTTATACATTTTTTTATTAAGTTTTTGCGTATAGACACCAGGTTTAGCTGCAAAATTAACACCACCCCCTCGCCAAATAGGACTTCTTGAAGAACCAGACCTAGCCCTTCCTGTTCCTTTTTGACGCCAAGGCTTCATACCACCTCCACTTACCTCCGACCTTGTCTTTTGTGCTTTAGTACCAGTTTTTCCATTTGCTAAATATTTAACAACTAACTGATGAACTAAATCACCATTATAGTCACAATCAAAAAGCGTAGTATTTAGCAATTTACTTTTACTTAGTTCTTCATTGTCAAAATTTATTAAACTAACACTCATTTACTTGCCTTCAATTTTTTTTTAACAGCTGGTGTTATAACAACATCACTTCCTTTTGAACCTGGCACAGAACCCTTAACCAAAATTATATTTTTATCCTGATCTATCGATTTAATTACTAAATTTTGAATTGTTCTATTTGCATTTCCCAAATGCCCTTCCATTTTTTTTCCTTTAAATACTCTTCCAGGAGTCTGACACATTCCAATAGATCCAAGAACCCTATGTGACCTAGAATTACCATGAGTCGCGTCTTGCATATGAAAGTGATGTCGTTTTATACCACCTGCAAATCCTTTACCAATCGTTTTAGAACGAACATCAACTACTTGACCCTCTGTAAAAATACCCATTGATACAGATTCACCAACCTTAAATTGATTTAACTCTTGATCGCTAATTCTAAACTCCCACAAACCACGACCAGCTTCTACATTTGCAGACGCAAAATGACCAAGCATTGGCTTATTAATACTACCTACCCTCTTTAAGCCAGTCGTTACTTGAATTGAATTATAACCATCAATTGCTTTATTTTTAATTTGCACAATTCTATTTGCTTCAACTTTAATTACAGTTACGGGAACTGAAACACCGTTATCATCAAATATTCTTGTCATACCACATTTTTGTCCAACCAAACCTATTGACATACTTATTGAGCCTTTATTATTTAATTTAACTTGATCTGTACATCAACACCAGCCGCAAGATCTAGTTTCATTAAAGCATCTACTGTTTTATCTGTAGGCTCAACTATGTCCAACAACCTTTTATAAGTTCTTAATTCGTACTGATCTCTAGCATCCTTATTCACATGAGGTGAAATAAGCACAGTAAATCTTTCTTTCTTTGTTGGCAATGGGATAGGTCCTTTCACATGAGCACCAGTCCTCTTGGCTGTCTCAACAATCTCGCCTGCTGATTGATCAATTAAGCGATGATCAAATGATTTAAGACGTATTCTTATTGTTTGATTTGACATATTTATATCACTCAATTATTGAAGCAACTACACCAGCACCAACCGTACGACCACCTTCACGTATTGCAAAACGTAAACCATCCTCCATTGCAATTGGTGAAATTAATTTAACTGTTACTGAAATATTATCACCCGGCATAACCATCTCCACACCATCTGGCAACTTTACCGCACCTGTTACATCTGTAGTTCTAAAATAAAATTGTGGGCGATAACCATCAAAAAACGGGGTATGCCTCCCACCCTCTTCTTTTGATAACACGTAGATTTCAGCATTAAAATGAGCATGAGGCTTAATAGTCCCTTTATGAGCCAGAACTTGACCACGCTCAACATCATCACGCTTAGTACCTCGCAATAATAAACCTACATTATCACCAGCCTCACCCTGATCAAGCAACTTACGAAACATTTCTACACCAGTTACAGTTGTTGTAACAGTAGGCCTAATTCCAACTATTTCAACTTCTTGACCTACCTTAATAACACCACGCTCAATTCTTCCAGTAACAACTGTGCCACGACCTGAAATAGAGAATACATCCTCAATTGGCATCAAAAAGGCACCATCAACTGCTCTTTCAGGCAGCGGTATATACTCATCCAATGCTTCCACCAACCTAACAACGGAAGGTACGCCAATATCACTTGTATCACCATTTAACGCCAATAAAGCCGAACCTTTAATAATTGGAGTATCATCGCCAGGAAATTCATATAAATCCAATAATTCACGAATCTCCATTTCAACTAATTCAATTAACTCTTCGTCATCAACCATATCTGCCTTATTTAAAAATACGACTATATATGGAACACCAACCTGCCTTGATAAAAGAATATGCTCGCGAGTTTGTGGCATTGGGCCGTCTGCAGCTGAACAAACTAAAATAGCACCATCCATTTGCGCTGCACCAGTGATCATGTTTTTTACATAATCAGCATGCCCAGGACAATCAACATGAGCATAATGTCTAACTGACGACTCATACTCAACATGCGAAGTAGCAATTGTAATCCCTCTTGCCCTCTCTTCAGGAGCATTATCAATTTGATCAAACGCTTTTACTTCTCCACCCTGCAATTCAGCCATAACCTTAGTTAAAGCAGCCGTTAACGTTGTTTTACCATGATCAACATGCCCAATTGTGCCAACGTTTACATGAGGCTTATTACGTGAAAATTTTTCTTTAGCCATTATTTATTACCTTTTTATTTACTAAGATTTTTTAATAATAGATTCCATTGTAAACGCAGGAACCTCACCGTATTTTTCAAAGATCATACTATAAGAAGCACGCCCCTGACTTATTGATCGTAAATCAGTAGAATAACCAAACATTTCAGAAAGAGGAACATCGCAACTGATTAATTTTCCATAAGCTATATCTTCTAAATTTTTTACTACACCTCTACGCCTATTAATATCTCCAACAATCAAACCCATGAATTCTTCAGGCAACCTAACATCAACCTTCATAATTGGCTCTAAGAGATATGGGGCAGCACAAACCAATGCCTCCCTAAAGCATCTTGAACTAGCAAACTTAAACGCCATTTCATTTGAATCTACTTCATGATATGAACCGCCTATTAATGATACTTTTGTATCAATAATTTGATAACCTATAAGTACGCCACATTTAAATTGCTCAAGAACACTTTCTTCCACAGCACTTATAAATTCTTTTTTAATTTTATCTGACTTTAAATCACATATAAACTGATTACCAGCACCTAGATTATTTGGCTCCACTTTAAATATAACATGGGCATATTGAGCTTTACCATTAAGCGATCTTTCTACAACCTCTTCCCTAATAATTTCTTTTTTTATTGACTCTCTATAAGCAACTCGCGGCTTACCGACAGACAAATCAATACTAAATTCTCTTCTAATTCTTTCTACAATTATTTCGAGATGAAGCTCTCCCATCCCTGATATTATCAACTGACCAGATTCATTATCAATACCAACATTAAAACTAGGATCCTCTATTTCTAATCTTGTTAATATCTCCATCAACTTCTCTTGATCAGATTTGCTTCTTGCCTCTATTGCTATTGAAATAACCGAAACAGGAAAATCAATTTTCTCCAACTCAACTAATGAATCTAAATCACACAACGTGTCACCTGTTGAAACATTTTTCAAACCAATGACGGCACAAATATCACCCGCATAAACAGCACTCACCTCTTCCCTAGAATTTGAATGCATCTGAACAATCTTACTGATTCTTTCTTTTTTATTTTTTGTAGAGTTTTTAACAACAGCACCAGAAACTAACGTACCTGAATAAATTCTTATATAGGATATAACACCCATAAACGGATCTGATGCAATTTTAAAAACTAAAGCTACAAAAGGCAAAGAATCGCACGCCACGGAAATACAATCACTACTATTTTCAACACTGATTAATAATGGCGATCTATCAACAGGAGAAGGAAGGTAGTTAACAATTCCATCTAATAATGCTTGTACTCCCTTATTTTTAAAAGCAGATCCACAAAAAACAGGAAAAATCTCATTTTTTAAAGTTCGCCTTCGAATACCATCGACAACCTGCTCATTTGTTAACAATAAACCTTGTACATATAAATCTAAATACTCATCGCATGCTTCAGCGGACAACTCAACAATATGATCACGCAGCCGAGAACACTCAGCCAACAAATCACTTGGGATTGCATCAACTCTAAAGCCAACACCAAACCCATCAGCATCCCAAAAAATAGCATGAAATTCAATTAAATCAACCACACCAACAAAGCCACCTTCAGAGCCTATTGGAATCTGCAAAGGAACAGCATTAGCACCAAACTTTATTCTTATATCATCAACAACACGAACAAAGTTAGCACCTACTCTATCCATCTTATTTATATAAATAATTCTAGGCACTTTATGCTTATCTGCTTGAGCCCAAACAGTTTCCGACTGAGGCTCAACACCACCCACAGCACAAAAAACAGCACAAGCCCCATCCAAAACACGCAAAGATCGCTCAACCTCAATCGTAAAATCAACATGACCTGGCGTATCAATAATATTGATTCTATGCGAACCCAACTTGTTCAGCATCCCAGACCAAAAACAAGTAGTTGCGGCCGAGGTTATAGTAATACCTCTTTCCTGCTCTTGCTCCATCCAATCCATAACAGCAGAGCCATCATGCACCTCACCAATCCTATGCGACACACCTGTATAAAATAAAATACGCTCAGTAGTTGTGGTCTTTCCCGCATCAATATGAGCCATAATACCCATATTACGATAAAATTTTATATCAGTTGCCCTACCCACTTATCTCAACCTAAAAATTAAAACCTATAATGAGAGAATGCTTTATTTGCCTCTGCCATTCTATGAGTATCTTCACGTTTTTTAGCTGCAGCACCTTTATTATCATACGCATCCATTAACTCACCAGCTAACTTGCCCGACATAGTCCTTTCATTCCTTTTTCTCGAAGCATCTATCATCCATCGCATTGCTAAAGCTGATCTTCTTGAAGGTCTAACTTCAACAGGGACTTGATATGTTGCGCCGCCCACGCGCCTAGACTTAACCTCAACCCTCGGCTGTATATTCTCCAAAGCCTTAGTTAAAACATCCAACGGCACATCATGACCTTTATTTGAAATAACCTCTAACGCCCCATAAATAATTCCTTCTGCAATAGATTTTTTGCCGCTCTCCATAATCATATTCATGAATTTAGTTAGCATTACACTACCAAATCTAGGATCAGGTATAATTTCTCTTTTAGCTGCTACTCTTCTTCTTGACATTTATCACCAACTATAACTTAATTTTTAGGCTTTTTAGTTCCATACTTAGAACGACCACACTTTCTATTATTCACACCAGAAGCATCTAAGCTACCACGAACAACATGATACCTAACCCCTGGCAAGTCTTTTACCCGCCCACCGCGAATCAAGACCACAGAATGCTCTTGCAAGTTATGACCTTCACCACCAATATAGCTACTAACCTCCGAGCCATTTGTCAACCTAACTCTAGCGACTTTTCTTAAGGCTGAGTTTGGCTTTTTTGGTGTTGTCGTATAAACGCGAGTACAAACACCCCGTCGCTGAGGACAAGCTTCAAGCGCAGGCACATTACTTTTTTCCGTTCTTTTAACCCTTGGTTTTCTCACCAACTGATTAACTGTAACCATTACTACCCCACATCCATAAAGGATTATTGCCAATAATTATTTAAAACATTATTTAAATGTAAGCCGATAATTATACATATTGAAATATTCTAAATCAAGGATAAATTATATATTAAGTGCTTGCTTGAGAGCTTCTTCGGTATCAAGTAAGTTTTGCACCTTATCTTCAACACAATCGCTATCAAATTTTTTCTTTCTATTCTCATGATACGCTAACCCAGTACCTGCAGGTATTAATCTACCGACAATAACATTCTCTTTCAATCCTAATAAACTATCACTTAAGCCTCTGACAGCTGCATCTGTCAATACACGAGTAGTTTCCTGAAATGACGCTGCAGAAATAAATGACTCTGTTGCCAAGGATGCTTTTGTAATGCCTAATAATATTGACTCATAACTAGCGGGAATCTTCCCTTCAGCCACCATCTTATCATTTTCTTCCCTCATAGCCGCTCTTTCTATTTGCTCACCTTTTAAAAACGCTGTATCACCGCCAGCTGTAATTTCAACTTTGCGTAACATTTGCCTAATAATTGCCTCAATATGTTTATCATTGATTTTAACTCCCTGTAATCGATAAACATCTTGAATTTCTTTTACTAAATAATTGGCTAACTCCTCGATTCCACGCAATCGCAAGATATCGTGTGGAGTAAGCTCACCTTCTGCAATGGTCTCGCCTTTTTCAACATACTCACCTTCAAAGACCGTCACATGACGCCATTTTGGTATTAATGTCTCAATTTGCCCACCTTGATTATCAGTAATAATTACACGCTGCTTGCCTTTAGTTTCCTTACCAAAAGAAATTGTCCCACTCATTTCTGCAAGAATTGCAGGATCTTTTGTTTTTCTTGCTTCAAATAAATCTGCTACACGAGGTAGACCTCCCGTAATATCTCTTGTTTTACTTGATTCTTGTGGAATTCTTGCAAGAACATCTCCAACCTTTACCTCACCACCATCCTTAATCCCTGCAATTGCCCCCGCAGGTAGAAAATACTGCGCAGGTATCTCAGTACCCGGCAAATAAATTCCATCACCAGATTGTGTTAATAATCTTACCATCGGCCTTAACTCTTTACCTGCAGAACCACGTTGCTTAGGATCAATTACAACCAAAGAACTTAAGCCAGTCACTTCATCAGATTGTTTTTGGACTGTAATGCCGTCAACAAAATGAACTAATTCTACAACCCCATCAACTTCTGTGATTACAGGATGTGTAAATGGATCCCATGTGACTATAATATCCCCAGCATTAACCTTTCCACCTTCTTGAACCGACAAAACAGCACCATACGGTATTTTATAACGCTCTCTTTCACGACCATATTCATCAACCACACCCACTTCGCCTGACCTTGATACAGCTACAAGATACCCCTCACGATTGGTAACAGACTTCAAATTACTCAATCTAATTAATCCAGATGATTTAACTTGTACGTTACTAATAGCTGCTGAGCGCGAAGCAGCTCCACCAATATGGAATGTTCTCATTGTAAGCTGTGTTCCTGGCTCACCAATTGACTGAGCAGCAATAACTCCTACAGCCTCACCAATATTTACAATATGACCGCGCCCTAAATCTCGTCCATAACAAAGAACACAAACACCATGTCTATTTTCACAAGTTATAATCGATCTTACTACAATTTGATCTACACTGTTTTCATCTAAGACCGACACCCAATGCTCATCTAAAAGCGTACCAGCCTTAACAATTAAATTCTCACCTGCTGGATCATAAATATCGCTTGCTGCTACACGCCCCAACACTCTTTCTGATAATGGTTCAACAACATCACCTCCCTCAATAATTGGAGTCATTACTAAGCCACTTGTTGTTCCACAATCATCTCCAGTGATTACTAAATCTTGAGCGACATCAACTAACCTTCGTGTTAAATAACCTGAATTTGCCGTTTTTAATGCCGTATCCGCAAGTCCTTTTCGGGCACCATGTGTAGAAATAAAGTATTGTAAGACATCAAGACCTTCTCTAAAATTAGCCGTGATAGGTGTCTCAATGATTGAACCATCTGGCTTCGCCATTAACCCTCTCATTCCAGCTAATTGCCTAATTTGAGCGGCTGATCCACGCGCCCCAGATTCTGCCATCATGAAAATTGAATTAAAAGATTTCTGCTTAACAAGCGTACCGTCTTTATCCATTACCTCCTCTTCACCTAAACCATCCATCATTACCTTAGCAACTTGATCATTAGCATGTGACCAAATATCAACTACTTTATTGTAGCGCTCACCATCAGTAACTAATCCAGACGCATATTGACTCTGAATTTCTTTAACCTCTCCTTCAGCAGCAGAAATTATGTCTATTTTCTTTGCTGGTATAGCCATATCCTCAATACCAAAAGATACACCTGAAATTGTGGCGTATCTAAATCCCAAATACATAATCTGATCAGCCAGAACAACGGTATCTTTGTTCCCTAAATGACGATAACTATAATTAATTAAACGTGATATATTTTTTTTAGTCATATCGCAATTAACTCTTTCAAAAGGCATTCTGTCAGGAACCACCTCCCATATTAACGCTCTACCCACCGTTGTAATTACTCGATGTGTTTTGGGAATTAATTTACCCAGTCCGTCATCAACCATTTCTGTAATTCTTAACTCTATCTTTGATTGAATTTCTACTGATTTGTCAGCCAACGCTTTATGAACCTCAGCTACTGACCCATACCTTCCAATCATGCCCGTGCCATCACTCTCATGGATGCTTTCATTAGCATTTTCATTAACACTTCCTTTGGCGTTAATTTTTTCCCTACTCATGTAATATAATCCCAATACAACATCTTGTGATGGATTTATTACTGGCTCTCCATTTGCTGGCGATAAAATATTATTAGTCGCCATCATTAAAGTTCTTGCTTCTAATTGAGCCTCAATAGATAAAGGAATATGAACAGCCATTTGATCGCCATCAAAATCTGCATTAAATGCACTACAGACTAATGGATGTAACTGTATTGCCTTACCTTCAATTAAAATTGGTTCAAATGCTTGAATCCCTAATCTATGTAGCGTAGGTGCACGATTTAATAATATGGGATGCTCACGTATAACCTCCTCTAAAATATCCCAAACTTCGGTACCTTCACGCTCAACCATTTTCTTAGCTGCTTTAATCGTTGTCGCGAGACCTCTAAACTGTAACTTACTAAAAATAAATGGTTTAAATAATTCTAATGCCATTTTTTTCGGCAACCCACACTGATGTAACCTTAACGATGGGCCTACAACAATTACTGATCGTCCTGAATAATCAACTCGCTTACCTAAAAGGTTTTGCCTAAATCGTCCTTGCTTACCTTTGATCATATCTGCTAAGGACTTCAAAGGTCTTCTATTAGTTCCCGTTATCGCTCTTCCTCTTCTACCATTGTCTAGCAAAGCATCCACAGACTCTTGCAGCATTCGCTTTTCATTACGCACAATGATGTCTGGTGCATTTAAATCAAGTAATCGATTTAAGCGATTATTTCGATTTATAACTCGACGATATAGGTCGTTTAAATCAGATGTTGCAAATCGTCCACCATCCAATGGTACCAGCGGACGTAATTCAGGAGGCAATACAGGCAATACTTGTAAAATCATCCATTCAGGACGATTTTTTGAACTTAACAAAGCATCCATTACCTTTAAACGTTTAGCGAACTTTTTAATTTTTGTCTCTGAACTAGTTGAGTTTATTTCTTCTCTTAAAATATCAACCTGTTCTTTTAAATTTATTGACTTTAATAAATCATAAATAGCCTCAGCTCCCATTTTAGCTATGAAATCATCACCATAAGCATCAACTGCCTCTAAATACTCATCATCAGTTAATAAATGCCCTTTTTCTAATGGCGTCATACCAGGATCTAAAATCACAAATGATTCAAAATAAAGAACTCTTTCGATTTCGCGTAATGTCATATCTAACAGTAAGGCGATTCTAGATGGTAATGATTTTAAAAACCAAATGTGAGCAACGGGGCTTGCTAAATCAATATGCCCCATTCGCTCGCGCCTTACTTTAGAGAGAGTAACTTCCACACCACATTTTTCACAAATGACCCCCCGATGCTTTAATCTTTTGTACTTTCCACAGAGGCACTCGTAATCGCTTACTGGCCCAAAAATCTTTGCACAAAACAAACCATCCCTTTCCGGCTTAAAAGTACGGTAGTTGATCGTCTCAGGTTTTTTGACTTCACCGTATGACCATGAGCGGATCATATCAGGTGAAGCAAGACCTATACTTATGCCATCAAAGTCATCTGAACGACCTTGCCTTTTTAGAAAATTCATCAAATCTTTCAAAAGCCTTTCCTCTTACATTCGCATGGAACTTATTGTTTATAAATGTTATTAATCTAGATTTATTCGCGCTTTAATTCTATATTCACTGCTAATGAACGAATTTCTTTTATCAAAACATTAAAGGATTCTGGCATACCTGCCTCCATTTTATGATCACCATCAACAATATTTTTATACATTCGTGTTCTTCCCGCTACGTCATCTGACTTCACAGTTAACATTTCTTGAAGTGTATAAGCAGCCCCATAAGCCTCCAACGCCCAGACCTCCATTTCGCCAAAGCGTTGTCCGCCAAACTGAGCTTTTCCACCTAAAGGTTGCTGTGTTACCAAACTATATGGACCTGTTGATCGCGCATGCATTTTGTCATCTACTAGATGATTTAATTTAAGCATATACATATACCCTACAGTTACTTCACGCTCAAATGGCTCGCCTGTTAAACCATCATATAAAACTGTCTGCCCATGCTCTGGTAAATCAGCTAATCTGAGCATAGTCCTAATATCTTCTTCACTTGCGCCATCAAATACTGGAGAAGCCATTGGCACTCCACCTATTAAATTTGCAGCCAGCTCCAATATCTCTTTATCTGAAAAAGAATTTAAATCTTCTTTACGCCCACTACTATTGTATATCTTGTCAAGATAATCTCGAATTTCTTGAATTTTCGCTTTGGCTTCGAGCATTTTTCCTATTTTTATCCCAAGACCTTTTGCAGCCCATCCTAGATGCGTTTCTAGCACCTGCCCTACATTCATTCTTGACGGAACGCCTAAAGGATTCAAAACGATATCTACTGGATTTCCATCGGCTGTATAAGGCATATCTTCTATGGGTCTAATCATGGAAATTACCCCTTTATTTCCATGACGCCCTGCCATTTTATCACCCGGCTGAATTCTTCTTTTAACAGCTAAATAAACTTTAACCATTTTTAGAACACCAGGAGCCAAATCATCACCCATAGTTATTTTTTTACGTTTTATTTCAAATTTTTCATCAAAATCTTTTCTTTGATTCTCTATTTGAGCTGTAACTAATTCCAATTGATAATTTAAATCCTCATCTTTCAATTTTATCTTCAACCATTCCAAACACTTGATGCTATCTAAATATGCCTGAGTAACTTCTGCACTTGAGTCGATTTGACCTGGGCCTGATAAAATAGGCTTGTTCATTATCATTTTAGCCACACGCATAAAAATATCATGCTCAAGAATTTTTAATTGATCATCTAAATCTTTTCTATATTTTCTTATTTGTTCTAGCTCAATATCTAATGCTCTTTTGTCTTTTTTAACCCCATCCCGTGTAAAAACCTGAACGTCTATCACTGTACCTTCAATACTTCCTGGCACGCGTAATGACGTATCTTTGACGTCAGCTGCTTTTTCACCAAAAATTGCTCTTAATAACTTTTCTTCTGGTGTTAACTGCGTTTCACCTTTTGGAGTTACCTTACCAACTAAAATATCACCACCTTTAACCTCTGCTCCAACATAAACAATGCCAGATTCATCTAACTTAGCTAATGCCTCTTCACTTACATTGGGTATGTCAGCCGTAATTTCTTCTGGGCTATGCTTAGTATCGCGAGCCACACAGGTCTTCTCTTCTATATGAATTGTTGTAAATCGATCCTCTTTAACAACGCGTTCAGATACTAATATGGAATCCTCGAAGTTATAACCATTCCAAGGCATAAATGCTACTAACATATTTTGACCTAACGCTAGCTCTCCCATATCCGTAGATGGACCATCTGCCATAATATCTCCCGCAACAACGTAGTCTCCGGGCTTTACTAAGGGTTTTTGATTAATGCAGGTATTTTGATTTGAACGCGTGTATTTGATTAAGTTATAAATATCTACACCTGATGAGCCAGTTGTTGTCTCTGTATCGTTCACTCGCACGACTATTCTTGCCGCATCAACCTCTTCAACTTTACCACCACGCATAGCTACAACAGTTACCCCAGAATCTTTTGCTACCGTTCTTTCCATTCCAGTTCCTACAAGAGGCTTTTCAGCTCTCAATGTTGGCACTGCTTGGCGCTGCATATTCGAGCCCATTAATGCTCTATTTGCATCGTCATGCTCCAAAAACGGTATAATTGATGCGGCAACTGAAACAATTTGTTTTGATGAAACATCCATATATTGAACCGTATCAGACATTGCCAAGGCAAATTCATCTTTATAACGACACGAAACCAACCCATCAACTAACTTACCATGCTCGTCTACGGCAACACTCGCCTGAGCAATGACAAACTCACCCTCCTCAATTGCCGATAAATAATCAACTTGATCAGTTACAAAGCCATTAATAACCTTTCTATAAGGTGTCTCTAAAAATCCATAATTATTCGTTCTAGCATACACAGATAAGGAGTTTATCAAGCCAATATTTGGACCTTCAGGTGTTTCAATTGGACAGACTCGACCATAATGTGTTGCATGAACATCTCGCACTTCAAATCCTGCTCTTTCTCTTGCTAACCCGCCTGGACCTAATGCAGAAACCCTTCTTTTATGAGTAACTTGCGATAATGGATTATTTTGATCCATAAACTGTGATAGCTGACTTGAACTAAAAAACTCTTTAACTGCTGCCGACACTGGCTTTGCATTTATGATTTCTTGAGGCATCAAGCCATCTGAATCAGCTAAAGTTAATCTTTCTTTGACAGCTCTTTCGACCCTAACAAGTCCAACACGAAATTGATTTTCAATCATTTCGCCAACTGAGCGAACACGTCTATTGCCTAAATGATCAATATCATCAACATTACCATTACCATTCCTGATGCTGATTAACTCTTTTAGAACATCTATTATGTCTTCTCTTGTTAACGTTCCACTACCTTCTGTTTCAATTCTTCCTAATCGTCTATTAAACTTCATTCTTCCAACTATTGAGAGATCATATCTCTCATCTGTAAAGAATAAATTCTGAAAAAGATTTTCAGCTGATTCTTTAGTTGGCGGCTCTCCTGGCCTCATCATGCGATAAATTTCAACAAGCGCTTCTAATTGATTCGTAGTAACATCTTGCCGCATTGCGATACTAATGTAAGCCCCACGATCTAAATCATTAACAAAAAGAGTAAAAATCTTATTAATCTGCAAGTCAACACATTGATCAAATAGTACATCAGTAATAATATCATTTACATTTGCAATAACTTCACCCGTTTCTGGGTTCACTATATTATCAGCAAGAATTTTGCCTATTAGATATTCCTTAGGAACTATAACTTGACTTACCCCTGACTTGCCTATATCCCTAATATGCTTTTGAGTTATACGCCGTCCTTCTTCAACGATTACCTTTCCCTCATTACTGATATTAAAAGCTGCAATTTCACCGCGCATTCTTTCGGGGATAATATGAAAAGAACAATTTCCATCGTTTAATGAAAACTCATTTTTCTCAAAAAAAATATTAATAATTTGTTCATTATTATACCCAAGCGCTCTTAATAAAATAGTCGCAGGTATTTTTCTTCGCCTATCTATTCTTACATAAACACAATCTTTATGATCAAACTCAAAATCTAGCCATGAACCTCGATAAGGAATTACTCGCGCATTAAATAATAACTTTCCTGATGAATGTGTTTTCCCCTTATCATGATCAAAAAACACACCAGGAGAACGATGTAATTGCGATACAATTACGCGCTCTGTCCCATTAATTACAAAGGTTCCATTATCAGTCATTAAGGGCAATTCGCCCATATAGACTTCTTGCTCCTTAACCTCACCTTTAAGAACTTTTGCACTTGCTGGAAATTCTTTATCATAAATAAAGAGCCTAACTAATACTCTTAATGGCGCTGCAAATGTTGCACCTCGTTGTTGACATTCACGAACATCAAAAACCGGCTCTCCCAATCTGTAATTCACATATTTTAATTCGGCGTATGCAGAATGACTTTCAATTGGAAAGACACTAGAAAAAGCTGCATGCAATCCAATATTTTGCCTATTTTCAGACATTACCCCAGATTGTAAAAAATTGGCGTATGAATTGAGTTGAGTTGCTAAAAGATATGGCACATCTAGCACTTCGTTGCTTTTTCCAAAGTTATTTCTAATACGTTTTTTTTCGGTAAAAGAGTAGGACATATCGCTTCCAAACTTTTTCTTCATTGATTGTGACTTCTGTAGGTTTTTGTGCAAACAACAAAAGGCTGATGGATTATTCCATCAGCCTTACTTTGATAAAACAGTAATTATTTACTATTATTTAATATCTACTGTCGCACCAGCTTCTAATAATTGTGTTTTGATTGTTTCAGCTTCAGCTTTTGCAATACCTTCTTTCAAAGTTGTTGGAACGCCCTCAACAGCATCTTTTGCTTCTTTTAAACCAAGACCAGTGATTGTTCTAACTGTTTTAATAACTGAAACTTTATTTTCACCAAAACCCGTTAAAATAACGTCAAATTCAGTTTGCTCCTCTACTACTGGAGCAACTGCGCCCCCTGCTGCTGGCGCCGCTACCGCTACCGCAGCAGCTGAAACACCAAATTTTTCTTCCATTGCTGTAATTAGATCAACAATTTCCATAACAGTCATGTTTGATATAGCTTCAAGCATCTCTTCTTGTGATATTGCCATTTTTAACCTCTATAAATGTTTAATTTATGTAATAATTAAGCTGCTTGCTTTTGATCTCTAATTGCGGCAACTGTTCTAACCATTTTTGAATGCGGCTCAGCAACTGTACGTACAAACTTCTCAATTGGAGCTTTCATTACGCCCATCAGCATTGCAATAGCCTGATTTTTTGTTGGTAAATCAGCTAATTTACTTAACTCTGATGGATCAAATAACCTTCCTCCCAACGCAATTACTTTTGGCTTCAACTTATCATAATCTTTTGAAAAATTACCAATAAGTCTTGCGGCTGCACCTGGGTCTTCCATTGAAAAAGCCATTAGCAAAGGACCGATTAGTCCACTTTGCATGCATTCAAACTCTGTACCTATTACTGCTTTTTTTGCTAAAGTATTCTTAACAACCCGAACATAAACACCTGTTTCTCTAGCTGTTTTTCTTAACTTAGTTAACTCAGTGACTGTTAACCCACGATATTCAGCCGCGATTGCAGAATGAGCTTTAGCAGCAATTGCAGCAACTTCTTTAACGACAGATTTTTTTCCATCTAAATTTAGTGCCACAACAATTCTCCAAATACAAATTTAATCTAACACCCCAAATATATGAGGCAACTGGCTCTAAAACCTTTTGGTTTTAGCACTCGTCTACGCAGGATATTAAGTATTTATTTATTAATTACGCTTTATTGTTAAACTTTAATTAGTAACAATAATATAAAACAAAATTATTATTTAAAATACTCCTGCGGTCTTTGACGGCTGCTGTAATTACAACAACCCAAAGCTGCTACCTTATCAACTAATTATGCTACTTGCATCTAGCCATAACCCAGGCCCCATAGTTGATGAAAGTGTAATTTTTTTAATATAAATGCCTTTTGACGACGTAGGCTTTAATCTTTTTAAATCTACAATTAAGGCCTCCAGATTACCTTGAATTGCTACCGACTCAAAAGCGACCTTACCAAGTGTACAATGAATAATTCCTGCCTTATCCGTTCTATATCTAACCTGCCCAGATTTGGCGTTTCTAACCGCACCAGCAACATCAGGCGTCACCGTGCCTACCTTTGGATTTGGCATCAGACCTCTGGGCCCCAAAATCTGCCCCAACTGACCAACAACTCGCATTGCATCAGGAGATGCTATTACAACATCAAAATCCATTTGACCTTTTTTAACCATTTCGGCCAAATCATCCATGCCAACAATATCAGCACCAGCTTCTTTAGCTGCATCTGCGTTAGGCCCTTGAGCAAAAACAGCAACCCTTACATTTTTACCCGTTCCGTTTGGCAATACCGTAGCCCCACGCACATTTTGATCCGACTTCCTTGGATCCACACCTAAATTAACACTTACATCAATTGATTCTTGAAATTTTTCTGACGCAAATTCTCTTAATAACTCAACAGCCTCATGAACCGAATATTGCTTTGTTTTTTGAACTTTTGATTTTATTAGTTTTTCTTTTTTAGATAACTTAGCCATTATAGTCCCTCAATATTCAAGCCCATACTACGAGCACTGCCCGCTATAGTTTTAACAGCAGCCGCTAAATCAGCGGCATTTAAGTCTTCCATCTTGACTTTAGCAATATCTTCTAATTGCTCACGAGTAACAGTTCCAATTTTTTTTGTATTTGGATTACTGCTTCCGCTCTTTATTCCTGCAGCTTTTTTTAATAAAATTGAAGCTGGAGGCGTTTTTGTTATAAACGTAAAGCTTTTGTCTGCATACACAGTTATAACCACAGGTAATGGCAGCCCTTTTTCAACATCTTGGGTTTTAGCATTAAATGCCTTACAAAACTCCATAATATTAACGCCTCGCTGCCCTAGAGCCGGGCCTACTGGAGGACTAGGATTTGCCTCACCAGCTTTTACCTGAAGCTTAATATATGCTGTTATTTTTTTTGCCATTTTCTCTCCTCAGCGGGTATTAGCGCAGATTAATGCTCCCCAGTTAAAACCCTTGACTATCTACACAAAGATTCAATAAATTTAAATACTATGCATCACTAATTTTTTTCAACCTGATAAAAACTTAACTCTACACTTGTTGACCTACCAAAAATCAAAACTGAAATCTTTAACTTATTTTTCTCATAGTTAACTTCTTCAACAACACCATTAAAATCTTTAAATGGTCCATCAATAACCCTCAACACCTCACCAATTTCAAATAAAATCTTAGGCCTTGGCTTGTTAACACCCTCTTCTACACGACTTAAAATTGCCATCGCTTCACGCTCAGAAATTGGAGCTGGCTTTTCTAGCGTCCCACCGATAAAACCCAATACTCTCGGTATATCTTTAACCAAATGCCAAGTTTCATCGGTCAACTCCATTTGAACCAGCACGTATCCTGGGAAAAATTTTCTTTCACTTTTTCTTTGCTGACCCAACTTCATCTCAACAACCTCTTCAGTTGGAACAAGTATTTTGCCAAATAAGTGTGACAAATCTTCCCTGCGAATCCTTTCTTCTAAACTTTGCTTTACTTTATTTTCAAAGTTCGAATAAGCATGAACCACATACCAACGTAATGCCATTCTAACCAACCTGCCCTGTTATTTGACGAACACACCACAATAAAAATACATCGAGCAACCAAAGAGACAAGCCAACCACAAAAACCATCACAAAAACCAAAAGCGTAGTCCGAATTGTCTCATCTTTTGTAGGCCACACAACTTTTCTTACTTCATTTCTTGAGTCTATAAAAAATTTCCAGAGACCCTTACCAAAAACAGTTGTTAACATAATTGCCACAACACTAACAATCAACACAACTAGCATCAAGACACGATAAATTAACAAGAATTCGGAGAAATAATAAAATAAGAAAATACCCAGCACCACCAAAAAAACAGAGGCAGCTTGCTTAACAACATCTAGAATTGATACAGAGGAATCTAATTTATTATTCATGCGATAGGAATCAAGGATATTTAGAATGTATATTTGAATGGCAGGCCAGGAGGGGCTCGAACCCCCAACCCGCGGTTTTGGAGACCGCTATTCTACCAATTGAACTACTGACCTATTCAAACATTAGTCAAGCTTAAGTTTCTACAGTTTAATTTATAATGTATTTTGGAGCTCATAACCGGATTTGAACCGGTGACCTCTTCCTTACCAAGGAAGTGCTCTACCTACTGAGCTATATGAGCCAAAATTGGAGCGGGTGATGGGAATCGAACCCACGCAATCAGCTTGGAAGGCTGGAGTTCTACCATTGAACTACACCCGCATTTAAAATATGGTGGAGGGGGGAGGATTCGAACCTCCGAAGGCAGAGCCGGCAGATTTACAGTCTGATCCCTTTGGCCGCTCGGGAACCCCTCCTTAATTTAAGCTTAGCACTCCATTATCTATTATTTATTAATTTAGTCAATATAAATTATATTATAGATTTAACTTGCGCTATTGAAGAACCTATTGCCTCTTGTATTTTTTCATACTCATCACTGGACGACTGAGACAAAACATAGTCCGCCACACTTTTTCCCGCTAAAGGCCTACCTATTCCAAGTCTCATCCTATGAAAATCAGCCCCACCTAAGCAAGCATGCATACTTCTAACTCCGTTATGACCTCCATGCCCACCAGAATACTTGACTTTCCACTCGCCAACACGCAGATCCAAATCATCATGAACAACCAAGACTTCATCAAGAGACATATTAAAATACTTTACGACCGCAGCAACACTTCGACCACTTTCATTCATATACGTCATTGGCTTTAACAACCTAACATCCCTATTATTTATATTAATAACCGAAGTAGCGCCAAAAAACCGTGCGTGATCAGTCCAGTCTTCTTGATAATCAACTATCAATCTATCTAAAAATAAAAACCCGGCATTATGCCGGGTTTTATCATACTGCTTACCAGGATTTCCCAATCCAACAAGCAACCTAATCACTTAAGCCTCCAACTATCCTGCATCCCCAGACCTTGAAGGCAAAATAGATACCACAGACAAATCATGATCCTCACCTTGCGACAAAGCAACAACTCTTACACCAGCAGGCAACTTAAGATTAGACAAATGACAAGTCTCATTAATATCTAAATCAACCAAATCAACTTCTACAAAGTCAGGTAATTCACCTGGAAAACACTCCACTTCAATCTCGGTCAAAACATGATTTGCCACACCACCCTTTTTAACCCCAATACAAATAGATTCATTTATAAAATGCAAAGGTACCTTAGCTCGAAGCAATTCACCAGCATTTACACGAAGAAAATCCATGTGCAAAACCTGAAATTTAGATGGATTTCTTTGAACTGCCTTTAAAACAGCTTTTTCTGCCACACCATCAACCACAACATCTAAAATATGAGAATACACAGACTCATGCTCAAGACGCTTAATTACCTCATTATGATTTAAAGATAGCAATAATGGAGACTTTCCTCCTCCATACAATACAGCAGGAACGCGACCAGCGCGACGAAACCGCCTCGACTTACCAGTCCCCACTTCCACCCTACTTTCTGCAGCAAATTCAAATACACTCAACATCTAAAACTCCAAAATACTTTACAATTTTTTAATCAACATAAAGGGAACTAACCGATTCCCCAACAGAAATCCTTCTTATTGTTTCAGCAAGCATTTCTGCCACTGTCAACTGCCTTATTTTTTTTGATTTTGCAGCTTCTACACTTAACGGGATCGTATCTGTTACAACCAATTCATCAAGCTCTGATTTATTTAAATTTTCCATAGCACTTCCAGATAACACCGGGTGCGTACAATATGCTACAACCTTTAATGCGCCTTTCTTTTTTAAAGCCGATGCCGCAGTACACAACGTTCCCGCAGTATCCACAATATCATCAATCAAAATACAAGTTCTATTTTCAACATCACCAATTATGTGCATTACTTCTGCAACATTTGCTCTTAATCTTCGCTTATCTATGATTGCCAAATCAGCATCATTTAATCTTTTTGCTAAAGCCCTAGCCCTAACAACACCACCAACATCTGGCGACACAACAATTAAATCTTTGTACTGCTTCCTCCAAATATCACCCAACAGTATTGGAGAAGCATAAACATTATCCACTGGAATATCAAAAAAACCCTGTATTTGATCCGCATGCAAATCCACAGTAAGAATCCTTCCTGCGCCCGCCTGCTCTATCATCTTAGCTACTAATTTAGCACTAATCGGCACTCTTGCAGACCGCGAACGCCTATCTTGCCTTGCATAACCATAATACGGCATCACCGCAGTTATTCGTGACGCAGACGCACGCTTCAGCGCATCTATTACTACCAAAAGCTCCATCAAATTTTCATTGGTAGGCGAGCACGTTGACTGAATAACAAAAACATCCTTACCTCGAACATTTTCTTCAATCTCAACAGCAATCTCACCATCACTAAACCTTCCTACCGCCGCCATACCTAGGCGCATATTTAGCTTCTTTACTATTCCCTCAGCTAAAGCCAAATTAGCATTCCCAGAAAACACCATTAAAGAGGCGTCACTCATGCTAAAACCCCCAAACAGAATTTACCTCATAGAAAAATGGCTGGGTCGCAAGGATTCGAACCTTGGTATGCGGAGATCAAAACCCCGTGCCTTACCGCTTGGCGACGACCCAATAAATTTATAGTGTATCTAATATTAAACTTAATCCAGATTGATTTACTGACTTTGTTAGAAAAACATTCCATTTTTTTTCCAATAAACCATGAGCGATAAGTGCATCGTATTCTGTAGAAAACTCACCAAACACACAAGCACCCGTACCAGTCAATTTTGAACGAGTGAAGACAGCTAAATCACTCATTGCTTCCTTTACCATTGGATATTTATTACTTACTACGGGCGTGCAATCATTATCTTGCTCACCTGCTATAAAGTCGCACATTGTGATGGATTTACTATTTCTTGTCAAATTTTCTGAAGAAAATATTTCTTTGGTATTAACATGACAATCTGGCTTAATTATAACTACCCAGCATTCTGGAAGATCTACTTTAGTTAACTTCTCACCTATGCCCTCACCCCATGAAGCATAACCAAATATGAACACGGGCACATCCGCGCCTAAACTAGCACCCAATTCCATTAATTTATCTTGACTTAACTCCAACCCCCAGATCTTATTTAAAGCAACCAGTACAGTTGCAGCATCGGAACTTCCCCCACCCAAGCCTCCACCCATGGGTATATTTTTTTCAACATCAATTATTACTCCAGCTGAGCACCCCGTATACTTCTTTAAAATATTTGCCGCCCTTACCGTTAAATCAGATTGCGCTGCGACCCCTGGTATTTCTTTTTTTAACAGCACCTGCCCAGATGGCTCATGCTCAAAGCGTATCCAATCACTTAACTCAACAAATTGAAATACTGTTTGTAATAAGTGATAACCATCCTCTCGCTTACCCACAATTCTAAGCATCAAATTTAATTTAGCCGGTGCTGGCCACGTATATAACCAGAGTGATTTTTCTGCATTAGTTGGTAATTTCATTAATTTTCCACTGATCTATAAACAACTTTAATTTAATGTTGTTACGTTCAAATTGAATTTTATGCGGCAATGATTGCCCGCTTTTTACACTTACACGCTGATACTCCACCTTCCATTCTGCCTGCATAAAACCACTTGGCTCTGCGAGATAAGTAAGATTAGGATCAGGCAAACCAATAACCCAATATCGTAAATGACTAACCGGCACCTCAATGCCTAATTTTTTTTGGATAAACTCATCTGGCGCACCAAAACTCTCAATCTTATTTACACCATCTTTAACTTGAATGTAATAATCACTAAAACTAACTTCTTTTGCACCTTGTCCTAATGGCCCTGATAATTTCAAACTATCTTGCTCAATGCGATGATCCCAATTAATATAAATTACTGGCTGACCTTTAATACCTAATCGCCCCTGAAAAGACCACGCTTTAAGATTAGCTAATACAGCAAAATTATTATTTAAAAAGCTTCTACTATCCTTACTATTTTCTGCGCACCCAGCTAGTATTAAAAAAACAAGACCTAAATATAGATGCCTACTAAATAGATACGCAAACATCACAAAGACAACCCTAAATTCCTGTGTTTTAACTCTTGCAGATACGTATCCTTTGGCGACACCCTAATAGCTTCTTTAAACAAACGCCTTGCTTCTTCCTTCCTGCCGCTTTCCCATAAAACCTCAACCACATGAACAAGAATTTCATTTTCCTTTTCCTTTGCATAAGCCTTCTGCAAATAAACTAAAGCTTTAGCTAAATGTCCTAATTTATACTGCAACCATCCATAACTATCCAAAATAACAGGTTCTTCAGGCGCTAAATCTATGGCTTGTAACAAAAATTTTTCCGCCTCTTCGAAACGACGCGTCTTATTCGCTAAGGTATAACCAAGCGCATTTAATGCTTCCAGATGATTAGGATTACTTTGTAACACCTTACTGAGATCACTTTCGACAATATCCAGCTTATTTAATCGCTCAGCCACAAGGGCACGCGTATACAACAGATCATTATCATTTGGCGCATTGACTAAAACAGCACTGAGGATGTCATAAGCTTCTTGATATTTTTTTTGTTGATTATATATTTCTGCATGCAACAAGGTGATTTTTACCTGCTGTTTGGGGTATTTTTGCAGCAACGCTTGTAAACGCACCTCCACCTTCGAATACTGCTTCTCTTTAGCCAAGACCATCACTACCGCAGCAGCGGCATCAAATGCAAATGGCTCACCTGCAACCTGATCGTACCAATCTATTGCCTCCGCATAAAAGCCTTTCTTTTCAGCTAATTTACCTAAATAGAAATACGCCTGCTCCTGCCACTGCTTATCAGTCACTAATTTCTTAAAGACATGCTGCGCCAACGCATCCTGATCAGTTTGCAAATAAATCAAACCTAACGCCATTTGACTTTCTAAATCGGTAGCATCTTGCTTAACAATTTCTTTATATACCTGCACGGACTCAGCATAATTTCTATTTCTAACAAACACTTGCGCCAACAATTTTTTATATGCCAAATCACTTGGATTTATATGCAAAGCATTTTTCAATACCGATATTGCGATTAGATTATTACCTGCCACCACTGCCACTTGCGCTTGCAACAAAACAGCACGCTCCCAATTAGGCTGGACTCGCAATGCTTGCTGAATTTTAGTAGTAGCAAGCTCTAAATTGTTCATTTTCATCGCTATCACTGATTGAACAAAATACACCATTGCCTTATCAACTGACTCTGCCGCGACCTCTTCAAGCATATCAAAAATAAACTGAACTTTACTTGGTTTTTGCATATTACTCGCAACTTCCAATAATGCTTTTTCAAAATCTGCGGGTGCTTTTTTTAGATATTCACTGATATTTTTGATTGCTAAAGATTTATCACTCATTCTAAGCGCAGAAATAATAGCTAACTTTCTTGCACTTAAACTGTTCGGCTCCTGCTTTAACCATAATTGCACGGATTCACTTAATTTTTTCTCATCTTTAATATACATTGCAATCATTGCTGCTCTTTCGGCAAAACGAGCATCATTCACTTGCCTAGCCGCTTCAAGATAACCTTCTAAGGCAATCTCGTACTGACCTCGCTGACCTGCAATTTCAGCAGTGAGCAACATAAATAACTCATTAGCAGCAAAAGAACCTTTAACATCAGCAGGCAATTTTTTCTCAAAAGCTTGGATACGCTTTTTTAACAACTGATTAGGTTTTTCTGAAACAATAGAAACTGGCTTTTCAGGTGCTGTAGCACAGCCGTTAAGCAAAATAAAAGCCAAAAAGGGAAGAAATCTTAAACTAAACACTTATAATCCTTAGGTAGATCAAACATAGTAATAGATTAGCAGAAAACACTTATTATATGAATTCAGCATAGATGATTGCATTGAATATGACAAAGCTATTCTATTTTTTTTATTACGCAGACATAATATAAGACTCACTTTTTTTAAATCCATAGCGATTAATAAAATCTTGCTACCTCTATTCATTAAACCTACTTTACTTTGCACAGGTATTCCAACTTAACTTCATGACGCTTCTAGCCATTGGCATAAATTATCATACAGCTCCTGTTTCAATACGGGAACGCCTTGCCTTTTCTAAAGAAAACTTGCACACATCATTGCAAGAACTACTCAATATCAAAGACATCCATGAAGCCGCCATTTTATCAACGTGTAATCGAACCGAATTCTATTGCACATCAACTAGCACCGATCAACACGCCTTAATAGAGTGGATTGCTTATAATAAACACATTGATCGCGCTGATTTTCTGCCCTATCTCTACTGCCACACTGATCATGAACTTATACGACACATATTCCGTGTTGCGTGTGGCCTTGACTCAATGATTCTTGGCGAACCACAGATTTTAGGGCAAATGAAATCAGCGTATCATGCGGCCAGTGCTGCAGGCACCTTAGGAAAACAACTGGGTAAATTATTTCAATCTACATTCTCAGCTGCTAAAAAAGTTCGCACAGATACCGCCATTGGTTCCAGTCCAATTTCAGTAGCATTTGCCGCGGTTCAATTGGCACAGCAAATTTTTAATGACCTGAATGAGCAAACTGCTTTATTAATTGGTGCTGGAGAAATAATAGAATTAACTGCTCGACACTTAACTCAACATAACATTGGCAAGCTTATTATTGCCAATCGCACCTATAACAACGCCCATACACTGGCCAGTCAATTTAATGGTTACGCTATTGATTTAAAAGAATTACCAAATCACCTTGCGGAAGCAGACATCGTTATCTCATCGACTGGAAGCACTTTACCCATTTTAGGCAAAGGCCGAGTTGAAAGTGCGTTAAAAAAACGCAAACACAAGCCCATCTTCATGGTAGATCTTGCAGTCCCTCGCGACATTGAAGCAGAAGTTGAGCAACTACGTGACGTCTATCTTTACACCGTAGATGATTTACAACATACCATTGATGCCAACATGAACTCACGACGTCTTGCCGCCGAACAAGCGGAAGAAATTATCGACACCCAAGTTGAGCATTTTTTATCATGGTTACGTGCCCAGGGTGCGCAAAGCACAATAAAAGAATATCGTATTTATGCTGAACAAACACGTGATGAAGTACTTTTGAAAACGCTAAAATTGGTAAATAATGGTATGCCCGCAGAAGAAGCGCTTACTCGACTTGCCTATTTATTAACTAATAAACTTACCCATATCCCCAGCACTCAGTTAAAAATAGCTGCTGAAAATGAACGCGATGATTTAATTATCGCTGCTAGAGAAATTTTTAAACTCAACGATACCCAATGAAACCATCCATACAACGCCGATTAGAAAGTCTTTGTGAACGCTACGATGAAATTGCCGCACTGCTATCTGAGCCAGAAATACAAGGCAATCAAAATAAATTTCGTGCATTAAGCCAGGAATATGCACAAATTAATCCTTTAGTTGAATGCTATAAACGCTATGAAGATGCACAACGACAACATAACTCAGCCAAAGAAATGGCACTCGATCAAGATCTCGAATTACGAGAACTAGCAAAAGAAGAGGTAATGACTGCAGAAAAGCTCATTACCGAGATAGACCATACTTTACATATTTTATTGCTTCCTAAAGATCCTAACGACAATAGAAATATATTCTTAGAAGTTCGCGCGGGCACTGGAGGTGATGAAGCGGCTATTTTTTCTGGCGATTTATCACGCATGTATCAACGCTATGCCGAACGTAAAGGCTGGCAAACTGAAATCATCAATGAAAGTTTTGGTGACCACGGTGGCTATAAAGAAGTTGTCCTCCGGGTAAGTGGTCAAGATGTGTATTCACAACTTAAATTTGAAGCCGGCGCGCATCGTGTACAGCGCGTTCCAGAAACAGAATCACAAGGTCGCATCCACACCTCCGCATGCACTGTTGCCATCATGCCTGAGGTTGCCGAAGTTGATGCCGTTGATATTAATCCAGCTGATCTAAAAGTAGACACCTATCGTTCATCAGGCGCCGGTGGACAGCACGTTAATAAAACCGAATCTGCTATTCGTATTACCCATCTTCCTAGTGGTGTAGTTGTGGAATGTCAGGATGAGCGCTCGCAACATAAAAACCGAGCTCGTGCGATGTCGTTATTGGCAGCACGACTACTCTCAGCCGAACAAGAAAAACATCATGCCGAACAATCAGCCAATCGTAAATTACAAGTTGGCAGTGGCGATCGCTCTGAACGCATTCGCACCTACAACTACCCTCAAGGCAGGTTAACCGATCACCGCATTAATCTTACCCTCTATAAACTAGACGAAATTATGCAAGGTGGCCTAGAGCAAGTAATCCAACCGCTAATCAGCGAACATCAAGCCGAACTACTCACCCAACTTAGTGATGAATAAGCGCGATGCTTAGCATTAAAACCACACTCATAGAAGCACAACGAATGCTCAGCATGCACTCAGAATCCGCTATGCTTGATGCAGAAAGCTTGCTATGCCATGTACTAAATAAACCACGCACCTATTTACGCGCATGGCCGGACACCCTTTTAGCAGCCACCGAATTCAACGCATTTCGTGCCCTTATTGAACAACGTAAAGACGGCTGCCCAGTGGCTTATTTAACGGGGAAAAAAGAGTTTTGGTCGCATGAATTCATTGTTTCGCCCGAGGTACTCATCCCCAGACCTGACACAGAATGCTTAATTGAACAGTGCTTAAACTTACTTCCGAAAACGGGCACAGTCACTATTTTAGACTTAGGCACTGGCTCTGGCATTATCGCCATTATTCTTGCCACAGAACGTCCCAACGCACAGGTATATGCCACAGACATCAGCTTAGCAGCGTTAACACTTGCACAACACAACGCCACCCGACATCATGTATTAATTAGTTTTTTTCATAGCAACTGGTTTACCGCTTTACCAAATATTCAGTTTGATCTCATTGTCAGTAATCCGCCTTACATTGCCCCCAACGACCCTCATCTTATTAATGCTAATTTACAGTATGAGCCGCAACACGCATTAATCGCCCAAGAAAATGGCTTAGCGGATATTCGCCAAATCACCCAAACAGCAGCAAACTTTCTTAAACCACATGGTTTTTTAGCCTTTGAACACGGTTACAACCAAGCCAGCGCAGTCCAAAAAATATTACAGGACAGTTATTTTATCAACATCGCCACCCATCAAGACCTCGCCCAATTACCTCGCGTTACACTAGGTCAAGTGGGAATTCCACACAGCTAATACAGACTAAACTATGCACACTAACCCTCCACAATTACCTAGAAAATTAATCAACCAATTATTACATCTTGCTCAATTATCCCCTGACCATGAAATATGTGGATTAATTGGTTCACACTTGTTACAAACCTACACCTGTTATCCTATCAGTAATATAGCCAGACCAAGCCAGCATCAATTTTTACTGGATACCAGCGAACAGATTGCCGCCATGAAAACAATGCGCGAACATAACGAAGCCTTATTTGCTATTTATCATTCTCACCCCTATACAGCCGCTATCCCATCGCTAAGCGATATTCAGCTTGCCGCCTACCCAGATGCACTTTATTTAATCATTTCCTTAAATACTAAAGGTATTTTAGAACTACGCGGCTATCGTATTAACCTGCAACACGCCATAGAAATCCCTCTTGAATTAACTGAATACTAAGCTTAAGTGCGCCAAATGTCAGAATAATTGGCAACGAATTACTTATGACTTGAATTTTAGACATGATGAAACAGCTTATACATACTTTTAATTCAGCTTATTCCTTACTAGCTCGAGCCGTCCCTTTCAGAGAGATTTGTTTGAACTTGACAACGTTGCTTGAGCATCGTTATCCTTGCTTGCTAGCACCTTGTGCACTAGAAGACAAGCCACCGACCCTTATTGGTCGATGGCTTGGTCATTAGGCCGATAAAGGTCGCCTGTAAATCGAAACATTTTAACAATAAAAATACGAGGAGATAATAATGGGTTTTATGCAAGGTAAGCGCGTGTTAATTGTTGGCTTAGCAAGCAATCGTTCCATTGCCTGGGGGATTGCTAAAGCCATGCACCGGGAAGGCGCAGAATTAGCCTTTACATATCAAAATGAAAAATTAAAAAGTCGTGTAGAAGAAATGGCGGCAGAATGTAGCTCAAACATTATTTTAGAATGTGATGTGAGTTATGACGAGCACATTACCAACGTCTTCAAAAACATTGCAGAACACTGGGATAGCTTAGACGGCATCGTTCATTCTGTTGCCTTTGCACCACGAGAAGCCTTAGATGGTGATTATGTTAACGCCACCACACGAGATAACTTCCGCATCGCACATGATATTAGCTCATACAGCTTTACTGCACTTGCAAAAGCTGGTCGTGCACTCATGGCAGGGCGCAATGCGTCTTTATTAACCTTAACGTATTTGGGCGCAGAACGTGCCATTCCAAACTACAACGTTATGGGCGTTGCCAAAGCGAGCTTAGAAGCCAATGTCCGATACATGGCGGTAGCCTTAGGCGCAGAAGGCATTCGTGTGAATGCTATTTCAGCAGGGCCAATTAGAACACTTGCTGCGTCAGGCATTAATAATTTCAAATCCATGTTAAACAAAGCAGCTGACACCGCACCTTTAAAACGTAACGTAACAATTGATGAAGTAGGTAATGCCGCAGCCTTTTTGTGTTCAGACCTAGCATCAGGCATCACAGGTGAAGTCACCTATGTTGATTGTGGTTACAACATTGCTGGTTTAGCTGCATCTGAAGCCTAATTTTAATAAAAAAAGTTGGATTTTTTTTTTAACCGTATATAATAGAAATTCTTCGCTGGTGTAGCTCAGTTGGTAGAGCAGCTGATTTGTAATCAGCCGGTCAGGAGTTCGAATCCCCTCACTAGCTCCAAGAATATCAAAGCCTTAGATTAGTCAATAATCTAAGGCTTTTTTTTGCCTGAAATAAAGTTAATCTGCATATAATAAGGATTTAAAACTAAGTGCTTCTATTATCAGATCAGCGCACTTCTCTGCCAACTTCAGTTGATAATATCGTAGCATCCACCTACATGGGGTGTAATGGCCTAATAAAATAGGACACCTTGAGATGTTGAATTTTTTTGATCTTAGAAAAAAATTATTGTATTAACTCATAATTGCAAATGGATAGATAATAACCTAGCACTGTTAAAGAGGGCTTCTGTTAAGCTTAAAGAGAGTGCAAAATTTCTATACCCGCAACGATTCCATAAGCAGGATAATGCCTCATTATTTATAATGAACCCTTTTTGCATCACCTCTTAAGTATAGGAAAAGAAAATAACTTTATGACCTTCTTCGGCATTTTTTGTTAGGCATTCAAGATGTCTAAGGCCTCTAGGTATCAAATACCACCTGCTACGTGTTGAATCGTAAAAATATTTGGAATTTTAAAAAATGAATCTCAATCCCACATGTACTCCCCGCCAGAGTGTTTTTGACCGATCCCGTCGGGACGTTGTTTTAAATATTGATGACTTACTTAAGGATCGTATTAATCCAGATCAGTTTTTCGATGAGAATTTTATTACTTCGGGAATGCAGACGTTACTGGACAAGGTTTTTGAGCGACTAGAAGGACGTAGCAATCAGGCCAGTACCTTCCTGCTTAGCCAAGCGATGGGGGGCGGTAAAACTCACAGTATGATTGCATTGGGACTATTGGCTAAAAATCCTGCTTTGCGAGCAAAAGTTCTCGGTAAAGACGGGCAAGGCTCTCGTTTAGGCACTATTCGAGTGATTGGCTTTAATGGTCGAGAATCAGATGCTGCCTTCGGTATCTGGGGGGAACTCGCTGAACAACTGGGTAAGAAAGAGCTTTTTCGTGACCTTTATTCGCCATTAAGCGCACCCGGCACTACCGCATGGATTAATTTATTAAAAGGCGAACCAACGATCATCTTTCTCGATGAATTACCTCCGTATTTTGTTAATGCCAAAGCTAAGGAAATTGGACAAGCAACATTGGCGGATGTAACCACTACTGCCTTATCCAATTTAATGGTCGCGGTTGACCGGCCTGAATTATCAAATGTTTGCGTAGTTATCTCTGATCTTCGTGCGACGTATGGGGATGGCTCAAGCGAACTCAATCATGCCCTAGACAATCTGACTAACGAAACCAACCGCTCATCATTGCGTTTAGAACCCGTTAACCCTCAAGGTGACGAGCTATACCATATTTTGCGTACACGGCTCTTTGCTGAGTTACCCGATGAAGAAACCATTCGACACGTTGCACAAGAGTACGCGGAAGCGGTTCGTAAAGCCAAGCAAATGGACATAACCAATGCCACACCCGAATCCTTTGCCGCACAACTCATAGAATCTTACCCGTTTCATTTCTCAATCCGTGATTTGTATGCACGTTTTAAAGAAAATCCAGGCTTTCAACAAACACGCGGCTTGATTCGGCTAATGCGGGTCATCGTAGCGGATATGTACAGTCCAAATACCCAAGGGGTTCGCCGCGCCGACCAAGTAAAATTAATTCATCCCTACGACTTTAATCTCAACAACGAAGAGATACAGTCAGAAATCCGCGCCATAAATCCTACGCTGACAGAAGCGATTACTCACGACATTGCCAAGGATGGACATTCCATAGCTGAAGAGCTAGACAACAGATTAGGAACATCTAGCGATGCCCAAGATGTCGCCAAACTCATCTTAGTCGCCTCATTAGCCGCTGTTCCAGGTGCGACACATGGCCTCAGAGACAGTGACATCGTTAGTTTTCTCTGTGAGCCAGGTCGTGATATTTCAGCCGTCAAAAAGAATATTATTGATTACCTCCCTACCCAAGCTTGGTATTTACACCGCAGTATCGATGGGCGTTTATTTTTTAAAAACATTCAGAACTTGGCTGCCAAACTCCACAGCCAGGCCAATTCCTATAACGAAGAAACATGTTTAAAAGAATTACGTAAATATTTAGAAGGTTTATTTACCCCACATAATCGCGATTGTTATCAAGACATACGAGTTCTGCCAGACTTGGATGATATTGAACTAAAAATAGACAAAGTAAGCTTAATCATTACCGAACCCGCCACCACGCCCATACAAAACAGCAAGCTCAGTGAAGCGTGGCAAACATTCTTTGACAGCGCAGACTTTAAAAATAGGGTGTGTTTTTTAACCGGCAGTCATCGCAATATGGGACGATTGATAGAACAAACCCGACAATACAAGGCTATCAACGACATTCTGGCGGAATTTAATGCCGAACGCATGGCAAGCAGTGACCAGCAATACCGTGATGCCGAAAACTCACAAGATAAAATCACGCTCAGTTTACGCAGTGCGCTCCAAGAAACCTTTACCACACTGGTTTATCCCAGCCTAAACAATGCACTGCGCGTTACCGATTACCACATTCACTTTGAAAACAACCAATTCGACGGTGAAAAACTAATACGCGATACCTTGGAGCAAAAAGGCAAATTTACCACTGATGTCAGCAGCGATACTTTCCGCAAAAAAGTTGAAGTACGGTTATTTCGGAACCAACAAAAATCCCAGTGGAACGAAGTATTACGTGCGGCTGCAACCAATACCGAATGGAATTTCCATGATCCCAAAGCACTGGATACACTAAAGTCTAAAATGCTGGAACTATCTGGCTGGCTTGATGATGGCGGCATCATTAACCGTGAACCACCTAAGCCAGAAACCCAGGTTAACGTTCAAGTGCTAAGCCGCAATCCAGATACCGGCGAAACCAATTTAAAAATCACGCCCGTCAATGGCGACAAAGTGCTGTATGAGTTGGGTCATAACTCGCCCAGTTCTGCCTCAATGGATATTGCAGAAACCGAAGGCGGTTATTCAAGGTTTAGCACCAGTGACATGCGCGTCACTTTTTTATGTGTCGATAGCCGTAACGAACATGACCAAGGCAGCGTTTATACCTGGGAAAACACGCTGCAACTCAAACATGAAGTGATTCAACAAGGCGATGCCTGGCAAGTGGAACTAAAAGCTGTACCATCTGGTGCAGAGATACGTTACACCACGGACGGCTCAGACCCTGGCAGCTTAGGCGCACGTTACGAGAGTGCTTTTGATGTCCCCACCTCTTGTCGCTTTGTGCAAGCGATGGCTACCAAAGACGGCATACCATCACGGCTCGAAAAAATCGATATGGATCAGTATCGTGATAAAAAAGTAGTGATTGAACCGGCAAAACCATTAACATGGAACACCCGCGAACAAGGCAACTTATCCGCTAAAGCCGCGTTTGACTTTATTGAACGCCTCATAAAATTTGAAGGAACAATGCAAGGCGTGATTATTGACGTATTTGCCAATGATGAATCCGCCTCGCTGACTTACAGTGCAGAGGGTTCCACAAAATTCACCGGTGAAGAAATTAAAATGTTATTGGAAAAATTACAGGGTGTCATGAACGGCAGCCACGTCAGCATCAGTGTGGAAGAAGTGAAATTCCAACGCGGTCAGCAGCTTATTGATTGGTTAGCGGAAATGAACCGCCAACTGCACCCTGGTGAAGTGCGCCAATGAGCGAGTTAACACCCGCCGATAAGCGAACACAAGTAAAAAAATCGCCACCCTTGGGATTTGGTTTCGATGCCGATCAAACCGAACACTGTTTTATTGTCACCGTGCCCATCTCAAAAGCGAAAGATGCCAAGGTGCTTATTTCCGAACATTTTCACTGGCTAAAACCTGAAAAAGGCCAAAAAACCTCACCCACCTTCAACGATGTCGATGCCCAATTAAAAGCCGTATTAAACCGCCGCACTTGGGAACAGATAGAAGAGCATGTTAAAGCAGAATTTAACCGCCGCTTACGTAATTTAGGTGTAAAAACTGGGCAGTGGCTTAAAAAAGGCCAGATACCCGTTGACCGAACCTTAGGCAAGGAACTCACCTTATTAGCCTGGGCATTAGAAGATGCAGACCCGGAACTATCCGTAACCGCCGTACATAACTGGTTAGGCCTAGTGCCTGAAGAACGCTGGTGGCTTTATACCATGACCAATGCCGCTACAGGTCATGCTGTTAATGGCCGTAACAAAGGCTGGCGAAAAGCCGTGCGCTTTGCCTTAACCGAAAATCCTGTCATGGAAGGCGTATTGCGTAACCGCCGTGCAGAGTTTGAACTATCGTTAATGTCTGGGAAAATGTAGGTAAGTTGATAATTCCCGCATAGGTGGTTATGATTACAGGTGAACCAGATTAAACCGGAGTATCATTTATGGCAACCGAAGCCTTTACCATTCGTGCCGAATCAGACATCGTACAGCAACTGGATTATCTGGCTGGATCGCTAGATAGATCAAGAAATTACCTTGTTAATCAAGCCCTCAAGGAATACTTAAGCGCACATGCTTGGCAACTTGAAAAAATCATTCAGGGCATTGCCGCAGCGGAGCGTGGTGAATTAATCGATCATGATGATGTGATGCGCGAAATGGAAGCCTTAATCACCAGCAAAACCGAAACTGACTCCAAGCAATGAAGATTCTATGGACAGAACCAGCCCGCATGGATTTGCGGGACATCTTTCTATACATTAGCAACGATAACCCTAAAGCCGAGCGTGATTTGCTCGAAACCATTAAAAAGCGTGTTGGCTTATTAAAAGAGAATCCACGCTTAGGTCGCCTTGGGCGTGTAGAAGGGACTTACGAATTGGTATTGGCAGGAACCCGCTATATCATCCCTTATAGAATTAAAAATCTGCAAATTGAAATTCTTGCGGTATTTCATGGCTCACGAGAATGGCCTGATGATTTTTAGAATCGTAGCAGGCTCTATAAGTTAATAGTGGGCATGTAAATCCTTAATATAACCAAAACTATAGCCATAATAGAGTGATTGCCGATGAAAACCAGCACCATAGCCGAGGCAAAAAACAACCTGTCACAATTAATTCATCAGCTCGACACGGGTGAAGCCATCCATCTTACCCGTCATGGCAAGCCCGTTGCCGTGATGCTATCAGAAGCCAATTATCAAAAGCTCACCCAAAAAAATACTAGCTTGTATCAAGCCATCCAACACTGGCGCAGCCAATTAGAGAGCGACATCGCGTTGACGGGAACTGAACTTAAGTCTTTACGCGCCGCCAGCCAGGAGCGGGAATTTTCATGGGACGAATAAGCGTGTGCTCGATAGCAATATTCTGTCAGAACCCGCCCGTTTAAATCCCAGTGACAAGGTGTTACAACAGTTTGCCGATCATGACGGTGAATATGCGACAGCAGCGGTTGTCTGGCATGAATTGGTGTGTGGCTGTGAATTACTGGCAGCATCAAAATGCAAAACACAGCTCCAATCCTATTTAGCCCTATTATTGGCAAATGGCTTGACTGTATTGCCGTTTGATCAAGTTGCCGCAGACTGGTACGCCAAAGAACGGGCAAGATTAAAACGCCAAGGCTTAACCTGTGCTTATGCCGATGGTGAAATAGCCGCGATTGCCGCAACCCAACAATTGACCTTAGTGACTCGAAATAGCCAAGATTTTGAGAACTTTCAAAACTTAAGCTTACAAAACTGGTTTGACTAAGCTGATATGAGCTATTTCTCTCAGTTCTCTTTTTGATCGTCTTTACTTTTCCCTACTATGCCAATCACCGACAAAACCTTTATCGAAACACAGTTCCCAGTGTCTTTGGTTTCAAAAGAATCGTACAAAGAACGCAAAGCAGTGGCGAGCCAAACATTAACAGGTTTAGGTAAATGATGGGGACGCAAGCCGCTGATTTTGGTTCGTGCATCCATTTTAGGAGTGCTCATGCCTGCCAGTGACAACCCACAAAAAGACCGTGAAGTTTTTTTATAACTTCTCACGATGGATAAAGAAGGCTTGTGGCAACGTCGCTCAAAAGCCATTCCAGTCAAAACCCTTTATGACTGGATACAAAACACTACCAATAAGCCCGTCATTCCGGCATGGATGGCCGGAATCCAGTCACATGGATGTGAATCCAGGGACTGGCATCGAGCCTAAAACAAGCCTCGGAAGTATCGGAAGCTTACCTTCCCTGGCACTGGATTCTGGCATCCCTGCCGGAATGACGCAAAACCTGTTTACCCTCAATGCCAAAGGCGGTGTATCTTGGACAAAAGGCACTACCCAAAGCCAAAAAGATGCAATTACCCGCCGCTATTTTGACCACTTAAGTTATGACGAAAAGCTGGAATACTGTGACCGTCCCGAACAAATCGAAGGTGCAAGTCCAGAGGCTTGGCTAGAAATCAATGCTCATCTTGGAACTAACGCTACCAACATTCAAGAATTGATTGACCAATTAGGCAAAGCCCGTTTTGGACACACGCCCAAAGTCGGGGATGCGTTTTGTGGTGGCGGTTCTATTCCCTTTGAAGCGGCGCGTATTGGTTGTGAAGCCTACGGTTCAGACTTAAATCCCGTCGCCGCTTTATTGACATGGGCAAGTATTCATCTCATCGGTGGCGGTAAAGACGTTCAAGAAAAAGTACAAGCTGCACAACAAGCGGCGTTTGCAGCAGCCGATAAACAAATCACCGAATGGGGCATTGAACACAACGAAAAAGGTTGGCGTGCTGATGCGTATTTGTATTGTGTTGAAGCCGTCTGTCCAGCAACTGGCTATTTGTTACCATTAGCCCCGAATTGGATTATCAGCGAAAAATACAATGTTTGTGCAGTGTTAAAAGCCGACCCAGAAAACAAACGTTACGATATTGAAATTGTCACCAATGCTGATAAAGAAACAATGGCAAAAGCAAAGTTGGGAACAATTCAAGATGGACGCATGGTTTGTCCTGAAACGGGTGACTCTTATTCAATTTCATCTATTCGTGGCGATAAAACCATAGATGGAAAAAATGTTTATAGTTTGCGACTTTGGGAAAATGAAGATTTAATTCCACGTCCAAATGATACTTTTCAAGAACGACCTTATTGTGTGCGTTGGGTAGAAACCTATTGGACAACCAATGCAAAAGGCGAAGATGTAGAAAAAACTATCCGTCATTATTGCTCTGTTACAGAAGAAGATTTAAACCGTGAAAAATTGGTTTTAGACTTGTTAAAAGAGCGTTTCAACGATTGGCAAGAAAAGGGATATATCCCACGCCAAGCTATTGAGCGGGGCGGCGAAAAAACAGAAGAACCAATAAGAACAAGAGGCTGGAGTTATTGGCATCACTTGTTTAATCCGCGACAACTATTATTATTGGGATTATTGAGTGAAGAGAGTCAGTCAGATAATGAATATACCATCGCATCAAACCTTTTAAATATAGGTAGATTAGCCAATTGGAATTCTCGTTTGTGTCGCTGGTTACAAACTCAAGGAGGTGGGATTGGTGGAGGGAAAGATACCTTCGACACTCAGGCACTTAATCCGATGTTAAATTATTCTTGTAGACCTTTTTTGAGCTGTTCTACATCACAGTTAAATTTAAGCGTTATTGATATTTATGGTGAATCCAATATTTCAATCGGTGATGCTCGTTCTATCCAAGTAAATAATGATATTTGGATTACCGACCCGCCTTACGCTGATGCCGTTAATTACCACGAACTCAGTCAATTTTTTGGAGTTTGGTACGAGAAAACATTAGCAAAAAGTTTTCCCGATTGTAATTTAGCTAATCGTCATGCCTTAGCTGTTAAAGGAAGCGGGGAAGATTTTAAAAAATCAATGGTTGAAATCTACAGTAATCTGGCAAAACAAATGCCTGATAACGGTTTGCAAATGGTGCAGTTCACTCATCAAGACCCAGCGGTTTGGGCGGATTTGGGTATGATTTTATGGGCGGCTGGTTTGCACGTTAGCAGTGCGTGGACAATTGCAACCGAAACATCATCGGGATTAAAAAAAGGCAATTACGTTCAAGGTACCGTTTTATTAGTGTTACGCAAACGCACAAATCACGACGAAATTTTCCGTGATGAATTGCCGAGCATGATTGAAGATGAAGTGAAACGTCAGCTTGATGATATGTTAGCTTTAGACGATAAAGAAATGCCAAATTTTGGTGATACCGATTATCAACTTGCCGCCTATGCAGCGGCGTTAAGAGTGATGACCCAATATGCAAGCATTGAAGGCATTCACATTGAAAACGAACTTTATCGAGAAAAACAAAAAAACCAAAAATCAGAATTTGAAAAATTGATTGATCAAGCTGTGGAAATTGCCTGCAATTATTTAATTCCAAAGGGGTTTGATGAATTTCAATGGAAGGGTTTAGCGGCAACTGAACGCTTGTATTTGAAAGGTTTAGAACTGGAAAAACACGGTGAATTGCGTTCGGGGGCTTATCAAGAATTAGCCAAAGGTTTTGGTGTGCGTGAATATACGTTTATGTTTGCCAAAACAAAAGCTAACGAAGTGCGTTTTAAAACAGGAACAGAATTTAAACGGTCAAATTTAGGCGGTGAAAACTTTGCAGGTTCATTGATGCGTCATGTGTTGTTTGCCTTGCATGAAACGGTATCGAAAGAAAATGCGCAAGAAGGCGTGAATTATTTAAGAACCGAAGTAAAAGATTTCTGGGGTAATCGGAAGAAAATAATGGAAATACTGCGTTACCTAAATCGCCTTGCCCATATTGACCACATGACACAGTGGGAAGCCGATGCAGAAGCGGCACAAACGCTGGCTGGCGCAATAGAGAACTATAATGCGTAAGTCGCGTCGTTCCAGCACCTGACTAGCAAGGAACTTCAGCCGGCATCCAGTCACACGGATGTGAAACTATGGGCTTACACTTCTGTTCAATCAAACACTTGTGCAGCCGCCAAGTTACCGTCCATGGCACTGGATTCGAGCATCCATGCCGGAATGACGGATTTTTTTAATTTAAGCGAGGTGCGTCATAGAAAAACAACCCTGTGTTTATCTTCTTGCGAGTGGTCGTAATGGGACGCTCTATATCGGAGTAACTTCTGACTTGATTAAAAGGGTTTTCCAGCATCGAAATAACCAGGTCGATGGATTTACCAAGCGATATAACGTTCATAATCTAGTGTGGTATGAAATCCATGAGCGTATGGAAAGTGCGATATTGCGGGAAAAACAAATCAAAACGTGGAGGCGAATAGCAAAAATTGGCCTTATCGAGCAAGGTAATCCAGATTGGCGAGATTTATGGCAAGAATTGCTGCCCTCTTGAACTTGTGGGTATTTACATAAATCGTAAAGCCGTCATTCCGGCAGGGATGGTATTTGCCAAGCTATATATTCACTCACATCCCTGTGACTGGATACTGGCATCCATGCCAGTATGACGGCATTATTAGTCATAATCCGAATCGCTGGTCATAAGTCTATGAACATTCTTTTCTATAATTCATGCGTCTATAATGACTACTAATATGGTAACGTTCACTGGGGTTTAAAAGGTCAAAAACTTCTTCAATACAGCTCAATCAGGATCTTTATGAACAGGCCAAGCGGGCTGGGGCTATTGAGAACTATAATGCTTAAGCGCCGTCATTCCGGCAAGGATGCCGGAATCCAGTGCCATGGATGGTATTTGCCAAGCTATATATTCACTCACATCCCTGTGACTGGATACTGGCATCCATGCCAGTATGACGGCATTATTAGTCATAATCCGAATCGCTGGTCATAAGTCTATGAACATTCTTTTC
>Ga0247843_1001330_pt1 | contig 50981 bp, 41 predicted proteins | sample LaCruzMarch2017__FD_192420 | JGI IMG/M metagenome (GOLD analysis project Ga0247843, IMG submission 192420) | Freshwater microbial communities from meromictic Lake La Cruz, Castile-La Mancha, Spain - LaCruzMarch2017_8m | ecosystem: Environmental > Aquatic > Freshwater > Lake | place: Spain...
GGGCTTCCAATGCCACTCGGGCTTTGAACTGCGGGTCGTGTCTTTTACGTTTGGCTTTCACTTGGTTTTGGGGTGTCTGGGTGGTCACTCCCAACCCGTAACCACCATAATCTCATAACTTCACCACTGGCCCAAATTTCGGGGCCCACCTCACTCAGCCAGCGCGATCCCGACCAGGACGAGATTCACGATCAACTGCGGCTGGTATTTCAACTGATGAAGCTGGCACGGCAAAAGCGGGTGGCAGAGTTTTTGCTGTGGATCGCCGAGGAGATGGCACGGCCCGGTTGGGCGGTGGAGGAAGCGCTCATGCTCCTGAGCTACCTCTACGTGATGAGCGTGGACGCGCAGATTGACGAAAAGCAAATTGCCCATACCTTGGAGAAGCAACCGAAACTCAAGGAGAACATCATGTCACTCGCCGAAAAACTCATCGCCCGTGGAGAAGCCCGTGGTAAAGCCGAAGGCGCATGGATCGGTAAAATCCAGTTATTGGAGAAAATGCTGGGCGGCGGAGTCACACCGACTGCGGAGCTAGAGTCGTTGGGGCTGCAAAAGCTTGAAGAGTGCTTTGCATCTTTGGAGCAGGCCTACTCGGCCAAATTCAAGCAGCAGTAAGAGAGCAGGAAACTCGGAAGTGGAGAAGATTTATTCTCTCGTTTTGACCAACACAATCATAGCATGTCGGATATAATTGGAGCAGAAGCATCCTGCCTTGTCCTCAGATCAAACTGACAAACTACCTTGATTGTGTTATTATGAAATTTGCCAATTTACCCAAGCCTCAGGATAGTTCGACGTTGAGAAGTCCAGAGCTACTTCTCAGGACGCCAAACACTTTTGGCCTATGCTACTCGCCTTCGTTGAGTTTTGGCCGGGGCATCATCTGGGTGCGAACAATGTTCATGGCACCGTTTAACTCACCACCCGGCTCAATGGAGACTGACCTGGCGGTGACATCGCCATAAACGGCACCGTTTGTGCCAATGAGGAATGGGCCGCTAGAAAAAATGGTGGCAGTGACCCTGGCCTGAATGTCAACCTCCTCAGCATGGATTTCGTTCAGAAAAGTGACATCAGCTCCCTTTTCGATAACGAAGCGCTTGCAGCGCACCTCGCCGATGATGCTGCCTGTGGTGCGGAAGATAGCATCGCCAGTGGCGAGGACATTAGCCTCCAGAATGCCCTGGCAGCGAAAATCCTTGCAGCGCACGCTGTCTGTTGAGAGGTGACCACGTTTGCGGATTAGCACGTCCCCGCGCGTCTTGATGGCTTGGGTGGAGGGCATGTTAATCTCCACATCTTCCAGGGAAATGCAGGCACCACAGGTTGGGCAGTTGGCAGAGCGCGATGAGCGGCTGACTTTGAACTTGTGACCACAGTCGAAACAGTCTGCATCCTTGAAGTAGGCATTTCGGTACATGCCTTGATCCTTCATCTTTTGCAGGGTGCTGGCAGACATCGGCTCCGGCGCGGGTGTGGGCGGCGGGGAGTTTGACTGCGGGCGCTTCTGCACCGGTTCTTCCTCTAGCACACGCATGGAAACGGGTGCCAATGGGACCAAAGTGGGCACGGGAGGGACTGTCGGGGGCGCGGACTGCTGTTTGAGGAAAACGCCAAAACCGCCCTCGGCAGCCTCCTGCTCCGTGACTGGCTGCACCAAGTCCTGTGGCACTGTGTCATGTCCATTGGCCAGCGGCGGCTGCACAGCGGCTGACTTTTGCTTGGCGGGAAGGGCAGGTTTGGGCAGGCTGCTGACAGTGGGCGGCTCATCTCCCCACAGGCTATTATCCACAATGCCTCCGGAGCGGGAGGCACTTGAGGCTGTGACCTGCTTGCGGTTCACGGTGAGGTGAACGCCACACTTCTTGCAAAAGGTGGAAACAACGAGGCGCGGCTCAAACTGAGCCGCGCCACAGGAAGGGCACACCACCTCGATCTGGCCTTTAGGTGGCGTTGGGCGATCGCTTTTCGAGCCGAAAAGTCCCCTGAGCACTCTAGGTGGTTGTTAATTAAGGTTGCGCAGAACGGGGGCCGCCAAGAACTGGCTTTGTAGCAGTTTCGGCCTTCTTACCCACGGAGGACTGACCCATAAAGGTCGCGCCTTCTTCGATGGAAAGAGTGCCGGCACCGATGTCGCCGACGAGAATGGCGTTGCTTTTCAGCTCGCAGCGCTCGGCGACGGTTATGTTGCCTTCGACTTTGCCGAAGATGATAACGGAGCGGGTTTTGATCTCGCCCTTGATGAGAGCGTTCTCACCCACGGTCAGGCTGCCGTCGGAATGGACCTCGCCTTCGATCTTGCCGTCAATGATGAGATCGTGAGAGAATTTAATGGAACCTTTGATTTCGACGTCGTTTGCGAGAACGTTTTTACTGGATGTCATGTTGAATGAGTTTGATGCGCGTTGCGGTTGTGCAGCGGGAGTTGGCGCGGAGAGGATGGGAGCACGATCAGCCATTGAGGCCGGTGCGGGGGCCTCAGCGCGGCCTGATTCCTTTTGCCCTTCGGTGGGTTGTCCTATGATTTGCCTGAGCATGGCTCCATACAATAGCGGTTTGGCGTCTTGAGTGTCAATGATCGGGTGATATTTTTTTGAATTAGTTTTCCCTGCCTGGAAATACCAGCCAGTAAAAACTGCAATGTCTGAAATGCAAAAGCCGTGCCATAGGCACCGTTGTTTTTCCCATCGCCCTATTTTCATGCACCCCATTGAGCATCAGATTCAGCAAACACGCCGTGAGTTTCTGACGACGACAGCCAATGGCATCGGCGCGTTGGCCTTGGGGGCGCTACTGACCGAGGAGGGCGTGCTGGGCGCGGCACCCGTCGCACCAACGGATCCGCTACTACCGCGCGCGCCGCATTTCCCAGCCCGGGCAAAGAACTGCATCTTTATCTTCATGGAGGGTGCCCCAAGCCAGATGGACCTCTTTGACCCGAAGCCGAAGCTGAACGAGCTGCACGGGAAGGCGCTGCCGGAGAGCATGACAAAGAATGTGCGCTTCGCCTTTATCAGGAAGGAGACCGCGCGGCTGATGGGCAGCCCACGCAAATTCGCCAAGCACGGCCAATGTGGCATGGACTTTAGCGATCTGCTGCCGCACATGGCCAAAACGGCGGACGAGTGGCTGATGATCCGCAGCCTGCATACCGATCAGTTCAATCATCACCCCGGCCAGCTCGTGCTGCACTGCGGGCGGGCGCAGTTTGGCCTGCCGACGGTCGGCTCCTGGCTGAACTACGGGCTGGGCAGCACCTCGCGGAACCTGCCGGGCTATGTAGTGCTCAGCGCCGGGCGCGGCACCAGCGGCGGTGCCTCCCTGTGGCAGAGCGGCTTCCTGCCCAGCTCGTATGCGGGCGTGCTTTTCCGCAACCAGGGGGAGCCGGTGCTGAATCTGAAAAACCCGCCCGGCATCCCGATGAGCTTGCAACGCAGAGGGCTGGACGCGCTAATGGAGATCAATCAGACCCGGCACGATCACCTGCGCGACCCGGAGATTGCCAGCCGCATCGCCGCGTATGAGTTGGCTTTCCGCATGCAGTCCGCCGCGCCGGACCTCATTGATTTGAAGGACGAAGACCCGAGGACGCTGGAGATGTACGGGGTGGACCGCAAAGACCCTCCGATAAAGGCGCAGCGTGGCGGCGGAGCGGAGCAGTACAAGGCGTTTGCCACCAACTGCCTGCTGGCGCGCCGCATGGTGGAGCGCGGCGTCCGCTTTGTCAGCATCATGCACGCGAGCTGGGACCATCACAGTAATCTGGACAACGAGCTGGCCTACAACGCAGGCATGGCGGACCAGCCCATCGCCGCGCTGCTGCGCGACCTGAAACAGCGCGGGCTGCTGGAGGACACCATGATCGTCTGGGGCAGCGAGTTTGGCCGCACGCCCCTCGGTGAAAACCGGGGCGGCAGGCCGGATGTCACGGGGCGCGACCACCATCCCTTTGCCTTCACCATGCTGGCGGCGGGCGGCGGCATCAAAGGCGGGCAGATTTACGGCGAGACCGACGAGATCGGCTGGAGCATCGTCCGCGATCCAGTGGACCTGCACGACTTTCACGCCACGCTGCTGAACCAGTTCGGCTTTGACCATCTGCGCCTCACGCACCGCTTCCAGGGGCGCGACTTCCGGCTCACTGACGTGGCCGGGCGGGTGGTGAAGGAGTGGATCTGCTAGGCCTGCTCCGTCGTCTGGAAGTCGGGGTAGGCATTCGCCGCGTGCTCGGTAAAGTCGAGGCCGTTGATTTGCTCCTCCTCGGTAGCACGCAGGCGGACTACGAGATCAATGAGGGCGAAGATGGCGGAGCAGACGATGAAGGAATAGATACTAATGCTCAGTGTACCGAGAGCCTGGACACCGAGACGCTCAATGTTGAAACCTTTTTCGTCGAACAAAGCGACACTGAGCGTGCCCCACCAGCCACAGGCCAGATGCACGGGAACCGCACCTACCGCATCGTCAATCTGCCAGCGCTCCAGCGCAATGGTTGCCACCGTGGTTAACAAACCACCGACAGCACCGATGACGATGGCGGACCCAGGGCTGACATTGCCACAGCAGGCGGTGATGGCCACCGCACCACCCAGCGCACCGTTCATCGCAATGTTCACATCCGGCTTGCCCTGGATGAACCACATGGAGATCATCGCGGCGATGCCTGCCGCCGAGGGGCTGATGGTAGTGTTCACGACCAAGCGGCCAATGACCGAGCTGCCAGACAGCGACGAGCCTGCATTGAACCCGAACCAGCCGAACCAGAGCAAAAAGACACCCAGGGTGACGAGTGGTATGTTATGTCCAGCAATCAGTCTGGAGGAACCATCTTTGCCGAACCGGCCATGCCGCGGCCCGACCGCCAGGATGCCCGCCAAAGCGCAGGAACCGCCGCAGGCATGGACTACGGATGATCCGGCGTAATCAATGAAGCCCATCGCCTCCAGCCAGCCTTTCTCACCACCCACACCGTAAGCCCCGCCGAAGCTGCCCCAGGCCCAGTGGCCGATGACCGGGTAGATGAGCGCTGTGAAAAGCGCGCAGTAAATGAGATAGCCGAGAAACTTCGTCCGCTCCGCCACGGCCCCAGACAGGATGGTGCATGACACGCCCGCGAAGCCCACCTGGAAGAACCAGAAGACCCACACTTTGTGATCACCCGGAAAGCTGGAGAGCCAAAAGTTGTCCGTGCCGACAAAGCCATTCCAAGAGGTACCAAACATGAGCGCAAAGCCAACTAGCAGGAAGACGATGGAGCAGATGCAGAAGTCTAGGAAAGACTTCATGACGATGTTGATGGTATTCTTTGCCCGGCAGGCACCGATCTCTAGCATGACAAATCCGGCCTGCATAAAGAACACCATCGCCGCTGTGAGGACGATCCACACATAGTTCACGTTCGACTGCGTCTCGCCCACCTCGCCTGTTGTGCTGGCAGGCATCAGTGGGGCTGGGGAGGTAGGCGCAGACGCGGGGACCAGTGCGGGGTCCGCTGGCACGACAGCAGGCAGCTTTTCTAGCTTGTCTTCGTGTTCCTTGAGGATCGCCAGAATATTATCCAGCTTGCCCGCTACGCGGTCGCTGGAGTCCAGGCGGGTGATGATGCCGTCGAGCTTCGTGTCTAGCCGTTCGTTGGCCTCAATCTTGCCAATGATGCCGTCGAGTTTCTTTTCCAATGGATTGTCCGCAGGCGGCGGAACTGCAAAGGGTGCCTGAGCGTGGATCGGCGTAGAGATGAGCAATGCTGCTAGAGAAGCTAAGAGGAGGATGGGTTTCATGAAGTCAGATTTGATGTTCGGCCAACACGGTCTCAAGCTCGCTCTTTAGCGCCTGGCGCTTGGCGGTGTTTGGCACTTGGTCAATCAGGGCAGCCGCCAGTTTACGTATCTCCGCAGGTGGCAGGCGGTAAGGGTCCGGCGTACCACGTTTTGTCAGTGTACGGTCAATCATCATCGTGAGCTGCGCGCGGCCCATGACCTTGCCTAAGATGCCCTCGATCAGCTTGCGCACCTGGCCCCAATTGTTCACCACCGGCTCCGCCTTTTCCGTCATCTCCTGGAGACGCCGTGGGCTAGTAAAGACAAGCTCCTCAATGCCATCATTGCTGCGTGATGTCGAGGCACCCGGCTCAGTGGAAAGCTGTGCGAGCAAAGGGGCGTGGTCGTTTAGCAGCACGGTCGCCGCACTCGCTGCCAGATCCGCGTCGGCACGCGCAGTCAGCAGGAAGACCAACACCGCAGTATCCTGCACCAGCACTAGCAGCACCCCGCCGTCGAATTCCAAATATATCTGCCGCATCTTCCGCCGCACCTGCCGGTAGCCGTCCAGCATCTGGGAAAGCCCGTCCTGGAGGTCCAGCGCGCGGCCTTCGGAGAAAGGCATCTGCTTATGCACCGTGTTGCGCCCCTTGAATAGCATCACGCCCGCCACGCCTTCAAGACGTTGCAGGGCTGCCACTGCGGCGATGAGTGAGTTCAGCGTCATTACAGGTGCTCCTTTCAGTCGCGTGACAGGGATTCCCGGACCTGTTTCAACGAGCGGCGGTTGCTGCTGACCACGCCGTGCCAGCCGTTGGCGGAAGACTGAAAAGCCGTCTGACCTTCGCGATCCTCCACAATGCCTAGTTGGAGCTGGTGCATGCCCAGTGTGTCGGCCAACTTCTGTGCGTAATAAGTCACATACTTCACCTCACTGGCGAAACGCTGCGCCGACTCGGCATCCCCGCCGGATAAGGACTCACGTCCCTGCGCCATGTCCATCTTGATCAGGCCGGGGTCAGGTTCCATGCGGATGATGTTGGTTGGCTGCCCTCCTGCGCCAGGTCGGTTGGCGGAGAGAGGAATGATTCGGGTTGATTCCACAACATCAAAATCTAAGCACGGCCCGTGCCAGTTTTTGGGTAGCTGGGTGACAATCTCCCCAAAAACCGTTATGAAACGCTGGCGTAGGCTCTGCGCCGGGCGAAAAAGATGCGCGCGCTCTCTGCCACTCCATAGGCGCTTTCTTCCTGGCTGAGTTCATCGGTCTGGATACGCAGGTCGGCGAGGGATTTGTAGAGCGGCTTTCTTTCCGCATGGAGGCGCTGGAGCTTTTGCAGCGGCGGTTCCTCGCCCCTCAGCAGAGGGCGGTCGTTGTTGTTGGCGGTGCGCCGCGCGAGCAGTTGCACATCCGCCTCCAGCCAGGTGATGAAGCCGAGGTGGCGCAGCAGGGGGAGGTTCCGCTCCTGGGTGATGATGCCGCCTCCAGTGGCGATGACGCAGCGCCGCGTGCCCAGCAAACCGCGCAGGATGGCGGACTCGCGCAGGCGAAATCCGGTCTCGCCTTCTTTGGCAAATATCTCCGGGATGCTGCATCCGGCCTGCTCGATGATGAGGTGGTCAGTGTCGGCGAATTGAAAGCCGAGCATGTGGGCGACGAGGCGGCCCACGGTGGACTTGCCGCTGCCCATAAGGCCGATGATGACGATGTTTTCCGCGCGCGGCAGCTCGGCCTCCCCGCCCTCAATGACTTGCTTGAGGATGCTGGCCACCAGATCGGGATCATCGCGTAGCGCATCAAAGTAGCCCGGGTAGCGCAGGGTCCAGCCGGTGGCGCGGAGCCGGGCATTGCTGACGCGCTTGTGCGTCCAGCCGCGCTTGCGGGCGGGGTCTGGCGGCTTGACGGGCGGGACGGGCAGGCTGAAAAGCTGCGCGAGTTTTTCCAAACAGGCGTGCTGGGGCATCTGGGCGTCATCCGCGATGTTCCAGATTCCCGGCGGCCGTGTGGTGATGAGATGGACGAGCGCGGACGCGGCGTCATCTGCATGAATCTGGTTGAGATAGCGGCCATCCGGCGCGTCGTCAGTGACTTCGATGCCACTCTTACCTTCCAGCAGATTTTTCAAAACAAAGGAACGTCCCGGCCCATAGATGCCTGCTAGCCGCGCTACAGCTCCGCCGTGATCGTGTGCGATTGCTTCAGCCTCCAGCAACAGTCGGCCGGTGTCGCGGTCGGGCTGCGTCGGCGTGCTCTCATCCACCTCGCTGCCATCGGTCTGCGGATAGACGCTGGTGCTGCTGGTGAAGATGGGGAAGGCATTTGGAAAGGCGGCCACGAGATGCCTCATGCCGTTCACATACACAGCCTGGTAGGCGTCCGCACCGCCTTTGCCGGAGCTGGCGCAGTGCAGGAAAGCATCAGGCAAGTCGCTGCAATGGAGTGCCTCCACGGCCTCTGCATCACTCACGTCACAGGCCACCACACTCCACGCTTTGACCGCAGCCAGCCGCTCCGCCGACTCGGGTGAGTGCGTGACGCCGACGACCTCATGCCCGGCCTCATGCAAAAGATCCGCCGCGCGTGTGCCGACAAAGCCGCAGCCGATGACGAGCACTCTCATGAGGTGCGGCGCTGGGTTTGGTAATAGTTGAGCAGACCCTGCACGACCCCGCGCACATAGTCCTCCAGCGCGCTGCTCGTGAGCCTGCCGCCGATGAGCGTGCGCCCGACGTAATGCCCGGCCAGCAGGCGGCGGTAGGTTTCCTCATGGTTCATGACGAAGGGTTCCAGATAGACGACGGGACATTGGTACATGCGGTTGGCGAGCAGGTTCCGTGCATACACATGCGGGTTCGTGCCCGCGTGGCGCGCGTTCGGCGTGGTGTACACATAGGCGGGCAGCCCGGTGGCGTCCGCCATGCCTGCGGCCACGCGGGTCGCGAGCGGGATTTCCTCCTCATGCACCCGCTGAAACAGGCGCGTAAACATCTCATGCCGCGTGTCCGCCTGCTCCAGTTCGATGGGCGCGTAGCAGCCGTTGACGAGCACATGCAGGTGGTTCAGCGGAGAAAACTGCGGCGTCTCGGCAGTGCCCCAGCCCTCGGCATTCAGGTGCAGGCAGAGGACGACATCCGGTTTGATCTGGCGATTTACTTTCACCGCGCGCGCATGGATTTCGCTCAGGCGGTAAAACAGGCGCTCGGCATGCCACTGCACCGTCGCGCCCTTGGCATCCCCGGTCAGGCCGTCGTAAGTGGCGGCGGGTTCAGTGATGCCCATCTCTTTCAGCAGCCCGATGGCGACGGGGTTAAGGTCTTCGGGACGCTGCACAGTCACAGGCTCAGCTTTGTCACGTACAAGAGTGACGATGGCACCGAGCGCGGTGAGGCGCTCCTTCAGCACCTGCGCGGTCAGCAGGGAAAGGTCGCCCTCCTGGATGGCCTCTCCGGGCTGGAAGCTCAAGAAGCGCTCCTCCATGCGCGCCCACTGGCCGCCGATGTGGCCGGGATCTAGCGCGATGTGCAGGTCGCTCAACGGCGGACGATCCCGCAAAGGCGGCAGCTCGGCGGCGCGCCGCCAATAACGTTGCGGGTCTGGCGCATTGCCGGCACCGCCGTTGCGGAATTCGATGCACACCTCGGGCTTCGCGGGATCTCCCGTGGGCACGATCACCGCCTGCGGCCTGATCTGGAAGGGCGGCGGCAGTGCATTCTCTGCCGAGTAGGTGCGATCCCATGCCTGCTGAAACTCCTCGTGTGTGAAGGTGCCACCAAAGGCCGCCAGAGTGGACCAGTCCGGAGCCACACCCAGCGGGCTGATGCGTGCCAAGCGCGTCGGGTCCGTGATCGGAACGCTCGGAGCCGCGGCCTGAATCGGATCAGGGACCACCTGGCCTGGAGCTTCGCTGAGCCAGGCCGGGAGCGCGCACAGGACGGCGGTTCGCAATCGTCGTGCTTTGAAAAGGAACATCATGCCAGCATCCTAGACTTGATGCAGGCAGGCATCATCTACTATGTGCGGCATGACGAATGAAGCCGCTCCTGAAACTCCGACCAAGACCTTCCGCATTCTGTTCCTCGGCGATGTCGTGGGCGAGCCGGGGCGCAAGGCCGTGACCGCGCTGTTGCCGCTTTTGAAGGAGGAGCTGAATGCGGACTTCATCATCGTGAACGGTGAAAACGCCGCTGGAGGGCGCGGCATCACGCCAAAGATCGCCATCGGTCTCATGCGTGCCGGCGCGGCGGTCATCACCACGGGTGACCACATCTGGGACCAGAAGGAGATCGTCCCCTTCATGCTCGATGAGCCGCGTCTGCTGCGCCCCATCAACTATCCCGAAGGCGCGCCCGGCAATGGCGCGCTCGTGCTGCAGACCAGGAAATGCAAAGTCGGCGTGATCAATCTCCAGGGCCGCACCTTCATGCGCGACGCCCTGGAAAATCCCTTCCCCACCGTGCTACGCGCCGTCACCCAGATGCGCGAGGAGACGCCCGTGATCTTCGTGGACTTCCATGCCGAGGCCACCAGCGAAAAAGTGGCGATGGGCTGGCATCTCGACGGCCTCGTCACCGCCGTCATCGGCACCCACACGCATGTGCCCACCGCCGATGAGCGCGTGCTGCCGAAGGGCACCGCCTATCAAAGCGATGCCGGCATGTGCGGCCCCATGGACTCCGTTATCGGCAGCCAGATTGAGCCTGTGCTGGAGCGCTTCCTCACCCAGCTCCCCACCAAGTTCGGCGTTGGCTGCGGCCCCGTGCGCCTGAACGGCGTGCTCATCACGCTCGACCCCGCCACCGGCAAGGCCAGCGCCATCGAGCGCATCGCGCGGACGTGGTGTGAGTGAGCAAGACATCGCTCCTGAGCCATCGGTTTCCGCCCTTGCACTCCGGCGTTTCCCCCCGATTTTCCGCGCCCCTTCAACCATGATTCCGAACGCCTACCGCTCCCTTCACTGCAACGCCGTCCGCCCAGAGCACATCGGCCAGACCGTCACACTCTGTGGCTGGGTGAATTCGGCGCGCGATCATGGTGGCGTCATCTTCATTGACCTGCGCGACCGCGAAGGGCTGACCCAGGTCGTCTTCCGCCCGGAGGAAAACGCCGCGCTCGCTGAGCAAAGCCACACCCTGCGTGATGAAGACGTCGTCCAGGTCACCGGCAAAATCGCCGCCCGCCTCACCGGCACCGAGAACGCCAAGCTGCCCACCGGCGAAGTCGAAATCGTCGCCACCGAGCTGCGCGTGCTCAACAAGTCCGACGTACTGCCTTTCCATCTCGACCGCGAGCTTTCCAATGAGGATCTGCGGATGAAATACCGCTACCTCGACCTACGCCGCGAGCGCATGAACCGGAACATCCGCACCCGCCACAAGATAACCACCGCCGCCCGCAACTTCCTCGACGCCTCCGGCTTCATCGAAGTCGAGACACCCATCCTCTCCAATCCCACGCCCGAAGGCGCGCGCGACTTCCTCGTCCCCGCCCGCCTCAGCCCTGGCAAGTTCTTCGCCCTCCCGCAGGCCCCGCAGCAGTACAAACAGCTCCTCATGGTCGCAGGACTTGAGCGCTACTTCCAAATCGCCCGCTGTTTCCGCGATGAAGACCTGCGCGCCGACCGCCAGCCCGAGTTCACCCAGATAGACATCGAGGCCAGCTTCATCGAGCAAAACGACATCATCCAGCTCGTCGAAGGTCTCCTCGCCAGCATGTTCAAAGCCGGGCAGAGCGTGGAAATCCCCGCCTCATTCCAGCGCATGACTTATCAGCACGCGCTGGACGTTTACGGCTCCGACAAGCCCGACACGCGCTACGGTTTGGAGATCACCGACATGGCCGACGTCTTCGCCAACAGCGGCTTCAAAATCTTCCGCACCATCCTTGAAGGCGGCGGCGTCGTCCGCGCCATCAACGCCAAAGGCTTCGCCGGCATCACCACGGGCCAGATGATCCGTCTGAACGAACTCGCCATCCAGGCCGGCATGAAGGTCAAGCAACTCGCCTTCATCAAGGTGGAGCGCAATGAAGCTGGCGTGCTCGAATACAAAAGCCCGCTCTGGAAGTTCTTCGGCGAAGACGAACAAAAAGCACTTATCGCCAAACTCGGTGTCGAGGAAAACGACATCGTCTTCTTCTACGCCGGCACCTGGGACGACGCCTGCAACATCCTCGGCAAGGTCCGCACCGAGATCGCCTCCATGCAAAAGCTCACCGAAGGCAGCACGGCGCTGAACTTCCTCTGGGTCGTGGACTTCCCATTGCTCGCCTACAGCCCTGAAGATCAGAGCTGGGTCGCCGTGCATCACCCTTTCACGCGTCCTAAGGCTGAGGACGTGCCGCTGCTTGATGCCGGTGAATACGGCAAGGTGCGCGCCGAAGCCTACGACGTGGTTTTGAACGGCTACGAACTCGGCGGCGGCAGCATCCGAATCCATGAGAGCGACCTCCAGGCGAAGATGTTCAGCGTGCTCGGCGTCTCGCCGGAGGAGCAGCAGATCAAGTTCCGCCATATCCTCGAAGCCTTCAAATTCGGTGCCCCACCGCATGGCGGCCTCGCCCTCGGCCTTGACCGCATCGCCATGCTCGTCAGCGGTGAGGAAAGCATCCGCGAAGTCATCGCTTTCCCCAAGAACAACAAAGCCTGCGATTTGATGACCGACAGCCCGACGACGGTGGACTTCAAGTCCCTGCGCGAACTGTATGTGCAGAGCACCTGGAAGGAAAAGAAGAAGGAAGCAGCAGCCGCAGACTGAAATCATTCACCTTGTATCTTCAAGCTAGGGGCGCTGCACAAAAATGAATCCAAGTGGCGGTGCCACGCGCAACAAGGGACGCGGGCGCGGTGCCCTTCTTTCCTTCCATGCTCAACCTCAACGATCTCCTCGCCAAGGACTTGCTGCCAGATGCCGCCATTCGATTTGGCATCCGTCAGCGACTTACAAACACACTGCGAAAGAACAAACAGCCGAACATCGAAGCACAGCAAGCAGCGCTCCAAAAGCATGTCGCGGAGCTAAAGGCCAGTCCTGTCGCCATCGCCACGGTCGAAGCCAATGAGCAACATTATGAAGTGCCCACCCGCTTCTATCAGCTCTGCCTGGGCAGGCACCTGAAATACAGCAGCGGCTACTGGCCGGAGCCGGGCACGACTTTTGATGAATCCGAGGCGATCATGCTGCAAATGACCTGCGAGCGCGCGGAGATAATGGATGGCCAACGCATCCTTGAGTTAGGCTGCGGCTGGGGTTCCCTCTCACTCTGGATGGCGGAGCATTACCCCAAAGCGCAAATCACCAGCGTGTCTAACTCACGCACACAGAAGGAGTTCATTGATGCCGAGGCAGCGCGACGTGGACTGACGAACTTAACGATCATCACGGAGAACATGATCCACTTTGAAGGCGTGGGCGCGGACATCTTTGACCGCTGTGTGTCTGTAGAGATGTTCGAGCACATGAAAAACTACCATGAGCTGCTGCGCCGCATCTCCACCTGGTTAAAGCCGGGCGGTAAGCTCTTTGTCCACATCTTCACCCACCGCCAGTATGCTTACCACTATGAAGTGACGGGGGAAGATGACTGGATGGCGCGCTACTTCTTCACAGGCGGGCAGATGCCCTCAGATAATCTGCTGCTGTACTTCCAGGATCACCTAAAGATTGAGGGTCACTGGTGCGTCAGCGGCATGCATTACAGCAAGACCTCTGAGGCCTGGCTGAGCAAGATGGATGCGAACAAGTCCGAGATCATGCCGCTGTTTGCAGAGACCTATGGCAAGGACCAAGCGGTGAAGTGGTGGGCCTACTGGCGCATCTTTTACATGGCCTGTGCAGAACTGTGGGGTTATCGCGATGGCGAAGAGTGGCTCGTCTCCCACTATCGTTTTGTGAAGCCATAGCAGAAACTTTGCAGCCAATAATGGGGCATCCACGCAGAACGCGCGATTTGCCCTTTATGCACCAGCATCATCCTCTGCCTCCACCTCCCCGCACTCCCCTGCCCCCGCCTCCTCGTTACCCTTGGTTGCACGTCCCCCTAAATGAAGACATTTCATATCCCATTTTTTTCGATGTCTATTTCGCCAATGAACCTCGCCCGCTTCGCTTCCGCATGGATCATCGCCTGGACTTTGTGTCATGCGACTCCGGTCACCGCCAATGATGCCGCTACCCTGATCCGGCAGGGCGATGTATTTGACAGCCAGTTCAAGCCCGATGCTGCGCTGGAAAAGTACCTGCCTGCTGAAAAGCTAGACGCTGTCAATGCCGCACTGCTGGTCAAAATCGCCCGACAGTATGTGTACCGCATGGATGGCCTGCCCACAAAGGCCGCCAAACTCGAGTCCGGGCGCACCGCACTGGCTTATGCAGAGCGCGCGGTAAAGCTGGCACCTGGTGAATGCGACCCGCATCTCTCTGTAGCCATCGTGTGGGGAAAATTGACGCCACTTCTGGGTGTGAAGGAGAAGATGGAAGCCTCCCGTCTGATCAAAGCCGCTGCCAACACAGCGGTGAAGCTGAATCCACGCGACGACTATGCCTGGCACATGCTTGGCCGCTGGCACCAGGCCATGGCAGGGATGAGTGGGTTAACCAAAGGCATCGCCGAACTGGTCTATGGCAGCCTACCAGCAGCATCCAATGAAGAAGCTGTGAAGTGCTTCGAGAAAGCTATCACCAACAATCCCAACCGCCTGCTCCATCACATCGAACTGGGCCGCACCTACGCGCAGATGGGAAAGACCGCCGAAGCCAAAGCCGCCATCAGCAAAGGCCTGGCCATGCCTAACAAAGAGCAAGACGACACCGAAACGAAACGACGCGGGCGCGAGACACTGAAGGAGCTGTAGCGCGATCAAAACCGCGCCAAAGTCTGCGTGATCCGCCGCAGCGTACTATCCCTGCCCACCAGATGCGCAATTGTCGTCACGCCAGGCCCACGCGACTGTCCGCTCAGGGCAAAGCGCAGCAGCGGCATTAGCGCGCCTGGCTTCACCCCATTGGCCTGCGCTGTCTCCTCCACGGCTGCATGCACTGCGCCTTCAGTCCATTCCGTCGGCTTCGCAAAAGCGTCCGCAGCCGCCTGGAGGAGGTTGGCATTTCCCGGCTTGGCCTTCAGCTTCGCCATCACCTCATCTTCATACGGATAGTCCTCGCGGAAGAAGTAATGCACCCACGCCGGTATCTCCGTCAGCAGGCTCACCTTCTCCTTTACGTTAAAGACAGCCGCTGCCGCCAGGGCTTCATCTTGGATCACGATCCCCGCCTGCTCCAGGAAAGGGCGCGCCGCTTCCAGCAGCGCCTCAGGGCTGAGAGCGCGGAGATACTGCGCGTTGAACCAGGCGCACTTCTGCATATCAAAGCGCGCGTTCGCACTGTGGATTTCCGCCGGATTAAAAAGTTCCGTCAGTGTTTCGCGACTTAGTTTCTCCTCCGCAGCGCGCGGCGTCCAGCCCAGCAGGCACAGGTAGTTGAAGACCGCGTCTGGGAGGAAGCCAGCGTTCATGTAGCTCTTCTCGATAGCGCTACCGGCATCGCGCTTGCTCATCTTTGAGCCGTCCGCATTCAGGATCAGTGGGATGTGCGCATAGGTCGGAGGCAGCGCGCCAAAGGCATTGAAGAGGTCAATATGCTTCCAGGTGTTCGACAGATGATCCTCACCGCGAAAAACGTGCGTCACGCGCATCTCGATGTCATCCACCACATTGACAAAGTGGAAGATGTAGCTGCCATCGGGTCGCCGGATCGTCATGTCCGGTTCCTCAGTCGCAGCAAAGGTCACATCCCCACACACTAGGTCATGCACCGTGATGGCCGTGCGGCTGAACTTGAAACGTACCGCCCCATTTTCCTCCACATACGTCCGCCCAGCAGTCACCAGTCGCTCCAGGTACATGTCGTAAATGTCCCTGCGCTGGCTTTGAAAATACGGCCCCCAATCGCCACCCACTCCCGGTCCCTCATCCCAGTCTAGGCCCAGCCAGCGCAGCCCTTTCAGGATGCCCTGCGCTGCCTCCTCCGTATTGCGCGCGCCATCCGTATCCTCTACCCGCAGAATGAATGTGCCGCCATGCTTGCGCGCAAAAAGCCAGTTAAATAGAGCCGTGCGACCACCGCCGACATGGAGATCGCCAGTGGGTGAGGGTGCGAAGCGGACGCGGATCATTGGGTGTGATAGGGATGTCAAAATGGAGTGCGGAGCGTAAACAGGCCGCAGGAAAAAGCCATCATCAACCGCAACCTACTGCCTGTGCGTAACTCAATGCGCTAACTTTCCCTTTCGCGCAGCACCCGCACGCCTACTCTCGCCATCATGAAAAAACTGCTCCTCGCCCTTCTATCCCTGGGCCTACTCGCCGCCGCCGCACTCGCTGGCACCTCCTGGTGGATCATGCAGCGCATGGGGCCAGAGGTTTGGGTAGAGATGATCGAGCAGAACACCAACTCCCGCGCCCAGATAGATAGCGCCACACTCAACATCTTCACCCGACCCGCCACACTTAGATTTCAAGGCCTGCGTCTCGGCCCGCGCGACTCTGAAATGGACAGACCCATCGCCCAGCGTGCCCCCATGTTGCAAGACAGCGCCCCTGTCATCATCCCAGAGGTCATCATGGAGGTGCGTCTGGAAGATCTCCTGAATCGCCGCCTTCTCGTCGAGCGCCTCCGCTTCATCGAACCTTTTGTGCGCGAGGCACAGGATGCACAGGGCCGTAGCTCGCTGGAGGCACTTTTCAAAAAGCCCCGACCTGCCGATGCCCTCGCACCCGTGCAGCTAGCCCAGTCACCGCCCCCCCGCTACAACGAACTGCCCCCAGGCAACCCGCTTCCTCTCCAGGAGTCGCCACCCCTTCTCGCCCAGCCAGATTACCCCGCCTCTACACTGCCCGCCGTGCCCGTGCAATCTCCCGAGCGAGACACCGTGAACCGGCCCAGCTTCTCCTTTGCCATGGACTCCGCCACCATAGAAAACGGCAGCCTCCTCATCACCAGCCCCAGCACCCAAGTGGATGTGCGGAAGCTCCACTTCACCCTCACCGGTATTGACGTGAAGGCACATGACCTCGACCGCCACAACCACATCCACGCCACCCTCAACAGCGAGATCACCGTCACAGGCCAGGCCCGCATCGGCGGCGTCAAACACCCCGCCACCCTTGCCCACCTCATTCTCAGCGGTGAGGGCGATGTCATCCCCATCAACCCACAGACACTCCGCTGGAACCCCCGCACCGCACTCAAGCTCACCCTTGCCAGAGACTCCGTACTCGCCGGACACATCACCATGGGCGATGCCGCCGACAAAGAGATGCAAAAGCTCCTCGATTACGGCGTGGACCTCCGCCCCGTCCGCGTCGGCGGCCCTCTCGTCAAAGATGCCGTCGTAGATGGCGTCTTTGTGGACAACCGCTTCATCACCCGTATTCCCACCCTCTTCGCCTTCCCCGACTACGAGGTCGTCATCGGGCCACAGTCATGGATAGACACCGGCAAAGACCAGCATCACATGGAGTTCCGCCTCTCCTGCGGCACAGAACTCCAGCAGCGCCTACAAACTGGCATCGCCCAGGCTAAGCTCGGCGACTCCCTCGCCCGCGCTGTCGTCCAGGCTCTCTCAGATGAGCGTGGCCGCATGACTTTCGACATCGAATCCAGCGGCCTCCTCTCCGATCCAAAAATCGAGCCCAAGATAGAGCGCGTCTTCAAGAACCTCATCCGTGGTCAGGGACTAGGCGACCTCCTCCAAGGGCTGCTCAACAAGCTATGATCGCAGTCCCCCGCGTGTTCGCTTGCTAATGCGAGTGACGGACGTAGCCGTTCACTTCCCCAGTTCTTTAGCCGTCCAAAAACCTGCACGCTCACTTGTGGCTGCACGCACAGCCTTCACCTGCTGCGGCGTCACTGCGCCCGCCTTGTTGCCAAAACCGGAGCGCACATAGGTCAGCACGTCCGCCATCTGCTGGTCATCCAGACCCGTCGGCGGCATCGGCAGTGGGGCGAGCTGTTTGAAATCCGTGCCATTGACCTGGATCGGTCCTGCCAGTCCGTGCAGGACGATTTTGATGAGGCGCGCAGTGTCACCAATGACCCAGTCGCTCTCGGCGATGCTCGGGTAAATGCCCGGAAGCCCCTTCCCCTCAGGTTGGTGGCAGTTCAGACAGAGAGCGTCATAGACCACCTTGCCGGGATGCGCGACCACGGGCGCGGCTGTGGCGATCTTCTTCACATAGGCGGCGTGCGCGGGTTTGTCGTGAAAGGTTAGCTTCGCCAGCACAGGCTGCCACTGCGGCTGCGTGGCACGCACGACCTGGCGCAGGGCGTAGTCGAGAAACTTGTCCATCGGCTTGTCCAGCACCTGCGTGGCGATCTCCACAGCCTCCCGCTTGCCCAGGCGCGCACAGGCGACGACGGCCTCCAGACGCACGCGCGGATGCTCATCGTTGGCAGCCTTTGACATAAGCGCGGTGGCATCCGGCAGACGACCGCCCCACATCCCGGCCACGCGGGCACCATAGGCGCGGACACGTCCGTCCTTGGCATTGAGCAGACGCTGCAAAAGCTCAGGCTTCACTGTCTCATGCGCCTCATAAACGCCGCACACTTCCATGAGCAGGTGCTCGTCATCATTCTTGGCGATGAAGGCATCTGCAGCCGCGAGCACATCCTTGGTTGGGCCGTCAAAGAGCAGACGTTTAGCCTGCTGGCGCGTCCAACGTTCCTTGCTACGCAGGTGCTCCAGGAGTTCAGCAGGTTTCATCTCGGCCAGCGCGGGCTGCTTGACCAATGCGCAGCCTTTCGCCGTGATGCGCCAGATGCGACCATGACTGCGGTCCCTACGCGGGTCGGCGTAGCTGGCCTGATAATGACCGATCACCGGATTAAACCAGTCGCAAAGATACATCGCGCCATCCGGGCCGATGCCGACATCCACAGGTCGGAAAGAGGTGTCGCTGGACTTCACAAGTTTCGGCAACTGCGTCGTTTTGAAACCCGAACCGTCATCCGCGAAGCGATGCAGCTCCACCACACTGCCGAAGTAACCGCCGATGAGCGCGCAGCCTTGCACCTCGTCCGGCAGCGCGGCGGTGCCGATGATGTCCAGTGCTGTCGTCTTCGGATTCGTGTCAAACAGCGCGCCGGTGGGGTGATACTCGTCCGGGTCCTTCATCGAGATCAGTCCTGGCGTGCTGAAATAGCCTGCGGGGCGGTCGCCGCTCTTGTGGAAGACCTGATTGTAGTCATCAAAGGCCACGCCCCAGCAGTTGTGCCCAGCCTTGGCACCATTGAAGAAGCCTTCCATCTTCTGCGTGCGCGTGTTGAAGCGCCACAGGCCCGACTTCTCCAGCACCGCCAGCCCATGCGCCGTCTCCACGCGGGAAAAGGCATGAAGCCCCTGCGTGAACCACAGCGTGCCATCGGGTCCGTGGCAGATGGAGTTCACGAGCTGATGTGTATCGCCAATGCCGAAGCCAGAGAACAGCACGCGCTTCACGTCCGCCCTGCCATCGCCATTCGTGTCCTTGAGATGCAGCAGTTGGTCGAAGTCACAGACATACACTCCGCTATCGCCCGGCTCGACACCCTGGACCATCGTCATGCCTTCGGCAAAGCGAGTGTGCTTGTCGGCTTTGCCGTCATGGTTGGTGTCTTCGAGGATCAGAATGTAATCACTCGGCTTCACGCCAGGCAGAGTGTGCGGGTAGGTCGGTGAGCAGGCCACATACAGACGACCGCGCTCATCCCAAGAAAACTGCGTGGGCTTGGCGACCCCTTGCTCCTCAGAGGCAAAGAGGCTGATCTCGTAACCCTCCGCGATCTTGAAAGCCGCCATCTGCTGGGCAGGCGTGAGGACCGGAGTTGGGTGGGCACTCTTGCCCGCCGGTTCGGGATCGGAACGGGCAGGAGTGCCCGCATCACCACGAGCCACCTCATGAATGCGCTCATCCAGCTTTGCGATAAGCGGCTTGTGGCTCTCAAAGCTCTCGCGCAGTGAAGGTGCATTCTCTGCGGGCTTCCCAAACATCTGCGTCACCCGGTCCCCATACACGAACGACCAGTTCGCCGGACGCCAGCAGTCGAACCACAGCCGGTTCTTCTCCACAATCGCCTCACGCAAGGCCGTGAGATCATCCGCATCGCTCGTGGAGACACCAAGCTGCTGCGCAATCAATCGCGACACCGTTCGCAGTCCGGCCGCATTCAAATGCAGGCCGTTGTCCGTGATGCGCACCTTTGCAGCATGCACCGACAAAGGCGTGAACAGATCAACAAAGATCGCCCCGCGCTGCTTCGCCACGTCCCGCACCGCTTCGGCATACGCCTTCACGTCATCATTCCGCAGCGTCAAATCGGGCGCATGTGACGCAACCGGTTTCTCAAACGGCATCGGCGAAACCAGCACGATGCGTGGCGTGCGTCCGGCGAACTGGTCCAGCAGGCGATGATAGGCTGATTTGAACTCAGCGATCCGCTTCACGCCATCAAATGCCTCCACCTGACCAAACTGCGCGATGACAACGCCCGCGCCTGCGGCATCGAGCTGCGCCTTCCAGTCACCGAAGTTCAGGTCGCGCCACTGCTCATACACCGTGTCACCTTCCCATGCCATGCTGCGAAAGCGCGGTGCCTTGTCCGCCAGCGCGTGGATCAGCACGGCCTCCAGCTCGCCGGACTTCTGCTCACGCACAAAGTTCGTCTGACCTGCCATGACGATGACCTCGCCCTGAGTCAGCTCGAACTTCCCGTCCTTGAAGGGCGTGAGGCTCACACCGGGAGCATCAGGAGCACCGAAACGATTGAGGATTTCCTTTTCACCCGGCACGATCTCATCTGGAAGCGTCTCGATCTGAATGTTGCGGAAGGCGATCTCCGCCTTGCAGTTGCCATGGATCTGGAGGGCGATATGCCCCTTCTGATCAATGCCTGCGACGCGCTCCGTGTAATCCACAACATGCACGCGGTTGACGATGAGCTGGATGCTGGGACCCACAGCACGGACTTCGTAGCGGTTCCATTCGCCGGGCTTCTCAGCTTTCTTGATGACCTCCTCGGTGGGCTTTGCCAGCATCGTCTTGCGGCGTGACTCATCGTAGAGGCAGCCGCTGTAGCCCGCGCCGATATCCGCCTGGTAGCCGATCATTTCGTTCGGCGGCTCCTTGATGCGCAGACTGCGGAACTGCACGCCTCCATTCACAAAACCCTCCGTGCCCACGAGCTTGTATTCGAGCGTGAGGCGGAAATTTCGATACTGCTGCTTCGTCGCCAGGAACTCATTCTGCGGATTCCCCTCCAGCGATCCGCCGACGATAGTGCCATCCACAATGCGCCAGACCTTCGTGGTTTCGCCCTCCCAGCCGTTGAAGGTCTTGCCATCAAACAACGGCACGGGCGCTGCGAACGAGACGGACAGGAAGGACGCGAGAATCAGGAGGATGAGGCGCATGGTTGGAAGGGTGATCAAACGTTGGGAACGGCAGAATCGTTTCTGACATCACGCACGAGGGGGCAAACATCAACCCACGATCTCCACACGGCTCCTGCCGCCGTCCTGGCGGACGATGCGTATCTGCGTGGCGATGCGCTCCTTCATTGCCTCGACATGGGAAATGACACCGATGGTCTTCCCGCCCGCGCGCAAGTTCTCCAACGCAGCCATCGCCGTCTCCAGCGTATTGGCATCCAGCGATCCAAAGCCCTCATCAATGAACAACGAGTCAATCGGATGATGCCGGCTCGCCAGCTCGCTCAGGCCGAGCGCCAGCGCGAGACTCGCGAGGAAACTCTCGCCCCCCGACAGGCTCTCCATCGGCCGGTCCACATTCGCCTGATACAGATCAACGATGCGCAGATCCAGTCTATTTCCTTCAGCAGCTATTAGGCGATAACGTTCCGCCAGCAGCTTCAAATGTTCGTTCGCCAGACCGATGAGCTGTCGCAACGTCAGCGATTGTGCAAAACGAGGAAATGCTCCGATGTCAGGCCGACAGAGCACCTCCTTCAAGCGGCCCCAGCGCAGCGCCTCGGCCTCTGCTGCCTGTAATTCGGCTCCACCGATCTCACGCCGCTTCCGCGCGTCCTCGTCATTACGGAGTTGCTGCTCCAGCGAGCCGAGTTCGGTGCGCTTCGTCGCAAAATCATCGTTCAGGCACTTCGCCTTCGCCTCCAGCTCGCTCAAAGCCTCCGCGCTGAGAACGTCCTGTCCTTCAAACGGCTTCCGTCGCGCCTCAAGCTGCTCCAGCTTCGCCTTCGTCGCCACGATTTGTGTTTGCAGCGCATTCAGCTTCGCCTCCGTATCGCGCCAGGTTTTTTCCGCTGTGGAAACACGAGCTTCATGCTGCTGACGATCCTCGCTGAGCGATTTTCCGCCGAGCAGTTCATGCAGCTTCGCTTTTAACTCGTCCGACTTGCTCCGCAGCGAAACGCCTTCCGCCTTCAACTCATCAAGTCGCTTCGTCTTCCCCCCTTCCTCCTGCTTCGCGAGCTGGATCTCGCCTTCGAGCTTCTGTCGCTCGCTCAGCTTTTGCGCCGCCTCCTGCTTCTTCTTCGCAAAGACGCCCGCCCGTTTGTCCAGCGCATCAAGTTCGCGTTCGGCATGTAAAACGAGTTTTCCAACTCGTTCCGCCTCCTCATCACGAGTTAGAAAACTCGTGCTACGTCTTGCCCGCTTCTCCTCGGCCTCCAGCGCGACCACATCCGTCACGACGATCTCGCCCAGCGCCTTCCGCATCTCCTCCATCCGCTTCTTCTCTGCGCTCACCTCTGCGTCGAGTTTCGCCAAGTCACGCTCCAGCGCCGCCAGATCGCGATTCGCCTTCTCGCACTGCTTCTCCAGCGTCGCGAGCAGCTTCCGCGCGGTTTGAAGCTGCGATTCAAAACTCGCACCACTCGTCGCGAAGGGATGCTCGGTGGCCCCGCACAGCGGACAAGGCTCGCCGGGCTTCAAATCATGCCGGTGCTCGTCAAAGCCTGCCACTAGCTCCGCCTGCCGCGTCACCTCGCGCTGCGCTTCGAGCGCCTTCGCGAGCCGCTCCAGCTCGACGCGATCTGTTTGGGCCTTCGCGCTGCTTTCCGCCGCTTTTTTCGCCAACACCGCCACCTGCGTTTCCGCGTCGGTGATCTTCCCATGCAGCGTTTGCGCCTCCGCATGACGCTTTCGGCCTTCAGCCAGTTTTTCAAAGGCCGTGCGCCATTCACGCACGGCCACGCGCAGTTTCGGCAAGCTGTCCGCGAGTTCCGTATCGGCTGCGTTTTGCTGCAACCACGCTTTGAGCGCTTGCGCGGCCTCGTTGTGCGCGGCGAGCGCTTTCTCGGCAGCTTCGCGATGTGACGCGACCTTCTTGGCTTCGTCTTGAAGCTCGCGATACACATCGATGGCTTTCTTGAGCTGCGTTTGAGCCAACTGGGATTCTGTATCGAGACTGGTAGCTTGATCCCACACCGGTTCGCGTTTCGTGCGCTGTTGCTTTGCTTCATCGGCAAGGGCTTTGGCCTTGGAAACCTCCACTGCGGCCTCTGCCTGCGACTTTTTGAGCAGGTGCTCGGTTTCGGAGATCTGCGTGAGGTCGGCAACGATGGACGCGTGCTCGCGTTGATCGTGTAATTGCTTCGTCGCGGCCTGGCTTTCGGTGGTGAGGCGCTCGGCGGTCGTGCGGGTTTCGGTGAGGTCGGTTTCGAGTTTCGCACGCGCCTCGTCATCGAGCACCGTCACCGCGCCGAGGCTGGTCTTCAACCGCATCACCGCCTCGTCCTTGGCCTTGTGCGTCTCGAAGGCGAGCACGGAGAGGTCGCTGTAAATCTCCGTGCCGGTGATCTTTTCGAGCAACTCGACCCGCTCGTTCGGCTTCGCCTTCAAAAACGCCGCGAACTGTCCCTGCGCGAGCAGCACGGAACGCATGAAGCGGTTGTAATCCAGCCCGGTGAGCGATTCGATCAGCGGATCGACCTCGCGGCCCTTGTCGGCGAGGATCTCGAGCGTCGTGGCATCGGCCAGCGTGCGCTGCACGGGCTTGAGGTTGCCCGTCTTCGTCTTCCCCAGCCGCCACGTCGCACGGAGGCGGCGACCGCCCGTCTCGAAGTCCACCTCGGCGAAACACTCCGCCGTGTGCCGGCTCATCATCTCATCCGCCTTCTCATTCCCATAACGCGCCGCGCGGCCATACAGCGCCAGCGTCATCGCATCCAGCAAGGTCGATTTCCCCGCCCCCGTCGGCCCCGTGATCAAGAACACCCCCGCCGCGCTCAACGGCGCCACATCAAACCGCACCTCATGCGTCCCGCTGAGCGAGTTGAGGTTCTGGAGTCGGACGGCGAGGAGGCGCATGAAATGCTAACTGGTTTCAGGAAAGGAACTTCGAGGTCTTACATGGGGTTTGACGATTCAGACATCAAGACCAACAAACGATGTAATTTCACAGGCCAGCCCTTTCACGAGCAACTTTCAGCCGCATGAGCTGCGAACGCGTCAGAAAAGCTTTGTGCGGAACCAACAGCTTCGCCGCTGCCAGATAATCTCCGGCTTTGAACGGTGCGGCAGATGCTTCCACTGCCCGCTGAGCCTGAAGTTCACGGCTTTCACGCTCTTGGGCTGCTCTATTGCTTTCGATCCACTGCTGATGTTTCGCGACAAGAACATCATGCCCAGACCAGTCTCCGTTTAGAAAGCCATTCCCGAATTCCCGCACACAAAGAGCCCAATATCGAAGATCTCCGTGCTGACCTCGCCCCAGACCTTCGCGGCGAGATTCCCAGAATCCTGATGGCACTGAGTAATGGAAAGGAACTCGATTCCCGGCTGCATTCTGCACATCAACTCCGGCACTAAACCCATAACTCAGCCCTTCGATAACGAGTCTTCCATGGTTCTTGGCATAGTGAACCTCAAATGGATTCTGATAGCGCAAAGCCTGTTGTGGAGCCTCTGAAAAGCCATGGTCAGTTATCAGAAAGCGGAACTCGTTTCTGCAAACAGACTTAAATTCATCAACGTATCTCTGTCGAAGATCGTTATTCGACTTCGAGGAAGGATCTGATTCATCGGCTGACATGTTTTCGTTGGTGATCCAAAGGTTTAGCCTGTCACCCTATCCTGCCTCAACGCCAGCAACTCATCAAACACGGCGGTGAGTTCGTCGCCTTCGATGTGCTTTTCGTGGAGGAGTTCGCGGAAGACGTCGCGGGGCTGGAGGTCGTGGAGGGTGGGGGCGGTGGATTGCCAGGGGGCGGTTTCGGAGACGGGGAGGTCGGCGAGGACTTTGAGGACCTCGAAGCGGCCGGCGGCGGCTTCGCGGACCTGGCGGTCGAGGCCGGGCTCGGGGGCGTCGAGCTTCACGGCGACTTCGGCCCAGGCTCCGGCGGGCACGCTGGCGAGATCGGCGGCGAGCGTGGCGCGGTTTGCTTTCGCGCGGACGAGTGCGCGGGTGTTGGGGATGGGAAGAAGTTTTACACCGCAGAGGTTAGAAGGCCGCAGAGATGAGTTTTTTAAATCTGAACTCTGCGGTCTTCTAATCTCTGCGGTGTGACCGGCTTGGGTTTCGATGATGACGACGGATTTGGCATCGGCGGCCTCGGAGAAGCTGAGGGGGATGGGGGAGCCGCTGTAGCGGATGGTTTCGTGGCCGGCGACACGTTGCGGGCGATGGAGGTGGCCGAGGGCGGTGTAGTCGAAGCCATCAAAGATGTCCGCGCCGACGGAGCCGAGGTTGCCGATGTGGATGTCGCGCTCGCTGTCGCTGGTGGTGGCACCGAGGACGGTGAGGTGGCCCATGGCGATGACGGGACGGCCTTGGGCGAGAACGCGACACGCGGCGAGCTGCGCGGCGTAGTGATCGCGAATGGCGGCGCGGACCTGCTCATGCACGGTGGCGAGGGTTTCACCCGCAGTGGCTTGGCGGAGGTCACGCTCGCGCAGGAAGGGCACGGCGGCGACGACGGCTCCGCCGAGATCGACGAGGTTGTTTTCACCGGCATGGCCGAAGACATGCACGTCAAAGCGGCGCAGCAGATCACGCGGGGCGTTGAGGTGGGAGGCGGAGTCATGGTTGCCGCCAGTGATGATGGCCTTCACCGTTTTGAGGTCGGCGAGGCGCTTCAAAAAGTCGAAGTAGAGCGCGACGGCCTCCTGCGGCGGGTTCGCGGCATCAAAGACATCGCCACTGAGCAGCAGCGCGTCGATTTTTTCGGTGCGGAGGGTTTCGATGAGCCAGTCCACGAAGGCCGCGTGCTCAGCGAGGCGGTCCCGCTCGATGAGGCGGGCACCGAGATGCCAGTCGGCGGTGTGGAGGAGGCGCATGGGGTTGGATAGGTAGGGCGCTTGCTCCTGCAAGCGCCGTTGAGCGAAGGCTGGCGGGCTTCGTTGTTGCCGGCAGTCGTTCGACGGTTTGTGGCGTGACGCGGCGGGCTGGGGACAGCCCGCCCTAACTCAGCAGCGGCACGTCAGGCGAGTTCGCAGGTCACTTTGCCGCTCTTGTCCATCGTGCCTAGCACCACGGCTCCATTGCCCACTTTGAGGGCTTTCTTCATGTGTTTCGGGTCCATGATGGCGACCCAGCCGATGCCCATGTTGAAGGTGTCCCATGCATCGGCAGGATCGGCATGGCGCAGGACTTTCTGCACCACGTCGTTCTGCCACATGGGCACCTTGAGATGGCAGCCAAAGCCGCGCTTCGTGAAAATGCGGCCCAGGTTTTCCACCAGACCGCCGCCGGTGATGTGAGCCATGGCGGCGGGCTTCACCTTAGCCTTTTTCAAGCCCCAGCACTGCTCGTGATACAGCAGCGTCGGGGTGAGAAGCTGCGCGGCCTCCTTCTTGCTGAACTTGAGGCTTTCCTTGGCGATGATGCGCCGCACGAGACTGAAGCCGTTGGCATGAAAGCCGGCGCTGGGCCAGCCGATGAGGACATCGCCGGTTTTGATCTCAGCGGGATTCAGCACGTCTGCTTTCTCCGCCGCGCCGATGGCGAAGCCGGACAGCTCCACCATGCCGTCGAGCACTGCCCCGGGCATCTCGGCGGTCTCACCACCAGCGAGGATGCAGTTGCATGATTGCAGATACTCCGACATGCCCGCGATGATGCGTGTGAGTTGGCGCTTCTTGATCTGGTTCACGCCGACGTAGTCGAGGAACAGGATTGGGTCTGCGCCGCAGGTGAGCACGTCGTTGACATTCATCGCCACGAGATCTTTGCCCGCGTTTTCCAGCAGGTCGTATTTGAGCAGTAGCTCCAGCTTTGTGCCCACACCATCGCAGCCGGTGAAGATGATGGGCTGCTTGTACTTGCTGAGGTCATAGCCCGCCGCAAAGAGGCCGAAGGCATTGGCGAGCTTGCGCTTCTTCTGCGTGGCCTTCACCAGCGCGCCGATGTCATCCACAAAGGATGCTGCTTCATGAATATCTACGCCGGCCTGTTTGTAGGTGTGCTTGGACATGGAGAAAGGAGCCGGTGCGTGCAGCCGCCGGAGCGATGAGAGTGAAGCGCCAGGACAGGATTTGCAATGCCTCTTTGGACTGCGGGCACACAAATGGCTACGCCAGGCTGACCTGCGCCATCGCGTGGTCCCGCGTGTGGGTCAGGGAGATGAAAAGTTTCGTTACGCCCTGCACCCCGGCGTGGTCTTGGGCTCCGCCGTGCAGCAGCAGGCCGGGTTTGCCTGACTCGGCGCGAGTGACCTCGATGTCCCGCCAGTCCACGCCCTGCGCCCAGAGGCCGGTGCCGAGTGCTTTGGCAGTGGCTTCTTTCGCTGCGAAGCGGGCGGCGTAGTGCATGGCGGGGTCGGCACAGGCGTCGCAGTAGGCGATCTCGTCGGCGGTGAAGGTGCGTTCTTTGAAGCGGTCGCCGTGCTTCGTCAGCAACTCGCGGATCCGCTGCACCTCCACGAGATCAATGCCGAGGCCGATCATAGCGGGTAGCGGCTCATGACCTGGAGCATCTCCTGCACTGCCGCGCGCAGTCCGACGAAGATGGAACGGGCGACGAGGGTGTGGCCGATGTTCAGTTCGGCGAGATGTGGCACGACGAATAGCTCGGGTAAGTTCCTCACGGTCAGCCCGTGCCCGGCATTGATCTGGAGGCCGAGGCTGTGGCCCAGGAGCGCCGCTTCCCGCAGGCGGGCGGCTTCGGCGGCGCGCGTGTCGCCCAGCTCATTGGCAAAGGTGCCGGTGTGCAGTTCGACCATGCTGGCCCCGATCTCGGCGGAGGCACGCACCTGGTCTGCATCGGGATCAATGAACATGCTGACGCGGGTGCCGTTGGCTTCAAGCTGCCGCACGGTGTCACGCAGCGTGTCCTTTTGCCCGGCCACGTCGAGACCGCCCTCGGTAGTCACCTCTTCGCGGTTCTCCGGCACCATGCAAACAAAGTCGGGCCGCAGGCCGAGTGCGATGGCGAGGAGTTCCGGCGTGTTGCCCATCTCCAGGTTCAGCTTCGTGCGAATCTCCCGGCGCAGCAGATGCACGTCCGCATCCACGATGTGGCGGCGGTCGGCCCGCAGATGGACGGTGATGGAGTGCGCGCCTGCTGCCTCCGCCTGCAGAGCTGCGTGGAGGAGGGAAGGCTCGACATTGTGCGCGTCCGGCATGGTCCGGTAACGTGCCTGCCGCAGCGTGGCGACATGGTCAATATTGACACCGAGATGGAGTGACATTGTCTCAGGAAAACACAGCTTCCATGTCCACCTCGATGCCTGTGGCCGGGTCGGTGACGATGCCTTCCATGAACCCCTTTTTGCGGCCATCCGGCGTGTAAATGGTAATGGAGGTAAGCGGTGGTGCGACGACCCAGACGCTCTGCACGCCAGCTTCCAAGTAGGCGTCAACCTTCTCCATGATCTCCAGAGAGCCTTGCGAAGGAGAGAAAATTTCCACAGCGATGATCGGCGGCTCCTTCATCCGCACAGTGTCATGGCGGAAGTCCACGGGGCTGCGGCGGTATATGCTGAGATCCGGCGTGTAAGGCACACCTTTGAGCAAAAGCGAAACTTCGCTGACGACACGGAAATTGCGATTTTTGGCAATCTCCATACCAAGATTCATTTGTACAATTCCATGATGAAAACTAGGCATAGGCTTTCCCCTTTCTTCTTCGTAGCTGAGAGTGACCGGTCCTTCGAGAATGGCTGCGTTCATGGTGGTGGAGTTTAACAGGCTTCACCCGTTTACCAAGGTGTCATTTCAATGTAGAAAATGCCGGTGGCCGGTGAAGACCATAGCCAGCCTCCGCTCGTCAGCGGCGGCGATGACTTCTTCGTCGCGCAGGGAGCCGCCGGGTTGGATGGCGGCTGTGGCCCCGGCTTCGGCACAGGCGATGAGGCCGTCAGCAAAGGGAAACATGGCATCGCTGGCGACGACGCTGCCGACTAGCGACAGGCCGGCTTCTTTGGCCTTCCAGATGGCAATGCGGCAGGAGTCCACGCGGCTCATCTGGCCGGCACCGATGCCGAGCGTGCGGTCATGGGTGGCGAAGACGATGGCGTTGGACTTCACATGCTTCACCACGCGCCAGGCGAAGCGCATGGCCTCCAGTTCCTCGCGGGTGGGCGGGCGCTTGGTCTTCACTTTGGTCTCCAGGTTCTCCAGGCCCATTGCGCGTGGGTCGCTGTCCATGACGAGCACGCCGCCTGGGGCGCTGCGGATGACGGGGGCGCTGAGAGCCTCGGTCACGGCGGGAAGCATCTGGATGAGGCGGAGGTTCTTTTTCTTCTGCAAATGAGCGCGCGCATCGGCATCGAAATCGGGTGCGATGATGATGTCGGTGAATATCTCCGAGATAATGCGGGCGAGGCCGAGCGTCATGCTGCGGTTGATAACAATGACGCCGCCAAAGGGGGCCTGTTTGTCGGTCTCGAAGGCTTTCGTCCATGCCTCGCGCAGGTCTTCATCCGCGCAGCCGATGCCGCAAGGGTTCGTGTGCTTGAGGATGGCCACGCAGGGGCGGCGGAACTCCTGGATGAGCGCGGCACCGCAATGGATGTCGAGGATGTTCGTGTAGCTGAGATCCTTGCCGTGCAGTTTCACGAAGTAATCGCTGAAATTGCCGTAGAGGGCGGACATTTGGTGCGGGTTGTCGCCGTAGCGCAGCTCGCTGTGCAGAGGCAGGCTGAGGGAGAAGGTCTTTTGGGTGATCTGCTCTTTGTTTAGGAAGCTGGCGATGGCAGCATCGTAGCCGGAGGTGCGCTGGAAAACCTTGCACGCCAGCCGCTCGCGGGTCGCCAGGGTGGTCTCGGCGGCGTTTTCCTGCATCTCGGCCAGCACGACGGCGTAATCGGCGGGGTCGGAAATGACCGTGACCCAGCGGTGGTTCTTGGCGGCGCTGCGCAGCACGGACGGGCCACCGATGTCTATGTTCTCGATGGCTTCCTCCAGCGTCACGTCCTTTTTGGCGATGGTTTGCTCGAAGGGGTAGAGATTGATGGCGACGAGGTCAATGACTGGGATGTCGTGCTTATTGGCGTTCTTCTTGTCCTCATCATTGTCCCGGCGCTGGAGCAGACCGCCATGCACCTTCGGGTGCAGGGTCTTCACGCGGCCATCGAACATTTCGGGGAAGCCAGTGTGCTCGGAGACATCTTTGACGGCCAGCCCGGCTTCCTTCAAATGCTTGGCCGTGCCGCCGGTGGAGAGGATTTCCACCCCGAGGGCTGCCAGACCTTTGGCAAATTCGAGCAGGCCAGTTTTGTCGGAGACGGAGAGGAGGGCGCGGGTGATGGGCATGTGGGGAGGCTGCGGAGTAAATGGGGGAAAACGGCCAGGGCAATGGAGAATGTCGAATCTCAAAATTCCCCTTCCCTAGTGCAACTTTCCGCTTGGAACCTGCCCCCATTTTCTGCTAGAACCATTATATGCCTGCACTCGTCCAGCTCGATCATCTCATCTCGTTGCTCGACGATGATTCCAAGGTCGTGCAACAGGCGGTGCAAAAGGAACTCATCAGCATCCGGCGTGAGCTGCCTGAGCGCCTGAGCCAGCTTCCGCGTCCGCTCACCGCCGAGGAGGAGCACCACATGGGCCGCCTGCTGGAGCCAGCACGCCGCGCGGACCTGCAGGAGACGTGGATGCGCTGGAAGTGGCTCGACAATCCCAACTGCCAGCTTGAGGAGGGCATCGCCCAGGTCTCCGCCTACCTGCACAACTGGCGCAGCCAGCCGGGCGATCTGGCGCAGCGGCTCGACGCGCTGGCCGAGGAGGCCTTCCGCGAGCAGGGCCGCATGGACGCGCGCGAGTTGAGCGACTGGCTCTTTGCCGTGCGCGACGGCACCGTGCGCTTTCGCGGCAACAGCAAGGACTACTACGCCGCCCACAACAGCAACCTGTTCTGGGTGCTGGAGACCGGATTGGGCAATCCCATCAGCCTCTGCTGCCTCTATCGTCTGCTGGGCCATCGCTTCGGCCTCGACATCCAGGGCTGCAATTTCCCCGGCCACTTCCTGGCCCGCACCGACCTGGCCGGGCGCACCTGGCTGGTGGACTGCTTCAACCGCGGCCGTTTCATGCTCGCCAGCGATGTGGCCCGCCACCACCCCGCCGCGAACCCGGTCATGGAGGACGTGATCCGCAGCTCCGCCAGCACCGATGCCATCCTCCTGCGCATGCTGCGCAATCTCGACGAGTCCTACGAGCGCACCAACAACCTCCAGCACCGCCACGTCATGAGAAAGCTGGCCGTGAAGCTGATGGAGGATGAGTGATCCATGGCGCTGCGAGAAATGCCCGGTGACAGGAGTTTAACAGGGGGCATGGTCTGCGGTCTGTGCCCCGCCCTCCTCTAATGAGATTTCCTTTTCCATCCCCCCTCGTCTGCGCCCTGACTGTGGCTGCCCTGGCACCGCTGCACGCGCAGGGTCCGAAGACGGAGATCATCAGCCCGCAAGTGAGGAAGTCTGTGGACAAGGCGGTCGCCTGGCTGCTGAGCCAGCAGTCACCCGCAGGGTTCATTTCCGACCAGAAGACTAGCCAGAAACCCCGGCGCGGGGACGTGCCCAGCCACAGCGCGGCGATGACGGCGCTGGCGCTGATGGGCCTGGCATCCGTGGGGCATCTGCCGGGGAATCCCACGCCGGAGGGGGAGGCGACGGCCCGCGCGCTGAAGTTCATCGCCGACAATGTGGAGCCGGATGAAAACGGCTACCTGGGGCGCAGCGACCGCAGCCGCATGTACGGGCACGGCATCATCACCCTGATGCTGACGGAGATGCTGGGCATGGCGCAGGATGAGGAGACGGACAGGCAAGTGCGGGAGATGACGGAGAAGGCCATCAAGCTCATCATCCGCGCCCAGCAGGTGCCCAAAAGCGAGGCCAACCGCGGCGGCTGGCGCTATGAGCCCAGCAGCAGCGACAGCGACATCAGCGTCAGCGTCTGGCAGCTCATGGCCCTGCGCGCGGCGAAGAACAGCGGCATTGAGGTGCCAAAGGAGGCGATTGACAACGGCATCGCCTACATCAAGCGCAGCTACCGCGCGGAGCGTGACAGCAACGGCAACTTCAAGCAACTGGAGGCCGCCTTCAGCTACGAGCCGTATGGCGGGCGGCAGACTTTTTCCACCACCTCGGCGGGCCTGCTTTCCCTCCAGGTGGCAGGGCAGTATGACGCGCCGGAGGTGATCGGCTCCTCGAACTGGCTGCTGAAATTCCCTCCGGAGGTGAACGAACCCTGGTTCTTCTACGGCTGCTACTACTACGCCCAGGGCATGTACCAGCGCGGTGGCGACCATGCCGCGACAGCCCGGCAAAAGACCGAGCAGATGCTGGTCGGCGCGCAGAGCGCGGAGGGCGCGTGGCATCCGCGCAACGGCAATGAAAAGAGCGCCGGGCCGGTCTATGCCACGTCCCTGGCCCTGCTGAGCCTGAGCGTGTACCACCACTTCCTGCCGATCTACCAAAAGTAGCCGCGCTCGCTAATGTAGCCACGCCCGCAAGGCGTGGTGTTTTGGCGATCCCAGGCTACGGTGCCGCCCGCTGCACGATCTGCACGCCGTCCTTCACGCTGTCAGGCGGATGCATCAGGACTTTGTCCCCCTCGGCCAGGCCGCCGAGCACCTGGGTCAGCTTGCCATCGGTGCGGCCCGTCTTCACAGTCACGATCTTCGCCTTGCCGTAGTCCATGACGAATGTCCGCCACTCGCTGCCCTCACGGAAAAGCGCCCCGGCGGGCACCAGCAAGACATCCGCGTCATGCCAGATGGCGATCCGTAACTCCACGCGGTAGCGGTCGCCCAGCGCGCGGGCTGGGGCGGAAGTGTCCATATCGCAGAGGACGATCACGCGCTGCTCCTCCACGCCGAGCGCGGAGATTTTGGTGAAAGCGGCAGGCTCCACGCGGCGGACACGCGCCTTCAGCGGCATGTCGCCGCCCCACTGCTCCACCGTGGCCTCGGCACCTGGCTGGATCGCTACGGCATCGCGGGAGAGGATTTCCGCCTCGATCTCCAGGTCGGTGGGATCGCCCACCTCCAGGATCGGTGTGCCGGTCGCGATCATGGTGGCGCTCTCCTGCTGCACCTTTAAAACACGCCCACTGACCGGTGCGCGCACCTCGATGATGCCATCGGAGCTGGGGGCGTCCATCTGCATCAGCGCAGCCCTGGCCTGGGCCGTCTCGTAATCGGCCACCTTCAGCGCGAACTCGGCGGCACGCACCTCGCGGTCGCGCATCTGCGCATCGCGCTCGATCATGTCGCGGTCGCTGGCGGAGATGCTGCCCTCGGCTGCCTTCGACTTCACCCGGTCCCAGTTTGTCCTGGCGAACTGCGCGGCGGTGCGGGCCATTTCTACCCCTTCCTTGGCCTTTGAAGACATGGCCTCTGCTGCCGCCACATGCGCCTCCGCCTGAGCCCGGCTGCGGGCATCCAGCAACGGCGCGAGGCCCGGCTCGATCACGGTGAGCACGGTGTCGTTGGCCTTCACCTCATCCCCTGCGCGCAAAGTGACCCGGCGCATGTTTCCCGCGAGCGGGGCGGAGACGATGTAGCGGTGGCGGATGCGCGTCTTCCCCTCCTCCTGCACATGCACGGTCAGAGGGCCGCGTTTCACCGCCTCCGCCTCCACTTCCACCGGACGCGGCTTTAACCCGTAGCCCACCAGGGCCAGGACACCGAGCACGCCCCCCCACAAGATCAGACGGCGGATCAATCCACGCCCAGAGGGGGCTTTCTTGCTTTCCCACGGCGGGGAGGAGGGGGCTTCAGCACTGGCCATGTCCAGCCATGCTACACGGGGACAGCGGATAATCCAGACTCAGTCCTTGTCAGATGCAAATGAAGCCGCAGGCAATCTGCCAGCAATGAAGGTCTCATACTTCCGCCCGTGCCGGATGAAGGCGAAGAAGGCCGTGGCCACCGCGATCCAAAAGCCGGGGAAGCCGTCCAGGAAACCGCGCCGCAGCACATAGGCGCGGAAGAAGCGCCACCACGGGCGGAAGATGGCGTCCACCAGCGACCAGCCACGCCCACCACTGCGCTCATGCTCCACAAAGACATCGGAGTAGCTAACGTGCTTCACCAGGTAGTGGCGCATGTCGGTAAAGGAGTAGTGGTAAAGATCCCCCGCCAGCGTGGTGTGCGGACCGTCCACGACCAGGCGCTCATGGACCTGGCTGCTGGCGTGGCCCTCCCAGCGGCCCTTGTCTCTGCGGAACAGGCGCACCTTCCGGTCCGGGTACCAATCGCCATGTCTTATCCACCGGCCCAGGAACCACACGCGCCGCGCCATCCACGCCGCGTCAAAGCGCCTGTCATCACCGCTTTCAAAGAAGCGCTGGATGGACTGGCGCAGCTCCGGGGACAGCTCCTCGTCACAGTCCAGCGCCAGTATCCAGGGCTGCGTGCAGAGGGAGTTGCACAGGTTCTTCTGGTCCGTGTAGCCCAGCCAGTCCTGCGGCACAAAGCGCGCCCCGAACTCCACCGCGATGCCCACCGTGCCGTCCGTACTGCCGCTGTCCACAATCACCGTCTCCTGGGCCAGGCCCGCCGCGCTGGCCAGGCAGCGGCGCAGGTTCGCCTCCTCATTCTTTGAGATGATGGCGATGGCGAGCGGCAGGCGTAGAGGCATGGGCTGAATCTTCAACGCGGGATGCTCTACAGCCAATAGCCGATTGCAAACGCCCCATCCCGCTTTCTTCTCCCCCCACTCATCATTAATCATCCATCAATCATCACTCCGTATCCCATGCCCCCGCCCTGGCTCTGGCCGCACATCCTCAGCCTGGAGGCACCGCTGGTGGCCGTGGCCTGGTGCTGGGGGCTGGCGCGGCTGCATGACCAGCCGGTCATGCCGGGCGCGCTACCGGGGCTGGCCCTGTGCGTATGGGTGACCTACATGCTGGACCGCACGCTGGACACCTTTGGCATGACAGAAGATCAGCTCGATGTGCGGCATCGTTTCTACAAACGCTGGCGCGTGCCGCTGCTGGCCGTCGTGATCCCGATCTGCCTCGGCACCCTGGCGTGGCTGGCGCTATGGGTGGTCCCGGCGGGGCTGATGTGGCAGTGCCTGGCGCTCGGCATGCTGGTCATGCTCTATCTGGCCGTGTATCCGCAGGGGCAGACGCGGAAGGTCCACGCCCTACTCATCCACGCCACCAGCCTAGGCGCGCTGGTGCTGCTGAACTCCATGCCGCTTGATGCGCGCTTCAAGCTCATCGTCTCCGTGCTCGTCATTGGCCTGCTTTCGCTCATCCTCCTGCGCCAGGTGCATGAGCGCCTGATCGGGCTGCTGCCAAAGGAGATCGCAGGCGGACTCATTTTCGCGCTCGGCTGCACCGCCTGGACGCGCTTTATTGACAGTGGGGAAAGCCTGCTCCCCGGCGCGGCGGAGCTGCTGCTGCTCACGGCCCTGTTCACCTGCAATCTCACGGGCATCCACACACACGAACCGTTGAAAGCAGGCACCAGTCAGGAGGGCATCCGCCATGCCGCAAGACTCACCGGTGCAGGAATGCTGGCCGTGGCAGCTCTTCTGGTCCTACCACAGGGCGGTCCAGTCGCCACACGCTTGCTGCCGCTGGCCTGGGCCGTGCTGGCAGGCATATTGCTACTGGCGCTGCTACATCACCGACGGCACGCCTTTTCCAGTGACGCTTACCGCGTGCTGGCAGACGTGGCTGTGCTGGCACCGGTACTGCTCCTAGTGCTTTAGTCGCAGCCATGACATGGAGTTTGTGCGGGCAGACCATTCCCAGAAGGGCGTTTTGATTCTTCTGCCTTCACGCTAACCAGAACGTGCCAGCGCGGATTTTTTCCACCAACAGGTCTAGACCGCTTTCTGGACGAACCACTGGAAAAGTATGCCAACCCGCTGCCTGTGCGCCTGCAATGTCGCAGCGCGGATCATCGCCCACATGCAGACTCATCTCCGCCTGTGCATTTAGCATCCGCAGCGTCGTCGCAAACATGCGCGGATGCGGCTTTGATGCGCCTACCTCGCTGGAAAGAATGATGTGCTGGAAGAACCGGTCCAAGCCGTGACCGGCCAGGATTGTGCGCAGACGGCAATCAAAATTCGACAACACACACAGCGCGTGATCGCGTACCAGATCGGACAACGCGGGACGCACATCATCATACACGGTCCATGCCTCCGGCTGCGCAAAGTGCGTGTATAAAGCCTCAAACAACGGCCCAATCACAGTCTGCGGTAAAGGCCTGCCTATTGCCTGGGCAAAGACCTCCTCCACCAGGTGCCGCCACCACGACCGGTCATCATCCGGCGCAGCCTGCCCCTCCGGCCAGAGCGGTGTCGGCAGCCGCCCCCAGACTGCACGGAAAGCAGACTGCAATGCAGCCGCCTCCACCTGCACATCATGCCCGCTGGCGTAACGCGCGTACGTCACGGCAACCGGCTCGCTCACCTGAACAAGCGTCCCGGCGGCGTCGAAGGAGATCAATGGCATAGCCTTGCGGGAATGAAAAAGGCGGCTCCCGATGGAGAAGCCGCCTTCTTTGCTGTGGGGTTGAAATTACTTGGAATAAGTCACATCCTTGCCGCTCGTGTAAGGCTGCGCGATCGGGGCCGGAGCTGGCTCGGTATGCGGCCTATTCTCGCGGTAAATCACGGGGATGTGGGCCGTGTTGCGTAGCCGCTCCTGCCAGGAATAGTCATACTGGCGCTTGTCTTTGCCATCATCCCATCCTGCGCCCGGCTTACGCCAGCGCTTGTACCATTGTTCGTTCACACTGCCCACCATGTAGGGCTTGGTGGTGCAAGAGGAGAGAGCGGCAGACAGTAGAATGAGGGAGAAAATCCATTTCATAGGGACAAGGAGAGTTTGGACAGAAATGCACGGCTTTGTCAAAATAAAGTTTCGGAAAGCCAAGATCATCTGAGAAAATCATGCCGCTCCTGTCAATCCCCACCGCATGACACTCACGCACAGCATCCACTGCGTGGGAAAGGACGCCGACTCCTTCAAGTCCGCCGACATCACGCATGACATCAGCATCAAGGGTGTCACCAAGCCTTGAGGCCAGACGGCGGATTGCGCATTGTCTTTGTAGCGGTAAGAGCCGCACGGGATTCACTATGCATCGTGACATGAAAATCGCTTCAGCCTGAAAAAGGCGCAAAAGCTGCTTTCCTAAATTGCACATGTCCCGGCTAATCCGCTACCTCGAACAACTCTCTAGCGGACGCACGATCCTATGGTGCTACGCACTATGGTATGTAGTCAATGTGTGCTTCCACTTTGATCCGCACCCGCGCATCTGGTTCACTTCCATCGGCCTGAGTGCGATCATCGGTGTAGCACTTATCATCAGTACGCAACCCGGAAGGACACAGCAACCCCTGTATCCGTGGGTCGTTTTCCGGCTGTTTCTGATGCCCTTCTGCGTTTCCAGCTTTGCGGCGCTGGTAAAAGATGTTGGCTATTTATTGATCTTCCCGCCGACACTACGAGAGAACGTGATTGGAGCTTGTTTAATTGTAGGCTTTCTGTTTCTTGTGTGGAGCGTTAAGAAGCGTAAAGCGAGTTTTCCAACTCGTTGATGGGGACGAATTGGAAATCTCGTTTTACGTACTGGCTAGCGGCACGCCATAGGGCAGATCTCCGGGAAGATGCACGAACTCGCGAATGCGGTTCCACAGCGGTGTGTAGTCTTTGTTCAGGTCGCCGGAGAGGCAGTCGGTGATTTCGTCACCTGTTTCGGGATACTTCATGATCACGTCCTTGAAGGAGAAGTTCGGGTCGTAGAAGGCATAGACGAGTTTGCGCATATTTTCCACGCCCTGGCGGATGGTCTGACCATAATAGGCGAAACGTTCAGGGGAAGGATCGCTATCAACGAGTGCTTTGTGGACTTCCTCGCCAGCGAGCACACCGCTTTTCAGGGCCAGCATGACGCCGCTGCTGAACACGGGATCAAGAAAGGCAAATGCATCCCCCACGAGTAACAGGCCGGGCGAGGCACCGTACTTTGAGTGGCGTGAGTATTCACTAGTAATCCAGTATTCGCCCGTGCAGGTTCCAGTAGAGAGATGCTCTTTGATCCACAGGTTCTGCTCTACCTCGCGGTGAAACATTTCGCCCGGATCGCGGACACCGTCACGGCTCAAGTACTTGCCTTCTGCCACGACGCCTACACTGACCATGTCGTTGTGTTGTGGGATGTGCCAGAACCAGCCTTTGTCAGGCACAAAAGCGACGGTGGTGGCTCCTTCATCAAGGTCAGCCTCGCGCTTTGATCCGTTGTAATAGGTCCACACTGCCACTTTGTTCAGATAAGGATCACCCACACGCCAGCCTTGGCGGTTGGAAGCGAAAGCCTCCTTCCCAGAGGCATCAATCACCAGCTTCGCATACAGGTGCTCGGTGCGGCCTTCTTTGTCCTGCGCCTCGACTCCGATGACCGTGCCACTGTCGTTTTTTAGCAGCTTAATCACCGTCGTTTCCTCACGCACTTCCGCGCCCTTCTCCCGCGCATTATCCATGAGCATTTGATCGAATTCGGAGCGCAGCACCTGCCAAGTCTGGGCCACAGTTTCGCGGTCGTAACGGTTGAAGAAGTAGAAGGGCTGGGAGCGGCGGCCGTCAGGCTGCACAAAGGTCACGCTGTACTTTTTGGTGAAGTGGGACTCCTTCATCTTTGGGATCATGCCGAGGCGTTCCAATGGACCGAAAGTGAAGGGGATCAATGACTCGCCGATGTGGTAGCGCGGAAATTTAGCTTTTTCTAAAACTAGCACTTTGTGACCGTATTCTGCAAGGATAGCGGCAGCACTGGTGCCAGAGGGGCCGCCGCCGATGATGAGGACTTCGTAGTTGTTGTTCATGTTTGATGTCATTATGTTAGTCTAGTTTGTGAAATGCACCGCTGCCATGTTCCTTATGCACATCATCGCTGTGCCATCACGGTGCCCCATATACACAATTTTCAATAGCACACCCTGCTCCCGCAGACTCATCACTAGCGGTGCCAGAATGAATGTAGCAGGCATGTAGCCAGATAAAAAGGCAGCCTTGAACTGCGGGAAGCCATTGAAGCGGATCGGCTCTAGGATGACTCCCCCCACAGTCTCCTTATTGATGAAATCCGTCACTGGGCAAGTCAGCCGACACTTCACTGGAACGAAGCCGTCACGGAACTTCCCGCTCGGAGTTGAATCATAAGCCGCTACATTGTTCTTGGTAAACCATTTGAAATTTAGAGAACGATGCAGGGCCGATATCAGCGCCAGCCAAAGCACAGAGCAGAGAAATTTAGTGCCAACGAATTTCATCAGCCAAGTTATGGCGCACTGCGGAGGAATACTGAAATTCAATCTTGGCATCTCAGTGATGCCTGAAAGTTTGAAAGCCGAGTGTGCAAATCTTGTCACCTTGCCCAGGGCAATGGGAGCCGCGTTGGGTTTCGGGTGGTAAGATTGCCTATCTACCTTTGCGCGTAGATTATGACCTGCGATGATGTCGGAAAGCGCCGTCGCTGAGCAGGTTACACTTGGAGCTTTGTCTGGTTTAGAGGATGCCGCGTGTGTCTTGTAATTTCGCTCCGCTGAGGAGTATTCCTTCCTGGCTCGCACCGTTGAGGTCAGCGGCGATTAGGTCGGCATCGGTAAAGTCAGTGTGGGCGAGGTTGCATCCGTCCAGCCGTGCGCCGGAGAGGTCTGCACCGATGAGACATGCTTCGCTGAGGTTCGCTCCGCTCAAGGTGACGCCGCCGAGGTCTGCGCCGCGCAGGTCTGCGCCGGATAAGTCCGCGCCCGTGAAGGTGGCACCGCTGAAGTCTGCGCCTGAGAGATTAGCCCCGGCTAAGCATGCGTTGTCAAAGACGGTGCCTACGAACTGTGCGCGCGCCAGGTTGACGCCGCGCAGGTCTGCGCCAGAGAGGTCGAGACCGGTTTCATCGAGACGCTCTCCGAGCGTGCCGTCTGACTGTAGCCATTGGAGATGTGCTTCGAGTTCCTGGGAGGTGATGGAGGCCATATTGTGTATCCTCGCCTGCATTGCCAGCAGATGGCAATGAGAAAGTACGCCCTTGTGCAATCATTCTACGCCTTGCAATGCCAGCAGGCGCCGCGCCTCAGCCAGCAGAAACTTCGTGTCGGTGAAGGGTTGCCAGCTTATGTCCAGCCAGCGCAGGCGGCCTTTGCCATCCACGAAGACAGCGGCGTGCAGCGCCTCATGCTCGAAGTCATCGTAGGCGTGGAAGGCCTTGAACATGGCCAGGCCGGGGTCGCAGTAGATGGGGAATGGAGGCAGCTTTTTTGCGGTCATCTGCTGGGTGATGCGTGCGGCCAGGGACATTGGCTCCACGGTGATGGCGGCGAGCTTGATGCCCGCCTTTTCAAAGTCCGGCGCGGCTTTAGCGAAGTCATTGACCTGCGTCATGCAGTGGCTGCACGCGGAGCCGAGGTAAAAGATGAGCACATGCGGGCCGCCTGTGAACGCATCGTTGGTTACCGACTTTCCCTCTAGTGTCAGCGCTTCCCAAGTCGGTACAGCAGGTGGTTGCCAGTAAAGAGGGCCGAGCGTGTCCAATGCGGGGCGTGTGCCGCTGTCGTCGCGCTTCGGTGCAACTGCGCGCCAGCCATCTTTGATGCCAAAGGTGATCGCGAGGGTGTCCAGCCGCTTAGAGACGGGCAGGTCACGGTCCATAGCAAAGGCGAGCTTACGCACTTGCTCAAAGGTCTTCTTTGCCTCGTCGCGCTTGCCCAGTGCCTGGAGCATCTCGGTCTTGGCCGCGAGTCCGGCCAGGTCTTGGGGGAAGTTATTGGTCAGTTCTTCGGCCTTCTTCTTGTCGCCCAGCTTCAGCCATAGGGCAGCTAGCCGGTCCTTGGGCAGGTCGGTGGTCTTGCCCAGCAGGTCGGCGGCGATCTTTTCTTTGGCCAGGATGGCTTTGAGCGCGCGCAGCTCGGCGAGCGCGGCGGGAATGGCTTCGGGCTTCTTGGTATCTGTAGATTTACTCTTACTGTCAGCGGGCGCGACCTTGGCTGCGGTGGCGGCATTGCCTGAGGCCTTCTTGTCGTCAGCCTTCTTTGGTTTCGCGGCTTCCGCTTTTTTTAGCGTTTCTAGTTCGGCAATTACTGCGGCCAGCGCCTTCGTGTCGGCCTGATGATAGCGAGCCAGGCCTAGCGCGCGGAGGCGTGCGGACTCATGCGCGGGCTGCGCCACGGGGCCGAGCAGCGGGCCGCTGGTCTCCTGCACAAGCATGTCCCACAGCTCCCATTTTACTAGGGTCTCGATCAGGCGAGTGCGGCCGTAGCTGGCGGTGCTGGTGGCTTTATCGAGCATGTTGTTCGCCGGATGACGCGGAATGCGGATGAGGCTGCGGGCGAGGTCCAGTGCATCCTGCGCGCGGCCCAACTCGTTGAAGTTGCGCACCAGCCATTCTTCGTTGTGGGCGTAGTTGTGGATCTGGTCGGGCAGTATCCATCTGGCGGCCATGTGGGCGTGGTCGGTGCGGGTGGCGGCCTCCTGCTGCCAGGCGGCGTCGTCCATGCGTTTCAGCTTAGAGAAGGTGTGCCCCGGCATGTGCCACATGTGGGCGATGCCGGGGGCTACCTGGCCGTTCTGCGCGGCGGACTTTAGGGCGCGGGCGGGCTTGCTGCTGTCCCACAAGTGAATGCGGTAGTGGTGCGCCGGGTGCTGCGGGTTCGCTGCGAAGACCTGGTCCAGCAGCGCGTCCACGGCCTGCGGGCTGGTGATGGGCGCGTCGCCGTTCGCGTTCCAAATTTTCCAGGCGAGGAAAGCTTTGGCCTCCACGTCCTCCGGGTGCTCCTGCACGATGGTCTCCAGGTCGCGGATGTAGTCCAACGCGCGCTGCTTCTTGTCGCGCTTGTCGCCCTCCTTGTAAAAATTCTCCAGCGTGGCGATCCACAGCTTCTCACGGGCGGACGCCTTGTCCTTGAGCGCGGTGGCTTTCCTGATGAATCCCTTCGCGCGCGCCTCGTTGTTCACGTTCGCCATAGCCATACCCCAGTAAGCAATGGCGCAATCCTTGTCCAATAGCGCCACCTGGCGGAAGGAGCGCTCCGCCTCGAAATACCAGAAGCCGTGAAGCTGTCCGACGCCCTGGTTGAAGAAATTCTGCGCCTCCGGCAGCTTGGTGGTGATGGGAAAGTCCACCTTCCCACATCCAGACATCAGCACCGCTGCCTGGCGCGGACCTTCATTAAAGGCCTCCCCGTGCAACGAGTGTCCGGGCAAAGGATCAGCGGCCACGGCAGCGAGGGCGGATGTGAGGCAGAGGGCGAGCAGGAGACGGGCGTGCATGGGGCGGAGATGAACGAACCAGCGCACACCTTTTGTGCGGCGCATTGCATTCCCGGCTTACTGTGGGCATCATATCTTCATGCAATCCCTCGCCGAATATCTTTTCCGTGCCGAGCGCCCTGGTGAGCTGAAGTTCATGCTCATAGGTGGCCGTTCCCTGGAGGCGTATGGTTACGTCAGAAACACCAAGGACATGGACTTCCTCATTGCCAGTGATGACATCCCCGCGATGGAGCGCCTTCTGACCAGTGTGGGTTATGTCCGTGAACAGCAGACGGACATCATTTCCCGATGGAAGCACCGTTCTCTCGGAGCAGAGGACGTGACCTCATGTTCGTCAGCGCCACTAGCTTCTCCCTGCTCGCGAAGGATGCCGTCACCTTTGAGGTGGGGTCGGCCAAACTACGTGTCCCAACACCCAGCTCCGCTGGCAGCGCGGCGACTTCAGCCGCAGCGACACGCCAGTGAATGTGATGTTTGAAATCCTCTGATCCCTTCATCTCACTGCAGCGAGCGCGTTTTTCGAGTTTGGCGGTGTCTGTGTTTTTTCCTTCGCCCCCATTTGCCAGATGCAGGCCATGCCCGGCTATGCTCCCTCTGCGCATACCATGCGTCTGGAATCCAAAGTCATCCTCATCACTGGCAGTGCCACGGGCATTGGCAGGGCAATCGCCAAACGTTGTGCCGCCGAGGGCGCGCGTGTCATCATCCACGGGCTGGAGGCGGAGCTGGGGGCCGCTGTGGTCGCCGAACTGGGCGCGGACAGGGCATTGCTGCAAATTGAGGATATTACCGGCCCCGGCGCGCCGCAGCGGCTGGTGGACCTGGCCGTGCAGACCTTTGGCAGGCTGGACGCGGTGGTGAACAATGCCGCGATGGTGCGGCCTGGTAACATCCACGACACGGATGCTGCCTTCTTCATGAAGATGCTGGAGGTGAACACCCTGGCCCCTTTTCTCCTCATCCAGGCCGCGCTGCCCCACCTCACAGTGGCGCGCGGCTGCGTGCTGAACATCGGCAGCGTCAATGCCTACAGCGGCGAGCCGAACCTTCTGCCCTACTCCATCTCCAAGGGCGCGCTGATGACCCTGACGCGCAACCTGGGAGACACCCTGATGCGTGAAAACCAGGTGCGAGTGAACCAGATCAACCCAGGCTGGGTGCTCACGGAAAATGAGGCGCGGCGCAAGCGCGAATGCGGACTGCGCGAGGACTGGTATGCCGACCTGCCGAAGGTCTTCGCCCCCGCCGGGCGCATCCTCTGGCCGGAGGAGATCGCCGCCGCCGCCGTGTACTGGCTTGCGGATGAAAGCGGCCCGGTGAGCGGCCAGGTCGTGGATCTGGAGCAGCACCCCTTCATCGGCCGCAATCCGCCAAAGGATACCACGACGATCCGCTAGCCTATATAGGTTCTGCAACCTCCGCCTCGGAACGGCGCATTATTTGCGTCATGATTTCGCCGTCGCAGACACCCTCGTGGTGTGATTCGCCACCTTACGGCTTGAGCCGGGAGCTGGGCTTTGCCAAAATACACTCGTCTGCGATGTCCTCCTCTACCCGCCCCTCATCCTCCGCGCGCGTGGCCTTTCCTATCACGGCCTGGACAAAGGTGCTGCATGTGCAGCGCGGCGACCCGCAGGCGCGGGAGGCGCTGGAGCAGATCTGCAAGACCTACTGGCCCGCCATCTACACCTACCTCTGCGCCCTGGGCTGCGGGCGCGAGGAGGCGATGGACGAGACGCAGGAGTTCCTGACCCACTTCATCAACGGGGGTGGCTTGCAGAGCATCTCCCCGGAGCGCGGACGCCTGCGCAGCTACCTGCGCCAATCCCTGCGCAACCACCTGGCCACGGTGCGCCGGGACGCGGCGCGGCAGAAGCGCGGCGGCGGCAAGACGATGATCTCGATGGATGACGCGGACGCCTTCGATGTGCCCAGCGAGCCGGAGGCGGCGGACAAATGGTTCGACCGCCGCTGGGCCTGGTCCGTTATTCGCACGACAATTGAGCGCATGGAGGCCCGCTACACCGCACGCGGACGCAAGGCGCTTTTTGATGAGCTGAAGGCTGGCCTCATCAGCCCGGACATGCTAAAGCCCTATGCCGAGATCGCCAAAATTTTGGGCATGACCGAACGCCAGGTAAAACTGGAGGTCCACCGCGCCCGCCGCCGTCTGGCCGATGAGCTGCGCGCCGAAGTGGCCGCCACACTGGGGCCGGGCACGGATGTGGAGGAGGAACTGCGCTACCTGCTGAGCGTGCTGAGCTGTGAGTGAGACCACGACAGCCTCAAGGACGTGCCTGCGCTGTGGGAAAACGCAGCCGGAGAGCACGCTCATCGGCGGGCTGTGCCCGCACTGTGTGGCGCGCAGCGTGCAGCTTGACATCCTCTCCGTGCCCGCGCGGGGGGGGCCGGAACTGGAGGAAAAGGAGCCGCTCTCACTGCATGTGCAGGGGTATGAGATCCAGGAGCTGATCGGCGGCGGCGGCATGGGGGAGGTGTACCGCGCCGTGCTCCTCGCTCGCGGCAAGGAGGTGGCCATGAAGGTGGTGGCCGGCAGGCTCACGCGCGACCCGGAGGTGACGACACGCTTCGAGGGGGAGGTGGCCGCACTGTCACAGCTCGACCACCCGAACGTGGTGCGTGTGCTCGACCACGGCGAGACAGCGAACGGACGCCACTTCCTCGTCACCGAGTACGTTCATGGCTGTGACCTGCGCCGCCTGCTGCGCGCGCAGCGGCTGGAGACAGAGCGCGCCTTTGACATCTTCGCCAAAGTCTGCGCTGGTGTGGCCCATGCCCATGAGCGCGGGCTAGTGCACCGGGACATCAAGCCTGCGAATATCCTCATCGGCCTGGACGGCACGGTGAAGGTGGCGGACTTTGGCCTTGCAAAGACGCTGGTGGACACCTCCCTGTGGTACGGCTTCACCCAGACGCGCGACACCTTTGGCACACCCTACTACGTGGCCCCGGAGGTCACGCGCGGTGCCGAGGAGGCGGACAAGCGCGCCGATGTCTATGCTCTCGGAGTGCTGCTTTATGAGCTGCTCACCGGCACGGTGCCGATGGGGAAGTACACGCCGCTCTCGGAGCGCGTCGGCATGGACAAAAAACTGGACTCCATCGTCGCCGCCGCCCTCGCGGATGATCCCCGGAGGCGTACCGGCAGCGTGACGGAGCTGGCCGCAAACGTGGCCGCAGTGGCAGCGCGACACCGCAGCGGGCTGGCGCGGCGGCAGCGGTCACGCCGCATTCTGGGCCTGGCAGCAGTATTAGTCATCGGCGCGTCCTTCGGCTCCCTGCTCACGCAGAAGGGCTTCCGGCCCGCGCCGTTCTTTTACACCCCGCCGGATAGGGCCGCGCGGGACGCGCCCTGGGTCAACAGCCTTGGCATGAAGTTCGTCCCCGTGCCGGACACGGGGTTCCTATGCGCCGTGCATGAGACGCGGGTGCGGGACTTTCAGGAGTTCTTCGCGGCGGACAGCGCCGTTCTGCCAGACTGGCGCTCCGGTGCGAATGATCCGCGCCGCCAGATCAAGACCTTCCAGCGCCCGCCGCCGAACGCCCCGCAAGGCGCATCGGGCGAGGGGCCGAACTGGCATAACCCAGGACCGGGCTTCGAATCGCAGACACCCAACCATCCCGTGTGCGGTGTCAGCCTAGTGGATGCACGGCTTTTCTGCGCCTGGCTGACGTGGAAGGAGCGGCTGGAAAAGCGCATCCGCCAGGGTCAGCGTTACCGCCTGCCCACCACGGACGAATGGAGCCGCGCCGCGCAGATCAGCCTCAGCCAGGAGCTGCTGCCGCCTTCACCGCTAGACGTGATTTTAGACCCCGATGCCGATTCCCGCGCCAACTTCGCCGGGCCGGAGGCCGCCGAGATCCAGTTCTGGCCCCTGAGCAACGGCACGCTGCTGCGCCGTGATCCCTTTCCGCGCACCGCGCCTGTGGGCAGCTTCCCGCCTAATTCACTGGGCATCCATGACATGTCGGGAAACGTGGCCGAGTGGACGGACAGCATCGCCCCCTTCGGCGAGGACTCGCCACGCAATATCTACTACATCATCCGCGGCGGCTCTTGGGCCACCGGCAGCGCCCGCAGCACCCATGCCTCCGCACGTCAGACTGAGCGCCCCGCCGTTACTCGTCCCATGTTCGGCTTCCGTGTCGTGCTGGAGCTGGAATACGCCGCCGCCGAGCCTAGGCCGATGGATGTGGAGACGGAGTGATGGCAAAACGTCACGGAGCCGTCGTGTTTTGAAGCAGCACTTTGCCGGAATGTTTCTTCGCTGTGGTGGCGGTGGACTCTGGCAGCAGGAAGAATCCATAACCTTGCGTGGCACCAGTGGGCAGCTTCACGATTTGGCCTTGATAGGGCACCTTGCGGTTCTGCGCGGGTGTGGCTCCGGGCACGGTGAACTCGCCACTGAACTGTCCCTTCACTGCGTCGAGCACCGGCATCTTTATCATGTTCGGGTGTGGCGGGATGTCGGCTTTGTTGACCAGGGCGCTGCCGGGGTTGTAGAGCTTGAGCGTCAGGTCGAACTCCGCACTCTCTGTGTCCAGACCGCCTTCGGAGAAAAAGAGCCGTGCGTTGTCTGAGGTGTTGTCCGGCAGGCCCATGACCACATCGCCGGGCGCTGGTACGGGATAGGCCCCGCCCTGGGCGCTGAGGTCTGCGGGGCCGAAGCCGTTCTTGTAGGTCGTGTCTTTGGAGCCCACGGCGGGCGCGGGCTTGAGCCAGGTTGGCGTGCCACTGAGGCTGCCAGCGGCGCCCGGCGCATCGTGCGGGGTGAGCGTGAGCACTCCGGCGAATGAGCCTTTGTTTGCATACAGCGACTGGTAGAGCAGCACCTGCCCCTGCCTGCCGATGAAGCCGCCAGTGGTGAAGCTGCCGCCATCGGCCAAGCGACCCGCCACGGTCATAGTGCCCGTGGTTTCCGCCACGGTGGGCCAGGAGCCGTAGCCGTGGCCCTGGGGCAGCGCACCGTCGGGAGCGTCCTGCATGAGGACGAAGGTGTGGAGCCTGCGGTAGTAGGCGGGTACTTTGTTCGCGGCGTTCCAGATATTGCGCCAGCCCTGCACGGGCGCTGTGTCCACACCGGGTTCGGCCACTTCGCCACTCAGTGTTTGGGTGTCGCTTTGCAGCATCAGGTCCAGCAGCAACGGCGCGCCGATCTTGCGCGGCAGGGTGGTCTGGAAGGTGGGGTCGCCGGGAGTCGCGGGGTCGGCATTGAGCTGGCCTTTGAAAGCCTGAGCCGTGACGCCGGTGATGATTTTGCCACTGACTGCACCCGTCAGCGTGGTGGTCAGCTCCAGGCGCGAGCCGAGGTTGTCATTGAAGTCGGCGTGCCTCTCCACCAGCCCATTGAAGACGCCTACCAGCCCCGCAGGCAGTCCCTGCACGACGAGGGTGAAGCTCAGCGTGGTCACCGCTGTGCCTGCGGCGTTGGCGGCCTTGATGGTCATCGGGTAGCTGCCTGCAAGCGTCGGTTTGCCACCCAGGATGCCCGTCTCGCCGCTAAGTGTGAGGCCCGGGGGCAGCTTCGTCACGGTGTAGGTCACGGGGAGGTTCTGTGTGGGGATGAGCAGGGCAAAGGTGCCGCTGACGATGGCCTGCGGGACCAGCGGCGGCGGGGAAAGCACCGGCAGCAGCACCTCAGCCTGCGTGATGCCGTGGGACACGCCACCGATGACGACCGAGCCGACGCGCTGGACCTTGCTGGTATTGCCCGAAAGCGTCACCTGCACCACGCCATCGCCACTGCCGTGCAAAGGCGACACCGTGACCCAGGGCAGCGACTCCACCACCGACCACGCGCCCGTTGCCGTCACCACCACCGGATAAGTCACCGCAGCGGAAGGCACATTGACCGCGAGAGTATTGAGCGCGCAGGTGCCGGGTGTCAGCGTCACCGCGGCAGACGCGGAGGTGCCGCCAAAGGCATCCTTCACCGTGTAAGTGAAAGCGCCCCCGGCGAAGCCCGTCGTGGCCGCCGTGAAGACCAGCGCATTGCCCGCCCGCACCAGCCTGCCTGCGGCGGCAGGGATCAGCGCCGTATTCGCGGCGAGGCTCAGCACGTCCCCGTCCGCGTCGGAATCATTGGCCAGCAGCGGCAGCGTCACTGTGGCCCCCGGCAGCACGGCAAAGGCGTCCGCCAGGGCGATGGGGGCGCGGTTGAGCGTGGTAAAGGTAACGTTGGCCCCATTGGCCGCTCCGGGAGCGCCAACGGCACGCACGCGGAAGTTGTACTTCGTGTGCGGCAGCAGCCCGGTGAGGCTGGCGCTCACCGGCGTGTCGGCGCTGCCGTTCACCGAGGCGGGCGTGGCGTTCGTGGTGGAGCCGTAGCTAGTCGTCAGCCCATGGTCAAAGGCCACGGCCCGCGCGGAGCCCTTGGCGTTCACCGTGCCATTGAGCGTGGCGGAGTTGTGAGTGACCGCCGTTGCGGGCAGGGTCTTCACCACGGCGGCAGGCGGGGCCGCTCCGGTGCCCGAGAGGGTGATGTCATAGGGGGACTCGTCCGGATCATTACTGGCGATGTGGAGGGCCGCCGCCTTGGCCCCGGTGCCGGTGGGGGCGAACTCCACGTTGAAGGCAATCGTCCCCGCAGAGGCCAGTGTCGTGGCACCCGGCGCCACCAGGTGGAAGAGGGCCGCGTCCGCACCGTCCAGCGTGACCTCCAGGTCCGTCAGCTCCAGCGCGCCAGTGTTGGCGATGGTGAAGGTCAGTGTGCTGGCATTGCCCACCACCACGCTGCCAAAAGCCCTGCTGCCGCCAGGAGGGATGTCTGTCACGGCGGGCTGCCGCACGACGATGTCCGGCTCCGGCAGGTCGGGGTTATAAATGTACAGGCCGCGTTTGCCTGTGGTGTCCAGTTGCGCCCAGTAGAGCAGATAGCCGCGTGCGTTCAGCGGCCCCAGACCAGACATGGACTCCGCTTCGTCGAGGTCCGATGAAGTCAGCGCCATGTCCACATCGCGCACCAGTTCGCCATCCAGTGCGTCCCCTTCGCCGATCACCCGCACCAGTTCGGTGCCGTTGCCCCGGAAGATCGTCGGGAACTGGTTGAATCCGCCGTTGAGGTCATTGAGGAAGTAAACCCAGCCGGAGTCGCTCAGCAGCGGATTGTCACTGACAGAGCTGAAGCTGGTGTACAAGCCCCCGCCCGGCGGCAGGTCGGACTGCCGGGCGATGAACTTGATCCCGGAGGTCTCCCACAGGTAGATACCTGATCCGCCCGCGCCACCGTTGACCTGACCGGCGGTGAAGGCGATCTGCCCGGCCTCATTGAGCACCGGCTGGCCCACGTTTACGCCAAAGGTGCCGCCTCCGGGCGCTGGATCACCCGTGCCCACGATCGCGGCCAGGCCCGCCACCGTGCCCAGGTAGATGTCGTCATTGATAGAGCCGCCGCCACTGACCATCGTGATCTGCCCCGCGTTGTTCAGCATCATGTGCTCCGCCCAGCCGCTGTTCGGCACCAGTGCCAGCGCCGTCCCGTCCCAGGCGAAAAGATGCCCCGGCTGCGCCTGCGCGGAGGTGTTGGCGGAAAAGATGACCAGCCCAGAGTCATTCACCGCCCTCATGCCCCGCACATTGGGAAAAGGCTCCAGCGAGCTAAAGGTGCCGCCGTCAGGCGAAGGGCCGCTCAGATGTGCCACGCGCTCCACAGTCACGGCCCCACCTCCCTGCACCTGGGCATGATAGATACCCATCCCCGGCACGCCCGCTAAGCTAGCCTTGAAGACGACGTGCCGACCGTTGCCGCTAATCACTGGCTGCGGGGCCAAGTGCATGTCCTTGTAAAAGCTGCCCCCAGGTGCCGCATCCCCGTCATGGGCCAGACGGTGCAGCGTGCCTGCGGCCGTGCGCAGGAACAGCCCCGCCAGGCTCCCCGACACGCCCGTCACCGTGCTGCGCGCATAGAAGACCACATCCCCGCGCCTGCTCACCGTATGGGTGCCGATGATGCTGCCGTTCAGACTGATGAAGGTGCGGCCCCACGGCCCCGGCACCGGCGTGGCCAGCGTCACCAGCGCCCTGAGACTGCCGGGACGACCGGCAAAGATGCCCTCGGTCGTGGAAGTGCCGTTAAGGAACACCGCCTCCCCGGTGCTGGTGAGCGCCCGCGCCACAGGCGGCACGCTGAAAGTGCCCAGCCCGCCTGGGGCTGCATCACCGTTGAGCAGCAGCCGTGTGTGTGTCGGTGCCGCATTCGCCGCCAGCACGCCCACGATCAGCGGCAGCAGCCGCAGTCCTCCGCGAATGATGGGTGAGTGGGGCAGCATTGGGAGGGCGTGGCGCAGGTTCATGGGGCTGAAGGCAGGCGGGTTCGGTGGATCATACTGAAAAACCCGCCGGGAGTTTCAAGGAATCATGCCCGGACCCGTGACAAAAAAAGTAAAAGTTGCCAGGCTTTGCCAGGCATCACAGACCGGTGGAGAAGCGCGTGAAGACCGTGCTGCGCGCCCTCCATGCGGAGAACTGTGCCACGGCCATTGTGCGAGCGATGGAGCGGTGCGCA
>Ga0247843_1001331_pt1 | contig 50961 bp, 52 predicted proteins | sample LaCruzMarch2017__FD_192420 | JGI IMG/M metagenome (GOLD analysis project Ga0247843, IMG submission 192420) | Freshwater microbial communities from meromictic Lake La Cruz, Castile-La Mancha, Spain - LaCruzMarch2017_8m | ecosystem: Environmental > Aquatic > Freshwater > Lake | place: Spain...
CCTTCACCATGCCTACGTTGCTCGACACCTGCAAAACGGTAGGGAAATCGATTAAGCCGTTAGCCCGTTTGTCGTGGTTGAAGATCGGCCAGCCGCCGATGCTGAGCTGGCCGGTGTCGGCAACGCGACCATTGGCATTAATGGCTTTTTCCTGCAAGGCCACCGCCAGGTTGATCGGCTTGAAGGTGGAGCCAGGTTCGTAGAGGTCCTGCACAGACCATTCGCGGAACAGCCCGGGATTAGAGGTCCAGAACTTATTGGGGTCGTAGGTGGGTGTGGAAGCCAGCGCCAGCATTTCGCCATTGCGCACATCCATTACCAGTGCCGCGCCGCGCTTGGCGTTCCACTTCTTCACCTGCTTTGCCAGGGCCTGAAGGGCTACCTGTTGCAAACGGGAGTCAAGGGTGAGCTGTAGTCGCAGGTCGTCGCCGTAGAGGGAGCCGGCCGTTAGGCCGGCTGGTAAAGGGGTGCCATCAGCGCCGCGGCGCATCTGCAGGGCAGTCTCCTGGCGCTTGAGATCACTGTCGCGGCTTTGCTCCAGGCCAGCCTGGGGAACGCGTTCCAGGTTGAGAAAACCCACCACGTTGGCGAAAAGGGAGCCCTGGGGATAGAGGCGGTGTGGATAGGCCTCCAGATCGAGACCACTAATGCCCAGTTGCCTTACCCGTTCTGCCGTTTCAGGGTCGAGGTCGGTGCGCAGCTTCACGCCGCTGGGCCGGCCGGCCAGGGTTTGCAGTAGGGCTGGCTTGGGCTGGGCGAGTACGGCCGCCAATTTTCCGGCCACCTCATCTGCCGTGCGGATCTTCTGGGGGTCGTCGCCTGGGAAGTTGAAATAACGGGGATGGGCCCAGAGCGTGAAGCGCTGCTCATCGAGAGCCACTAGACGGCCGTTGCGATCGACGATCGTGCGCCGCTTGCCGATGGGCTTGGTGGTTTGGGTCTGGATGGCATGGGCCCGGGTCTGCAGGTTGGTGGCATCCACCACCTGGAGCCAGGCCAGCCGACCCGCCAGGCCAACTAAACCGGCACAGAGCAAGCCGTAAACAGCGAGCAGGCGTCCAGCTGGCACTGGTTGGATCGCTACCACCCGTTGCTGGGAGCTGCGAGGAGCCCGAACCGGACCGCGCTTACGGCTACTGGTCATTGAATTATTGCCATCAGTAGCCAGTCCGGATCTGGCGCAGGGGCAGGTTGCTCAGCAGTGGCAAGCCAGATGCACCTGAGGCCACGCTCGGAGCCGGCAGGTAAATGAGTTTTTCGCTGCTGGTGGGTACCAGCCAGCCTGGTCGCTTCACGGCGCCGAGGTGGTGCTGTTCCAGCAGGGCAGCTGATTCCTGCAGCTTGTGCTCCAGCACTTGGGACGACTCCATCTGCTGGTAGCTCACACCCCATTGGTTTTGCCAGTGCAGGGTTAGGGCACTGAGGGCAAGCATGCAGATTCCCAGACCAGCCAGGGTGCCATCGGTAGCCCGGTGCAGGTTGGATATCCAAGGTGCCCGGCGTTCAAGTTTGCGGGCTGAGAGCGAACCTTGGATCAGCTTGAGCGTGCGTTGCTGCAGCTTGCGACTTGATTTAGCCCCTGCAGTCACGCTGCTCTCTGGAGCCTGCCGGGGCGAAAGGGAGGCAACCAAGGGAAAGGGCAATGCACTGCGCGATTGAACCATTCTTGGCGCCAGGCAGCAATAGCTGGCAGACGCTTAGCCAGCAAGTAACAACAAATTGGCAAAGGTGAGGCCATTCCAGAGGCTGTGCATAAGCACACTGGGCCCGAGCCGTCCGCTCTGCAGCCGGAGCCAGCCGAGCCCTAGCCCCAACACGAATAAAGGTGGCAGTTCTCCCAGGCTGAGGTGGGCGATACCGAAAAGCAGGGCGCTCACCACCACTGCAACAGGCCCCCCCCAGCGCTGGGCCAGCACAGGCAGCAGCACCCCCCGGAAAAGGGTTTCCTCAAATAGGGGTGCCAGCACCAGGGCAGTGATGGCGAAACAAAGCAGGGCAAGGGGATTGGCGCTGTTGAGCACGAGCTCAAGCAGGGGATTGCTGCCACCGGGATCGCCTACCAAACGCTCCAGCAGCCATCCCACCAGGGCTACCAGCGGCAACACCAGCAACACCTGCAGCAAAGCTCGGCTAAGCGCACTGGCCAGCGGCCGCCAATGCCACTGCAACCAGCCCCCCTGGGGCCCGGGTCCATGGGGTCGCAGCTGGCTCCACAACAAAACAAGTGGCGCTGCCATCAGGCCGCTATAGAGCCCCAACACCAGCAATCCCTGTTGCAGTGCCGGCTGGCTGGACAACGGTTTGAGCAGCCCCTGCAGCAGCGGCGCCAGCACAAGGGGCATCACCAGCTCGCCCAGCACCACGAACCCGCCAGCGATCAGCAGGGTCACCTCCGCCAGGGTGAGGGGTGGCCCTACCAGGGGGGCGGGCGGGGCTGCCTTGCCGCGCCAGCGCAGCCACAGCTCGCGCAGCAGCAGGGCTGAGCCCAGCAGCAGCAGCAGCACCGGCACCACGGCGGTTCCGAGGAGGCGCAGCACTGCTACCTGCTGGGCGGCGCGATCTCCACAAGCAACTTGGGGATCGCTTAGGGCTTGGCACACCAGTTGGCTGCTTAGGGGAGACAGGCCCCAGCCCTTAAGTAGTTGGTCCTGTGCCGCTTGCTCTGGGTCGCGGCTGGCGGCTCTGGATGCTGGTTCGACCAAGGCCTTGAGCAGCAGGCGCTGCTCAGGTGGCACCTGCTGGTTTAGCTCTTGCAACCGCTGGCGTGCCGCACTTCCCTGGCCGGCCTGAAGCTCCAGTAGGGCTAGTTGCAGCTCTTGCTGCGGTGCTGGCGGCACGGGATTGCCATCCAACTGTTTCTGCAGATCAAGGCGCAGGGCCTCGAGGGGGTTGGCGCCGGTGAGGGCTTGGCGCAGGCCAGCCGGCAGTGCTGGTGCTGCCAGGGCGGTCAGCTCCAGTTGGCGCAGCTCCAGGGAATTGCCCACAGATGGGCGTTGCAGGCTGTCCACCAGGCCAGTGATCCAAAGCAGGCCGCTGAGCACCAGGCTCAGCAGGGCAAGTCCAGTGGTCCATCCAGCGTTCTGGCGGGGTTGAGGGGGGGGACTGGCGTTCAAACGCAGGCCCTCCAGGGCGCACCGGTTTCGGGATTCTGGCCCGCACCCCTCCCATACGATGGGATCTAAGCAGCGACGAGCCCGTGCCCCTTCGGATTGTGCTGGTGCGCCATGGGCTGAGCAGCTTCAATGTGGAGCATCGGATCCAGGGCCGCGACGACCTGTCGAGCCTGACAGCAACTGGCCAAAGCCAGGCCTGTGCCACAGGAGCGGCCCTGCGTGATTTGACCTGCGCCGCTGCCTACTGCTCCCCTTTGCGGCGGGCCGCTGAAACCGCCCGTCTGCTCCTAGCCGAGCAGGGCCAGGGCCTGGTTGCCGAACAGGCGGAAGGGCTGCTGGAAATTGATCTGGCCCCCTGGAGCGGTCTGCTGCGAGAGGAGTTGCGGGAGCGCTACCCCGAGCAGGAGCAACAATGGCGCCAGGCCCCTGAGTTGCTTGAGCTGCAGCGCCCTGATGGCAGCTCTTACCTGCCTTTGCCGGAGCTGATGGCCCAGGCCCAGCAGTTCCGCCATTTGCTGTTTGATCGCCATGCCGCCGCGCTAGCTGACGATCAGGCCCCTCCCCAGACCGTGCTCGTGGTGGCCCATAACGCCATCTTGCGTTGCCTATTACTAGCCCTGCTGGAGCTGCCCCTCAGCGGCTTCCGCCGGCTGCGGGTCGATAACTGTTCCATCTCTGTGCTCAATGTCAGCAAGGGCGGCGTCCAGGTGGAGTCGCTCAATGGGGTGGCCCACCTTGGTGAGCCCCTGCCCCCTAAAGCTTCAGGCGCCCGACTGCTGTTGGTGCGTCACGGCGAAACCGACTGGAACCGAGAGGGTCGCTTTCAGGGCCAGATCGACATTCCCCTCAATGCCAACGGACGCTCCCAGGCCGAGGCCGCTGGCGGCTTTCTCGCCCCGGTGAGCATCGATCGCGCTTACACCAGCTGCATGGCCAGGCCGCGCCAGACGGCCGAGGCAATCCTCTCTAGCCATCCTGGTGTGCCCCTCACCAGCAGCACTGGCCTGGTGGAGATCGGCCACGGCCTCTGGGAGGGCCGCTTGGAGCACGAGATCGCCGCCGGTTGGCCCGAGCTGCTGGCCGATTGGAAGCGGGCACCACACACCGTGCAGATGCCTGAGGGGGAGACTCTCCAGGAGGTATGGGACCGCTCCTTAACGACCTGGGCTCACATCGCTGCCAGCCTCCGAGCCGATGAAACGGCCCTGGTGGTAGCCCACGACGCGGTCAACAAGACCATCCTGTGCGGGCTGCTGGGCCTGCAACCCGCCGACATCTGGGCCATCAAGCAGGGCAATGGCGGTGTCACGGTGATTGATTACCCCGAGGGTCCAGCTGGCCGTCCTGTGGTGGCCGCCATGAACCTCACCTCGCATCTTGGAGGCGTGTTGGATCGCACCGCCGCCGGTGCTCTCTGAGTTTTGATGCTCCCCCTCTGGCTTCACCAGGTTCAGCTACTCACCGGTCCTGGTCAGCCGATCACTAGCGCAGATGCCCTGATCGATAGCGGTGGCGAGCTGCTCCTCTGGGGCGAAGCCGCTAGTCAGCGGGCCCAGGCCCTTGGCCTCAGCCCCACCGACGCCCGTTCCTGGCTACTGGCCCCAGTGCTGGTTGACCCCCACAGCGTGCTGGAGCAACCTTGCGGCGGGCGAGCGGAAGATCTGGCCAGCTTGGCGGCCGCCGCTGCTGCTGGCGGCTACGGCACCGTGGCCCTGCTGCCCTGGGCTACTCCCTGGCGCGATCGACCGGAGCGGCTTGGCCTGGGGTGGGCTGAGCCGATGCAATTACTGCTGTGGGGCAGTTTCAGCCTGGAGGGTGCCGATCAGGAGCTGGCCCCCCATGCCGATCAAATCGCTGCCGGTGCCATTGGTTTGGCCTGCGCTGAACAGCAGCCACCGTTGGCTTTGCTGGAGCGGGGCCTGCTGCTAGGCGAGATGGGCAGCCGGCCCGTGCTGGTGGCCCCGCGCGATGCCGGCCTTAGCTGCGGTGGCTTCTTGCGCGAGGGGGTTGATGCTCTGAGGGCGGGCTGGCCCCTTGATCCGGAGCTCAGCGAAACCCTGCCGCTGCAAAGCCTGCTCAGCCTTGCTCAGGCGCGTTCGACTGTGGCTATGCGGCTGATGAACCTATCCACAGCCGCTGGGGTGGATCTATTGGCCCAGGCCCCCAGGCGGCCCCTGGCCAGCGTCAGCTGGTGGCACCTGCTTGCTGATAGCGGCAATCTCCACCCCACCGAGGAGGGGTGGCGGCTGCGGCCCAGCTTGGGAACTCCCGCTGATCGTCTGGGCTTGATCGCTGGCCTAGAGCAGCGGCTGCTTACCGCCGTGGCCGTGCACCATCTGCCGCTTGATGCGGAAGAGCAGCTGCTCCCCCTGGATCAGCGGCGGGCCGGAGTGGCCGGCCATGGCGCCCGTCATGGGCTTGTGTTGCCGCTCTTGTGGCAAGAGCTGGTGCAGAGGCGCGGCTGGAGCGTGGAGCTGCTCTGGCAGGCCCTGAGCTGGGGGGGCTCCGAGTTGCTGGGGCTGCCCCCCGAGCAATTAAGCCTGGGAACTCGCCGCTGGCTGCTGTTTGACCCCCAGCACCCCTGGAGCTGGGAGCGGGGTGAATCCTTGTCGATGGCAGCCAACCAGCCTCGCTTGGGCCAGTCGGTATGCGGGGCCGTGCGGGCTACCGGCCTGCAGCCGGCAGATCACTGGAGCTTGTGACTCCAAGGGCACCGGTTTGGTTGAAGGGGTAAAAGCGCCAGAAGGCCCGACCGATGATTTCGCTTTCGGGCAGGAACGCTCCCCCAGGCCAAAAGCGGCCATCCCAGCTATTGGCCCGATTGTCACCCAGGGTGAGCACGTGGCCAGCTGGAACGACGGCATTCAAGGTTCGGCATGGACCCATGCCCTGGCTATCTACGGGGCAATCGCCTTGGACGTAGGGCTCGGCCAGCCGCTGGCCATCGATGAATACGTGTCCCCTTGGATCCACCACAACCCTCTCACCGGGCAGGGCTACAACCCTCTTGATGTAGGCATCGCAGGCAGGGTTGGCAACCCCGGGCAAGCTGCCCAGGAGCGGCAGATTCACCAGCAAGCAACGCAGGGGATTGGAGCTTGATCCGGCTGCCAGCACCGGGTCAAAGCGGTGAGGTGAATGGAATACGACAATCTCGCCGCGCCGCGGCGAGCGCTGGCGATAGCTCAGCTTTTCCACCAGTAGGCGGTCCTGAAGCTGCAGCCCTGGCAGCATCGAACCCGAGGGGATGTAGCGGGCTTCCACCAGAAACTGGCGAATACCTAGAGCCACAGCCAGGGTGATCAAGACGCTGCGCCAGAAGGCCCAGGGGCTCTCTTGGGGTGCCTGTTCGGGCTGGATCAAGGAGGGGCTGGGACTGCCGCCCTCCTGATTGACAACCTGACCACTCTCTGGATTGTTGGAAGGGCTCAAGACAGCAGATCTCCTTTGTTCAGGTTCACCGAACCAGACAGGGCAGATTAGGCACAACAACCACCCCGCCAAAGCCCATGGCGTCCCCTCGCTGGCAAGATCGCACCAAGTCGGCATCGGCTGAGCCAGTAGGCCGCTGGATGCTGGGTTGGGACCGCTTTGTGGCGGTGTGGGCCAGCGTCAACCTGCTGTGGGTGGCGTTTGACATCACCTACGTGCCGCTGCGCACCTTCTGGCTGCAGCGCAACCTCTACCCGATCCCCTCGGTGCCCCTAGTGGTGCCCCTCACCGTGATCCCGGATGTCACCCCCCTGGTGGATCCGATCAAGGGCATTGAGCCCCACCGGGAGACCCAGGCCTACCTGGAGCAATTTCGCCAACTCGATGCGGCCCTGCTGAGCCTGCCGGCCGGCCAGGCACCGCAGCCCCGCCAGGTGCTCCTGCTGAATCGTCAGGCCCAACTCACGGCCCAGCTGATCGATAGCAATCCATTTCTCGCTTCTGAGGCCTCGGGAACCCTGGAGAAAATCAAAAATCGCTTGCGGCAGCGGGCAGACCGGGATTCCGCTCGACAGGCCTCCAGCCTGTTGCTGAGTCCAGAGCGGATACGGACCAGCGGCTGGAGCCAGGAGCGGCGCTTCTGGAACGACCAGGTGCTGCCGCTGGTGGCAACCAACTACTGGCGATCGATCGATGAAAACGGCCGACCCACGGACCACTTCTGGCGCATCGACCTGCTGCTGTTTCAGAGCGTCTTTGTTTTAGACATCTTGTTGCGGCTGATCCGGCTGCGGCGCCGGCTACCGGGCCTCAGCTGGGGTGATGCCCTGTTGCGCCGTTGGAGCGACCTGCCCCTGCTGCTGCCCTTCTGGCGCTGGCTGCGGCTGGTACCGGTGCTTGAGCGCCTGCAGACCTCCGGCTTGGTCAATTTTGAGCCCCTGCGGGCCGTGGTGAGCCGGGGGGTGGTGGCGCTGCTGGCGGTGGAGCTGTTTGAAGTGCTGTCGCTGCAGATCCTCGATGGCACCCAGGGCTTGATTCGCTCGCGGCGCTGGCCCCAGCGGCTGCGAGCCCTGCGCAGCCATCAGAGCGTGGCCAGCAGCAGCGACGAGCGGGCGCTGGTGGAGCTGGTGAGGATCTGGGCGCCGCTGCTGCTGAGCCGGGTGGCACCGAAGCTCGCGCCGGAGCTGCAAGGTTTGCTGGGATACAGCCTGCGTCAAAGTCTGGAGCGCACCGTGGTGCCAGCACCGCTGCGCCAGTTGCAGCCGCTGCTCCAGGTCGAGACCGGCATCAGTCGCCAACTTGCGAGCGGCATGGTCGACAGCCTTCTTGAGCTTTCCCGCAGCACTGGCAACCAGCTTTCCCGCCGCGACGACGTGCAACTCGATTTACTGCAACGGTTCATCGACCGGTTCTGGGAGGAGCTGGCCGCGGCCCTCGAGAGCGGCTCGGCCCTGGAGCGCTCCCAGGAGCTGCTGTGCACCTTGATAGACGGCGCCAAGGGCACCTATCTGAGCCAGATCAACAGGGCCGGAATTGAAGCACTGATCCAGGAGCTCGACCAGTTGATGACCGCCCCTGGCCCAGCTAGCCCAGAAGATCCAGCCACTCCGGCTCCTTGAAGCCGGTGAGGATGCGCCCGTCGTTTGCGACCAGAAAAGGCCGCTTGATCAATTTGCCGTCAGCGGCCAGCGCTGCTAGAGCCGCCTGATCGTCCATGGCCTGCACCGCAGCGGCCCCCAAGGCCCGATAGCTCTGCCCGCTGGTATTGAACAGGCGCCGCCTTCCAAGCTGGGCCAAGGCCTGCTCAAGTTCGGCGATGCTGGGCGGCTGCTCGGTGATGTCCAGCGTTTTGGCAGCCAGATGACGGGCTGTCAGCCAGGCGATTGCCTTGCGGCAAGTACTGCAACGGGGATAGCTATAAAGCTTCATCCGGATCTACGGATTGGGATAGCGGCCGCTTATTTGATGCCGATTAGGGACTTCAGGGCGCCCACCAGGCTGTTTGAACCCTGGCCAACGGCGTTGGTCGGTTTGGTGCGCACGGTGACGTCGCCGTTGACGCTGGTGCGGCAGCTGAGGCGGAAATTGGCTGGGCGATCAGAGAGGTAAACCTCCTCGACATCGCTGCGGGGGGAAAGGTTTTGCATGCCCTCGATCACTTCCATAACGCAGGTGCCGCACTGGCCTATGCCACCGCAGTTGTTGACGTTGTTGAGCCCTTTGTAAGGGTTGATGCCCGCATCCAGGGCGGCCTTGCGGAGATTGGCACCTTCGATGCAACCGACCGTCTGGCCTTCCTGTTCAAAACGGATGGTGGGCACGGTCGGGCTGGGGGAATGGGCGCCGCCCAACTTAGGTCACGCCCGTCCCAATGCCTAGCATCGGAACCTTCGCGAGCGAGCTGTGTCAACGCCCCTCGGTTATGACCTGCCTCTTGGTTATGACCTGCCTCTTGGTTATGACCTGCCTCTTGGTTATGACCTGATAGTCCAGCAGCTGATTCCGGGATACGCCAGCCTGGCTCGCTTGGCGGTTGCTTTGCTGGCTGCCTCGCCTCGGGCCAGCAGCTCTGGCGCAGCTGTGTTGGTGGCGGGCTGCGGCACCGGAGCAGAGCTGGTGGAGGCAAGGGCCCAGCGCCCGGACTGGCAGCTCACCGCAATCGATCCCTCCGCTGAGATGCTCGCCGCTTCCCAACAGCGACTGGGTGTCGAGTCGATCAGCTGGCGTCAAACCACGGTCGAGGACCTCAACGCCGACGGATGTTTTGCTGGCGCCCTTTCCGTGCTGGTTTTGCAGTCCTTGCCAGACGATGGCAGCAAGCTTGCATTCCTTACGGCCCTTGCCCGCAGCCTTGAGCCTGGTGGCCAACTCGTGCTGGTTGATTTGATGGCGCCGGAGCGATCAACCCTGCAAAGCCAGGTGGAGGCAGCCTGGATGGGTTTCCAACGGGCTAGTGGCCTCAACGCTGATCCTCACGATCTCGCTCCTCTTACCCAAGGCCTCCACCCGATTGGCGAAGCGCGGCTAACGGCTCTCGTCAACGCGGCTGGCTTTGGAGATCCGGCCAGGCTTTTTCAGGCTCTCGGCTATGAGGGCTTTCTGCTGCAGCGCCGCCCCTGAGCCCTCGAAGCTCGGGGCCGAATAGCTGAAGGGTCGTCCAGCTACAACCACGGCTAGCGGCACCACCGCCGTGGCCAGGGCGATCAGGCTTCCCAGCAGGCCTGAAAGGGCTTGGGGGCCCGTACTGAATGGATCTTCACCCTGCTCATCAAGATCGCGTTCTGGCGCGGTCGCTTCGGCTAGATGGGGGATGGAAGAGGGTTGGGAATCTCGGGGAACTGAATCCATAGCAATGGGAAAGGGCGCATAAGGCACCGATTCCACTCAGAAAATCAAAGGGACTTCTTCAATTCTGGCACTATGGCTCAGAAATTGGGGATTGAACAACTATTGACTCGTGCAACTAGCAAGACTGAACCATGCAACTTGCAAGACCGGTCAACTAGTAAGGCCAATATTTTAGGCGGCAGGGCGGGAGCCTTGATCGTGTTGATCACGGCGGGCACTCAGGTCTGTAGGGCGACCATCGAGATGGTCTAAGCGCAATCGGATGGATCGCAGCTCTTCGAGGATCGAACCCAACAATTGTTGGGTGGCAGTGGAGGGTGAGTTGAGTACCTCAACCGTTACTTCCTTGATCCGCAGCACGTCGCGGGCAAAACGGGCCACCTCGTTGGGGTGGAACATCAGCGGATCCTTTTGATCGCTGCGGTATTCCGGATTCAACTTGCGCGGGTTGAAAGGCGGATTGAGATTGCGAGGATCAGTATTTGTATAGCGGTATACAGACGCCCGAGAACGGTTTAGAGCCCTTTGGACCTCATCAATACCGATTAGGCCTTCAGCGATCTCGGCGGATCCAGCATCTGCGGGTTCGGCCTGGGCAACAAGCCCAGCAGGTAGCCCGATTGCCCCCAATCCATTTGCAGAACTGGGCTGGGGTGGCATGAGACGGCTTTTGGACTAACGGGATCAGATAGAGACCATAGCAGGGGTTTTGCACGTAATCACCAGCGGTGGTCACCCCCATACAGGCTCCCCTGGCTGGGTGTCGGTGATAGGTTCCGCCCTCATCGAAAGCTCCTGCCATGCGCGTCTCCCGCCTGATGCTGGTGACGCTCCGCGACGATCCGTCGGAGGCTGAGATTCCCTCTCACAAGCTGCTGCTTCGCGCCGGCTACATCCGCCGGGTTGCCTCGGGCATCTACGCCTATCTCCCCTTGATGTGGCGGGTGCTCCAGAAGGTTTCCCGGGTGGTGCGTGAGGAGATGGACGGCACCGGAGCCCTTGAAACCCTGTTGCCCCAACTTCAGCCGGCGGAGTTGTGGCAGCGCAGCGGCCGTTGGGCCGGCTATACCGCAGGGGAGGGCATCATGTTCCACCTGGAGGATCGCCAGGGGCGTGAGTTGGGGCTGGGGCCTACCCATGAGGAGGTGATCACATATCTGGCCACCGATCTGTTGCGTTCTTATAGGCAGTTGCCCGTCAATTTATATCAGATACAGAGCAAATTTCGCGACGAGATTCGTCCCCGCTTCGGCTTAATGCGTGGTCGCGAATTCATCATGAAAGATGCTTACTCCTTCCATGCTAATGAGGAGTCCTTGCGGCAAACCTACGCCGCTATGGATGGCGCCTACAGACGCATCTTTGCCCGTTGTGGTTTGCGAGCTGTCGCGGTGGAGGCAGACAGCGGTGCGATTGGTGGCTCGGCCAGCCAGGAATTCATGGTTACGGCTGAGGCCGGTGAGGATTTGATTTTGGCTAGTTCCGATGGGGCCTACGCCGCCAACCAGGAGCGGGCTGTTTCGTTAGCCGCTGACCCAATCTCCCTACCGGGTGGACTGCGGGCTGGCGGTGAGGGTGAACCTTTTGCCACCCCTGGACAAAGCACTATTGAAGATCTCTGCGCCGGCCATGGCATTGAGCCCTGTCAGACCGTAAAGGTGTTGATGTTGCTAGCCCGTTTTGAAGATCAAAGCGCCCAGCCCCTGCTGGTGAGCCTGCGAGGCGATCAACAACTCAACGAAGTCAAACTGGCCAATGCAGTAACGGCCCGCTGCTCAGCGGAGCATGGGGCGCTACTAGACATTTCCCCAATTACTAAGGAGGCCGCGGCCAGCGAAGGGCTGCTGCCCTTGCCCTTTGGCTTTATGGGTCCCCACTTAGCCGATGGGCTGCTGAGCAATTCCGGTCACTGGACCAAGCACTTCTTGCGACTAGCTGACAGAACAGCTGCTGAGCTCAGTTCCTTTGTGTGTGGTGCCAACAGCACCGATAACCACCTAGTAGGCGCGGCTTGGGGCTCCCTCTGCCCCTGCCCTGAGAGCCTTGATCTGCGGGCCGCCCAACCAGGTGATCGCTGCCAACACGACCCCTCCCAGCAGCTCCAGGCCAGTCGGGGCATTGAGGTGGGACACATTTTCCAGCTGGGCCGCAAGTATTCAGAGGCCCTTGAGGCCCGTTTCACCAATGAGGCTGGCTCGGAAGAAGCCCTGTGGATGGGCTGTTACGGCATCGGTGTCTCCCGGTTGGCCCAGGCGGCTGTCGAGCAACATCACGATGGCAATGGCATCTGCTGGCCCGTATCGATTGCGCCCTTCGAAGTGATCGTAGTGGCGGCCAATTGGGCCGATGCCGAGCAGAGCGGCTTGGCTGAGCAGCTCTATCTGCATCTCCAGGAAGCAGGTGTAGATGTATTGCTGGATGACCGCAGTGAGCGGGCTGGAGTGAAGTTTAAGGATGCCGATCTGATTGGTATTCCCTGGCGGGTAGTGGTGGGTCGCGGAGCGGCTGATGGTCTGGTGGAGTTGGTGGAGCGCTCCAGCTGCAGCAAGCGCGATCTGCCGGCCATTGAGCTGCTTGAGACCCTGCTGCCCTGCTTGGCAAGCCAGCGCTTGGGCCTGCCTGCGTAAAGGCCCCCTGAGGCGGCTTCTAGGATGGGGGCATTCGCATTTCTCCCATGGCCGCTGTGCTTCCCTCCTTCCGCCGGCGGCTGAAGCAGCTTTTTTCACGCTTGGCCGTAGCCCTGGTGCTCTGCCTCAGCCTTGCTCTAACTGCCTGTAGCTCTGCAAATACTGGTCTTTCTGGTAACTACATCGAGGACACTGTGGCGGTGGCCGACAGCCTGCTGAGCACCATCGCCTTAGGGGCCGACGATCCTGCCCGCGCTGAGGCCGAGATCGAAGCTCGCAGCCTGAGCAATGGCTACGTGGCCCGCTACCGCCCCCGCAGCTCGGTGAACGGCTTGGGCTCTTTCACCACCATGCAGACGGCGATCAACTCCATGGCTGGCCACTACACCAATTATCCCAATCGCCCGCTGCCGGAGGCGCTTAAGGAGCGGATCGCCAAGGAACTCAAGAAGGCTGAAACCAACGCGACTCGCGGCGCCTAAGGCCCTGATCCAAGCCAACCATCTTTGACGAAGGACCCCACGATCTGAGAAGCTCTCGGATTGTGCTCAGAAGCGGCTCCGGGCCGCTGTGTCCTTGGCCAACGTTGTCGTCATCGGTGCGCAGTGGGGTGACGAGGGGAAGGGCAAGATCACGGATCTTCTCAGCCGCTCAGCCGACGTTGTGGTGCGGTATCAAGGCGGGGTGAACGCCGGCCACACCATCGTCGTGGACGACAAGGTGCTGAAACTGCACCTGATCCCCTCCGGGATCCTTTACCCCGACACGATTTGCTTGATCGGCTCCGGCACGGTGGTCGACCCCAAGGTGATGCTGGGGGAGCTCGACATGCTCGCCACCTACAGCATCGACATCAGTGGCTTGAAGCTGGCTTCTACCGCCCACGTCACCATGCCTTACCACCGCCTGTTGGATCAGGCGATGGAACAGCGCCGCGGCGATCGCCGCATCGGCACCACTGGCCGGGGCATCGGTCCCACCTACGCAGATAAATCGGAGCGCAATGGCATCCGAATCCTGGACATTCTTGACGGGGATCGGTTGCGGGATCGCCTCGCGGGCCCCCTTGCCGAAAAGAATGAAATCCTCGAGAAGCTCTACGGCCTTGAGCCGTTGGATTTCGAGACGGTTGTGGCCGAATACGTCGGCTACGGCAAGCGGCTAGCGCCCCATGTGGTCGATTGCACCCGCACTATCCACAGCGCTGCGAGGGCCCGCCAAAACATCCTGTTTGAGGGAGCCCAGGGCACCCTGCTGGATCTTGACCACGGCACCTATCCCTATGTCACCTCCTCAAACCCGGTAAGTGGCGGTGCCTGCATCGGAGCAGGGGTGGGGCCCACCTTGATCGATCGGGTGATCGGGGTAGCCAAGGCATACACGACCCGGGTAGGAGAGGGTCCCTTCCCCACCGAGCTCCAGGGCAGCCTCAACGATCACCTATGTGATCGGGGCGGTGAGTTTGGAACCACCACGGGCCGCCGCCGCCGTTGCGGTTGGTTTGACGGGGTGATCGGTCGCTATGCGGTGGAGGTGAACGGCCTCGATTGTCTGGCCATCACCAAGCTCGATGTGCTTGATGAGCTCGATGAAATCCAGGTGTGTGTTGCCTACGAACTCGACGGCGAGCGGATCGAATATTTCCCCAGCAGTTCGGAGGATTTCGCCCGCTGCCAGCCGATCTTTGAAACCTTGCCGGGTTGGCAAACCTCTACTGCAGATTGCCGCAGCCTGGAGGAATTACCTCCAACGGCGATGAGCTATCTGCGCTTTCTTGCCGATCTAATGGAGGTACCGATCGCCATAGTTTCCCTTGGCGCTAACCGCGATCAGACGATCGTTGTAGAAGACCCCATTCACGGTCCCAAGCGGGCCCTGCTGAGCACCTAATGGATCCCATGGAAAAGACCTACGACGTCGTCGGCATTGGCAACGCCATCGTTGACGTGCTGGTGCAAGCCAACGACGACCTGATCGACAACTTCGAACTCACCAAGGGCACCATGGCCCTGGTGGACGAAGCCCAAGCCGAGCGCCTCTACGCCAGCGTTGGACCGGGCCTTGAAACCTCTGGCGGCTCCGCTGCCAACACCCTGGCCGGGGTTGCCCAACTTGGCGGCCGGGCGGGCTTTATCGGTCGGGTGCGCAACGATCAGCTGGGGGGGATCTTTACCCACGACATCCGTTCGGTTGGAGCTCGCTTTGATACCCCTGCGGCCACGGAGGGGCCCTCCACGGCCCGTTGCCTGATCCTGGTGACTCCGGATGCCCAGCGCACCATGTGCACATACTTGGGCGCTTCGGTGGGGCTGGATCCAGCCGACCTAGACCTTGACATGGTTGCCCAAGCCAAGGTGCTCTACCTAGAGGGTTACCTCTGGGACAGCGACGAGGCCAAGGCGGCTTTCATCACTGCGGCCGAGGTGGCCCGCGCCCATGGGGGCGAGGTGGCTTTGAGCCTGTCGGATGCTTTTTGCGTCGAGCGTCACCGTGAAAGCTTCCAGGAGCTAGTGGACGGCCACGTCGACATCCTGTTTGCCAACGAAATGGAGATCACGGCCCTCTACAAGGCCAATAGTTTTGAAGAGGCTGCCGACCAGGTGCGGGGCCGCTGCAAGCTGGCAGCCCTCACCCGCAGCGAGCAGGGATCGGTAATCCTCAATGGCGCCGGCACCCACAGCGTCGCCCCCTTCCAGCTCGGTCCCTTGCTGGACACCACAGGGGCGGGTGATCTCTACGCCGCTGGCTTCCTGCACGCCTACACCCAGGGCCAGTCCGTCGACGAGTGTGGACGGCTGGGTTCCCTCTGCGCTGGTCAGGTCGTGACCCAGCTGGGGCCCCGGCCCCAGGGCTCGCTCAAGCAGCTAGTAGCCCAGCACCTGGGCTGAGCCTCACTGCGGCAGCACCAGTGCCTCCAATAGGCAAGTTTGGCTTAAGGCTTCTACTCCGGCTGGCTCTGCTGGCCTGCCGATCAGCAACAATTCGGGGCCGGGGCCAGCGCAGAGCTGCCTCCAGAGCTGTTCGGTAGCTCCGCCCGACTGGCGTGCCAACACCGTGGTGATGCGCCAGCGGCGAATCAGGGATCGCTCTACCTCCAGCTCCGAGCCTGGGCGGAGGCAGGCGACCTGATCGGCCGCCAAGCCAGCCGCCATGGCCAGCTGTAGGGCCCTTGGGCTGGGCAGCAGCCGGGCGAAGTGACGGGCTCCGGGGCTGCAGGCCAGCGCCTGTTTTAGTTGGCGGGCACCTATTGCCAATAGGAGGCGGTGGCCCTGCAGCGAGCGACTACGCAGCGTCTCCAGGCTCGGCAGGATCGTTGCCGCTCCAGGCAGGGTGGGGCGCAGCAGCCGTATCAGCCGTTGGCGGCGCTGCTTGCACACGGCGGCCAGTTGGCGACTCACCAGACAGGCGAAGGGATGGCTGGCATCCACCACCACCGCATAGGGCCAACCCACCGATTCGGCGGCGGCCAGTTCTTCCCATACCCCCTGCTCGCCATCGATGGCGCCGACGCGCAGGGTTAGCCCCGGATGGGGGCGATAGGCCAGGGCCGCTGTTGCACCAACAACGCTCACGGTTAGGTGCCAGCCGCGCTGCAGCAGCCGCTCCGCCACTACGGGGCCTTCGCCGGTGCCGCCGATCAGCCACAGACGGGGCGAGGTCTGCTGAATCTCAGGTCCGTGCATCAGGATGGGGCCACCAATGGTTGCCGGGGAGTGAATCACTGTCTGCTCGAGGTTGAGGTGCTGGAAGCGCCCCAGGTGCGATACACCCAGGACAATCAGACGCCGGTGGCGGAGATGGCGGTCCAGATAGATGGCCTGCGTCCTGATGATCCCCCGGGTCAATTGAAGGTGGTCGGCTGGGGCAATTTGGCCCAAGAGCTCCAGAACCGGGTGCAGGTTGGCCAGCGGCTGATGCTCGAGGGCCGGCTGCGCATGAATACCGTCACCCGTCAGGACGGCGTCAAGGAAAAGCGCGCTGAATTCACCCTGGCCCGGCTGCACGGCATGGGTCCTGGCGCAACCAGCAGTCCTGCTGTCAATCCAGCTGCCGCTACTGCGCCTGCGCCCCAGCGCCGTGCCCCAGCGGCGGCTCCCCCTTCCACCCCGGCTCCAGCCAACCCGGCCCCAGCAGCGCCGGCAGGTGCCCAGCCCCCAACCTGGAATACCTCCCCGTTGGTGCCTGATCTCCCTGACGACGACGACATCCCTTTTTGATGCGGGATTGATCCCGTTCAGAGCTAGGCGTCGGCGCTGGAATCGGAGTCGCTCAACTGATCGAGCAGCTGGCCCAGCTCCCGCTCCAGGGCTGCTAGATCCAGGCGCCATTGGGGCCAACGACCAGCATCAATTTGGCGCAATAACCAAAGCCGGTCGCTCTTGAGGTTGATGATCAGTTCGGCGGTGCCGGTTTCGCTGGGCCGGCTGGTGGTCGCATCCGCCATGGGCATAAAGGAAGATGGCTGTATGCAAGCACTTCTCTCACCAGGCAGCCTAGTGACCATCGCGGGGGCTGTGCTCACGGTGATCGGCACGATCGCCTACGCCACCGATATCCCCAATCTCAGCCTGCCCACGATTTTCTACGGCATTCCGATCCTGTTGGGTGGGTTGGCCTTGAAATCCTCTGAGCTGCCTCCACCTAAGCGACTAACGCCGGCCTCCCGTTTCAAGCAATTGCGGGACCTGCCGGAGAGCGAGCCCCTGCGCAAGCTGCTAGCCGATGTAGATCGCTGGCGCTACGGCCAGAAAGCCCATCTGGAGAGCTCCCTGGAGGTGCTCAAGCTCTGGGACGAGGACGCTCCGCCCCAGCTGCTGAGTGTTGAGGAGCTCGACTGCGATGGCCGCTATGGCTTGCGCCTGCGCTTTCGCTGCGAAGGGGTGCCCCTAGATCGCTGGCAGGCCCGCGCTGATCGGCTTGGCCGCTTCTTTGGCCCCGGTTTGAGTGCCGACATCAAGCCAGAGCGCCGCGATGAATTCAGCCTCGCTCTGGTGCCCGAGCCCAGCCCTAGCTAAGACCGCTTAACCCATCTGCCCCATCGACAAGCGAAACCTTGATCAGCAGCCAGGACACCCTGAGGGTGTCGGTCCTAAGTGAGGCCCTTCCATACATCCAACGCTTTGCGGGCCGCAGGGTGGTGGTCAAGTACGGCGGCGCGGCGATGGTGCAAGCGGAGCTTCGCGACGCTGTCTACCGCGATGTGGTGCTGCTGGCCTCGGTGGGGGTGCAGCCTGTGGTGGTTCATGGCGGCGGTCCGGAGATCAATGACTGGCTGAATCGCCTCCAAATCGAGCCCGAATTCCGTGACGGTTTGCGGGTCACCACTCCGGAAACCATGGACGTGGTGGAGATGGTGCTGGTGGGCCGGGTCAACAAAAACATCGTTAACGGCCTCAATCAGGTGGGTGGCCGGGCCGTGGGACTTTGCGGCAGTGATGGTTCCTTGGTGCGGGCCCGCACCTACGCCGACGGGGTTAATGGGCTGGTGGGAGAGGTGGCGGCAGTAGATCCGGCAGTGCTTTTTCCCCTGCTCGATGCCGGCTACATCCCGGTGATCTCAAGCGTGGCCGCCGATGCTGAGGGCCAGGCCCACAACATCAATGCCGATACCGTGGCCGGTGAACTGGCCGCGGCTTTACAGGCCGAGAAACTGATCCTGCTCACAGACACGGCAGGAATTTTGAAGGATCGCCACGATCCTGACTCCCTAATTCGTCAGCTGACCCTGGCGGACGCACGCCAATTAATCCATGACGGTGTGGTGGCAGGCGGCATGACCCCGAAGACCGAATGCTGCATCCGGGCCCTGGCCCAGGGAGTGGCGGCGGCCCACATCGTTGATGGCCGGGTGCCGCACGCCCTGTTGCTGGAGGTATTCACCGATTCGGGGATTGGCACCATGGTGGTGGGCAGCCAGCGCGGCGGCCATGGCTGAAGACCTGCTGGCTGCAGCCCGTGCAGCCCTCGAGCGGGGCGATTACGGCCAGGTTGTACGCCTGTTGGATCCCCTCACCAGAGAGCATCCTGCTGCTACCGCCACCGGAGCTGAGATTCAGCTGCTGCTCGCCACCGCCTGGATGGGGCGGGGCGACAACGGCCGGGCGATCCTGTGTTGCCGGCTGATCAAGCGCTGCCGTGATGCCAGCCTGCGGGCTCAGGCCATAGACCTACTCACCGTGCTGGAGGCACCGGCCCTCGAGCGCCCCCGCGATTGGTCGATCACCCTGCCCGATCTGGGCACAGCCGAGGCCATGGGCGGCCAGATGCAGCAGCTTGCCCGCGGCCGCCGCTCCAACAAACCGCCACCGCCGCCACCGCCACCGGTGGGGCCAACCAGGGCTCCAGTGGGCTTCGCTGTGCTGGCAGTTTTGCTGTTGCTGCTGACGCTGCTGCTAGGCGGCTGCACCGAGGTGCGCAGCGAGTTGACCTTCAAGGGGCCAGGCCGGCTGCAGATCGCCCATGGCCTATCGAGCCCCGGCACCCAACCCGAGCCCTGGGCTCGTCAGTTTGGCCGCACCCTGCTGACCCAGGGATTTCACCCGGCCAAGCAGCCCAAGCCATCTGCTGGCGCTGACGGCTTTCACCAGCGACTGGAGAGCCCGGTGCTACCAGCGCCCGAGGCCCTTGCCCTGCTGGCAGCAAACCTCAGCGCGGCAGCGGATCTGGCCGGTGTAGCCCTGCAGCCGCCCCACTTCCAGCTGCGGGAGCGCAATTGGCTGCTGGGGGTGCGCCAAAACCTTAAACTGACAGTGGACCTGCGTGGGCTCACCGCTCTGCCGGGTTTCAGCGCCGCCATCGACCTGGCCCCTGTGACCCCTGGGGCTGTCCGCCTGGCCAGTCCCGAGCCCGCTGCGGCGATTTCTGGACGAGCTGCCCTGCACTGGCCCCTGCGCTTTGGCGCCAGCAACACCCTGCAGCTCAGCTGCTGGCGCTGGAGTGGTCTTGGTATTGGCGGCGCCCTGATTGCCCTTGCCCTAGTGCTGGTGCTGGCCCTGGAGCGCCTGCGGCGTCTGCTGGGCTTCGGCCTGCCGGAACTACCGGCTTGAGAGCGGTGCTCAAAGGCAGAGGGGGTCGGGGTCGATCGCCAGACCCACCCCCGCAGGCAGCCCCTCCCGCAGCAGGCTTTCAGTTGGCAAGGGCAGGGGCTGGGCGGCGGGACCATGCAGCAACAACTGCCAGCGACTCTTGCCCGCTACCCGGGCTACCGGGGCCGGGGCGGGACCAATCAACAGCCAGCCGGCTGCCGCCACTTGGCTGCGGATTCTCTCCGCCAAGGCGGCGGCGGCGGTTGCCGTGCCGCTGGCGCTTGGTCCGCTCAGACGCAAGAGGCAGGCCCGGCTGAAGGGCACCAGGCCACCCTGGCGGCGCAACTGGCTCTCCTCGGCCAAAAACAGCTCGTAGCGCCCATCCACCAGGTGGCGAATCACCGGGTGGTCGGGGCTGTAGGTCTGCACCAGCACCTCGCCTGGTTTTTCGCCGCGGCCAGCCCGGCCCGCTAATTGCAACAGCAATTGCAGGCACTGCTCGGAGGAGCGCAGATCGGGGCGATGCAAAAGCCCGTCTGCCGCCAATACCGCCGCCAGGGTGACCCGGGGTAGGTCCATGCCTTTGGCCAGCATCTGGGTGCCTACCAATACGTCGGCTTCCCCTTGGGCAAAGCGATCGAGCAGGCGGCGGTGGCCGTCGCGGCCCCGGGTGGTGTCACGGTCAAAGCGCAGCAGGCGCAACCCTTCAAGCTCGGTTGCCAGCTGCTCCATCACCCGCTGGGTGCCAGCGCCAAAGGGCTTGAAGGCCGTGGAGCCACAGTGGCCGCAGCGATTGCCCATCTCGGCGCGGTGGTCGCACCAGTGGCAGCGCAGCCATTCCTGGCCCCCTTTGGAGCGGTGCACGGTTAGGGATACATCGCAGTGGGGGCAGAGCACCGCTTCGCCGCAGCTGCGACAGCTCAGGAATGCTCGATAGCCCCGTCGGGGCACCAGCACCACTGCCTGTTCGCCCTTCTCCTGCAGCTGCTCTAAGCGCCCCATCAGGGCCCGGCTGATCAAGCGACGGTGGCCATCGGCGAGCTCGTGGCGCATGTCGATCACCCGTACGGCAGGCAGGGGCCGCGAACCAATTCGCTCCGGCAGTCGTAGGAGGCGGCTGGCTGGTTGGGGGGATTGACAGCTCAGCCAACTCTCGAGGGAGGGGGTGGCACTGCCGAGCACCAGCCGCGCCCCGCTGTGCCGGGCCCGTAGGCGGGCTACGTCGCGGGCGTGGTAGCAGGGCATCGGGCTGTCCTGCTTGTAGGAGCTGTCGTGTTCCTCATCGAGCACGATCAGGCCCAGCCTGGGCATGGGCAGAAAGATCGCTGAGCGGGTACCCACCACCACCAACGCTTCTGGTTCTAGGCAGCGACGCCAGGCCGCCACCCGGGCTCCATCGGAAAGGCCGCTGTGGAACTCGACCACCCGGCAGCCGAAGCGTTCCCGTGCCCGGTCGAGCAACTGGGGAATTAGGCCAATCTCCGGGGTGAGTAAGAGGGTGGCCTGCCCCAGCTCCAGAGCTTGGGCGGCCGCCCGTAGATACACCTCAGTTTTGCCGGCGCCTGTAACACCCCAGAGCAAAAATTCCGCGCCCGCTGGGGCACCGGAAAGGGCCTGGACTGCAGATGCCTGGGCTTCCGTCAGGGCAGGCCAGTGGGCCGGTGCCAGGCCAGCTCCACTGCCCTCGGGGGGAGCCTGAAGGCGCTGCACCAGGCCCCTAGCCTCCAGGCCCTTGAGGACGGCGCGACTGAAGCCAGCCTCACCACAAATGTCCCGCAGGGGCACTGGCCCGCTATGGCGCCCAAGGTGCTCAAGCAGTTGTTGCTGCCGCTCGGTGATGGGCTGGCTGAGGAGTGCTGCATCGGAGCGCTCCACCAGCCAGATTGCGCGGCTTGGCCTGCTTGGCCCCTGGTTGCGCTGGCCAAGCCAGCCAGGGGGCAGGGCACTTTTCAGAGTTTTGAAGAGGCTCGTGTGGCACTCCGCCGCCACGCTTGTCATTAAGTTTTGCCAATCGGGATCTACGGCAGCCCGCTGCCAAATCTCCAGGATCGGCTGTATTCGCTTGCTGCTGAGACTCGCGGGTAATTGATCAAGCCAGCCCACCACCAAGCCGGTGTGCGGGCGTCCCTGCAGCCTCACCCGCACCAAATCCCCAATCCCGGCTGGGGTTTCTGGCGAGTTGGCGTAGGTGAATACCTGGCCTTCGCGCCCGGCTTCGAGCCAGATCTGCAGCCAGGGGGTCGACAAGCTTGCAAAGGTCACAACCCATTCTTAGGATGTGGATGTTGGGCAGCTCAAGGACTGCCGTCGGAACTAAGCAGATTTCCGTCCAGCGGGAAGACCTGAAGTGAGACCCCGGGAGCCAGCCTCCCACCATTCGACCTCCCGGTCTGCGACCACCCCTGTCAGCCCTGTCCAGGCCTCGGCCAACCCTTCCAGGCCTCGGCCACCGACCCCTTGCTTTTTGCCGGGTCGCTCGACTTTTCTTTGCCGACTATCACCGTTCAGAGGTTTCGTTCCCGTTTTCGTGGTCTTGCACCAACTCCTACGGCTAATCCCGGCGTAGCTGGAACAATTTTCTGTCGATTGCAGGCAGAAAATCTCTAGACCCGATTTCAGGCGATGCGTTTCCGTCCATTTGTTTTGTTGTTTCGTTTTCGTTACCTATGAGCCCTGCTGCTGCCCAGCCGAAAGCATCCCCTGAAATCTTGATGGTGGCCACGGCGGCCGGTGAAGAGGTGCAAGTAACGCCCAAGAAGGCTGCACCTAAGTCAAAGGCTGCGCCAAAAGCAAAAGCCGCTGCCAAGGCCCCGGCTGCTTCCAAATCCCCGGCTGCTTCAAAATCACCGGCTGCTGCAAAGGCCCCGGCTGCTTCCAAGGGATCGGCTGCTCCCAAAGCAAAGACTGCCACCAAAGCCCCGGTTGCTTCTAAAGGAACTGCTGCTACCAAGGCAAAGGCTGCTACCAAGGCAAAGCCGGCCGCAAGCAAATCCTCTGCGCCTAAACCCCCAGCGGCCAAGGCCAAAACTGAGGCTCCAGTCGATACCGCTGAGCTAGACGATTCCGATGATCTAGGCCCATCTGGCAGCTCTGCCGAGAAGGACGAGAAGGCCGCCAAGACCCTCGCCAGCATCAAGGTGGGGCCTAAAGGTGTCTATACCGAAGACTCCATTCGGGTTTACCTCCAGGAGATCGGCCGTATCCGCCTGCTCCGGCCCGATGAGGAGATCGAGCTAGCCCGCAAGATCGCCGATCTGCTCCAGCTCGAGGAGATCGCCGCTCAGTTTGAGGCCGATCACGGCCGCCAGCCCGACAACAAGGAATGGGCGGCATTGGTGGAGATGCCCTCCATCAAGTTCCGCCGGCGCCTGATGCTTGGCCGCCGAGCCAAGGAAAAGATGGTGCAGTCAAACCTGCGCCTGGTGGTTTCGATCGCAAAGAAATATATGAACCGGGGCCTGAGCTTCCAGGACCTGATTCAGGAGGGTTCCCTCGGCTTAATCCGGGCTGCCGAGAAATTCGACCACGAAAAGGGATATAAATTTTCCACCTACGCCACCTGGTGGATTCGTCAGGCGATCACCCGCGCTATCGCTGATCAGTCACGCACTATCCGCCTTCCGGTGCACCTATACGAAACCATTTCCCGGATCAAGAAGACCACTAAGACCCTCTCCCAGGAATTCGGCCGCAAGCCCACCGAAGAGGAAATTGCCGAGTCGATGGAAATGACCATCGAGAAGCTGCGTTTCATCGCCAAAAGCGCCCAGCTGCCCATCTCCCTGGAGACGCCGATCGGCAAAGAGGAGGATTCCCGGCTCGGTGACTTCATCGAGGCCGATATTGAAAACCCTGAGCAGGATGTGGCCAAGAACCTGCTGCGAGAGGACCTCGAGGGCGTGCTGGCCACCCTCAGCCCCAGGGAGCGTGACGTGCTGCGTCTGCGCTACGGCCTAGATGACGGACGCATGAAGACCCTTGAAGAGATCGGCCAGATCTTTGATGTAACCAGGGAGCGCATTCGTCAAATTGAAGCCAAGGCCCTGCGCAAGCTGCGCCACCCCAACCGCAACGGCGTGCTCAAGGAGTACATCAAGTGAGTCAGGGCCTGGCATCCCTGCGGGGGCTGCGCACTGCTCCGTCGCTCGACCCCGCAGCGCTCTCGGAGCTGCGGGCAGAGCTTGAGCCGCTGCTGGCTCGCTGCGACTGGTTCACGGCGGGAGTGATGGCAGCTTCTGCAGCGGCTGCGGTGACCTGTCTGCGTCAGGTTGAGACGGCTCTGGGCTGGTCGCAATTGGAGCTAGATCCCGCCGGTGTTGCCCTCGATTCGATCGAGGGTCCGGTCTTCCTCAAGGCCAACCAAAACAGCGGTCGCTTTCAGGTGCGCGCTGAAACCGGTCTAGGAGAGGGCCTTTTGATCAGCGGTCACTGTTCAGCAGATACGGCTGCGGAAGACACCTGGGGTCCATTGCCCCTTGATTTCTTCGGCCCTTAATCTGAGTGGCTGTTATTTGCCCCTGATGGCCAACCCCCTGCGCATAGCCTCCCGCCGCAGCCAGCTGGCCATGGTGCAAACCAACTGGGTGCGCGATGAACTGATCCAGGCCCACAACGGCCTGGAGATCACGATTGAAGCGATGGCCACCCAGGGGGACAAGATTCTCGATGTGGCCCTCGCCAAGATCGGCGACAAAGGCCTTTTTACCAAGGAGTTAGAGGCTCAGATGCTTGTTGGACAGGCTGATATCGCCGTCCATAGCCTCAAGGATCTGCCAACCAACCTGCCCGAGGGGCTGATGCTTGGCTGCATCACCGAGCGGGAAGATCCCGCGGATGCCTTGGTGGTGCATGAACAACACCGCGATAAGAGCCTGGCAACCCTGCCCGCAGGCGCCGTGGTGGGCACCAGTTCCCTGCGCCGTCTAGCCCAGCTGCGCCACCACTTCCCGAACCTCAGCTTTAAGGATGTGCGCGGCAACGTAATCACCCGCTTGGAGAAACTTGATGCTGGTGAGTACGACTGCCTGATTCTGGCGGCCGCTGGCTTGGGACGGCTTGGTTTGGGGGATCGCATCCACGAACTGATCGACCCCTCCATTTCCCTCCACGCCGTTGGCCAGGGTGCCTTGGGTATTGAGTGTCGAGAGGGCGATGCCGCCGTACTCGAGCAGATCAAGGTGTTGGAGCACCAGCCCACCGCCCGTCGCTGCCTGGCTGAGCGAGCCTTTTTACGTGAGCTGGAGGGAGGCTGTCAGGTGCCCATCGGCGTTAACAGCCGCTTCGACGGGGATACGCTTGTATTAACGGGAATGGTTGCAAGCATCGACGGCTTGCGCCTGATTCGCGATGAGGCTTGCGGTCCCCAGGCCGACCCTGAGGCCATTGGGATCGCCCTTGCCCATGCTTTGAAAGCCCAGGGCGCAGGCGAGATCCTGGAGGAGATTTTTGCAACTGTCCGGCCCGAAGCCTGAACCAGCGCCAGCGGCCGCCAGCCCCGTTGAAGCCGAGGCACGCGCCCTTCCCTATCAATGGAATCTGCTGGCCTGGGCTGCCCTGATTGGGGTGCTCACGGGACTGGCAGTGGTGGCCTTCCACGAATTGCTGGGCTTTATCAATAACGGGCTGTTTGGACCTTTTGTGGAGGGGCTCCTAACGGTTGGTCGTAGCCAGCCGCCGGAGTTAGCAATCGAATTGCCGCTGGCGGCTGCTCCTGATACGGGCACACCGCTGCGGGCCCTGCTCCAGGTGGGTCTCGGCGGGCTTGGCTTCCTGCCACCGCCACCGGCCGTTCCTGAGCCGTTGCCCCTGCCGGTTTCCTCACTGCCCGATTGGATCAGTCTCTGGCCGGTGGTTGTAGTGCCCACCCTGGGGGGCTGGGCCGTTGGTCTTTTGCGCCGCTATGGCGGTGACCTGGGCCCTGGCCTACCCAGCCTGATGGCGATGGCCGATGGCACCGTTAGCGCTCGGCCCCGCTTGCCCTTTCTGCGCCTGCTGGGTGCATCCCTCAGCCTGGGCAGTGGTGCCTCCCTCGGCCCGGAGGGGCCCAGCGTTGAGAGTGGCGGCAATATCGGTCTGTGGGTGGCCCTGCGCGGCGGGCTCTCTCCCCAGAGTCAGAAAGCCCTGGTGGCCGCGGGAGTGGCCGCAGGTCTGGCGGCGGGGTTCAAGGCACCCATTGCCGGGGTGTTTTTTGCTTTTGAAGGAAGCTTCAGTGCCGTTCAGGGCCGGCCCAGCTTGCGGGCGGTGCTGGTGGCGGCGGTGGCTTCCTCGCTGGTCACCCAATTGCTGCTCGGGGACACACCGATTTTGCGCTTGCCTGCTTATGAGGTGCGCTCACCGCTGGAGTTGCCCCTTTATCTGGGCTTAGGCCTGGTGGCCAGCTTGATGTCTTGGGCCTTGGTGAGCCTGCTGGCTGCAGGCCGCAGCGAGCGGCTTCAGGCCTGGCTGGGCCAGCTGCCGCCAGGCCTGCCCACCGCCCTAGGGGGTGCCTCTGTGGGTGTGATGGCTCTGGGTTTCCCCCAAGTGCTGGGTGTCGGCTACGACACAATTGAGGCCCTGCTTGGCAGCGAGGGTGGCGTGCCCCTGCTCACCTTGCTGGTATTGCTGGGCGTCAAGCTTCTAGCAACTGGTATCAGCAATGCCACCGGCTTTGTTGGCGGTGGTTTTGCCCCATCCCTGTTCCTGGGAGCGGTGCTCGGCAACTGCTACGGCCAGCTGCTTGGTGATAGTGGCCTGCACCTGCCGGTGGCTGAGCCACCCGCTTACGCCATGGTGGGTATGGCCGCTGTGCTGGCCGGTAGTGCCAGGGCTCCTCTTACGGCCCTTTTGCTGCTGTTTGAGCTCACCCGCGATATTCGAATTGTGCTGCCGCTAATGGCCGCCGCAGGCCTCAGTGCTGCCTTGGTGGAGCGCTGGCAGGGCCTGGCTGATCCGGGCTTACTTGGGCCTGACCCCCAAGAGGAGCATCGCCGCCGCCAGTTGGCCGCCCTACAGGTGGCTGAGGCTTTCGAGCCCGAGGCCCCCCTGGTGCTGGCGGCTGAGTTGCCAGCCAAAAAGGCCTTGCTTCAGCTGGTGGAGGCCCACGGCCACTGTCTGGTGGTGGCTGATGGGGCTTGGGTGGTGGGGCTGGTCACCCTGGCTGATCTGCAGCGGGCCCTAAGTGCCGAGCGGGAGTTCAATGACGACGGCTCTTCACCGGTGCCCACCTTGCTCTCCTGTCGCCGCAGTGACTTGGTGTGGCTGCCGATGTCTGCCCAGCTTGCTCAGCTGGAAGACCAGCTCAGGCCAAATGGCTTGCGACAATTGCCGGTTTTTGATGTGCCGGCTGCGGCGGCGGCAGCCCTGCCCCATGGCCTTCCCAATCCCGGTTTGCCGGTTGCTTCTCTACGTGGCTTAGCCAGCCGGGATGGCATGGCCCGGGCCCTAGCGCGCCAGCTCACACCCGCTGGGGATGGGGCTCAGGATTGAGTCTGAAGCTGGCTACAGAGCGCCTGGGCTGCTGGATCAACCGCACTTAACCTGGTCAGTATCCGCTCCAAATCAAGGGGTGAAAGCTCGCCGTCACTGGCCCACTTCAAGGTGGTACTCACTTGGGGTTCGCAGGAATGATTGGAGTGGGGAACCGCAGACATAGACGCAATCGAAAGGCCTCGTGCCTTGTTTTGGCCTTATAAGGTACGCCGATAACCCCAGCTTGCGGCTGCAGCTGGGGTTATCTCCAGAATATTTTCCGACAATCGGCTGGCTTCAGCGCTGCACGATTACTGGCGTACCGACTTCCACCTGATCAAATAAGGAGCGCACATGCTCGTGGAGCATGCGCACGCAGCCATTGGTCACGGCTGCGCGTGATGTCACCGTCCAGGACCAAGCATTTGGCGTGCCATGGATGCCGTACTGGTTGGGCCCGCTTTTCTGGAATCCAAGCCAGCGATCGCCTAAGGGGCCATTTGGTCCGACGGTGGAGTTGATCTTGCCGCTTTTGGTGCTCTGGTATTTGGGATTAACAACCTTGTTTTGCACCGAGAAGCGCCCTACTGGTGTGGGGGTGCTGGGATCGCCAATCGCCACTGGCCAACTGCCCAGCACCTTGCCGCCTTCACGCAGGCTGATCGTGCGCTTGTCAAGCTGAAGCACAATTTCCCGGCTATTGCTCTGGCCCTGGACAGGGGTCCAAGCCGGAGCCAGCGCCAGGGCTGCTGCGGCAATCCAGAGCGGTTTAAGGTAGTCGGCCATCGTGATAAGGGCGCTTAGTTTACCAGTTTGGCGTCGATAGTTTCGAGGTAGCGCTGCTCGCACTCCTTGATGATTCGCACGGCTTCCAAGGGCTCCAGGAAGCCGTTGACCTTGCAGGTGCCGGGTTTTTTGAGGTCTTTGTAGTGCTCCCAGTAGTACTGGGTTTCCGTGACCCACTGCTCACCAAGCTGGGTGAAGCTGGTGATGTGATCCATGCGCTTGTCATCGGCCAATACGGCGATCACCTTGTCATCGACCTCGCCGCCGTCGTCAAAGGTCATGATGCCGATGATCCGAGCCTCCACCAGCGATCCGGGCACTAGGGGCTCGGTGACACCGACAATTTCAATATCTAGGGGGTCGCCGTCCTCGTCCCAGGTGCGGGGGATACAGCCGTAGGCGAAGGGGTAGGCAAGCGACGAGTAGCCGACGCGATCCAGCTTGAGATGGCCTGTCTCCGTGATCAGTTCGTACTTGTTGATCGTCATGGAGTTCAACTCCACGATCGCGTTCAAGCGCAGCTCTGCTTCATCAGCGAAGGCCGGCAGCACGTGCAGCAGGTTGAGCATCGTGCGGCTCGGGGCGTGATCGATGTTCGCCATGAAGCGGAATTTGAGTGGCTGAGCGCCATCCTAAGTATCTGCCTGCAGGCGCTCCAGCTTGTTGCGCAGATAGCGAAGGAAGGCTGCTGCGCTGAGGCTCTGGCCACTCACCTGTTCCACCAGCTCTTCCGCATTGACGCTGCGGCCCAGGGGATAAACCCTGCTGGCCAGCCAGTCCCGCAGGCTGCTCTCCTTACCAGCAGCAATCGCGGCCTCGATGGCACCTGGGCCGCCAAGCTCCTGCTCCATGGTTTCCGCGAGTTGGGCGCTGATCAGATGGCCCAGGGCATAGCTGGGGAAATAGCCAAACAGGCCTTCTGCCCAGTGGATATCTTGCAGACATCCCTCCGAATCGCTTGAAGGGGTACGGCCCAGCAGCTCGCCCATGCGGCGATTCCATAAACCTGGAAGCTCCGCCACCGGCAGCTCCTGCTCGAGCAGGGCCAGCTCCAGCTCAAAGCGCAGCACGATGTGTAAGCAGTAGCTGAGCTCGTCGGCTTCGACCCGAATCAGGCCGGGCTGCAGGGGATTGAGCCCTCGCCAGAAGCCGTGGGCGCCGCCCCAGGGATCACTGCCACTGCCGCTGCCAACGCCGCTGCCACCAACGCTGCCTAAGCCGGCGCAGAAGCGCGGATGCCAGCGCTCGGCGAAGGCGCGGCTGCGGCCCACGCGGCATTCCCAGAACAGCGACTGCGACTCGTGCACCCCCATCGAGGTGGCCTCACCCAGGGGCCAGGGGAAGTAGTGGTTGCCCGTGCGGGGCAGGCCCTGTTCATATAGGGAGTGGCCCCATTCATGGGCGGTGGCAAGGAAGGCCGAGAGGGGCTGATCCGGCACCATCCTGGTGGTGATGCGGAAGTCCTGGGGGCCCACGGTGCAGGAGAAGGGATGGGCCGAGCGGGAGCGTTGGCAGTAGGCCGGGTCGTAGCCCCAGCTGTTGAGCAGCTCGCTGCAGAGATTTTCCTGCAGGGCTTCGGGTAGCTCTGGCAGGGGGGATACCTGGGTTGCTGCTGCCTGCTGGAGCAGGACGGGCAGCTCGTCCTGCAGTGGGGCAAACAGCTGCTGCAGCCGTTCTTTGCTGACGTCGGGCTCAAACGGCTGGGCCAGGATTTCCCAGGGGCTGCGGTGTTGAACTTCAGCAGCGGCAAGTTGGGTCGCTTGTTCGCGGCGTAGGCCGATCAGGCTTTCCAGTGCCGGAGCAAAGATGCTGAAGTCGCTGCGGCGCCTTGCCTCCTGCCAGATGGCATTGCCGCGCGACTGGGCTTGGGCGATCTGAGCTACAAGCTGGGGATCTAGGCAGCGCTGGCGATTTAGCTCAAGCCGCAGTAGCTGCAAGTTGCGGCGCACCGCCGCCGGGGTGCTGGCTTGCAGCTCGGCTTCCGCCGCCTCGACCAGATCGGCGTAAGCAGGGCTGCTCTGGCGTTCGTGTAGCTGGCTGGCCAACAGGGCCAGTTGGTCGCCACGCCATTCGGCACCGGCCGCCGGCATCACCGTGTTCTGGTCGTAGTAGAGGGCACTGCTGATTGAGCCCAGCAGCTGGCTCTGGCGCAGATGCTCCTGCAGCTGATCTAGGGGCGATTTTGGCTGCGCCATGGGGAACTTTTGCTAGGGCCATTCTTCCGGCTTCAGGCCCGGCGCGCTCAGGCTGATTGCAGTTGGGCTAACTGGTTCTCGAGACGTCGCTTGAGTCGGGTCTGGACCAGGGAGCAGAGCTCGTCTACCAAGGCACCTTCGGCACTCCAGATCGTGCGCACCCCATCGCGCTCGCAGCGCACTAGGCCAGCCCGCTGCAGTTGGCCGAGCTGGCGGCTGATATGGGATTGGGAGAAGCCAGTGGCTTCGATCAGTGCTGCCACATCCACGGGCCCTGCCCTGAGCTGACAAAGCAACTGGAGACGCGCCGGCTCGCTCAGCAAACGGAAAAACTGGCAGTACTCCTCCAGCAACTGGGGAGACGGCATGGAGCTGGAATAAGCCATCTATTAATTATGTCGCAGCTATGTCGCAAGCCGCATTCCCCCGAGCAACCCCGAACGCGACGCCTTTATGCGGCTATGGTCATAGCAAGCTGCAATGCCGCGATGGTTGTCGCTCCTTTTACACCGATCTCCCTGCGGGCAGCGGCTGGAGGGGGATCCCTGCTCTTCCGCCAGCTTTTTGATGCCCAGACCGGCACCTTCACCTACTTACTGGGCGATGTTTCCAGTCGCCAGGCGGTGATCATCGATTCGGTGTTTGAGCGCCATGGCCGGGATCTTGCCCTACTCCGTGAGCTGGGGCTCGAGCTGGTGGCCTCCCTCGATACCCATGCCCACGCCGACCACGTCACCGGCAGCTGGCTGCTGCACGAGGCCACTGGCTGTGCAATTGGCCTGGCTGCAGCCGCTAGGGCGAAAAACGTGACCATGCCCCTGCAGCACGGGGATCGGCTGTCCTTTGGTGTTCGCTGGCTCGAGGTGCGCAGCACCCCAGGTCATACCGATGGCTGCCTCAGTTTTGTGCTCGACGATCAGTCGATGGCATTCAGTGGTGACGCCTTGCTGATGCGGGGCTGCGGTCGCTGTGACTTTCAGCAGGGCAACCCCCATACCCTCTGGGCCTCGATTACCCAGCAACTCTTCAGCCTGCCCGACTCCTGCCTGCTCTATCCAGGGCACGACTACGAGGGCCGCACGGTCAGCTCGGTGGTTGAAGAAAAAGCCTTCAACGCCCGCCTGGGCGGTATGGCCACCGAAAGGGATTTCGTTGGTCACATGGAGTCCATGCAGTTGCCCCACCCCCACAGGATCGCCGAAGCCCTTTCGGGCAACATGCGCTCTGGCAAGCCCATGGATCAGGGCGTCACCAGCCCTGCTGCAAACCCATGTTGGGCGCCATTGCAACGCAGCTATGCGGGCCTGCCCGAACTTCCCCCCGCCTGGGTGGCGTCCCACCGTGATGGCCTCACCTTGCTGGATGTGCGTTCGGCTGAGGAATATGGCGGCCCCGACGGTCGGGTGGAGGACAGCCTGCTGATTCCCCTGCCGGAACTGGAAGGTCGCATCTCCGAACTTCCCGTCAATCAACCAGTGGTGGTGGTCTGCCATTCCGGCAGCCGCTCGGCCCTAGCTACCCAGCAGTTGCTTAAGGCCGGCCTCAGCCAGGTGGCAAACCTCCACGGCGGCCTGGCCCGCTGGGCAGGTGAGGGTTATCCGCTACAAGGCGTCGCTTCCACCTGATCACCCCCCCTTTTCAGTCATGACACCAGACCTCGATACCCGTCTCAATGCCCAGGAACTAGACCGGCAGCTGGCTGAAAAGCGAGTCAGCGTGATCGATGTGCGCGAGGCAATGGAATTCGCCGGCGGTCACATCGAAGGCAGCGTCAATGTGCCCTGGTGCTGGTATGCCACAGCGGTCGCCGCAGTGCCCAGGCCCTAGCCCAGTTGGTGCGGCACGGGCACACCAGCCCCCTTGCCGATCTCGATGGCGGCATCCCCACCTGGCAGCAGGCTGGTTTGCCGCTGCGCAGGCTCAAAAATGCCCCCCTACCGCTGATGCGCCAGGTTCAGATCGCCGCTGGCTCTTTGGTGCTGCTCGGTCTGGGCCTCGGCAGCTGGGTGGCGCCGGCCTGGATCCTGCTCAGTTGGTTTGTGGGAGCCGGCCTGGTATTTGCCGGCATCAGTGGTTTTTGTGGCATGGCCCGCCTGCTGGCCCTGATGCCCTGGAACCGGGTTTCGATTTGATGGCAGCAGGCGCTTGCCCATAACACCTGGATGGATGCATGCGCTCCACTACAAATCATGCCCAGCGGTTGATCACTCTCTGGATTGCCTGGTTGCTGGCCATGCTGTTCCACGTGGATTTGGGCTTGATGCACTTATTCCACGCGCAGTCATCCGAGATCGACAGCCAAGTGCCACTGGGAGCATTGCCGCTGCTGTTTGGTGCCAGATGCACGCCTTGATCAGATCGTGCTGATGGCGGTGATGACCCTGCTTGGGTTGTTTATCAATATTGAAAGCTGGCACTGGTGGCGCCAACATCACTAAAGCAATGCCTGCTTGAATAACTGGCCGCTTTGGCTTTTTTGCAACCTTTTAGTCTTTGTATTTTGCATTGGATGGCGAGGCCGATAAGCCCTGAAGACAATTATTTATTCCTAGAACTCAAGCCTTAACGAAACCAACTTTCGACCGGCTGGCCGCACTGACCTGACGGGGGAGGTGGCCGCCGCACGGCCTGGCAGCCTGGAATGCTACGACGCTTCTGGGACACCGGGAAGCTTTTACAAAATTAGCCTTAACTCTCAATCACTAATTCACCAATCCACCCTTTTGACCAGTGCATTATCTCACAGTCCTGTGGTGAAGCATTGACGTTTAGGTGTTGATATCCGATTGCACATCCTCCACCAGTGTGGGCATATATTTGTCATATCGGTTCAGGTCCCTTCACAATCATGCCAAGAATTACCGTTGAGCTCTCCGTGGAGGAGCATCGAGCTTTAAAACTTTTAACCATTCTCGAGGGCAAGAAACTTGGTGCCGTCTTAAAAGAGGCCATTAATTCCTACCTTCTACAAAAGGGTGCTCACGATCTCGAGGTCAAAGGCAAGCAGTGATTTCAGTTGGGCGTATCGGGTGTTGCCGCCACCAAAAGATCAAGTACCTCGCGATCTTCGAGCTGATTAAACGCTGCACACCACATGCCCACGGATTGGAGTTGCTCCACCAGCATCAGGATTTCGAGTTGATCGACTAGATGGCGCAGTTGCTTGGCCGTTTCGCCATACCGCAAGCTTTCCTGCCGAATTAGCGCCGATCGCGAGCTCGGGTTGCAGAGGATCGGCCACCTTTCGCACCGACCAGGTGGCTACGGGAAGCCGCAATTGCCTGCCAATAGCGACGGCTACCGGAGAGCACTCCAAATATTTTTTAGTACATCAGTGGATCAGAACCGCCCTAAGCGCGTTGCTGGGCCAGGTTGCCGCACTGGCTGCTCGACTAGGCGCGGCTGCGTCTCTTCGGCTATTACAGGAAGACTTTGACGCTTAGCCATGCGCCGCATTGCTGCATTTCCCTGTCTTTTGGCCCTTTGTACCACTGCTTCCCTGCTTGCACCCTGCGCAGCCCAGGCAGGCCAAACAGACGCCAAGGCCGCGCCCACCACTGGCACCGTTGAATACAGGTCGAACGTCTCTGAAGTGGACTCCTGCAATCAGGCCCAATACCGCATGCCAGCCAATGCAACCGCTACGGCCATGCGGCTCTCAACTGCCATCAAAGGTGAATACGCCACCTTCACCTGCCGGGTGAAGTGGAGCCTCTCGCCCGCCGCTCGGCCCACCTATCGCCCGATTTTGTTCTCCCCTTCAGCTTGACCCCCATGCCCCGTACGAATCAGCCATCTCCGCGCACCATCAAGTTGCAGATCCTTGGCGCAGTTTTTGTGCCAATGGGATTGCTAGGCCTATGGCTTTATTCCAAAGGCTTCTGGTGAACGCTTAAAAGCGCTTCCTCGGACTCGCGCTTGCGGCGATGGCTTCCAGAGGTGATGTACCGCATGGATCACCACGCCCCAGATCAGCAGGTCGGGATCGTCGCCTTGCAAGGCAATGGCGGGGCTAGTGGCATCGCTGGCCACCAGGCGCCGATGGGGAGGTGTTCCCTCCAGTCGCCGCAGCAGAAAGCGCCCCTCGTGCACGGCGACCACGATGGAGCCAGAACGGGGCCCCACACTGCGGTCGACCACTAATAAATCGCCGTGATGAATGCCCTCTCCGCGCATGGCATCGCCGTCTACCCGCATCAAAAAGGTGGAGCTCGGTCGCGGAATCAGAGCTCCATTTAGATCGATTGTTGCCTCGATGTAGTCATCGGCAGGGCTGGGAAAGCCTGCGGCCACGGTTTCGCCGGCCAGGGGCAGAAGCAGGGGCTCGAGGTCGTGATGCGCTGGCTGCAAGGGACCAAGCCAGATCAGATCGCTCGCCATGGCAATCCCCGAAGACCGACACACTAGCGCAAAATAGTACGGCCGTACTGTCTTGCATTGTGGTCGCGGCTCAATCGCCGCAGCCCCTGCGCACCACCTCGTTGCGCAGGGCGGCTAAATCGCCTGCATCGGGGAGCTGGGGTTCAAACAGCAGGGCCCAGGCCAGCGACACATCTCCAGCTTCCAGGGCCATTTCGATCGCTGCCAGCCAGGCAGGGGGGCTCTGGCCTAGGGAGAGGATCAGGGCCGCGGTGCGGGCCATCCGCTCGGCGTCCGCACCCACTAATTGCACTTGGGCAAAGCTGCCCTCTGCCGCCTGCTCAGGTCTCAGACGCAGCAGCACCACCTCGCCGGGGGCAATCGGGGCCAGGGGCCAGGCCAGGGGTGCGCGGAAGGGGCGCCCGGCAGGCGCAAGCTGCTGCCAAACCAGCAGGCCCTGGCGCTCGATGCGGAGCTCCAGCAGGGGTTCGACCACTACGAGCAGGGGCATGGGTGTGGGCACCAGGCCAATGGCGTCCCCTTCTGTCACCGGCTCCACCCGGGGGGTCACCACGCAGACCGCTACTGGATCCACCGGCCGCTGCAGGGCCTGGGCAGAGTTGGCAAGCAGCCAGCCCAGCCCAAGGATCATCAGCAGGGCTGGGCGAAGGTGCTGCTTGCTCAACTGAAGCTGCCGAATGCCGTGCCAGAGAGAAGATTGCCAAAACTACCCACGGGCGTGTAGCCACCGCTGCGGCGCATCAGCACTTTCAAAAAGGTGGTGTTGAAGTCGACGGTTTCAAGAAACCGCACCCCCACATAGGAGGCTGACTCCAGCCGATCGACCCAGACGGAGCTGGCCCGCAGCCGGATCGGATCGCCGAAGGTGGGGTGGTGAATCGTGAGGGTGCCGACCAAACCAGGCACTACAGGCTCGCGGATGGGAAACAGCAGGCAGGCACCAGAGGAGCTCACATCCCAAAGGCGACCAATAAACGACATCGGATCGACATGAAAGTCGATCTGAATTGTCATGCTTATTGAGGGCACGATGTGCCTCTCCTCTTTCCTTGGGGAAGGATCCGGCATCAAGTCAGATGCAGGCGGATATTCGTAAACATCCGCGTGTGCACATCACCCAGTAATTTGATCCCATCGTACTGAGGCGACTCGAAAAGCCAACTGGGAAGAGGCTGAAAATTTTTTATCTTGGCCAGGAGGTATTCAACCCGCGGCGCGGCTTAGGGCACCGCCGCAGCTGGAGCCCCCTCCGGCGGTGCAGCCAAAGCAATGATCCGCCACTGCTACCCCATCTCCCTGCGGATCCCAGCCCAGCAGTTCGCCAAGATGGCGCCTAGACCGGCCAGCTGCGCTCAGTCCAAGCTGCTGGTTGAAATCGCAGTCATAAAGCCAGCCCTGCCAGTCGACACTGATCAGGGAGCGACACATGACCCGCTCGAGATTCGCGCCGCAGTGCTTGTTTTGCAACAGGGCTTGGTAGGCCTCCAGCTTTCCCTGGGCTTGAAGCCAGCTGGCAAAACGCTGGATCGGCATATTGGCAAGGGCGTAGAGGCTGGTGAACACCACCCCGAAGTCGGCGGCGAGCACCCGGCGGTAGTCGGCCTCCAGCTGGGCTTGGGGAGGGGGTAGGTCAGGCCCCTGGGGGTTGTAGACGAGCTGCAGCTCGAGGCCGCTGCCTGGCTGGCCGTAGCCAAGGGCGTTGAGATGACGTAGAGCCTCGATGCTGCGCTCAAACACGCCGCTGCCTCGCTGGCGATCAACATTTTCGGCGGCGTAGCAGGGCAGGGAGGCCACCACCGTGACGCCCTGATCCGCCAGGAAACGGGCTAAATCAGCCTGGCCGGGTTCCGACAGAATCGTGAGGTTGCAGCGATCGAGCACCTCGACGCCAAGCTGGCGGGCAGCCACCACCAGCTCCCTGAACTGGGGATGGAGCTCCGGCGCTCCACCGGTGAGGTCGAGGCAGCTCAGCTGGCGAGCCGCCAGAACATGCGGGATCAGGGCCAGAGTGGCCGGATCCATCATTTCGGTGCGGGATGGTCCAGCGTTGACGTGGCAGTGGCTGCAGGCCTGGTTACAGCGGTAACCGAGGTTCACCTGCAGGGTTGTCAGGGGTCCCCGCTGCAGCGGCGGGAAGGCCGTTGCTGGCCCTTGGGCTCCTGTTAAGGGCGGGGCGGAATGGAGTTGCAATCCCCGTCCATTTGCGAACACCACCATCCTGCCGCCTACCCATGAACGAGCATGGTGAGCCGCTGGAACCGAGTTTGCGATGTTGCAGCAGCCCCCCCGCGGCTACGTGACCCTGGCTCGCCTGGGTTTGGTGGCCAATGGCCTGGCCATTCCCCTTGGCCTGGCGGTAATCCTGCTGGATCCAACCTGGCGCACGGCCAATCTCGTTGTGGGCGCCAGTGCCGTGCTGCCTACGGCCGTGGTGGGCCTGGTGGGCTCGATCGCCCTTCTCAAGTGGCGTGCCTGGGGACAGATCCTGGCGATCGTGGCCCTGTCTATGGCCCTTGCGGTGGGGCTGCCTTACGGAATCGTGCGCATGGCGCTGCTCAGTGAGGGCCGATTGCTAACCGCAGTGCTGTCTGGCTTGCTTTGGGCGGCTACCACTGCTGCGCTGGTGTTCTGGAGTCGATCCAGCATTCGCCGCTACTTGATCTGAGCTGGCCGGTCTGTCGCCGTAGCCACCAGCCCTCGAGCACGGGGCTTATTTTGTAGCAACGGCTACATAAGCGGATGGGAATGCCGCATTGGATGCCCCCCATAAAGCGTTTTTAAATCGATCCCATGCCCAGCTCGCACCGTTACGCCGCCCTGCAGCAGATTCAGCGGCGGCGCCCGGTGGCGACAACTGCTGCAGCTTCCTTCGATGAGCTGTGGGCTAGCGATGTATTCGGCCTTCAGGCGATGAAGGAGACCTTGCCTGGACGCATTTTTAAGTCGATCCAGCGCACCATTCGGGAGGGCGGCAAGCTCGATTTGTCGTTGGCCAACGCCGTGGCCGACGCCATGAAGACCTGGGCCAGCGGCCGCGGAGCGCTGTATTACGCCCACGTTTTTTATCCGCTCACAAACTCAACGGCCGAGAAGCACGACGGCTTCATTTCGCCCAAAAGTGATGGTCGGGTAATCACCGAATTCACCGGCAAGCTGCTGGTGCAGGGCGAGCCAGACGGCTCCTCCTTCCCCAATGGCGGCATCCGCTCCACCTTTGAGGCCCGCGGCTACACCGCTTGGGACATCACCAGCCCCGCTTACCTGATGCAGACCCCCAATGGGGTCACCCTCTGCATTCCCACCGTTTTCGTTTCCTGGACCGGTGAGGCCCTAGATAAAAAAACGCCGCTGCTGCGCTCCAACGCCGCTATGAACCGACAGGCCCAGCGCCTGCTGCGTCTACTCGGTGAAACCGACGTAGCTCCGGTGAACTCCAGCTGCGGCGCCGAGCAGGAGTATTTCCTGGTCGACAACGCCTTCGTCGCCCTGCGCCCAGACCTACTCCTCGCTGGCCGCACCCTGTTTGGCGCCCCGCCCGCCAAGGGCCAGCAATTTGACGACCACTACTTCGGCGCCATCCCCGAGCGAGTGCAGGTGTTCATGCAGGACGTGGAGCAGCAGCTCTACCGCCTGGGCGTTCCCGCCAAGACTCGCCACAACGAAGTAGCACCTGGTCAATTTGAAATTGCGCCCTACTTCGAAGCCGCCAACGTCGCTACCGACCACCAGCAGCTCACCATGACCGTGCTCAAGAGCACGGCCAAAAAGCACGGCTTCTCCTGCCTGCTGCACGAAAAGCCCTTCGCGGGGATCAACGGCTCGGGTAAGCACGTCAACTGGTCGATCGGCAACGCCACCCAGGGCAACCTGCTCGACCCCGGCCAGACCCCCCATGACAACCTGCAGTTCCTGCTGTTCTGCGCCGCCGTAATTCGCGGCGTTCACAGCTACGGACCACTGCTGCGCTCGGTGGTGGCGACCGCCGGCAACGACCACCGCCTTGGTGCCAATGAAGCTCCCCCGGCGATCATCTCGGTGTATTTGGGCAGCCAGCTCGAGGACGTGTTCAACCAGATCCGCGAGGGCAACCTGCAGAGTTCCGCCAAAGGCGGCGTCATGACCCTGGGGGTAGACACCCTGCCGGAATTCACCAAAGACCCTGGCGATCGCAACCGCACCTCACCTTTTGCTTTCACAGGCAACCGCTTTGAATTCCGCGCCGTTGGCTCCAACCAATCGGTAGCCGGGCCCCTGGTGGCGATGAACACGGTGCTGGCCGATTCGATCGGCTGGATTGCCGATCGGCTGCAGAGCCAGCTTGAAAGCGGCACCGCCCTAGGAGAAGCGGCCTTCAATGTGCTCCAGCAGGTGATGCGCGAGCACGGCTCCGTCGTGTTTGGCGGCGACGGCTACTCCAGCGAATGGCATCGCCTGGCTGTCGAAGAGCGTGGCCTGGAAAACCTGCGCACCTGCGCCGATGCCTTGCCAGTGCTGCAGCGCCAGGAGGTCCGCGAGCTTTTTGAGCGCCAAGGAGTGCTCAGTGCGGTGGAGCTGGAGAGCCGCTTTGAGGTGTACGCCGAGCAGTACGTGCTGGCGATTGAAGTGGAGGCAAAGCTGGCCCTGCAGATCGCTCGCACCCAGGTATATCCAGCGGCTGTGCGCTATTTAGGCGAGCTGGGCCAGGCCCTACAGGAGCAGCAGGCGATGGGCCTGCATCCCAATCTCAAATTGCGCAATCAGTTGGGCGAACTGCTTGAGCAGCTCAACAACGGTTGCGAGAGCCTCGATCAGTCCCTACATGCCGCGCCCCACGGCACCGAAGCCCACATGCGTCACTGCGCCGACAGCCTGATGCCGCTAATCGGCGACCTGCGTTCGGCGGTGGATGGCCTGGAAGGCTTGGTCGACGACGACCTCTGGCCCCTGCCCAGCTACCAGGAGATGCTGTTCATACGTTGATGCCCTACGGCCTACCAACCTGCAACACCGGAAGATGTTGTGAAGGTGACAGTTTCGATCTGGCACAAGGGCCATGATTACCACCAGAGCAGCGAAGCCAGACATGCCAGCAGTGCGCACCCAATCCCCCAGCCACGTGCGGATCTACCGCCTAGTCGATCGTCAGGGCGCCCCCCATCCGGTGCTCGACGACCTCTACGAATCTCTCGATGCCGCATGGAGCGAAGCGCTTGGCTGGTGGGACGACCACTGCGGTGGCAGCTCAGGGCCTGTGGAGATTGGCGTTGAAGTGAGTACTGCCAGCGGCGACTGGCGCACCCTGCGATTTCCTGGTTGCTGAATCCCTTGCTGCTGCCAACTCTCCCTAGTTGCGCGAGACGGCTGATTCAGGTCACCTGCACGCCCTTCCAGAAGGCCACCCTGCCGCGGATGTTGGCGGCAGCCTCCTTGGGATCTGGATAAAACCAGACCGCATTGGCGTTCACCTGGCCGTTTACCACCAGGTCGTAGTAGTGAGCCGTGCCTTTCCAACCGCACACGCTGGTGTGGGTGGAGGGGCGGATGCAGTCGGGGGCAAGGGCTGCGGCGGGGAAATAGGCGTTGCCGTCGACCTTGACGATGTCATCGCTGCTGGCAATCACCTGACCATTCCACTGGGCTTGCATGGGGCTTGGGGCGCAATTAAGGGCTGATTGTGGCAAGCACCGGGGGTAGGGATGGGGGCGGCAGATGGGGTGTGGGATCCAGGGCCAGCAACTCGGCGCCCTGGCGACGCAGTTCGAAGTGCAGATGGGGACCCGTCGCCGAGCCGGTCATGCCCACCATGCCCAGGGGTTGCCCCTGCTCCAGCCAGACGCCGTTCACCACGATGGCCTCGTGCAGATGGGCATAGAGCGTCTGCCAACCCTCGCCATGGTCCAGCAGCACGGTGGTGCCGTAGCCACTGATCGACTCCACCAGCAGCACCCGTCCGGCCCGGGAGGCGAGCACCACCGTGCCCTGCGGCGCCGCCAGATCAACTCCGGTGTGCAGCCGCCAGGCAGAGCGGCGCTCCGAGTAGCGCCAGCCCCAGGGGTCCAGGCTTTCGGCGGGTTGGGCCAACGGGTAAGCCAGGGGCGGCGGTGCGTTATCCGGTGTTGATGTCTGCAAGTTGCCCCGGGCCAGAGATCCCTCCGATCCGGGGAGCCGCACATCCGGCACCGCCACTTGGCGGGGTAGATCCTGGGGCATCGCGGGCAGCAACGCCTGGGGCTCAGCGGTCTGGGCCCGCAGCGACGACTGGCCCACAACCGCTGCCAAAAACAACGCCAAAAGCGCGGGCCAGCTCCGGTGGGTCATGGCTCAGGGGATCTGGCTCAGCGCCAATCAGGGTCGTAGATCCGCAGGGTGCCAAATCCCAGCGACGCTGGCGAGGGGTTGGGGCCGGCTGGGTAGGCCGTCACCTGGAACATGTAGGTGTCGGAGACAGCCGGGTTGTTCCAGGGCTTGAGCACAACGGTGAGCGTGCTTCCGGGCTTAATGGGCTCAGGGAAGCTGAGGGTGAAGCGGCGCGCATCGCTATCGAACTGGGCCTGCACCGGCACGCGGGGACCCTGCTGGCGCGGCCGGCCCAAAAAAGCTGAGGTGCGATCCACAAAGAATGGAAAGCTGGTATCCACGCCGCGGGTCTGCTGAATCGTCAGGCCGCCGAGGGCCACCCCCGCCTCCGGATCGAGCGTGATCGTGAAGTAGTACTCCGCACCGGTCTGCCAGACAGTGGTGTAGTAGCTCACCAGGTCCACCTTCCAGGGAGCCTTGCTGAAGTAGGTGACGCCCCGGAGTTCAAGGGCGCCAGCGGCGGGGATCGCAAGCGGCGAAAGTGCGGGCGCCCCGGCAATGCAGCTGGCCAGCGCCCAGCCGAGCGCAACGGCGACGCGTCGAAGACGGGGCACAGGCACTAGGGCATTAAGCAGTTGGGAAAACGCTAAAGGCGGCCCGCAAGAATGGCTGGGGGTCCTGATCGCGGCGATGGCCCACCGGAATCGGCGCCCCCTGGGCAGTGCCATCTGCTGGATCGAGACTGGCAGTCGCCTCCAAGGCCTGGCGCAGGCACCGAGCCGCATGCAGCGGCATATCCCGGGGCACGCTGATGCGATCGCGCAGGTAGCGCAGGGCAGGGGCAGAGCCCGCCGGTGCTGGCAGGGGCTTGGCGTGGATCAGGGCCGTGAGAGCTGTGCGGAACGGGACATCGAATTTTTCCGCTCCCAGGGGGCTGCGGCCAAGAATTGCCTCTCGGTGCTTGATCACCCTGCTGAGGGCAAAGGCTGCCGCATTGGCCGGTTCGGCCTGGCTGGTTTCCGGGTCGGGGCTGCCCAGGGGCCAGGGGCCCCGATCGATTTGAGTGGCTAGTGCTTGTTGGTTGGCGTCTCCGCTGGCATAGCAGCCACCCATCTGGGGCGGTAGGTCGTGGGCATGGGTGTGGAAGTCGCTCTGGGTGCCTAGGTAGCTAGGTCGCTGCTCCAGCGCCTCAAACCAGCGGCCAATGGCCGGATGCTCGCTGCGCAGCAGAAAACCCTTGTAGTAGGCCAGGCTTGCAGCCATGCGCTCCACGTAGGGCACGAACACCAGGTCAGCCGTGCCTAGCTCGCCAAGCAGAAAGGGCCCGCTTTGCTGGGAGAGCGCCTGCTCAAATTTTCCTGCAATGCGCTGAAAAGCCGCCCTGGTAGCTTGCTCCTGGGCGGGCCGCAGCCCCGGACTGCAGAGCCATTGGCACCAGGCTCGGAACAGCAGGCGCTCCAGTTGGCGCAGGGGCAGCACCGCCGGATCGTTCATGCCCAGCACCAGGGGCCCGAAGGCCCCCTCGAGGGCTTCAAGAATGCGATCGCTCTCGGTGATCAGGCGGCCATCGAGCTCAAGCGCGGGCAGCATCCCCGAAGGAACTAGCCGTTTGAACCAAGCCTCCTTTTCGCCGTAGCAAAACATGGTGACCTTGCGAATCCGGTAGGGGATCCGCTTCTCTTCGAGCCAAAGCCACACCTTCTGGCAGTAGGGGCACCAGGCATGGTGGTCGCGGAACAGGGTGACCCGCACTGCCTCCTCCGGCTGACCAAACAAACGCAGCCGGGCCTGGGCGCTGGTGGGACCGTTGACTGGATCGGCTGGGGACGCACCGAGGCGTTCGAGCTCTTGCCAATCGAGCACTCCCTGGGCTGTCGACGCCATCCCTATCGCTGCAGCAGCCTTGGTTCTAGGAGCTCGCGGGGTGCTCGGTGGCCTAACTAACTTTCAAGAGCGAAGTTCCATAACAGAGATCCAATGTTCGACGCCTTCACCAAGGTTGTTGCCCAGGCTGATGCCCGTGGCGAATTCATCAACGCCGGCCAGATCGATGCCCTCGCAGCGATGGTTGCCGAAAGCAACAAGCGCATGGATACGGTGAACCGCATCACCTCCAACGCTTCTGCCATCGTTACCAACGCTGCCCGCGATCTCTTCGATCAGCAGCCCGCCTTGATCTCTCCAGGTGGCAACGCCTACACCAGCCGCCGCATGGCTGCTTGCCTGCGCGACATGGAGATCATCCTTCGCTACGTCACCTATGCCGTTTTCACTGGCGATGCTTCCGTGCTGGAAGACCGCTGCCTCAACGGCCTGCGTGAGACCTACCTCGCCCTCGGCGTTCCTGGCGCTTCTGTCGCAGAAGGCGTTCGCAAAATGAAGGACGCTGCTATCTCGATCGCTAACGATCGCAACGGCATCACCCCTGGCGATTGCTCCGCCCTGATGTCCGAAGTTGGCACCTACTTCGACCGCGCTGCTGCTGCAGTCGGCTGATTGGGCACAAGCCCAGCAATGTCCCTCTGGCAGGAGCCCAACGGCTCAACCAGAGGGTTGTTTGGTTTCCGGTTGCACTGGAGATCAAGAGCCAAGGGATGGGGCCAGGCAGCTCAGCTGAAGACCTCAATAGTGAGCATCAGGGCATCAGTCACGAAGGATTGTTTCACTCAGCCGCAGACAACTAACTCGTGAACCGATCCAACCGTGAACGGATCCAACATCACAAAAATCTGAGGACCAGTCATGGAGTTGCCCAGTTAGCCCTCCAGACCCGCTCTGCCGTCGATCCTCGGCGGCACCTCCGGCGGCTTTGAGTCAGCGATGTCCGTCCCAAGATTGGGCTGCCAGCCAACTCAGGGCTGAAGGGATCAGCGTTCTCGTGAACGGTGTCATTTGCTACCCACAGGACTGCAGCGCTGCACGATTGTGGCCTGGTGAACATTATAGGTCACCTTCCTTCATGGCCCAAGTCCCCATCGCTGGCGGCGGTCCAACCCCGCTCGCTGTCTTTGATCGATTCCGCACCCAGCTTCTCGCCAAGGTTCAGGAGCCTGAACTGAAGCGTTACGCCGTGATGCTGCTCGCCTTTGGTGCTGGCCTTCTGCCGCTGATGGCAGGCTCCGCCAAGGCAGCCTTGGCGAAGGTCCCCACTGACGGCGCCGACACCCTGCTGATGCTGATGGGTTCAGCCCTGGTTCTACTTATGACCCCAGGCCTGGCGTTCTTCTACGGCGGCTTCACCCGCGCCAAGAACGTGCTCAACACCATGATGATGAGCTTTTTCCTGATGGGGCTCATCGGTGTCGTCTGGGTTGTGATCGGCTACTCCCTCTCCTTCGACACCGGCTTCGGCAGCCCCTTCATCGGTGGTCTCGGCCAGATGTGGCTCAACGGCGTAGGCGGTGAGCTCGGTGATGCTCCACTCGCTGATGGTTTCGCCATCTCCGCTTCCTCCTTCGCCCTTTTCCAGGGCATGTTCGCGATCATCACCCCGGCGCTTATTTCCGGCGCCCTTGTGGAGCGGATCAACTTCAAGGCCTGGTTCTGGTTCTCCCTGCTTTGGAGCCTGTTCATCTACTGCCCCATGTGCAAGATGGTTTGGGGCGGTGGATACATCGGTCCCTTTGGTGAGATCGGCGCCATCGACTTTGCCGGCGGCACAGTTGTTCACATTGCTGCAGGCGTGGCGGCTCTGGTGGCCACTGCGATTGTGGGTCCGCGCAGCGGCTTCCCAGGCAGCAAGCGTCCTCCCCACAACGTGCCCTTCATCCTCTTGGGTGCAGGCCTGCTCTGGTTCGGCTGGTTCGGCTTCAACGGCGCCAGCTACTTCGCTGCTAAGGGTGCCGGCTTCTCCTTCCTGACCACCACCCTGTCGGCCTCAACGGCCCTGCTCACCTGGTGCTTGATTGAGTGGTTCCGTGATGGCAAACCCACCGCCGTGGGAGCCGCCACCGGCGCCGTGGCTGGTCTGGTGGGCATCACCCCCGCCGCAGGCTTCGTCTACATGCCCCAGGCTCTAATCATCGGTGCGGCGACCTCCATCGCCTGCTATACCGCAGTTCAGGTGAAGTCGGCCATCAACTTTGATGACTCCCTCGATGCCTTCGCCGTCCACGGCGTAGGTGGCACGGTGGGAGCCCTGCTCACCGGCGCCCTAGCCATCCCTGCCCTGGTGCCGGCCGACTACTTCCCCAAATCGGCAGCAATCCTAGCCAGCGGCGGCAACACCGCCCTGTTCGTGGCCCACGTCAAGGCCGTGCTGATCAGCTACGGGTTTGTCGGCATCGGCACCGCGGTCATTCTCTGGATCGTTGGCGCCACGGTGGGCCTGCGGGTCACTCCTGAGCAGGAAGAACGTGGTCTCGACTTCGTCGCCCACGGGGAAGAGGCTTACGACCCCACGACCAACTGAAGCTGAATCACCATGAAAATGATCACGGCAATGGTCCGCCCTTCCAAGGTGGAAGCAATCAAAACAACCCTCGTCGGCCTCGATGTGGTCGGCATGACTCTTGTCGATGTCCGCGGTTTCGGTCGACAGAAGGGTCAGGTGGAGCGCTACCGCGGCAACGAGTTCACCGTTGACTTCCTACCCAAGTCCAAGATCGTTGTGGTGGTGACTGACGACAAGTTGGAAGCCACCCTCACTGCCATCCTCGAGGCCGCCCGAACCGGTGAAATCGGTGATGGCAAGATCTTCGTCACCCCCGTTGAGGAAGCCATCCGCATCCGCACCGGTGAGCGCGGCGACACGGCGATCTGATCACCCACCTCTTGATTTGATGTGGTGTTTTCATCTGGGACACCTCAACTGCCCCCCGTCAGGGGGGCTTTTTTATGGCTGCTGACAATGCCACCAGCTTCCCTGGATTCGTCGCTGAGCTGGGGAGCACCCTTCCGCCCAAGGACTTCACGCCATAGCGTGAGGACCTCCATTCCTTCATCTCCAAGCCCCATGAACAGCTCCTACGACCTGATCGTGCTGGGGGCCGGCTCTGGTGGTTTGGCTGCTGCCAAACGGGCCGCAAGCTATGGCGCCCGGGTAGCGATCGTGGAGGGCGATCGGGTGGGCGGGACCTGCGTGATCCGCGGCTGCGTGCCCAAAAAGTTGCTGGTTTATGGCTCTGCCTACAAACACCTGCTTGCCGATGCAGCCAGCTATGGCTGGGAAATCGAGGGGATTCGCCGCAACCCCAGCACCCTGCTGGCCAATGTGCGCGCCGAAGTGGATCGGCTCAATCAGCTGCACCTCGGCTTTCTTGAGAAAGCGGGGGTAGAGCTGGTGCGCGGCTGGGGCTGCTTTGAAGACGACCACACCGTTGCCGTTGGCGAGCGCCGCCTGCGGGCCGAGCGCATCTTGATTGCGGTGGGGGGGCGGCCCCAACGGCCAGCGATTCCAGGGGCAGAGCTGGGCTGGGTGAGCGATGAGATGTTTCTGCTGGAGCAACTACCGGAGCGCCTTGTGGTGGTGGGTGCTGGCTTCATCGCCTGTGAATTCGCCTGCATCCTCAATGGCCTTGGCGTGGCCGTGACCCAGCTGGTGCGCGGCAATCATTTGCTGCGGGGCTTTGATCTTGAAGCTGCCAAGGCGGTCCAGGAGGGCATGGAGCAGGAGGGTATTGAGATTCGCTTTGCCCACAGTCCTGCAGCTATCACTGGCAGTGCTGGCAACCTCAGCGTCCACACCGAGGCTGGCGAAATCATTCCTTGCGGTGGGGTGTTGCTTGCCACAGGCAGGCGCCCTTTCCTGGAGGGCCTGCGCCTTGAGGCAGCGGCTATCGCCACTGAGGCTAATCGCATTCCGGTGGATAGCGAGCAGCGAACAAACGTGCCCCACATCTATGCAGTTGGCGATGTCACCGACCGCATCAACCTCACCCCGGTTGCCATTGATGAGGGACGCGCTTTTGCCGACAGTGTCTATGGCACTAGCCCGCGCCAGGTTGACCACAGCCTGGTGGCCTGTGCGGTGTTCAGTCAGCCGGAGCTAGCCAGTGTGGGGCTCAGCGAAGAGGAGGCGATCCAGCGCCACGGCCCTGAGGGCGTGCGGGTGCATCGGGCCCGTTTCCGGCCGATGAGCCAGGCCTTGCCGGCCCGGGGGCCCAGGTTATTGCTCAAGTTGGTGGTGGAGCTGGAAAGCGGCAAGGTGCTGGGCTGCCACATGGTGGGCGAGCACAGCGCTGAAATTATCCAGATGGCAGCCATTGCCATTGGCATGGGCGCCACCAAGGCCGACTTCGATCGCACCATGGCCTTGCATCCCTCGGTTGCCGAGGAGTTTGTGACCATGCCGAACTAGGCCGGGAGCCGGCTTTTGCGCCAATCATCCGCCAGCATCACCACCAGCGGTGCCAGCAGGATCATCGGCAGGGCCCGGCTGTCAATTGGCACCATCGCCGCTAGCCGCGACAGGGGCGGCCAATAGAGCAATAGCGCTGTGAAGAGGATTTCAGCTGCTATGCCAAGCCAAAGCAGGGGATTGCGGCGCCAGCCCTGCTGCACCAAGGAGACGAAGGCGGAGCGATGCTCACTGCGGCAGGCCATCGCCACCCCGATTTGGCCGGCCACGATGCAGCTGAAGGCCACGCTTGAGGCCTGGTGCTGGCTGGCCACGAGCGCTGGTCCGGCCTCGCCATGGAGAAGCAGGGGGGCTGCCAGCCTGAGCTCGGCCCAACCCACACCCTGCTGCTGCCAGCTGAGCAGGTAGGCCGTCATCGACACCACGGCTTCGCTCAGACCCAGCACCAGATAGGCGCGCAGCATCAGGGGCCGATCCATCAGCGGCGCTGAACGGCGCCGGGGCGGTTGGCGCATTAATCCCGATTCAGGCGCCTCGGCGCCTAGCCCCAGGGCGGGTAGTAAATCGGTGCCCAGATCCACCGCCAGGATCTGCAGCACGGTTAGGGCCGCCGGGATTTGCAGGGTCACCATGGCTAAAAACGGAGCCATCTCGGCCACGTTGCTAGCCAGCACGTAGGGCAGGAACTTGCGAATGTTGGCCACCACGCCTCGGCCAAAGCGCACCGCCGTGACGATCGTGGCGAAGTTGTCGTCTAGCAGCACCACATCGGCGGCCTCCCTTGCCACATCGGTACCCACCAAGCCCATAGCTATGCCCACATCGGCCGCCCGCAAAGCCGGCGCATCATTGACCCCATCGCCAGTGACCGCAACCACTTCGCCGAGGGAGCGGTAGGCCTGCACAAGCCGCAGCTTCTGCTCCGGGGCCATCCGGGCAAACACCAGCCGGTTGCGGTATTTGAGCAGCTGGCGCAGGTGCACATCGCTGATCAGTTCGAGCTGGTCGCCCTGGATCACCCGCACCGGATCGGCCTGGGGGTGGTTGTCGCCCTTGGCCGGCATATCCAGCAGGCCGATCTGGCGGGCTATGGCCTGGGCGGTGAGGCCGTAGTCGCCAGTCACCATCGTGACCTTGATCCCAGCCTGGTGACACTGGCGAATCGCCTCAGGCACCTCCGGCCGAGGCGGGTCGTAGAGCGCGATCAAGCCCAACAAGCTGAGCTGTTGCTCCAGTTGATCGGCTGGGGCTTGCGCCTCCGCGGCCTCGAGCAGGCGCTGGGCCACGGCAATGACGCGGTAGCCGCGGCAAGCAAGATCGTCGTTGGCGGCCACTGCCTGGGCGCGGCCCTCTGGGCTACAGCGCTCCAGCAGCTCCAGGGGTGCCCCTTTGGTGATCAGCTGCAGGCCGGCCTCGGTGGCCACGATCACGCTCATTCGGCGCCGATGGGAATCAAATGGCAACTCCCGGCTGCGGGGATGGCGCTGCTGATGCATCTCGAGGCCCAGCTCTCGAGCCTGGGCTGCCACCAGCAGGGCGGTTTCAGTGGGATCGCCGAGGGCTCGGCTGCCGTCACCGCTGGCTTTGAGCTGGGCGTTTGAACAAAGGCAGGCCGCCAGCAACAGCTCGGCTTCTCCACCTCGATCAATCCCTGGCTGCTCGCTTACCTGGGGCAGCCAGATCTCCTCCACCGCCATGCGGTTGCAGGTGAGGGTGCCGGTTTTATCGCTACAGATCACGCTTACCGAGCCGAGGGTCTCCACGGCTGAAAGCCTGCGCACCAGTGCTTTCTGACTGGCCATGCGCTGAACGTTGATCGCCAGGGCCAAGGTGACCGTGGGCAGCAAGCCCTCGGGCACGTTGGCAACGATGATGCCAACTGCGAAAACCAGGCTTTCGAGGGGACCCATCCCCACAAACAAAAGGCTGAGGCTGAAGGTGATCGCCCCCATGGTTAAGGCGATAGCTGTGATGGTGCGCACGATGTGGCCCACCTGCTGCTCCAAGGTGCTGATGCCCCTGGTTGTGGCGGCGGTGAGGTGGGCCACATGGCCGAATTCGGTTTCACCGCCGGTGGCGTAAACGATGGCCTCGCCGCGACCGCCGGCCACGCTGGTGCCCGCCAAAACCAGATTGGCCCGTTCCCGAGTCGGGATCAGAACAACATTGCCTGCCGGAGGCGGGTCGATGGCATCGGCATGGCGCGCCACTGGCTGGGATTCGCCTGTGAGCACCGAGAGATCCAGGCTCAGTTCGTTGGCCTGAATCAACCGAGCATCGGCGGGCACCTGGTCTCCCTCCTCCAGCAGGATTCGGTCGCCCGGCACGAGCAGCTCGGCATCGAGCTCGATGAGTTCACCGTTGCGCCAGAGCCGCACCTGGCGGGGGAGGGATCGCTTCAGCGCCGTCAGGGTGCGCTCGGCTTGGTAGTCCTGCCAGAAGGAAAACAGGCCGTTGACCAGCACTACTGCCCAAATAGCCCAGCCCAGCTGGGGCGTGCCCGCCGCAAACGCCAGGGCCCCAGCCACCCAGAGCAGCAGGGCCATGAAGTGCACCAGTTGATCGACAAACCTCAGCAGCAGGGAACGGCGGCGCTGGCTTGGGAGGCGATTGGCTCCAAACCGCTCCAACCGCCGCTGGGCCTCTGAGTCGCTAAGGCCTTGGAGTGTGCACTGCAGAGCTGCCGGCACTGCCTGCGCTGGGATGCTCCAGATCGGCTGGCTGGCAGAGAGCTGCATGGCGGCTTCAGCTAGACGGTGGGGCAAGCCCCTTCTCATCAAAGACGCCTTCAAACAAAACCGAACTCAAGTAGCGCTCGCCGGAATCGGGCAGCACTACCACGATGGTTTTGCCGGCGTAGGCCTCCTCTCGGGCTAGCCGCAGGGCGGCAGTGGCTGCGGCACCACAGGAGATGCCCGCCAGGATTCCCTCTTCCTTCATCAGCCGGCGGGCCATGGCCACCGCCTCCTGGTCGCTAACGGTTTCGACCCGGTCCACCAGGTCCAGATCGAGGTTTGCGGGCACAAAGCCAGCGCCGATGCCCTGGATCTTGTGGGGACCGGGCTTGAGCTCCTGCCCTGCCTTGGCCTGGCTGATTACTGGGCTGTTGTCGGGTTCAACTGCCACCGACACCAGCGGCTTGCCCAGGGTTCCCTTGATGTAACGGCCAACGCCAGTGATAGTGCCTCCGGTGCCAACTCCAGCCACGAGTACATCCACCTGGCCGTCTGTGTCGGCCCAGATTTCAGGGCCGGTGGTGTCGTGGTGGATCTGGGGGTTTGCCGGATTGGAAAACTGCTGCAGAAGGACGTAGCGGTCGGGGTCGGAGGCTGCCATTTCCTTGGCAGCGCCGATGGCGCCGGGCATACCCATCCTTCCTTCAGTAAGAACGAGGTGGGCGCCGTAGGCCGTGAGCAGTTTGCGGCGCTCCAGGCTCATGGTCTCCGGCATCGTCAGGGTTAGGGGGATCCCCTTGGCGGCGGCCACGAAAGCCAGGGCGATGCCGGTATTGCCGCTGGTGGGCTCCACCAGCTCCTTGCCAGGTCCCAGCAGTCCCTCCTGCTCGGCTCGCCAAATCATGGCGGCGCCGATGCGGCACTTCACCGAAAAGGCAGGGTTGCGGCCTTCAATCTTGGCCAGTACGCGGGCCTTGCATCCCTCGGTGACCCGATTGAGCTGCACTAGGGGGGTTTTGCCGATGGTGAGGCTGTGGTCGGCGTAGACGCTCGTCATCCGTTTGGGGAGCCATTCTCTTGGGGCACCCTAGGGATGCTCTGCCAAGCGAACAGCAGGAATTAGCCGGTATTTACAGGCCTTGTGGTCAACAACATCGATCTGCAGTCGGTGAGCCAACTCGATGCCTCACGCAAGGCCTTGGGCTTGGCCCCTGGGGTTGACCCGATTGGGCCCTACCGCACCCCAACATAAGCAGCGCTTATGGGATTCATCAGCAGGGCTTTGGCGCCTCCCGGCCAGCCTTCTCACCAATCCCGCAATCTTCCGTTACAGTCCTGTTACGCAATGTCCTTGCGCTCG
>Ga0247843_1001333_pt1 | contig 50885 bp, 52 predicted proteins | sample LaCruzMarch2017__FD_192420 | JGI IMG/M metagenome (GOLD analysis project Ga0247843, IMG submission 192420) | Freshwater microbial communities from meromictic Lake La Cruz, Castile-La Mancha, Spain - LaCruzMarch2017_8m | ecosystem: Environmental > Aquatic > Freshwater > Lake | place: Spain...
GACCTCTTTATTCTACCCATATAGACCCTCTCTGTACCACAGAAGTGCGACCTCCTGCAGTCTTAAGGGCGTTTTTAAATCGTATTTATGTATCTAAATCGTGTCCAATTTGTGGGGACCACTCCATTTCACGTACAACACGATTGCAGAACGCCCACTCAAGAAAAAAGATCTTTCGCAAGTACGTGACCTCGTGGCAGAGGCGTCCAAGTGCGAGGTGACGGAGTCGCCTTATGAGGAATCCGCATCCATGGGAAGTCCATCGGGAACCCTAGATATCCAAATAGATGGTGAAATGAAACCGATTTATGGAGTTTTAAGAACCTCACTCACAGAACAGAAGTTCCTAGAGTGTAAGTTAGAGGCTGTGAAGTCATTAAAGAGTTTTGTACGCTCATACAAATTGTTATTGATGCAGTTGGATTCATTGGACTAAGGGGACCACCGCCTTATTTTTTAGGCTTCTGCGGAAAGCCTTCAGTAGTAGCGCCGCCATTCGATGGCGAATCGGAGCGTTGAATTGGCATTGAAAGCGCTAGCGACATGTAAAATAGTACGGCGAATTTACGCATGAATTGACCTCTTAGGAATCCTTTCAGCAGAATACCGAATATTCTTTAGAGAAATCGTAAGTGCTTAAAACACAAAGGTTCTTTTACTATCCAAAATGAAGGATAAGAGCGCTTATTATTACACGCATGTCTAGTGATTCGTATCCCGATGATGGATGTTGATTGTAGAACGAAATTTGCCATTTAAATTAGGTTTAGACTGCTTGCAAGGTTCTCGAACTGCAATAATCATATTCGTGTTTTCAGCATAATTATGGGACTGCTCGAAGACCATGCGATGTAATCTAGCGCATTGCTTTTCGGAATCAGCTTTAATCTGAATAGTAGCCGACACGGGCTCGAGCCCTTCAGCAAATGCAGTAATCGAGCCTAATGTTATTAATCCAAGCAATAGTTGTTTCATTCTATACCTCCTACATTTAACCAACGTTTATTTGTTCTTCCATGTACTAGATTCTCATTTGTAAATAGTCCTAGTCCTGCTATGGAACCAACCTCGAGTATCGCAGGCTCAAATGTTTGGCAAGGCCAGTTCATTTAAGTTTTGCGAAAAAGTTCGGTCCATGGAGCGTAATCTAGAGAATTAGTTTTCTTTAAGCGTCTGGATAAGTTCTGTGGATTGAATCTGCATTGCTTCAGTTACACACCTAGTAACAAAATCATGCACGTTTTTCTCAGCTCTGATTTGAGCCGATACATCTTTTACTCTCTCCGTAATCACTTCAATCCCAGCAGCAGTAGCAAATTTCATAGCAGTCTCTAGTTGTTCACCGTGAAAATCTTTAAGCTGAGAACAGTCAAATGCAAAGGCTGAAACTGTATTAAAAGCAAGCAGACTAATGATAATCTTTTTCATAGTAACTCCTAATTTCTAAACCCAATCTTCCCCACTCAGTCTCCGGTCACAAATTTTATGGTTTTATAACCATCTCAGCGCGGGTTGAGCGCCCGAGTATCTCAGTACGCTAGCAATTACAAGCGCTTTTCTCCCGAGATTTGAAACGGAAAATAAAAAATTGTAATGTATATTGCTCAGTCCCAAACGCGTGTTGGAGTTACCCGCGCTGGTTGCTATCGAAAACATAAAGCCAACCGGCATGACTACATCTACTGAACGTTGCCGGCAACGTTCGTACTCACAAGTAGGTCACAGCAGCCCGGTTAGGCTCTATACCGCGCCGAGATTCGGGCCTAGACCTGTTCACGAATTCTCTACTTATGCGGAAAAGGGTTGGGTTGAAACCTAGTAGTTTCCAATTACGGAGCTAACCTCAACAGTTAAGTGCGCGCCCTGTTGGAATTCTATATCACCGTTATCATATGATTGTTGTTTGCATTCAAAAAGTTTAATTTCAATTACCTTTTGATTCTTAGATGCTTCTTTAATTGCTTTATCCAGTTTGAGGTTCGCTAACATGCACTCCGATCCTGTGGCAGTAATAGCAACTTGCTTGCTCATCACGCTAGCGAATGCTGAAATTGATCCAAGTGCCAACAATCCAATTAATAACTTTTTCATAATTTTTCTCCAAATTTATTTCTAATACTTCCTACTCAATCTCCGGTCACAAATTTTTTGCTTTTTCAACCATCTCACCGCGAGTCGAGTAACTCAAAACTTTGGTATTAGCAAGCGCATTCCTCCCCAGATTTAAACCGGAAAATTCGTATTCAAACAGCATATTACTCAGTCCCAAAGGCGTGTTGGAAGTACCCGCGCTGGTTACCAGCATTCGATCGCATAATGCTATGTAAGGTCGTCGCTTTCAAATCGAAGCCCCGTGCGCGCAAAGACATGAATCGGCGGGTATACTATCGGACCGTCACTCTTCATAAACGTCTTTCCTATGCTTGATAAAGACGATCGTTACGAGAGCCGCTTTTTGGTTTATGCGATAAACGATTCGATAGTCGCCGACTCGAATCCGGCGGTGACCGACGAAGCTGTACCGAAGCGGTTTACCCAGTCCGATGGGCTGGGTAGTTAGGCGGGTTTCGATCGCTCTCTTGATGAGCTCCCTCATCGTTCTCGGAAGGGCCGGGATGTCCTCAGGCACCACGTTTTCTAGGTACTCAACTCGGTACGGTTTATTTCCAGGCTTTGTTATGAGGGATTTTTTTCTTGGATTTTGCCTCACGCTTCATAGCCATCTCAGACAAAAGCATGTCCTCATGCTTTTCAAGGGCGTCCTCCATGAGTTCCTTGGCGACTACGGACAAGGACTTTCCTTCTTGCATGGCTATTTTCTCAACCATTTCATAAAGTTCATCGCTTAAAACAACATTTAGTCTCGGATTTTTCGTCGGCATACTCAACCTCACCTAGAGTGTATCACTAGTGATGTACTTTGGTCAAGGCGAGAAAACGCCCACTGGTTACTTTCAGAAACACAAATCCAACCGGCATGACTATAGCGACCGAACGTTGCCGGCAACGTTCGTACTCACAAGTAGGTCACAGCAGCCCGGTTAGGCTCTATACCGCGCCGAGATTCGGGGCGAGTCCTGTTTATGAATTTTATACTTACGTGAACAAGGGTTGGGTGGAAGACTAGGATTTCAGTATTCAGTGAAGAATTCACTAAATCCATGAGTATAAACACAGTTAAATTTTGCGCTAAACTTTGTCCCCTGTATGACTAATGATTTCTTTCTGAAATTAAACGCATATTCCATTTCTGATGAATAGTCTGGAACCGCCCGAACGCTAGCTATTTTCTGATTTATAAATTCAAACGACAAAGGATTAAAAGTGGAGCGGCGAGCATAAAAAGAAGATTTAATTACTGGTTCCATTTGCCCATATTCATTCGGTTGCCAAGAGTCTAACCAAGCCTTTAGTTGTCCTAGATGATAACCCTCAATAGAGAGATTCTCACCTGTTGAAGTTATCTTAAAAGAAGCCTCCGTCGCAAGCCGTTCATTAGCACTCATTACACGAATGTATTTATTGAGTTCCGTTTCCTTGATACTGCTTGTCTGTTTGCAATCTACAAAAAACGAGTAATTACTTGCTTGGGCCTGGGCACTTAAAGCAAGAACGAAAGTGATGTTGATACATAATTTATTCATAGTAACCCCTAATTTCTAAACCAATTATTCCCACTCAGTCTCCGGTCACAAATTTTATGGTTTTATAACCATCTCAGCGCGGGTCGAGCGACGGAGTATCTCGGTAACCTAGAAATTGCAAGCGGTTTTCTCCCTAGTTTTGAAAAGGAAAAAAAGAAACTAGAACGCATTTTTCTTTACACCAAATGCGATCTGCCGTCATGCGCGCTGGTTATACATATTCCCGAGCGTTAGATGATTGCATCATCACGCATTAGGCTTAATTCTAGCCCAATAGATGCGGTACCCGGTGACTTGCTTTCCTTGCGCGTCCTTCGAAGACTGTTTGCTCACGAAAGAAGAGTGAGTATCACCTACAGCTCTAAATTCTAACGTGCTTTCATCATTCTCTAAAATAGATGTCCGTGAAGGTAACAGGGTGTAAGAATAGGTAGAAAAATCTAAAATGAAATTAGAAAGGAATTGCTGAAAACTAACCGAGTTTTCGTTCTTAGAACGGACTGCGCGAGGGTTTACGTTCATAAAGTAATGATCTAAATCACTTAGCATGAGTTCATTGTTTGAATTAAAATCAACAGCATTCAAAGCCCCAATACGAGTTTTACAGGTACTGAAAAAGAATCGCCCATTGTCAGCAGGACTGGAATCGCAATAGACTCTGTAAACTAGTGGCTGACCTCGTTTCGAGGTGACGGGCAACAGAAAAAAAGATTCGTTAAGTCCTATGTGTTCATTTTCTAGGTTCGAGAGAAACTCTTCGCTATAAAGATCTATGTCCGTTGTATAGGAAGAGGATGTAATATCAGATCCGTAGAATAAGACGCTAGGTGACCCATCTTCGCTCTTATAGAAGGGGAGTTCGCTTATTTGTACAGGTGTAGCATTATTGAAAATTTGTTCTAAGGCCCGATAGTCGGAATAATTTATGAGTCTTAGATCTTGAAGTTTTTTATGAGCGAGTCCAAAAGGAGACGAATCACTCCGCGCAAAAGATGTAACTATAAACGAAATAGCTACGAATAGATATACGCTCTTACGAATAGGGTACATAAGGACTCCCAAGCGACGAGCCAGAAAACTAAGTCTGCAGTCGCCTTTAAATGCAATATTTTTAAACAACTTGTGTTTAATACCTTGAAAAGGTTCTAAGGTCAACCCTCTTGTTCTGTAAACATGGCGTATCTCCATCACTCATGATGATACGGATGGTTCTGAAGTAAACAGGCGGCGCGGTAGAGCTGCTCAGTGAGTACCACTCGCGCTAACTCATGCGGCAGTGTCTGTGAGCCTAGTGAAATTTTCACAAGACCTTTCCTGTTAAGATAGTGACTTCCGAATCCGTACGCGGGCCCGATCACATAAACGGCGGACTTCGTTCCTTGAACGTTATGTTGATTGAGGCGTTCACTCCAGGCTTTCGTAGTATGATTCGATCCTGATTCATCTAGAATGTTAACACTGACGGGATTTCCTAGTTTAGCTAAACTTTTCTCAAGCTGGATGACATTGTCTACGGTGTCTTGGGAAGCCTTCAGTTCTATTTCATGAACTTTATGAAAGTGAGAGAGTCGCATCAGGTAATGATCCATCGCTTCTCTCATCCCTGGAGATTTGAGAGTGCCGAATGCGATCACGTAGAGATGCATGGAGAAAATATAATCTTAGTTGAGTCTACTGCCTGCAGGTCCGTAGAATTCAGCAGGAATCTGCACTTTAGGCGCCTCTGACCATAACCTCTCAAGATCATAGTATTCTCTGAGTGCATCTAGAAACACATGAACAACAACATCTCCGAAGTCTATCAGTACCCAGCGTCCGTCTCCGTTTCCTTCCATCGACAGAGGATGCACGCCTTCTCTCGCTAGGTTTTCTACGATGCTATCTGCGATCGCAGTCACCTGACGGTCGGACTGTCCATTTGCGATGACGAAATAATCAGTAAATCCACTTAGCTTTGAGACGTTAAGGATCTTTAGATTCTCGCCTTTTTTATCAATCGCTGATCTAGCGCACGTAAGCGCTAAACCTTCGCCGCTTAGCTTAGGGTTAAGCGCTGTTGCGCCAGTAGGATTCGAGGTTGTTGTCATAGATTTAAGTGTAGTCACAGGCTCTCGTTCATACCATAGAGCTTATGGTTCTTCAAATAAAAGTAGACTTCGTTACTCAGCCACTTTCTAGCCTCGCCATTACTCGTAGCTAGCCATTCTCTTAATTGTGTTGATGAAATAGCAAGGTGTGGGGTGGGCATCATTTCGAATTGTAGGCGTATATTCGCACTTAAGCCCGTCGGTGTTTCAACCTCTGTTCCTCGTTTAAATACTAAAAATCGAGCTAATGCTATGACTTTCTCATGATCTTTAAAGCTAGAGAGCCCTTTAAAAGTATCTGAGCCTAAGATTAAACAGGGTCTATGTATACCCTCAGCTTTAAGCTCAAGCAGCGTATCGATAGTATAGGTAGGTGGGGCCCTCAGTAGCTCTCTGGAATCTATAGCGATAGGAGTATCCAGATTCTTAAACGCCAGCTCGCAAAGTCTTAGTCGATGCTCAGCACTCGCGATAGGTTCCTTGTCTAAAGAGGACCGATTTGGGATCACTAAGACACGTTTCCAAGGGTATAGGGCGCAGGCAGCACTAAGAATAGCGAGATGACCTAAGTGCGGGGGATCAAAACTCCCACCAAAAATCAAAGTGTCATCGGGGGAAAAGTCCAATCCTTTCGAGCCTTCCATCTGTTTTAGCTCTTAGACTCACGCCTTAAAGACTCATCATCGGGTAGCAGCGTTTCCTGCATGTATTTAAATTTCTCTTGAGTAAGCTCGGAATATACCGCTTCTAGTAGGCCGGTTAGTCCTTCGCCCGTAGCCGAAGAGACTAAAAAAGGCTCTGATTTCATGGGTTCCCGTGGACGGATACTTGCCAAGCCTTGATGGAGGGCAAGTTGTACTTTCTCAAGAATGCCGGTTCCTGCAGGAAAAAGGTCAGACTTATGAATGATAAGGATCTCTCGTTTGTGAATGAGTGCAGGATTATAAAGTCCCAGTTCATTTCGGATGTTCGTATAGATTCTAGTAGCGTACTCGATGAGCGTTTTTGTGACATCTTCTTCGCTAGGTCTAGTTGCGATCTCTAGTAACTCGGCCCCGTCTAAAAGATGTACCAGCACATGCGTGCGCTCTATATGTTTTAAAAACCTGTGACCTAATCCAACCCCTTTATGAGCTCCTTCGATGAGTCCAGGAATATCAGCCATCACAAAAGACCGATAATCTGAAAGCGAAACGACCCCTAAGTTAGGCGTCAATGTTGTAAACGCGTAGTCCGCGATTTTTGGCCTGGCGGCACTTGCTTTTGCAATCAGTGAGGATTTTCCAGCATTAGGATAACCAATCAGGGCCACGTCTGCTAAGAGCTTTAGCTCTAACTTCACAGAGAGTTTCTGGCCATCCTCTCCGGGCTGAGCGAATTTCGGAACTTGAAATGTTGAACTTACAAAATGGGTATTTCCCTTGCCGCCGCGTCCACCCTTGCAGGCCAACCACACCATATTGTCTTCAATAAAATCAAAAAGAACTTCGCCAGATTCAGCGTCTCTAATCACAGTTCCAACAGGGACTTTTACCGTGATACTTTGTCCGTCTTTTCCAGCCTTATTGACGCCCGAACCATGCTCACCTGCGCCCGCGTGATAGGTGCGTTTAAATCTAAAGTCTTGAAGTGTCCCAAGCTGGACCGTCGAAATAAAGGTTACAGAACCGCCTGCGCCACCGTCCCCACCATCGGGGCCACCGCGAGGAATAAACTTCTCTCGCCTGAAGCTCACGCATCCAGGGCCACCATGACCGCCTGCGATCTCTATGGTGGCTTCATCTATAAATCTCATAAAATTAACTGCCTTTAACTAGTACTTCCTAGCATCAGGCAAGGAGAGGACCTAGGTTCGATGGCTTCCTAGCCTCATCATCAAGATGCTTTAGGAAGAATCGAAACTTGTTTACGTGTTTTATCGAAACGCTCGAATGTCACAACGCCTGAAATTAGTGCGTAGAGCGTGAAGTCCCTTCCAAGACCGCAATTCTTACCGGGGCGTAATTTAGTGCCGCGCTGACGAACGATGATCTCGCCTGCATTGACAGACTGTCCACCATAACGTTTCACGCCTAGCATTTTAGGATTACTATCGCGACCGTTTCTAGAACTACCACCAGCTTTTTTGTGTGCCATGAATAAACCTCGTCTAAATTAATGTTGAATAAAAATGTTCTTAAGCCTGCGCTACTACAGGATCGTTTGCTTTCCTAGGAGCTGTTTTAGGCTTTAAATTAGAGAAAAATTTCTTCGATTTTTCCGTAATTTCTGATGCGGACAAAGTACCTTGTAGGGCGCCAGCAGAAATGCCGGTGATAAGAATCTGGGTTTGTTCCTGTCTGTGACCCTGAGTACGACGGTACTGTTTTCGGCGTTTCATTTTCACGATAAGAATTTTCTCATCTCGGCCTTGTCCGACCACTTGGCCAGTGACTGAAGCCTGAGCAACCAACGGACTGCCAACAAGTGTTTCACCAGAGGCTTGGGAAACTAATAGGACCTCAGTAAAAGTCATATCAGAGCCTTTTGCGCCTTCTAGTTTCTCGACTTGAATGACATCGCCGAGTTTGCACATGATTTGTTTTCCACCAGTTTTTACGACTGCAAACATAATAAACCTACCTAAACCTTCTCTGGAACCCTAGGCGCACAGCCTGCAGATTCAAAATTTTAATTATTCCCTCATATAGCAGTACCCGCCGTCTTAGCTGGCTTGATGCTAGTTTGGGAAAGAAGTGTATGCTCTGAGGCGGTCAAATCTGTCAAGGATTTCGTGCAAGATTCTTTAGGGCTGAGTCGTGACGTATTTCTGCGAATTGAAACGGGTAAAGAGCTTGGGTGCCAAGTCTAGAAACTTTACCTCGTGAAACGTGATTTGGTCTTTAGCATACCCCCTTACAGGCACAAGGTCCGGGTTTCTGACAAACTCTCCTAGGGTCTGAAGGCACAAGCCGCAAGGGAAGGTGGGTTCGTCGGTTGGGGTAATGACTGCGATGGCTATGATTTCGACCTGATCCCCTCCGTTAGCACAAACGGCAGTATGCAGGGCAGCCCGCTCAGCGCAGACCGTGGCACCATTACTAATGTTTTCCACATTACAGCCGGTAAACACTGTGCCGTCTGATAGTAAAATCGCAGCTCCGACTTTAAAGCCACTATAGGGAGCATAGGCATTTTGTCTAGAATGATGGGCTGATTGAATAAGCTCGGCCCAGTTTGGCTGAATTGACGAGTGAGGCGTGTGTTTCATAGTTTTAGTCTATTTCTGTAAAGATTGAAGGGATTCTAGTAGTAGCTTAGCAAAATTCTGCCCCGACTGAGCAGCCTGAGCTAAGACCTCTTCGTGTGTATTTTGGTGTGAGGGCGTTTTTAGGACCCCGGGGCCAAGGTTTGTCACAAGGCTAATGCCTCCCACTTTCATACCCACGCCATTTGCCGCGATAGCCTCTAGCACAGTGGACATTCCAACCACGTCTCCTCCCATATTTCTGTACATCCTCACTTCGGCGGGTGTTTCAAAGCTAGGGCCCAAAAGGCCTAGATACACGCCTTTTTGAAGGGATAGCGATAGGCTCGCAGCAGTCGCAGAAATACGCTCTCTTAGCGCGCTTGAGTAAAGCTCCGAGGCATCTAAGAATCTGGGCCCGAAAGCGGGCTCATGGGGCCCAAAAGTTGGATGAAGGCCTGTCATGTTGATTTGATCCTCGATCAGGAGAAAATCCCCAGGCTTTAAACCAGCGTGTAGGCCCCCTGCCGCGTTTGTGAGCAAAATAGACTCAATACCAAGTTCTCGGGCGACATAAATGGGGAGAACAACATCCCGTGCGCTGAATCCCTCATAAGGATGCAGGCGCCCCGCGATCAGCAGGATCTCGGTGTTTTTGTAATATCCAAAAATCATTTTCTTAGAATGACCAGGGATATGACCTGTTTTGAAATGGGGGATTTCTGAAAAAGGAATCTCAATTTTTTCGGTAATAGATTCGGCAGCGATGCCTAGGCCAGAGCCCAAGACGGATGCGACTTTAGGTTTAAACTTGGGTGCTCGCCCGCGCAGGTACGTGGCAGCCTGTTTCATGCGGGCGTAAAAATCTAGATTTTCCGTCACGACAAGATGACCTCCTCGATCAGTTTAGTGGGCTTTGGTCGTAATGATGCAAATACGATGCTCGCTTGAAGCTCTTGAATGACGCGCGTTTTTAGGGATTCTGGGGCCTTCTTGGGTAGAAATACTTCCACCACGGGCTCTCCTGCTTTTACCGAAGCTCCTAATTTTCTAAGAAACTTAAATCCCACACCTGAATTGATTTTATCACTAGGCACAAGTCTGCCGCCGCCCAAATCAATCAACAACCTTCCAATGCGTTCCCCGTTTATGCTCGTGAGATAGGATTTCTTGGGCGCAGTAAAGACGAGGATTTCTTGGGAGATATCTAGTTTCTTCGGATCATCGACATAAGATAGGTCGCCCCCTTGGAGCGAGACCATGGATCTAAACTTCTGCCAAGCAAGGCCGTCTTCCAGTTTTCTGAGCGCTAACTTACGACCGTCTTCAAAGGATCTTGAGACTTTAGATACGTGCAGCATGTGCGCACAAAGAGAAAGAGTGAGTTCTTTTAAATCAGAGGGACCGCGACCTGTTTGTAAGAGTTCAATAGATTCTAGAACTTCCAGCGAATTTCCAACCATTTCACCCAGAGGTTGAGACATATCGGTGAGGAGCACTCTGGACTGGAGCCCAAGTTTCTTCGAAACCTTAAGAAGGGTCTTTGCAAGAATTCGCGCTTCGGACTTTGTCTTCATAAACGCGCCTGAGCCCACTTTGACATCCAAAATCAGGGTCTTTACTCCTTCTGCTAATTTTTTTGAAAGAATACTAGCAACGATTAATGGCACGCATTCGATCGTCGCTGTCACGTCTCTAAAAGCATACAGCTTCCTATCGGCGGGACAGACGTGTTCGGTTTGGCCAAAAATAGAGCAGCCGTTTTGCTTGAGAATAGAATCGATTTTATTTTTATCTAAAAACACTTGAAAGCCAGGAATGCTCTCAAGCTTGTCGAGCGTTCCACCGGTGTGACCTAGCGAACGACCTGCCATGGATGGAATCACAAGGCCGCAGGCGGCTGCGAGTGGAGCAAGAATGAGTGAAACTTTATCGCCTAAGCCACCTGTCGAATGTTTATCCGCTGTTCGATATTCGGCGGGATGAGAAAAGTGATCTCCGCTCTTTAGCATGGCGGTCGTTAGTGCAACGGTTTCATCAAGGTTCATGCCTTTTAAGGTCACGGCCATAAGAAATGCACCAACCTGGACGTCAGAAATAGTTCCCTCGGTGACACCCGTGACGAAAAAATTTATTTCCTCACTTGAGAGAGGTTTTCCGTCGCGTTTTTTCTGAATCAAGACTGCTGGCTGGAAGTTCGTGTTTTGGGTTAGAGGTTTGATCACGGAGATGGTCCTTCTGCACTTAGAAAACTATGAAAGCTTGTGAGTTCTTTTGGCCTGAACCCTAATAACATCTCTGAGATGCTAGCTCCCATATCGCCAAAACTCTCAAGCAAGCCTAGGTCCCGCCCACCCGAAGTGAATGATGGGGACCAGGCGAGCACGGGTACGTATTCTCGCGTGTGGTCGGTGCCTCGAAAGGTAGGATCGTTGCCATGATCAGCAGTGAGGATCACGACATCATCATGTTTAAGTTTAGGCAGAAATTTTCCTAATTCTTGGTCGAAAACCTCTAACTCTTGGCCAAAACCAAGCACATCTCTTCGGTGCCCGTAGAGCATGTCAAAATCAATTAGGTTCGCATAAATGAGACCCCGTGAGGTTTTGCTCGCTTCCTGGAGGAGAACTTGCATGCCGTCACGATTGCCTTTGGTATCGATGTTTAGATCAATACCAGAATGCCCAAAAATAGAAGCTATTTTGCCGACACCTTTCGTAGGAATATGTTGATCTTGAAGAAGTGTCAGGAGTGTGGGCGCTTCAGGAGGTCTCGCGTAGTCTTTTCGATTATAAGTTCTTTTATAAGGTTGTAGACGTGTTCCCTCGCCAATAAAAGGCCTTGCGATCACTCTTGCTACCCCAAGATCGTCGCATATTTCTCGTGCGATTTCGCATATTCTATAGAGATTATTTAATCCGAAATATTGCTCATGTGCCGCTACCTGCCAGACGCTATCTGCACTGGTGTAAAGAATGGGTTTACCGGACCTAACGCTCTCAAGCCCAAGCTCTTCGATGATCTCGGTCCCGCTTGCGGGTTTGTTACCAAGAAATCCAGGAATTTTAGATTTCTGTACCCATTCATTCAGAGAGTGGACTGGGAATCCGTCTGGATAAACTTGAAAGGCTTTTTTTACAATGTGTCCGGCCATTTCCCAGTGACCTGAAGTCGTGTCTTTGCCTGCAGATTGTTCTTTCGCTTTACCGCGCCAAGAGTGGGAGAGCGTGCTTGTCGTGGCGGGAGAGAAAGAACCTTGTGAAATCTGAGACAGTCCTAAACCCATTAAGTTTGGGAGTTCTAGTTGTTTGCCTGTTTTCTGCAAAAAAGACCTTGAGAGATTACCTAAAGTATCCGCCTGATCATCGTGATAAGCAGAAGCATCGGGAGCGGCCCCGCAACCCACTCCGTCCATGACAATCCAGAACACGCGGTTAAAACGTGTTTGATTAGCTTTTCCTTGAAACAGTTTTCTTGTTTCAGACTCCGTCATAGGTTTAGTACGAGCTTTCTTGGGATTTGGATGCCATAGGGTTTAAAATATCTATCCCGCTTGATGTGCCTAATCGGTCCGCTCCACAAGATAAAAATTCGATAGCCTTCGTCCTAGTTCGAATCCCACCGGAAGCTTTAATAAGGGTGGAAGGCTTCAGAAAATAACGAAGCATCTGGACATGCTTTAACTGGGCGCCTTTGGGTTCCTGGAGCGCAAAACCGGTTGAGGTTTTTACAAAACGGGCTCCAGCCGACTCGGCCAGCTTTCCAGCGATTAAAACCTGAAGGTCAGTCAGATATGCGGTTTCTATGATGACTTTGACATCGCACCCTAAAGCACAGACGGCGTAAATCAAATCAAATGAGCCTTGATAGTCTTGTCCGAGAAAAAGTCCGATCGGCAAGACTAGATCTAACTCAGAGGCACCTAGGCGTACCGAGAGTTCTGCCTCTTTTAAGACAGCTTGTAGCGATGATTGCCCCAATGGGAAGTTAAGCACCGTACAAACTAGGGAGTCCGAATTTTTTAAGAGATCACTGAGAATGGGGACGAACTGAGGGGCTACGCAGGCTACCTTGAATTGATATTGAAGCGTTTCTTGTCCCAGGCGCTTGATGTCTCGAGAGGTGGCCTTCGGGTCTAGTAAAGTGTGATCAATCGCTCTATGGATCGCTAACTCGTTAGGGGCTAGTGATTTCTCGTGGGGTGATAGGAAAACGCCATTGTTGATTAATTCCTGATAGTTAGTGGAATTTAAATCCTCCAAAAGCGCTTGAAACTGTGATCGAAATGGCATAGGCATAAAAAATCGGTTTTCAAACGCATGGCTTTTTGAGAGAACAAAGTCAAACCCGAAAGGGATAAAGGTTTGTAAAGGTGATTTAAAGCTCGCTTCGGAATTTACGCCGTAGGGTGTGCAAACGATTGAGTAGCTTTTTTTTTGATAATTAACACGGCCGCAAAATTTAAGAGAAGGTAGAGCGGCGACAAAGCGCATTTTAAAATTAGTTTTTTTTTGAATGAGTATGCCCCGACTCAAAATACGATGGGCTCCAGAATTCACATTTTGAATCACTCAAAGAAACGTAAATGCGCCAGATGGAACGAAAGGACACAATCCACATGGCAACAGAACTTATTGTAAATGCATCCCTCCCAGAGACACGCATCGCGCTGATGGAAGAGGGGGAGATTCAGGAACTCTTAATCGAGAGAGACACGGGAAAAGGCATTGTTGGAAATATCTATAAGGGACGCGTCACAAGAGTGCTTCCTGGAATGCAGGCAGCTTTCATTGATATAGGTTTAGAAAAGGCTGCTTTTCTTTACGTAGATGATGTTTTCGTGCATTCCAGTATTTGGTCTGAAGAGGAGGGTGAGTCGGACGAGGCCAATCCCGACTACGCAGACTTAGCGGATCCTGGTTCAGAGAATACTCCTGTGCGTTCTCCAGTGATTATTCCTAACAACGTCCCTGCACTTGATAGTCATGAGCGTAGCGACGTGAGTGACAGCACTGGTTTAGAACCAAGTGAAGACGCAAGGTTGGACGATAGTGAACATAGCGCTGAAGACAGCGACGCCGACATGGATGAAGACGGTGATTCAGAAATCGATGACGAAGAAGGTATCGAAGAAGCCACAGCGCAGTTAGAGGCAAGTTTACAAGAAGACGCACGAAGGCTTGCGGATAACACCGAACCTAGTGAAGCAGCGACTCCAGCCGAAACAGCTGGTGAGAGCGTTTCTGTGGAGATCCAAGTCACAGCTCCGACTGAAAATGAGGAAGGGCAAGTCGAAGCTCCAGCTTCCGCAGATTCGAACTCAGAAACCCCAGGGTCGATTCGCTTTGAGAGAGGCAAGAAAAAACCGCTTAAAGGTCCCCGTCGTGTGTTTAAGGGAAAGAAAAAAGGGCCTACTTTAGAATCTATTGAGGCAATGCCTGAATCTTTCCATCAACAAGTCTCCGAAGAAGGCGATGTAGTTTCAGACAGAGCTTCTGTATCCGGGGAGATGCTTCCAGAAACCGCTAGCGCAGATCGAACCTCGTCAGCTCCACGAGAAAAAGCAAGGATCGCAATCCTTCCACACAAATCTCAGCGCAGCAAAGATCGTAGGCTTCCTCCTCGGTCGATGGCCAAAGGTTCACGCGCGAGTGTAAACATTCAAGATCTCTTAAAAGAAGGCCAAGAGGTTATTGTTCAGGTTTCTAAAGATCCGATCGCAACAAAAGGTGCCCGCTTGACGTGTCACTTGTCTTTACCGGGCAGACACTTGGTCTGCATGCCTACGATTGATCATGTAGGTGTTTCTAGAAGAATTGAGAGAGATGATGAGCGAAGAAGGCTCAGAGAGTTTGTGGAGTCTAATCGACCAAAAAAATTAGGATTTATAGTACGTACCGCGACTGCTGGCGGTAAACAAAGCTCTGAGCGACGAATCGCTCAGGACATCGACTACCTCTCTAAACTATGGGGAGAGATCAAAGAAAAAGCGGGAGAAGTTCAAGCGCCTGCGATGATTTATGAGGATCTGACTCCAGTGCTTCGAGCTATACGCGACTGGGTCAATGAAGATATCGATAAGATTGTAGTCGATGCCAGGTACCCGTTTAATCAAGTGCAGAAATTCGTCAAAGACTTCATGCCTGATGTTTATGATAAGGTTGAGCTTTATCAGGGAGATTTGCCCGTTTTTGACGCTTACAATATTTCCGCTGAACTTGCTCGTGCGCTCGAGCGTAAAGTTTGGTTAAAGAGCGGTGGCTATCTCGTCATCGATCAGGCAGAGGCTTTGGTCGCGATTGACGTCAATACGGGCCGATTCGTTGGAAAGCGAAGCCTAGAAGAGACCATTTTGAAAACGAATTTAGAGGCGGTAAAAGAAATCGCCTACCAGCTCAGACTTCGAAATTGTGGTGGGATTATTATTTTAGATCTGATCGACATGGACCGAGAGGACCATAAATTTAGAGTGTACAGGGCACTTGAAGAAGAGATCCGTAAAGATCGCGCACGTCCGCAGATTCTGAAAATCTCCGAACTGGGATTAGTGGAAATGACGAGAAAGAGAACTCGGGACACCATGGTGCGTTCCCTCTGTGAGCCTTGCTCCCATTGTGAGGGTAAGGGCTTCATGAAGAGTAAGCAGACCGTTGCTTATGAGGTTCTAAGAGATCTTGAGCGCTCAGGAATCGACCGAGAAAGTCAGAAAATTCTGATTCAAGCCCATGCAGATGTGATTGATACTCTTGCAATTGACGAGCGGGAAACACTCGACCAATTAGAGCGACGTTATCGAAAATCCATCTTCCTTCAAGCTGTTGCGGGCTATCATCCGGAACAATTCGAAGTGATGACTGAAAAACAGATGAAGTCTCAGTCAGAGAAGTCAGATGAGAAGATTTTTGAAAAAGCCCGAGAAAGTGTGTCTCGCGCTGAAGGAAAAGAAGGAAGGTCTCGTGGACGCGGGGGTAGTGGTGGTGATCGTTTCCGTGGTTCGAATGATCGTGGAGCTACGGGTGAGCGAGGCGGTCAAGACCGTTTTGCAAAAGACCGTCCAGCCATTATTCAGCCGAAGAGAGTGGTAGGAGCGCCTGGAGTGATTACTCCGCTGATTCGTCCCATTAAGCCTAGAGATCCGTCTGTTGTTCCGGCTGGTCAAACCGATACACAGCGCGAAGATGGTAGCGGTGAGTCTATTCAGTTTGGCGAGAACGAAAGCACTTCCAACTTTCAAAACGAAGCCACGCTTGGGGTTACTGCCGGTGATGGTTTAGAGGACGGCTCAGATAGAACAGGAATTAATCCATCAGCTGAGAGAGCTGTTCGCGGAGCGAATGATCCCGTTTCGGATGACGACTTCGGCAACCGCGTAGACTCCAGGGGTGGACGTGGCAATAATAATAACCGTAACCGACGAGGCGGGCGTGGACATCCTCAAAGTCACAGTCCATCCGATGAGGACGAAGATTCATTCGGAAATCGCATCGGATACCAGCCCAACCGTGAAACCCCAGCTGGTGCGGGAGCTGGCAGTAGTGGTCCTGATGAAGATGATTTTTCCGAAGAAGATCGTAGAGCTTATCTAAGGGCGCAGGCTGCCCAAGATGCAGCCCTTTCAAAGTTAGGTGCCTCTGGAATGTCGATGGGTGCGGGAAGTCCTGGTGGACAAGGCCGCAGAGATCGAAGCGGTGGGAGATGGGGTCAACAAGGCGGACGAAATGATCGCAGTGGCGGTCGCAGTGGCGGTTTTGGCGGTGGAGGAAGCGGGCGATTTCAGAGTCGCAATGGCGGTGGAGGCGGCCAGGGTCGAAGCGGAGGCTTTCAAAAAAACAGTAACGGCGGACAGCGATTTCAAGGTCCGGGCGGTGGGCGTGGACGACCAGGTCCGAACCCTGTGAGCGGACCGCGTGAAGACGGTGTGAGTGCTCCAAGTGTGATTCAAGTGCAGACACCTACGACCGTGAGTACAAATAGTTCGGGTGATGGATCGTCGGGTCAAGATCTGTGAGTTTTGTGGACACGTACTCGGTTAAAGCGGCTATCTTTGGCGCTGAGGCGCGAGAGAAAGTGCTTTCTCAAGCATGGGTTGATTTTGAAGACGACTTACAGGGAGTGGTCGAAGGACAGATCCAAAGCGAAGAGGCTCATCGTCTGGGATTTGAATCTGCGGCTTTCCCGCTTGATACTGCGCTTGCCCCAAAAAATAGAGACTGGGTTTCTACGGCTGAGCATGTCGAGTGCGAGTTCTATTTTTTAGATGAGTCGAAAGCGACTACTTTTAAAAGATGGCTCGAAAGTAAGTTCAATATTTCCACAGCTAGGATTGAATTACTACCAAAGCAAGATTGGAATGCGGTTTGGCAGTCACAGTTTGAGGGCGCTGAAGTGGGAATGTTTCATATAGTGCCAGCATGGAAAAAAGAACTGAATCCGCCAGAGGCTCCAGGGCGTGTAACGATTATGATTGAGCCAGGCTTTGGGTTTGGCACTGGTACTCATGAAAGCACACAGTTGTGCCTTACTATGCTCTCTGAGCTTTGTGTTAAACGCGGCGGTGACGTAGCTGGGTTGCACGTACTAGACTTTGGTGCGGGGTCAGGAATTCTCTCCATTGCTGCGTTAATGTCAGGAGCTGAGTCTTCTGTGCTTGTAGAAATTGACCCACTCGCAAACGAAAACGCACTACATAACGCTAGTTTAAATTACTGTGAAAACCGAATCATTACCTATCTGTCACTCGACGAGGTCCCAGACACCGGCGAATCGTTTGATCTAATTTTTGCGAATGTATTGCGACCCGTGCTTGTGGAATATGCTGATAGATTGATTCGAAAACTGCGAAAATCAGTGGGTTCTGCTATTTTTCTATCAGGTTGCGTGGAAGCGGACCGAGAACAAATCCTAAAAGTCTATCAGCGTGATAGTGCAAATCTTGTGTGCAAAGAGGTCTATCATCAATCTGAATGGCTAGGATTCTGGATTGAGTATGTGGGGCACTAATGTCAGTGTCGGTGGGAAACGCACCTCTTCGACGTGGCGTAAGATCAGTACAGCCTCTTGGCGGCCCTCTGAAGATTCGACCATCACTGTAGTGCTTGAACTTCCGGTATCGGATGTAAAAAAATTCCTAAAAAATGAAAGCTTAAGCTCTGGCACACGAATCACACTCACGCATTACGTAGGGTGGGTTCTAGGAAAAGTCATGGGTCTCTATCCCGAGATGAATGTACTTGTGCGAAGAGACCAAATTTTTTTTCGGAAAGAAGTGAACTTTAGTTTTCTTGTAGCCTCGGGTCGGGCCAATCATGACAGCGAAGATTTAACAGGAGTGCTGGTTAGAAACATCGACCAAAAGTCGCTTGCAGAAATTGCCACGGTCCTTGATGGACAAGCCCGAGCGGTTCGCGATGTCGAAAGCGAAGAGAGTGAGCCATTTGCGGGACTCAAGGGAATCGTAGCTAAGCTTCCTTGGCCACTTATGCGTTACGGACTGAGGTTGACCGGGTTCATTTTGTTTCAGCTTAATCTTTGGAGACGGTTTTTTGGCTTAGAGAAAGACGCATTTGGTTCGTGTATGATCACGAGTGTTGGAATGCTTGGTTTGAAATTAGCGCTCCCACGAATCTACCCTTTTTCGGGCAACGTTCTCATGGTGTGTGTCGGGGCCGTGCATGAGAAGGCGCTTGTCATAAGTGGGAAGGTGGAGGTTGGTGAGGTGATTAACGTAGCGATCGCAGCAGACCACCGAGTGGTCGATGGGTACGGGGGGGCTCAAATTTTACGCACATTTGAGTCACTTTTTCTGAGCATGGGCGACCTAAATAAGCTAGAACCAGTTCGTAAGGAAATTGCAAAATGAATAGCGTTGTAAACGATGGTCAAGTTGTGTCTGTTGCTTATGTATTGAAAGACGATAGTGGTCAGATTTTGGATCAAGCCGAAAAAGCCACGCCCTTTGCTTATTTACATGGCTACCAACAGATAGTGCCAGGGTTAGAAAAAGCACTTAGCGGAAAGGCACCTGGAGATAAATTAACTGTAAAAGTAGCTCCTGCGGAAGGATACGGCGAATACCAACAATCTCTCATGGTCAATGTCGCTCGCAATCAGTTTCCAGACTCCATGAATCTTGCTCCCGGGATGAAAGTGCAAGGTCGCGCTGCCGAGGGTGGGGCTATGTTTTTTGTGATTACTGCACTCGAAGGAAGTCAGGTGACCTTAGATGGAAATCATCCTTTTGCAGGAGTCACACTAAACTTCGATGTAGAAGTCTTAGATGTACGAGCGGCTACGAAAGAAGAGCTAGAGCACCAGCATGTTCACGGACCCGATGGACATCACCATCATTGATTGTTTTTAGGATCTAGAGGGGTGTGCTTCGATGATGAGTGCTAAGGAGTTTTTAGAGAGTTCATACGAACCTGCACAATTCGAGCATGATCTTTATCAGTTTTGGTTGAAAGAGAACTGTTTTTACGCCTCAGATGAAAACGCGCCATCACAAGAGTCCTTCTGTATTGTAATTCCCCCACCCAATGTGACAGGGGCACTGCACATGGGGCACGCGCTCACTAATACCATTCAAGATATATTGGTCCGGTGGAAGCGCATGAGCGGTTACAACACGCTTTGGTTGCCCGGCACGGATCACGCAGGCATTGCTACCCAGAATCAAGTTGAAAAGCATCTGGCAAAACAGGGCCTTGATCGTCATCAGTTAGGGCGAGAGGCTTTTCTTAAGCGCGTATGGGAGTGGAAGGAAGAGCACCACGGTCGCATCACAGATCAATTAAAAAAGTTAGGATCGAGCCTCGACTGGAACCGAGAACGGTTCACTCTTGATGAGGGATTATCCAAAGCTGTTCGAAAAGTGTTTGTACAGCTTTACGAAAAAGGACTTATTTATAGGGCAAATAGACTCATCAATTGGTGTGTGCGGTGCCAGACAGCACTCAGTGATTTAGAGGTTGTTCCGACTGAGCGATCTTCGAAAATTTATAAGCTAAGATATCCTGTGGTCGATAAGCTTGGGAAGCAGAGCTACGTGATTGTAGCGACTACAAGACCAGAGACGCTTCTAGGAGACGCGGCGCTTGCCGTTCATCCGGAAGATCCACGTTATGAAGTTTTATCATCGGATGCCCACGCGTTGGTTCCATTTGTTCACCGAGAAATACCAATTATAAAAGACGAATATGTAGACCAGACATTTGGATCAGGGGTTCTCAAGATCACACCGGGCCATGACTTTAACGACTCAGAGGTTGCGGTAAGGCACCAGCTTTCTGCTATTTCTATTTTTGATAAAGCTGGAATATTAACAGCAGAAGCAAAAGACTATGCTGGATTAACTATTTCTCAGGCTCGAAAAAAAATCGTAGCAGACTTGGACGCATTAGGCCTTATTGAAAGTATCGAAGACCACAAGAATCAGGTGGGTCTTTGTCAGAGGTGCGACACAGTGGCAGAGCCGATGCTATCGCTTCAATGGTTTGTGAACACGAAACCGCTTGCGGAACGAGCGATGCAAGTTGTGCGTAACGGCGAAATCGTGTTTATGCCATCAAACTGGGAGAAAACTTACTTCGAATGGATGGAGAACATCAGAGATTGGTGTATTTCCAGGCAGCTCTGGTGGGGTCATCAGATACCAGCCTGGACTTGCTTGAAGTGCGCGCATGTGCATGTGGCAGAGACAGCGCCAGCCTCGTGTATAAAATGTAATTCAAGTGAATTGATCCAAGATCCAGATGTGCTCGATACTTGGTTTAGCTCCGGTTTATGGCCATTTTCTACTTTGGGTTGGCCAGACGATACGAAAGCATTAAAAACATTTTATCCTACGTCTATTTTAGAAACAGGATTTGATATTATTTTCTTCTGGGTTTCTCGAATGATCATGCTTGGCCTTGAGTGTACGGATCAAGTTCCCTTCCACAGGGTATATCTTCATGCGATGGTACGAGATGAAAAAGGCGAAAAAATGTCTAAATCTAAAGGGAATGTGATTGACCCTCTTGATGTGACTTCTAAGTTCGGTGCCGACGCGCTTAGATTTACGCTCGCGACTATGGCGGGGCAGGGAAGAGATCTTAAGCTGTCTATAGACCGTGTAGAAGGCTATAAGGCGTTTGGAAATAAAGTGTGGAATGCCTCCAAGTATATTCTTACAAACACTTTAGCAGAGATTGAGTCAGGGAAACTTCATGATCCCCTCAAGCTTTCTACTTTTTTCGATCAATCAGAAGATGTGACGATAAAGTCCAAGTACTTTCCACACTTCTGGATTTTAGGCCGACTGCGTATTGTCGCGAAAGTTGTGGACGATTCTTTAGACAAGTTTGAACTCGATAAAGCAAGTGGTGAGCTTTACCGATTTATATGGAACGATTTGTGCGATTGGTTTTTAGAAGTCTCTAAAGTTTACATGAAGGATGAGGCGTCAAAGACGGCCACCCAAGAAGTAATGCTCTATGTGCTTGATCGGTCTCTAAAGCTACTACATCCGTTCATGCCATTTACGACAGAACAGATATGGAAGAGCTTGCCGACTTCCCTTCCGCAGAACGTTGCTCACAGAGCTAAAGACGGGCTCTCAGAGGTCCACAGTATTTCTCTCTCGAAGTTTCCCTCGGATGACCTGCTGTTAGAGCGCGCCAACTCAGAACAGCCCGCAAGTGACATGATATTCTTAAAAGCCATTGTGCAGGGAGTGAGAAACTTTCGCGGTGAAAATAACATATCACCTAAGATTGCTTTTAAGATTTATGTTACGAAAATATCAAGCGATAGCCGCGTTTTTCTTGAGACTCATAGAGAGCTTCTCGGATCTTTAGCAAAAGTAGAGGAATTTGTTTTTGGGGAAATCTCTAGTGATCAGAATAGTGGACCCACTGCGCTTATAGCCTGTCCTGAATTCGGATTGACGATGGCGATAAAGTTGAAAGGCCTGATTGATTTCGGCGAAGAAAGAAAACGACTAGAGAAGGAACTCGAGAAAGTTGATAAAGACATTTCCCACTTTAATAAAAAGCTATCGAGTCCAGCCTTTTTAGAAAAGGCGCCAGTAGCTCTTGTAAAGCAAGAGCGAGACAAGATACTTATATTTGAACAGAAACGCGCGGAAATTACAGAAGCAATGAAACGATTTGCGACTGAGTAAGAAAGGGTCTTTGGCGAATCTAATGTTACAAGACCAGAGCCCAACTTCTTTAGTGTGGTTAGTTGGGCCACTCATGACCGAGCAGGACTGTAGACTACTAGAACGGCTCTATCAGAAAAGTTCTAAGTCTTTACCTTTTTTAGCTGCTGTAGACGGTGGACTAAAGTTTCTAAAGAAGTTAAGAATCTTGCCGGATCTTGCAATCGGTGATTGGGATAGCTTAGCTAGAACTCCTAAACATCAGGAAGCTAAGCTTGTCCATACCCTAGATATTCATAAAAACGAGAGCGATCTGGTCGCTACATTTAAATATTTAATCCGAAAAAAAACTGTGTGTCTGACATCGACCGTTACGCTTTTTGGAATGCAAGGACAGAGAATTGATCATGAGATTGCGATTCTCCAAGATTTAAAGTCGTTATCTAAGCGTGTGCGCAAACTGCAATGGTTAGGTGAGCGGGCCAGTGTGTATTTTGCGAAACGTGGCCATAAGTTAAAATTCAACTCAGATCAGGCGCGAACTTTTTCGGTTTTACCCTACCAGTGCGATAAAGCACGAGTGTCCCTACAAGGCGTTCGGTACTATCCCAAGGGCGGCTGGATAATGCGCGGTTCACAAGGTTTAAGTAATGTTGCTAGAAATAATCGATTTTCTATCGAGATTATCTCCAATCAAGTGATGATCGTATTTGATAGGGTTGAAGGAAGCGGCCTAGAGCATGTGCTACCTCAGCGCTGGGAGACGATATGAGTTTAGAGGATTTTTCTTACATTCGGCCTGATCTTTTGCGGCATACCATCGCCTCCACTTTAAAAGACAGCTCTGCTTTTGATTCCGAGAAGGTATTAACTGAAGCATTATTCTCTGAAAAACAACGCTTGAACCGAGAAGGATTCAGTTGGTTGACTTTCCTTAGGTTGAAGCGCGACCGTTCGCTCTGGCAAGCCGTACGAAGTGATCTATTGTCTTCAGACCCCCTGATTGATTTTAGGGCGAGACTCGAACAAGTGGTGTCTCATTTTGCAAACGAGATATGCGGTAATTTTAGTGAAACAGTCTACAGGCTAACGACAAAATCTTTACCTTTGGGGTTTAATTTTCTGTTAAACGCTGCAAGTGTAAAAACAATTCTTCCTTGGAAGTTCCAAGAAGCGGTGTCTGATCGAATTGAGATGCAAGGAGAGATAGCTCGTTTACGCAAACTCTCTAAGCTTGGCACTGTTTTACTTGTGCCAACTCATCAGAGTCACATGGATTCAGTGCTTATCGGTTACATCGTTTATCTACTAGGGCTACCCCCGGTTGCTTATGGTGCTGGGCTTAATTTATTTTCTAACCCATTTCTTGGTTTTTTCATGAATAATCTTGGGGCTTACACCGTAGATCGAAAGAAAACGGGAGAACTCTACAAGCGCACACTTAAGAACTATTCAATCGAACTTCTAAGGCAGCGTGTGCACTCCCTTTTTTTTCCAGGCGGAGGGAGATCAAGATCTGGTGCGATTGAAAGTAAGCTTAAGCTAGGACTTTTAGGAACAGCGCTTTCCGCGGAGATAAAAAACTACCAGGAACAACGGAATCAACCGCAGGTTTTTATTGTGCCTATGGTGACGAGCTATCATTTTGTTCTCGAAGCTGGGTCGTTGATAGAGGACTATTTATCAGAAGCGGGTAGGCACCGGTTTATCATTACAAACGATGAGGCATCTCAGCTCTCAAAAGTTGTAAAATTCTTCTGGCACCTCTTTAAGAGCCGGTCTCGCATGACAGTTCGGATCGGTAGTCCAATGGATGTTTTTGGCAATATAGTTGACGACCACGGAAAAGCAATCGGCCCCAATGGAACCACGATCGATCCGAAGCTCTGGGTTACAAGCTGCGGGGTACTTGGGCCCGACGCAAAACGGGACCGAGAGTATGTCCGAATCTTAGGTGAAAAAATCGTAGATCGTTTTTATAAAGAACATCCTGTCTTGAGTTCGAGCCTGGTTGCTTACGCATACTTTGAGTCCCTTCGTAAGAAACATCCAACATTAGAACTCTATGCACTGCTCAGATTGACGCAATCCCAACGTGTGGTCGAGAGAACCTACGTACTGCAGATCCTAGAACGCATCATGCTGAAGATTAATCGTTCCTATGAGCAAGGCCTCATTCAGAAAAGTGTGACGCTAGTGGGCCAGAGCCCTACGCAGGTGTTAGAATCTGGAATAGAGGAATTAGGTCTCTTCCATGGTGTTTCTGTAGTTAAAGTGAGGGATGACTATCTGACCTCAGAAGATCTTTCTTTATTGTACTATTACCGGAATCGGTTGTCAGGGTATGACCTTTCAAGTCACAGAGAACTCATACAAATTTCACCAGGAGTGATCGATGCCCAAGGATTTTTGGCGTAAATCTAGAGTCGTGGTACTTGGCGGCGGGAGTTTTGGGAGCGTGCTTGCCCAATTGGCTTCTGAACGGTGCCGCGAAGTAATGATTTATGTAAGGGATGAGGCGCAGGCCCGTTCGATGAATTCGACTCGCTCAAGCCTAGATCATCAAAGTAATCTTGTGCTAGGGCCAAACATCATCACAGTTTCTGATCCTAACAGAATTTTAGAACAGCGATTTGAGGCGATGCTGTGGTGTCTTCCTGCAGGAGCTTGCAGAGAGGCAGCGCGCGTTTTCGCACGAGCCTTCAGAGGGGATGAGATTCTAATTCACGCCACCAAGGGCTTAGAAGAAAATAGTATCAAGCGGATCTCTGAAGTTCTAAGAGAGGAGATTCCGTGTCCTCGTATCGGGGTGCTTTCTGGGCCAAATTTAGCAAGTGAATTGGCTCTTGGGGAACCGGCTGCAACGGTCGTAGCGTCTCATTTTCCAGAGGTAGTGGATGCAGGAATAGAACTTTTTCACCATTCAAAGTTTAGAGTTTATCGGGGCACAGATGTGGTGGGAGTAGAATGGGCGGGTGCTCTAAAAAATATCTACGCCATCGCCTCAGGCGCTCTCCATGGCTTTGGATACGGTATGAATGCTAAATCCTTCATGGTGACAAGAAGTCTTGCTGAAATGGCAAAGTTTGCGGTTTCTCGTGGAGCGCAGGAGAGAACATTCATGGGGCTAGCGGGATTTGGGGACCTTATGGCGACCTGTTTGTCCCCTGCCTCTCGTAACTTTACAGTGGGCTACAGATTAGGATTAGGTGAAAAACTTCCTCAGATCTTAGAAAGCATGAGTCAGGTCGCAGAGGGGGTAAGAACGACTGCGATTGTGGTCAAAGAAGCAAGAGCGACAGGAGTATCGATGCCTATCGCTTGCGCTGTTCAGGACCTGATTGATGGGAAGGCAGACTCTAAGGAAGGCTTGGTATCTCTTTTAAATCGCGCGCCTATTTCGTTTGATCACTGAGGGTGGTCGAGTGCACCAGAGGCGCGGCTATTATTGTATTTGACCTGTGTAAAAAATAGGTTTAAAAGGGCGCAATGAAAAGACTACAGTATAGCGGTTTTATACTTACAATAGGAGCGCTCTTTTTTCCTCTAATTGGCAACGCGAAAGTCAACGCCATTCAAGTTCTAAAGTTAAATTATTCAAATAAATGCGATGATTTTCTGGTAAAAAACAAACTTCCTTACATTACCGGAGTTATTGAAACTCAGAACAAACTTGTTCGTTACCACTATGCTCTAGGTAAAAAAAACGAAGAATTAATTCTCCTAGGTATCGATGCTAGAGAACCAGATTCATTTGCACTCTCTAAAGCCACGCCCACTGAAGTAGGGGACTATATTTTAGCAAAACAAAAAAAATTAAGCTCCTTTGAATCTGCACATCTCATGAGATCGCTTCAAATGAAGTATATTCGATGGGTTTTTAATGTAAAAAAATCCTCCTGCGATCCTGTTTCTCACGAGGAAACTTACCTTTATACGAAACGGCCTGGGGCTAAGGAACTCATGGATAAGTCGCTCATGAGTCCTGTGTCTACAATTAAAACCGTCGAGATTGATTCTGATATTTTTGAGGCGCTGAAAATGGCACCTTTCATTGCCCTGAGAGACGATCAGTTTAATAACCGGTATACGGATGGACTCCTAGCGGTTGGGTATACGTCTATAAAAAGTAAAGAAAACAAACGAATAGTGACTTACACGAGTTATTTTTCGGACGAGGATTCAAAGACAGACGCTGAAGGAATTGCTGACCAATTTAAGCAGTGGGGCAGGTCCTTTGACATCGAAGCCACCAACAGATATGTATTTCTTCCGGAAGGAAAGGAAGACCAAGCCCAATCGTACTTTCATAGCTCTCTTTTTTGGAACTCTGGTATTGGTCATTTCTTCATTAAGATTGAACCGGATCAGTTAGGTGGCCTAAGTCCCTATGAGGCTTTCGATGGTGCAGCATTAAAGAATTCCACAGGGTGGGCTGGGGGTCATTTTTGGGACTGGCCCAATACAAAGCATAATGTTTTCGAGCAGGTGGATTTGGCAGCTCCTAAAACCGCAAGGCCCTATGGTTACCACTATGTGCCGAAGGCGCTCGCACCTGGTCGCAGTAGAGAGCAACTCGTTTTTGATCATCCGTGGATCTTAAATGCATCAAGAAGGGAACAAATTGTCGAGAAAAAATTCCCAGCTGAGTTCTTAGATTCTATTATCTTCGAACTCAGTTTAGAAAAAAGCGTAGGTGGACCTGCACAGGTAGCTGTATATTTTGAAAATCAGGTAGCTGTAGTATCTGGAGATAAAGACAACGAGAGAACTGAACTTTATGAGGGTAAACTAAAAAAAGTAGGGCATGCTTCTAATGAAAAATCAGCACTTCTTATGACTCCATTTAAACAAGAATGGTTGGACCAGATTTCAGGACTTAGTTTCAATACGCTTGTTTTCGATTTCATAGGTAATGACGACTCTAGGCTGGTCAATGGTTTTAGGTACAAGGTTCCAGCGAAGTTCAGAGACCAGTTTAATCGATACTTGGATCAGAATAGAATTGTGTTTAAAGTTAACGGCAAGAGAGTTGTTCGAGTTCAGCCATCGCCAAACTGGTTAAAAGAACAGCGCTTACCGTTAATTTGGGGTGGCTTTTAAATACTCACGATAGAGTATAGATTGTGATCTGGTTTTTTTAGAGCGATAGAGCGCTAAGTCTTGATTTTTGTATTGGTTTAGAGCAGCTCGGATTTCATCTGGGCTTAAATACAGCTGCCTTGAGACGTAGTGCAGGTCCTCTAGTTCCCATATTTTCTCTGTCAGGTGTTTTCCGACTTTATTTACGAAATAAAGAGTACGCAACATGCGCGCTGGTACCTCTTTAGAGAAATCTACTTTGAACAGCTTATTGACTAGCGGCCAGAAGAAGGTTTTACGACTTAGCCAAACAAACGGAATACCTCTTGAGGTAAAAGACTTTCTAAAGTCGGAATCCGTTTCTAACCAATCAAAGAGTTCTTCAAAAACCAAATCCCTAATTCTGGAATCATGAGTAAGACGCAAGTCTCGCCATTCACCAAGCAATTCGAAGCGATCGTCATATTCAAGATCACCCGGGGAGAAAGTCTGGTGATCTCGGACCTTTAACAGCTTGACGACGTCGTTCTTAGGATCAAGGTAACTTTCGTTCTGCGGGAGATGTACTTTCTTACCGCTTACCTCACTATAGGCGTACTGTGCGATTTCCGCGCACGAAAGGTAGGTAGAGTTCGTAAAATCTAGTCTGTAATCATATCGAATGGTTTTTTTCATCCCTTCGAATACTTTCACGATTCCCATCATAAAATGAGCGGCACTGATGCCTAGATCGCGGTCTTTTGGCCTAAGCCACAAGATCCGTGAGTTCTCGTATTCGAGAGCCTGTTTGATCGGCCAGTGAATTACGCCTTTTCCAACATAGCTTTCGATTGACTCTAAAGGAGATTCAGGGACTTCATCGTTTGCGATAAAGACAACATGAGAGTACTGGCTTTTCTTTGAGCCTAGGCTCGCGATCATGGAAGACAAGTAGCTCACACCGCGTGTGAGTAGAATATCTCCAGGAATAAAATAGTATGACTGAAGGATAGTATTGGACTCTAGGTTTTTAAAGAATGCTAGATAGTGCTTCGGAGCGGCTGCTAAGAGTGGGGTAGGTGTTGTGTGGATATCTTTAGTGTCTTTTTTAAAAATTTTTTCAACTTCAGTGAGCCTAATCGCAGGCACATCATAAAATAGCTCAGCAAGAATATCTTCAATATACCTCAGATTCCGAGAAAGTTGAGAAACCTCTGTCGAAGCAGAATGCCGCAGTATAGAAAACGAATCATGTAGTGCTGACCGTAGTTGATAGGAGTTACGAATCACGAGAAAGCCGTGAGTTTTGAGATCTGTGTCTCTAGCTAAGATTTCAAGTTCGCGCCATTTTAAAAAATCCGAATTTATTTTGTCTTGTAAGGCCTGTAGAGACTCTCGCCATTGCGTAGGTTTTAATTTGGAATCTATGGTCACAGTCTGAGTGGCGTTTGAAAGAGTGTCTCCCAGACTTTGAAGCGGTGACTGCGCGAAAACCGGGTTACCAATGCAGATCGACGCAAAAATGTGAATTCCTAGTAATGTCTTATGAACATACATCACCCTCGCTCAATAATGCGGGCTAGGCTCGTTGTATAGTGGATTCTACTAGTCTTTCCCTTTTTTTCTTGATTAGGATTTCTTTCATGAAAAATTTTTTTCAAAGAATCACCGCGTGTTTTCTGTTGATGAATTTGATACTTGCGCTGCAGGGATGTTCATCGGCTGCAAAAAAGGGCGCAAAAGCGCTCGAATCTAAAGACTATGATACCGCGCTTGGGTATTTAGATGCGGCAGTTTCAAAAAAACCAAACGACCCAAAACTTAAATCGCAAAGACAAGAAGCGCGAGCGGGATGGTTGGGTAACAGACTTCTTGAAGCAAGAGCCGCTCGAGTGGGCAATCAGCTCGATCGCGCGCTTGATACGCTTTTGGTGGTGACCGAGAAGTCTAAAGAATGGGGCACTCCCGCGAGAGGTGCTGCCGTTTTCACGGCTGAAGAGGAAACGGGATTAGCGTGGTCGGACTTAAAAACTAAACTAGGGCCCTGGATCGAACGCGGGCAGCCAATGCGTTCCTATTTCTACCTAGTCAAGTACGCGCCCGTTTTCGGAGTAAAGAAACTCGAACACGATAGCTATCGCAAGGCTTCTGTGGCCGCAGCCAGAAATCAGTGTAAACTAATGATGTTAGAGCGTGAGGCCAAGGACGGGTTTTACGGAGATTGGATCAATAAGACTTGTTTGGTTTTTGGAGTGAAGTCAGGCCTTTCGGCAACGAGGCTTTCAGAGAAACTTTACAGCAAAATCAACTTAGAGTTAGACGCTGATTCTCTGCCAGCTAGCGTTCGCACGCGTTTTCGAACAGGTTTGGAGAGTGGATTTACCGCAAGCCCTTGGTACTTAGCGTCGGGACAGAAAGTGATGAAGGTCATGGCCTCGAGTGAGTTTATTCAGAAGTTAGAGCCTGAGGCTTTTTTTCAAACCCATCGTTACAAAGAGCGTGTAGAGGGTCAGACTGAGCCAGTAGAAAGGGAACTTAAGTACCCGGCCACTAGGACGCGGCAGTTTCTCTCAGTGGCAATTTCGGTACATTTTACTGCAGACGAGGGAGTTTTTTTGAAGGATGCGGAGAGAGACGAGTCAAGGAAAGAGGGCGTTTCTCATAAAGAGCGCAGGGCGGAGCTTGGGATATACCCAGAGGCGTTTCAACCGATCGATCAGGCAGCTTGGGTATTGGAGCGTGTGAATCGGTTACTAGGGCGGGTTCAAGAGAGTTATAAGGCAGTTTGGATCACGGAGATGTGTAAAGAACAAGAAAGCCTTACACCTGCAGAGCTAGCCTCCCAATGCCTCTATGGGGCTAGGGAGGGTGCAAGTAAGCAGGCCTACAGCTGGTTACTCGGAAAGACGGGACTTACTGTGCCCCAGTATTTTGGGATTTTTTAATTGCGAACGAGGTGGGGTTTCCAGTACTTACAGGACTCCCAATTCAAACATATATCGGGATATAGCGCAGCCTGGCTAGCGCATCTGCTTTGGGAGCAGAGGGTCGCAGGTTCAAATCCTGCTATCCCGACCAAATATTCACGACAAAACAAAACGCAGGTTTGAACCTGCGAAGCAGGTTCCGCGGAGGCAGGAGCCGGAGCGCACGGTAGCCTCGAATGAAATGAGAGGGCGAGCGCTGGAGGCGCGAGATAAATCCTGAATTCCCGACCATATATTCACGAAAAAACAAAACGCAGGTTTGAACCTGCGAAGGGCTCTAGGCTCTACCCCATTTAAGTGGGTGTCTTGATTTCGCATCGTTTAAAATCTCGAATGAAATGAGAGGGCCCTATTCAGAGTGGCTCCAGCTCATAATAAACCTAGGATGAGAACCTGAGCTATCGTAGGAGATGTCACCGCCTAGAGACCGCATGTTTCCGCTAGATATGCTCAATCCCAATCCAGTGCCTTTCCCAACCTCCTTGGTAGTAAAAAACGGCTGGAATAGTCTTTCTTGTATATGAATAGGGATTGGACTACCGCTGTCTTCAACGAGAATTTCAAATCTGGTGCCGAACTTACGGGCCTCAATCTTGATCCATCTTTCATCGTTTTGAAAAATTTGGTCGAAAGAGTTATTGAGTAGGTTTAGTAGAACCTGCGACAAAAGAACGATATCTCCCTTTATGCGTAAAGATTTCGTCTCATCAGAGATGTCCAACAGAATCTGTGAGTTTCTGATTTTTTCACCGTTAAAAATCAGCGTCTCGTCGATGAGTGATCCGACGGTGAACTCTTTAATCTGTATAAGATCGAGGGGTTTTGCGAAAACTTTGAGTCCAAAAATAATACGACTTATTCGTAAAATCATACGTGATATAGAGTCTGCATTTTGAATGATTTGCCCTGAATCTATTGCACCATTTTGTATAGATCTCTTAATAATAGACGATTTTGCTTGAATTACGGATAGTGGATTATTGATTTCATGTGCTAGGCCTCCAGCCATCTCACGCAATGCCGCAAGTCGAATAGTTTCAATAAACTGAAGTCTTTCAACTTCAATCTGTTTTTGTTTTTTCCTTTCGTTTGTGATGTCTCTGATTTTCCATAAAGTAACAAATCTATTGAACTCTAGTTTCTCGAACGACCTAGTTATATTTAGAACTGTACCCTCTTTAGTTTTATATTCAGCATCGTTTTCTGTAGGAGCGTTTGACAAAACATTTGCCAAAGTCTTTAAAAGAAGTCGGCCGCCATCTGGGGTTCGAAACTCATCTGCAAAGAGTGCTCGAGCCCTATGGTTGACTTCTAAGAGTTCACCGTCGACATCCTCTAAGATCAATGCATCTGGAAGAAGGGCCATTATTCGTTCGAGTTTACCTACTGTCGATACTAAGGAGTGTTCGGTGTTTCTTCTCCGGATTTGGTCACACACTTGATTAGCTAAGAGTTTTAAGCATTTTACTTGAGTCTCATCGAGCATCCTCGGTATTCGATCGATAACACATAAGGTACCTAAGGGATAAGTATCGATAATAATTGGTACTCCTGCATAGAACCGTATGTGTGGAGCTCCAGAGACTAGTGGATTGGTTTCAAATCTAGTATCTTTGAGTGCATCTGGTACCACAAATAGCTCCGCACCTTTAATGGCGAACTCACAAAATGCTATATCTCGAGGTGTTTCATTAACATTGAGGCCTTCTTTAGCCTTAAACCACTGTCGTGAGGTGTCTATGAGACTCACTAGAGCGATGGGAGCCTTACAGACTTCAGCTGCGAGACTTGTGAGATCGCTAAACTCTCTTTCTTCTGCTGTATCAAGTAGATAACAGCTATGGAGTTTCTTTAGACGTTGGGTTTCAAATACTTGATCTGTTTTTACGTGCATTTTTACTCCGATTTTTTTAGAGCTAAATATTCTATTTGGAATAATATGACAATAGGAGGAAACGTAAAATCAATGGATAAAGAAGTTTCAGTTTGGATTGTTGATGATGAGCAGGAGTTAGCTAATTCTTGCTCAGAGTTCCTAAATTTTTCGCATCGAACACGAGTCTTTCATTCAGCAAGAGAGGCTCTAGAGTGTTTCGAGTCTGAGGAGGTTAAGCCTTCGATAATCGTGTCTGACATAAAAATGCCAGACATAGGTGGATTAGAGTTTGTAGAACGAGTTCGTCAAAGTAGTCCTGGAATACCAACAATATTTATGTCAGGGCATGCAGACAAAGAGGATTTAGCAAAAGCGTTCCGAGTAGGGGCCAGCGCCTACTTAGAAAAGCCTTTTGATCCATCAGACCTCGAAAGTATAATCAAGAAAATCGTGACCGCAAATAACGATACCAGTGTTTCTGAACGCTTATTGGAGGAACATAGATTGATTTCCACTGAGCTACTACGGATGTATTCGACTCGTTATACGAATGCAGAGAATGTCATTTACGCCCATAACATCGACTTTCCAGAATCGCATGAACAGAAGCTTCTATATCTTGAGTCTATGGCAAGGGAGCGACATCTTCTCGCTAGGATTGAAAAAATCGAGAATCTTTTGCTAGAAAAAAAAGACCAGGTGAATATAACCTCTCACAGGTAGAATCGAACGAGATATGGACGCTCGTCGTCCTTCTTAGATGAAAGAGATAGTCTTCTATGTCTAGTTTAAAACAAATTTCCGATTTTTTTACATCGCAGAGCTTTAGGCTCTAGGAGTCTTCAATTGAATAAAAATGACAAAAACAATGAAGCAGCTCGAATTTCACTCCTTTTTAGAGCCGGTCGTAAGGATAGAGGTTTTTCTCAGTTGGATGTGTCGCAGGCGTTAGGGATCTCTCAAGGTACTCTTTCAAAATTAGAAAACGGGGTTTTGTCGCCTTCTGCTACTCTCTGGTTTGATTTTTGTAGTTTAACCGGCATTCCATCTGATTCCTTGCTGACAGGTAAAATAGATCACGGACACAGCCTCTCAGGAAAGATTCTAGAGCCGTCCGATTTTTTTAGAATAAAAAGTAAGTATAAAATTGACTCAGGTTCATCGGTCAGATCTGTTTTACCTTTTCTCATTCAAGCAAAAGCAAATTTAGGACAAAAAAAATCGAACAGCTTAATTGAACATCTAGGTGTCGATCCAGACTATTTTTGTAATGTGGACCATTCCATCAGCATTTCATTTCTATTTGATTTTTGGAAGGAGCTTGAAAAACTTCGGGTGTTAGATCGAGCAAAGGTACTACATTTTGCAGTACATAGCCGTGCTCATGAGGTTCACGGCCCACAGTTTGCCGGGGATCTACTGAGTTCAAGTGGAACCTCGGGCTTTGTAAAGCTGATCAATCGATCGCGTCTTTACGATAGAAACTTTCGTTATAATGCTCTCTACGCAAAAGGGGCTGGAGAAGTTGTGCTTAACGTCACACCAGATGCACACATGGAGCGACACCGCGCATCGCATTTTGACGGTTGGGGAAAGTTTATTTGCGACTATAAGAAAAGCTATTTTCTGGAGTTTTTAAAAAAAGATCCTTCGGTAAAGGTGTCTATGAAAGAGATAGAGTGTATGTTTCAAGGCGGAGGTGATCGGTGCGCTTACGAATACCGGGTCGCTTAGATCATGGTTTGCAACTAAAGAATAATCTAGACAGAATCCGTAGTATACTAGGACTTTCGTTCCATGACTGGGCAGATTTTCTACAGGTCCCGACATCTAAACATAGTAAATTATTAGAGGGAAAATTTGAAATCAGTGCGGTCGCTTTGGAAACCTTAGCGCTGCAGCTAGGGTTAAGTTATGAAAAACTAGTTACCGGTGATATAGATTATACGGCATTGAACAACTGGAAATCTGCTAGTCAGGCACTCTTACCTGAAAGGTATTCAGTTGTGGCTAATAGTAAGCGTAGAACGTCTATTCACTTATTGAAATGTGTGGAGTTTATAGGAGGACGGGAACTCAAAAGAAGACTCCTACGGCACTGTCAAGTAAGTGAAGATTCCTTTCAAGATCCAGATCTGAAGATTAACATTTTGTTTTTAACTGATGTGTGTGACTGGCTGGCTAGTAATGGGGTATCCCACTCAGAGCTTTATGCGTTTGGTCGCTCTTCTTTCGAACAGAATCGAGACACTGAACTTGGTCAGAGGCTGGGGAGAATGAGAACTATCACAGAGCTTCTCGAATATGTATTTTATGATTGTGTTTCTACTTACTACGATCAGAATTTCTATTATTATATAGATAGGCTACACCGTAACAGTATGACCGTAAAAGCGATCCCAAGACTCGAAGTAGCTGAAGGATTGGCAAGATTTCAAAACGGGAGTCTGCTCGTTGGAAGTTCACAGGTGTGTACTGCAAAGGCTGGTAGTTTTTCCTCTCTTTCGGGCTATATTCAACAACCGTTTATGAATGTTAAAGAGGAGCGTTGCATTCACAGGGGAGATTCTTACTGTAAATTCGTCTTTGACTTCTAGATGGCTATCCACTGGCTTCGGATTTACCATGAACGATAGTGATATTTGAAGTTTCGGTTGGTGTTTCTTTAATGAGTTCCTTTCCAATGATGGCGTGTTGAACGAAACTCGGCCCTTCTAAGATTTCATAGAACTTAGCATCTCGATAGAATCTCTCAATAGGGTAGTCTTCTGTACACCCCCATCCTCCGAACATTTCGAGAGCTGCGCTCGCGGACTTGACTGCTGTTTGTCCTGCAAACAGTTTTGCCATACTAGAGGGTGAGAAATCGGTTAGTCCTTGATCCCATGATTCTGATGCGGATAGAACGAGCAGCCAAGCAGCCCTGACGTCAGTTTTACACTGAACAAGTTGGCTACGAAGATTCGGCTGAGTTAAGAGTGATTTTCCGTATAGCTTTCTATTTGCGAGATATTCCTCGGCGAGATCTAGGACCCTTTCAGATAAACCAACTGCGGCTGATGCCAAAAGTGTTCTACTTCGTTGAATGGATTGAAGAGCCAACATTATTTCAGACTGACCCTCTGTTCTTAGGCGCAGTTTTTCTGGGACAAACACCGACTCAAAAAAAATATCCGTAGTGTTCGACTCTCGATGCCCCATTTTCTGATAAGGTTTACCGCGGAGCAGCCCCTTGCTGTCCCCATCTACTAAGAATAGGGCTAGTTTTTTTTCCCTTGGATCTTCGTCTGGTACTTTTGCAACAACTACGAATTGCTGAGCGAAGTTTCCATTTGTTACAAAACACTTTTGCCCGCTGATGAGATAGCCATCGTTGGTCTTTTTTGCCGTCGTTTTTGCTCTAAAAACATCACTACCTGTATTGGGTTCCGTGAAACAGAAACTCGACAAAAAGTAGTTCGATCTATAAGCTGCGATTCGCCGCTCTAATTCCCTGGGTTCAAGTCCCTTTAGCAACGGAACCCACGCAAGAAGGTTGCCCGCATAAGAAGTTGAAACGCCAGGAGCACACTTCCCCATTTCACGCATCATATACGCAAGTGTTCGTGTGTTTAGACCTGGTTCTCCGAGCTCATTCGGTAAAAACGCAGTCAGCCATCCAGACAGATGAAGTTGTTTAAAAAAATCATTAGGAAAGCTTGATCGCTGCTCGCACTCCCTCAGTTCATGTGATGAGGCCTTTAACAACCGTACAAAGTGCTCTAGATCTATACCACTAGTGGTTGGTATGCTTTCGATCATGCGGCCTCCTTTGTATCCCTGTTTGTAAGTGTTTCTGGATTGATCCCTACAACCTCGCGTTCTTGCCAGTAGGAGAGATATTTTTCATAGAGCGATAGACCAAACTCGGTGTCGCTAAAAGAATGTAAAAGTTTCACAGGTTCACCTAGCAGCGATTTTTGGGGAAACTCTAGTTTTCCACCTAGTTGAGCGGGTTCATATCCGATGCGGCAAAAATAGGCGTCCGTTTTAAACCTAGGAACGCCGAAACAGATTCTATGTTGAAAGTCTTCATGTCGATGATACGCAAACAGCATGGCACTCATAAGATCGCGAAGAGTTGTATTAAGCTCGCGATCTTTTCGGTGACTTGGTTTACTGGTCCAACACCCTCCGTAAACTAAGTTTAACTTCTTACTGCGACAGTCAGCGATCACCGAGCGGACGTACTCAGCTTGATCCTTTGCGTTTGAGGTCTCAGTGACAGTTAAGGCTGGGAAACTTAGTCCATAAAGATCACATCTAGCTAGGGATATAGTTTTATAGCCAAGGGCAATATCCCAAGTCTTATCTGCTTCTTGAATCAACAAGTAATGATGAGTTCCAACGAAGTCTGTTGTGTCAAAGGGGAGAGCGCCTAGACGATAAGAGCTGGAATATCCGGATTTTTTTAACCTGACTAGTTTTGGAAAATATTCCTGTACTGATTCTAGCTCTATGTTCTCATAGGGAGCTTCGAGGATAACATACTTGATTTTCTTAAGCATACATTCCGATCGGAATATACTAAAAAATCTTTAAATAAACCTTCCTACAGCATCTACAAATTCATTCGAACGATCAAGATGCACATAATGTCTGGCATTCTCAAGGAATAGATACTGATTAGCTTTCGTATAGAGTGCTTCTATTCGTGAGCGCTCCAAATCAACCGGGCAAAAAAGATCATTCTTTCCAAGAACTGTCAAAGTAGGAACCTTTGTTTTCTGAGGAAACAGCTCATTTGGACTACGGATATCAAACGCTCTAAGTACTGAAAATAAGGAGTCGAAATCAGGAGAAAAACCTGGCTTCTTCCAAGCGCGTAGTGTTTCTTGAAAAGCCTCCATATTCTGGAAATATAAAGGCAAAATCTGATCATTCTCGAAAGCCAAACTCAAAGCATTTGCAAAAGGTAAGTCGAAGGCCCTCTCTGATCTAGATTCGTTTAAAAGTGAAAGAACGCTTGCGGCTTTCGGGTGATGAAGAGCGGCAGAAGTTTTAACAACGTTAGTTAGTGTCGCCTTAAACTCGTGCGCGGGCGATATAAGAACGAGCTTCGAGACTATGTCTGGAAATCTATTCGCTAGGAAGTTACCGCCTAGAACACCAAACGAGAACGCAATGATATGGGTCTCTTCGGAAGATGCGAATTTGGAAAATTCTAGTTCTAGCGCCGTTAAGTACCTGGTCATTGCATCGGTAGATACTAATTCGTTTGCTATTCCGTATGTAGATCTTTGAGAAGAAGGTTCATTCCAAAAATAGACTGAATAGCCTTTGTTCTTAAATAACTTGGATAGAATTTGTTCTTCAGGAGCACTATTTAATCCTGGACCACCATGGATATAGAATATTTTTTTCATTATTAAACCTTAAAGTTTCCAACTGATGCTGACGATTGAATAGTATATGGCATACGTTCTAGAAAGTTTAGATGAGGCAAAGCGACTTGAAGATCAAGCTCTATTTGAGCCCTATATTCCGCATACTGAGTTGACACAAGTCTCACTCCCATTCTCTGGAAAAGTGTTAGATGCCGGATGTGGTACCGGGCTTATGGCAAGGGCAATTCTTAGTATTAGAGAAAACCTTCAGGTTGATGCTTGTGATTTTTCCGATATCCGCATTCAACAGGCAAAAGGAATGTCTCGTGATCTAGGTTATTCTAGGATTAATTTTTTTCAGGAAGATCTTAGCGCACTTCGTATTCCATCTGAAACTTACGATTTTGCAATCTCTAGGTACGTGTTTGAACATCTCACGGCTCCAGAAAAGGCGATGAAAGAGCTGTTAAGAGTTCTTAAGCCACAGGGTGCTCTTGCAATAGTCGACTTTGATGGGTTGATTCTAAATCTCCATTCGAATGACGAAGTGCTCATGAAGTCATTGAGTCTTCTAAAAGAGGCATCGCCTGTAGATCTATTTGTGGGTCGGAAGCTTCCTAGCTTAATGAAAAGCGCTGGTTTTAGAAACGTACGCTGGAACGTTACGGCCTATAGCTTTCAAGGAGAAGCACTTGCGGCAGAGTATTCCCAGATGGATCAACGCTTTAGGCTAGCAAGACCACTTCTTGTAAAAATCTTCGGAAATGAACCGTCTGCTGATTTATTCCATCAACGATATTTGGACGCACTCTTAGACCCCTACAGCTGCCTGTTTGTAAATAAGTTTATAGTAGAGGGTACGAAATAGAAGTTGTGTTCATGTGAACGCGGTAAAGTCAGTAGAAAAAAAGTTTTTTAGGGTATTTAAACGCTACGAAGATATTGAAAGCGCCTCTCTTCGAAACGCGACCTTTGCGCATTCCAGGACGAACTTGATGAGCTGAATCCGTTGTGGCCCTCTTTGCATGTCACGTGCTTGTGAGCCGATCTCAAACAGAACCGCCCACTGAGTGAAAAGAGTACGATAGGCTGTTAGAAGTTTTGTGCGAGCGTCCCAGATATGCGTGGCCTCAGAGCCAGCGCCATTTACTTCCACAATTTCAAAATGTTCCCCTTTCATGAGCGACTCTCGATCTAGGTACCTAACATCAAATCGACCAAAGTAGAAATTTGGAATCGTCTTTGCAATGTCTTCTATTCTCTCGAGCAAGGCTACGGTGGAGAGTTCATTGCCATTTTGAAAGATTGCTCCCTGACAATGGTTTCCGCACTCGGCCAAGAGAAAAATTTCTCCTAGTTTCGGTATTCTATCTAAGCTACTGCGATGTCTGGCAAAGTATACTGGAGCTAGAATACGCGCTCTTTTATCTTTTAAAATAAGTCTTCCAAGTGGTGTAGTTCCATCTCCTGTAACAAAAGGAAACTTCTTGTCCGTGATTGAAAAAAGCACACCCTTGGTTTCTGAAGGTTTTCTAACGTAAAAGATTCCTGCTTCATTTGTAAGGTTACTATAATTTTGAAGGATTAACTCGAAGTCGCTAAGCCGCAGGTACTCCGATAGGTCGTTGTCATTTCTAATCACGCGAACACCGTATCCTCTTTGTCCAACATCAGGCTTCATGATAAAAGGGAAAATGATTTGATGGTCTTCTAAGATTTTCTTTGTTTTGACAAAATCGAGATCTTTGCCAATTTTTACTGTTTTTAGAGTTGCTGAATCATCCGCATTTAAATGTTTTAGAAAGTCCCACTTTGACTCGCCGATAAGTCCTCCGTTGTCCACTCCAGGATTTGCGTAAAGTGGCATTAGCAAGCTTCGATACTTCACTGAGAGATAGAGATAGTATGGAACAAGCGGAATATAAAAAACACATGCTGGCCAGAACTCAAAGTGGTTCCACTGTCGCCAAGAGTGAAGAAGAGCCCTTCTGTCCCAGTGATCTAGTAACCTTGGCACTAAGGACTTTAGGCACTGTAGGCCCAGGAGAAACGTGAGCATCGTCAGCATCCAGTGATCCATAAAAATATGGTGAAGCGAGCGACCGGCAAGTAACGCAAGCAGAACCCATAAGAAAACGCTTACAAGAGTGAGTAAAAGAAAACTGAAAAATGGATATCGTAGGTAACCCGCGCTCAAATACGTGGGGAGTCGTGTCCCGGGTAGGATTCGTGAGATTACAATCGTACTGCTGACGACTGATGAATTTTTAATATTCATGAGTGCTGAATGAATTTTTTTTAGGGGTCCTAAACGGCGTAGGACTTTGTAACGACCAGCCATAAAACCAACCAAATATAGCAACAAATCGCCTATAGTGATCCCAAGAAAACAAGCCATAAATGCTGAAAAAAAACTAAGCTTTCCCTCCGAAATTAGCGTCAAAGCGGAAGCGAGTGCGACGTCTTCTAGGATGAACGTACCAAAAATAATCGACAGAAAATATCCCATGACATGAACCTACACGAGCAAAGAAATATAGAATTTAAACATTAGATTGGTATTTCGTTGAGATCTATTTTGAATAATCATGCTCTTTCTGCCTGCAAAGGTCGACTTAGATCCAAATAGCTACGGATTTGCATAGATCCATTCGTCAATTTCTTCTGGCGTGAAATATCTTTGCTTCTTTTTCTGAAGAGCCCGCGCACTTAACTGCCCATAAATCCATCTTCGGTAGTTCTGAATCCCTGGTGCAAACCCACGCTTAAAAGCACGGATATCCGTAGATCGTTCATACTCAGACGGATTGAAGAGTGCTTTCAAGCCAATCTCAATGAGTCCTTGTCTTGTACTGAGTTCATAGTCGACTAAGTGCTCAAGCTCGTGAGCTAAAATACCTTGTACGGATGAATAAGTCGGCACATCGGCACCTGACATTGCATAGGAGAAATAGAATTTTGGGTTTACGTCTACCGAGTAGGTCCGTCGCGATCCTTTTTTCGAAAACTTTCCCTTAGATATCGATGTTTTCAGAAAGTAGTGACGAGAATTAAACTCGTTAATCTGAATTCTTCCTGAACTATAAGCACTCTTTAGCTCCGGATAGCTTGAATGAATAAGCTCTCCAATCATACACTCGATGACTTTTTTACTCATAGATTCACCGAGGTCTCCACACGGGGTCGCGGGTAGGTCTTCTGCCTGAGAGGAGCTAATGAGAAGAAATGCCAAAAAGATGAGCTGACCGAATTGATGCACCCGCGTGGACTATCATGTATATTGAACCAATTTAATAAAAAAATTCACTATTTAGAAAACGACCAAAATAATCAACAACTATGGTTTATTAAATAGGCTATTTAGGGGGTACTTGCGTTTTAAAAAAAGATAGGGCTATCCTTCCAGAGGCGGTTGTTTTCGTAAGTTAAGATGATTTGCAGAACAGCCGTGACAGTCAACATGTACGGATACATCGACTGGGATCTTAGGGCTTAGATAGGCACTTAAGATCTTAGTTGTTCCAAGGAGAGGAACATATGGACGCAAAAACTCAGGCGGAACTACGTAAATTGCTGTTTTTAGAGCGCGAGAGGATTCTAAATAACTCAAAGCGTTCGCTTGCCCAAGACCTAGCTGTTTCATCAGACGACCTACCCGATGAAACGGATCTAGCTGCCCAAGAGATCCAGCAGAACTTGACGTTTAATATGCGAGACCGTGATCGCAGACTTCTTGAAAGTATCAATGAAGCTCTCATGAGAATGGAAAATGGTGTTTACGGAATCTGTGAAGAGACCGAAGAGCCTATCGAAGTCTCTAGACTAAGAGCGGTGCCTTGGACGACTGTGAGTTTGGCAGGGGCTGAACTTAGAGATCTAAAAAAGCGTAAATTCGCCTAAGAAGCTGGAGCTGATTCCGCTTTACCACGATGGATGATGAGTCCGTGCGTGGGGTCATAAGGGGATACGCCTACGGTGACTCGGTCTCCTACTAAGATTCGAATCTTAAATTTCTTAATTTTACCGGACAAGCGGGCGTTAATGACCACTCCGTTATCAAGCTGAATCACATAGTTACCGCCTCCAGTAAGGTCAGATACTTTGCCTTCTACTTTAATGAGATCATCACGCGACATGGATACTTTATTCCTATCTTTTCTAAATAATTGGTGTGCTTTGCCCCATGCTTACCTGCGATAGCTTAGGATTGCCAATAGAAAACCTAAACCTCATCCCCGCCACCCCTGGCCCATTGACCTGAAATCCGGCAGGTCAGGTAAGCTTTTATAAACCCGCTTAGGTCCCCATCTAAAGTCTGGTCCGCAGACCCAACTTGATAGCCCGTACGGTGGTCTTTCACCATTTTATAAGGGTGCAGAACGTAGGAGCGAATCTGAGAGCCCCAGGCGATGTCTTTTTTAGTGCTTTCAAGCTTGTCCTGTTTGGCTCGCTCTTCCTCCATGTGCCTTTCGTACAGCCTTGATCTTAGGACTTTCATCGCAAGCTCGCGGTTTTTGATCTGGGAGCGCTCCTGCTGACAAACAACCACAATGCCCGAGGGTCCGTGAGTAATCCGTACAGCAGAGTCTGTAGTGTTCACGCCTTGTCCACCCTTACCGCCAGACCTGTAGACATCGATCCTCAAGTCTGCGGGGTTGATATTCACTTCAAAATCGTCATCCACCTCGGGGCTTACAAATACAGACGTAAAACTCGTGTGTCTTCTCGCATTAGAGTCAAAAGGAGAAATTCTGACTAATCGGTGCACCCCTGCTTCGCTTTTTAACTGCCCGTAGGCGTAAGAGCCTGTCACGGTGAAGGTACAGTTCTTTACTCCCGCTTCTTCGCCCTGCAGGAGGTCTAGGATCTCTAGTTTGAAATTCATTTTGAGCGCCCACTTCTGATACATGCGAAGTAGCATTTCAGCCCAGTCTTGGGACTCAGTGCCACCTGCGCCAGCGTTAATGGTGACAATAGCATTTGTGGCGTCTTCAGGTTCAGAGAGGAGTTTTTTAAACTCTGCTTGTTCAAACCTCTCAGACAGAAGGGGAAGCTGTGTCGAGACTTCTTCTAACAGCCCTTTATCGTCTGCTTCCACAGCTAACTCATAAAGAGCGCTTGAGTCTGAGAGGGCTAACTCTAAATTTTCAAAACTGTTTACTTCTTCTTCGAGCCTTGATTTCTCTTGGCTCAGGTGGCGAGCGCGTTTGGAGTCTGTCCAGAACTCTGGATGTTGCGATAAGTCTGTGATTTCAGCAATTCGTCTGCGCTTTGTAGCGAGGTCAAAGCGACCCCCGTAGGAAGTTTAAACGCTCGTTCATCGCAGAGAAATGCTGTCTGATTTCATGGGGGCTTAACTCGCTCATTGAGCGATGATGTAGCAAAACGGCCACGCCTCCTGCAACACCTAACCTAAATAAGCTTTTCTCACTTCATCGGAATTCAGGAGATCCTTAGCACTTCCAGCGATACGGATATGGCCGGTCTCAAGTACCACAGCCTCATGCGCAACTTGTAAAGCCAACCTTGCGTTCTGCTCAACGATGACGACTGTTTTGCCGGATTTATGGATCGAGACTAGAATTTCAAAAATCTTCTCAATGATCTGGGGTGCGAGCCCTAAAGAGGGCTCATCTAGAAGGACCCCCTCTGGGCGACTCATGAGCGCGCGGGCGATAGCAAGCATCTGTTGCTCCCCACCGGAAAGGGTACCAGCGTTTTGTTTACGCCGCTCCTTCAGCCTTGGAAACAAGCTGTAAGAATATTCTAGATCGGCATCAAAATCGGCATCCTTTGGCGCAGACCAAGCACCCAAATCTAAGTTTTCCTCGACGGTCAGATTAAGAAAAATCCCACGTCCTTCAGGAGCGTGTGCGATGGCTCGTTTCACAATCCACTCAGGCTGTTTGTTTGAGATGGTCTGTCCTTTGTGTAAGATTTCGCCTTTTTGTACCTTGATGAGCCCCGAGGTTGACTTTAGTAGTGTAGTTTTGCCCGCACCATTAGAGCCAATAAGTGCAAAAATAGTCCCTTGTTTTACTGAAAAACTAATATTTTTTAAGGCCTCGATCGCGCCATATTTTACAACCACGTTTTTGTATTCAAGAAAAGGCTCGGTATTCATGCGAGTGCCAGCGATCCCTTCTGTACGGAGTTGGGTTTAGCGCCCCCTAGGTAGGCTTCAATGACTTTCGGTTCTCGTTGGATTTCGGTGGGGGAGCCCTCTGCGATTGGCGTTCCATAGTCTAACACAGATATTCTCTCACAAACGCCCATCACTAATTTCATATCGTGTTCGATCAATAAAATAGTGACCTTAAACTGATCTCTTACGCTACGAATCGTATTCATCAACTCAGAGGTTTCTTGACCATTTAAGCCAGCTGCGGGCTCATCAAGTAAAATTACTTTTGCTCCAGTGGCTAGCGCACGAGCGATTTCTAATCTTCGCTGGTCTCCATAAGGTAAGCTACACGCGGTGGTATATCGTTGGGTGTCTAGCTTAAAAATTGTTAAAAGCTCTGTAGCTTTTTTGAGTTTGGCTTCGATATGGAGGTCAGCTTTTTTTGTTCGAAAAATTTCATGAAACAGTGGAGTCCGCGGATACGCTTGGTTCTGGTCAAGAGCGATGACTAAGTTTGTCTCAACCGAAAGATCCTTAAACAACCTAATGTTCTGGAAAGTCCTAGCTATTCCAGCGCGAGCGACGTCTGCAGGTGAAAGTCCCGTGATGTCTTTTCCGAATAGTTTTACAGTACCCGAGCTCGGTTTATAAACACCCGTTAAGAGGTTAAACACTGTTGTTTTTCCAGCACCATTAGGTCCGATAAGTCCGTGAATGGTAGTGCTGGCAACATTTAAATTGAGGTTGTTTACAGCGGTGAGTCCCCCGAAATGGATCGTCAGTCCTGAGACTTCTAAAGCAGTTTGCTTCACGTTGCTTTGCCTCCGAATAATTTTGGTATCAGGTCTTTGATTTCTAGTCTTCCAAACAAACCTTTGGGCCGAGTGAGCATGAGCACGAGTAGAGCGATGGAATACACAACCATGCGATAATCAAGCTCAGTGATCCCTTGATCTTTTAGTAATCGCAGTAATTCTCGTAAACCTGTGAGGAGGAAAGCAGCTAGGACTGAACCGGATAAACTCCCCATGCCACCTAAGACCACCATGATGATGGCTTCAAAGCTACGATTGAAATCAAAGGTCTGAGGATTCAGGTAAGAAAGGCTGTGCGCAAACAACGAGCCACTCACCCCCGCAAAGAAAGCGCCCGTGATAAAGGCTCTCACTTTTGCGCTCGTCGTAAAAACGCCTACGGATGCCGCAGCAATCTCATCTTCTCTGACAGCCATGAAGGCCCTGCCGCGACTTCCTTGGAGCAATCGCCACATATAGAATAGTGAAGCGACCAGAATGCCGTACACCCAAGGTAGCGTAGTCCAAGAGGGGATACCTGCAAGCCCCCTAGGGCCCCCGACTGCCTGAGTATTGAGAATGATCACGCGAATAATTTCACCAAATCCTAGCGTGACGATTGCAAGATAGTCACCTTTGAGTCTGAGTGAAGGGAGTCCTACGATATAACCTGCAAGAGCCGCTTGAAGTCCTCCAAACAGTATACAGATAAGAAAAATTGCCTGCGAACCGACTGGATCGGTCGTTAATGCTGGAAAATGGCTGCTCAAGTTTAATGCTAACCACGCAGCGGAATAACCCCCTACTGACATGAAGCCTGCGTGTCCCATGGAGAACTGACCTGTGAAGCCCGAAACTAAATTCAGTGAGGTGGCTAATAGTGCATTAATGCCTGCATAAATCAGAATCGAATTCACATATTCATAGCCGGTTAGGGACTGGGTAAAGTTGGCAAAGATAAGCGCAAGTACAAACGCGAGGATCCAGCGTATCATACTTTCTCAACCTTTCCGTGACCTAGTAATCCGGTAGGTTTGATCAGTAGTGTAAGTATCAAAATGGCAAAAGCTAAGGCGTCTCGGTACGCGGAACTGCCGTAACCTACCAAGAACTCTTCAGACATTCCTAGAATCATAGCGCCTAACACAGCCCCTGTTAGGTTTCCGATACCACCTAGTACCGCAGCTACAAATGCTTTTAAACCAGGTAGAACCCCCATTAAGGGCTCGATCTTTGGATAGATTAGCCCGACCATCACACCTGCTGCGCCGGCTAGTGCTGAGCCAAGCATAAAGGTTGCGGAAATAATTCGGTCGGTCGGAATCCCCATTAAAGCAGCATGATCATGGCTGAAACTCACAGCACGCATCGCGCGACCTAGTCTGGTGCGCGTCACTAAAATATGGAGTAGTGCCATGAGTGAGAGGGATATGATGAGCACCGTGAGTGTGAGAGGATTTAACACAATGTCGCCCCATTTTAGGAGTCCACCATCAAACTTGAAAATTTCTGGAAAAAACTTAGGATCCGCTCCTAGCCACAGCTGTCCTGAGAACTCTAGAAACAAACTTACGCCGACCGCTGTGATGAGCAGATTAATTCTTGGGGACTTTCTAAGCGGTCGGTAAGCCAATCTTTCAATCAGGTAGCCAGTCAAAGCACAGACTGTCATGGCGCATACGATAGCGATTAGTAACGAGCCTAACGATGGGTGAGCAGCCAGACCTAGCCATCTTGAGGAAAATAGGCCCACAAATGCGCCCATCATGTAGATATCTCCGTGCGCAAAATTAATCAGCTGTAACACACCGAACACCATCGTATAACCAAGGGCAATAAGTGCGTAAATACTTCCTAAGCTTAGACCATTAATAATGTGCTGAATGAATTCAACCATATGCCTCTATTCCCCCTTGTGCATTCGCCCGCTCACTCAAAAAAGCAAAACCCCAATTCCGCTTCAGAAAAATTCTAGATCCCGAACATAGATTCTATAAATCTTTAGGTGAAATTTTAGCGATAAAATTGAATTTACCGTTTTGAACTTCAAGCATCACTGCTGACTTACTTGGATTTCTATTGGCATCCATCGAGAACGTGCCAGTGACGCCCGAGTGGTCCTTTGTACTGGCTAACGAAGCGCGAATAGCATCGCCCGAAAAATTTTCAGCTCGCTTAAGCGCCTGAGCCAGCACCTGTGCAGAATCAAACCCCATGGCAGCCATCCCGTCCGGAATGTCGCCGTACCGTGATTTATAGTCTTTAATAAATTGCTGCGTGACAGGGGATGGATCATCTGCAGAATAGTGATTTGCAAAAAAAGACCCGTTAATGGATGCGCCTGCAATTTCAGCAAGCTTCGGTGAGTCCCAACCATCGCCCCCAAAGAGAGGAACTGTAATGCCAAGCTCTTTGGCCTGACGTGCTATCAAGCCCACTTCGGTGTAATACCCAGGAATAAAGATACCGTCGGGCTTGTCATTTCTTAGAGCGGTAAGCTGTGCTTTAAAATCAACATCCCCAGCCGCATAGGATTGTTTTGCCACAATTTTTCCACCTTGGTTCTTGAAGTGGCTTTCAAAGATCTCAGACAAACTTACTGAATAGTCACTCTTCATGTCAGTTAAGATCGCGATGTTCTTTAGGTGTTTAGTGGCATAAATGAACCGCGAAATTACCGGTCCTTGAAATGGGTCAATAAAGCAAACTCTAAAAATATAATCTCCAACCTCTGTGACTCTAGGATTCGTAGCCGAGGAACTGATGAGAGGAATCTTGTAACGTTGGGCTAAGGGCGCGATTGCAAGCGTGCGGCCGCTTGTTGGCTCCGCTAAAATCGCAATCACTTTGCTTTGAGTAATGAGCTTCGTAGCGGCAAGAGCTGCTTCATCGGTCTTACCCTGGTTATCCATCGTCTGAAGCTTTAGTTTTTTTCCTTTGATTCCACCGCTTCCATTAATTTGTTCGAAAGCTAGTTCAATTCCTCTGTGGGTAGAGACTCCGAAAGTGGCCTCACTACCCGTCATGGGAGCGATTTCTCCTATGAGGAGCGAGTCGCCATCCCCGGCTCCGGATGTGTTGGTCTCGGAGTTTTTTGAACACCCGTTGGATGCCAAAAGCACAAGGAGGCTCAGAGCAGGGAGCACAAATTTTTTTATGTATAAATCGTTTAGAAATCGGGGCTTTGAGGGATGGATTACAGATGAAGTTTTAAAAATCATTGCCCCGATCGGTATCGCACTTTTGCTTCCGATGTCAATGTGTGGTCGCGCCTGAAAATAAAAAAGGCCCAGGCACAAAAAAGGGGGGGAAGTGCCTGAGCCCTGAAAGTGCCTGAAGGGGAATTGGGGGGTTGGCACTTTTACTTACCTTTTAACGAGCAAGCTCAATGCCAGAATCAGACACTTCCAAACCTATTAATTTTTCAGGTAGATATATTTCGCTAACCCCTTCTTTATGGATGAACTTTAGGCGCATTCTTAAAGAAATTTACTGCATCTTGTCAAGGAGATTTGTATGAGAATCGCGCCCTTTTGGTCACCCCAGTTTCAGCTCTCAGAGCGGCTTAGCGCTGTTTTGTTATTATCCTATTTAGTTCTCAGTAGTTACCCTGCCAGGGCTCTTCCAAAAATGACTGGGAAGGAAGTCATGGAGCGTCACGAAAAAGCGCGTCTATTCGAGGATATTTTCGCAAACGCTTCGCTTCGAACCGTATCTTCTGAAGGCCGAACACGGGTCAAAGAGTTTCGGTTCTGGCGCAAGAAGTCTGAAACCAGTTCTCGTTACCAGACTCTGACGCGTTTTGATAAGCCTGCAGAGGTGGCTAAGGAAGGTGTCCTCATTTTAGAGCGGGAAGACGGGCAGAACGATGTTTTACTTTATCTTCCGAACTTCAAGAAAATCAGACGCGTTGAAACCCAGAGTCAAAACGGAAGCTTCATGGGCTCTGACTTAAGTTACACAGATCTTTCTACTCAGCGTGTGGACGATTTTGATTACGAGTCCAAGCCCGAGGAAAAAAAATGTGGCAACTCTGACTGCTATCTTGTGAAGCTCACTCCTGCGCGCGAGGAGGTGAAAGTCCGCGTGGGGGCTTCGTTTATTGAGTGCCTTGTCTCCGGCGAAACTTTTATGGTGCTTGAAAATTCGTATTTTGATGACTCCCGTAAGCTCATAAAAAAAATCCTAAGTCAGGCATTTGTGAGCCTAAGTAATAGGACTTTTTTTCCAAGTGACCTACGCGTTGAAAATAAAGTAACCGGCTCCGTGACTGAGCTTAAGTTTACAAGTGTGCGTGGAAATTCTGGAGTTAAAAGTCAAATCTTTACCCAACAGAATCTAGCGAACCCATGAAGGAAAGCAGGGTTTCTAGAAGATCGATACCGCTCTTTCTAGTTGTATCTCTCGCGATTGTTGATGGCAGCTACGGGCAGGGCCAGAGTTCAGACGAGAGCGGCTCTCTTTTAAAGCGCCTAGGGCTTTCAGGTCGCGCTTATTTGAATACGAGTCACCGGGTCAAAGAGCCTGATGTTGGGACTCCGCTTCAGACCGTAGGATCAATCTGGGTGAAGACAGACGGCGAGTTTAGTGATCGTTGGAAGTGGCACGGTGTGTTTAACTGGGACCATTTTGCAAGGGAATCAGGCGCTACCACGTATCGCTATAAAGAACGGAGGACGATACGAGAGGCGTATCTCGACTATCAGAGCGTGAGCGGATTTCAGATCCAATCCGGCAAAAAAATTATTCCCTGGGGGAACGCAGACGGCGTGAACCCGACTGATTTTCTGACAGCTAAAGATTTTACCCTGTTTAACCAAGATGATGAGGTGAGGAGGCAGGGGGCCGAATTGGTGCGTGTAGCCTTCACGCCAATGAGTGGCGATTCGCCTTTGTTATTTGAAATGATCGCTCAAGCTAGGGCCCCGCGCAGTCGGTTGTTAACACCACAAAGTGTATTGTCTCCAAGTGGGAATATCTCTGTGCAGAACGAAGCGGACGAATCGGCGGCGTGGTTTGGTAACCAATCAGAACTCGCTTTCAAGACGAGTTACCTCGCTTCTAGTTTTGACCTCTCGGTCTCGGCTTTCCGAGGAAGAACGCATCTTCCGGTTCTGTTTCTAGAAAATGTCACTACCATTAGAGCGCGATATCCTAAGCTATGGGCCCTTGGGATGGAGGGCTCTTTTACACGGGACGCTTGGGTCTTCCGTTTGGAGCAAGCGTACTTACATCCCGAAAGCTTTCAGGGTTACCGAGAGGTGATTCAGCCCCCGCACTGGGATGCGGTGATAGGCGCTGAGCGCAGGATTTACAGCGATTTCAGAGTGCAGGTGCAGATGCTTTCAAGACGTCACTTTAGAAATCCAACCCCAGCTCTAGCTCAGGGCTCAAATCCGATAGAAACAGCACTTCTCAGGCAAATCGGAAGCGCAAACGAGCTTCTTTTAAACTACCGTGACCCATGGCTCTTAGGAGGATCTTTCAGACTTTCCCATGAAGTGGAGGGCTCAAGCTGGACAAAGAGTGCCACCTTACTCGGGTACCATAGGGGTGTGGGCTATCTATTCAGGCCGAATCTGACCTATAAAGGCGTGGAGAATTTGAAGATAGGCGCGGCCCTAGACCTCTACGGAGGGCCAAAAGACGGGAGCTTGGGGGTTTTAAGGAGTTTTTCTCAGGCGTCTTTACAGCTCGACTATGATTTCTAGCGGATTTCTAACGGATTTCTAACGAGCGTTGAAATTATTATGTTCAAAGTTTAATAAACTTTGCCTTATACTGTGCCCCGGACAGGAGAACGAGGTATGGAACAGCAAAATAATTCTAACTCAGGCTCGAGGTTGCCTTTGACGCCCGAACTTTCATTTAGACGAGGACTTTCCGAGCATCCTGAGTTGGAAGAACTTTCAGAGCAGGTCGGCGGATTTATTGAACACTGGGGATTTAAAAAAATTCACGGAAAAATATGGACTCATCTCTACCTTTCTAAATCACCTTTAGACGCGACTTCTTTGGTTAAGCGACTTAAAGTTTCAAAGGCACTTGTGAGCTTCTCGATCCACGACCTCCTCGATTACGACGTGATTAGAGAAGTGGGGCGAGGCAGGGGTCGCATGGTGCTCTATGAGGCAAACCCGGATGTCACTGCAGTCATTGTTAATGTTTTAAAGAAACGCGAGTTAAAAATGCTCTCTGACGTCTCTTTAGCTTGCGGCTCTTTGAAAGCAAAAGGGCCGCTATCACAACCAGGCATTGTTCTGGATTCAGAGAAAATCGAGCTGCTTTCTGAGTTTATTATTAAGGGACAAATGACCTTACAGTGGCTCATCGCCTCAAGCCAATCAGGAATCAACCTCTTTCCGAAGATGCCAGAGGGAAATTAATCTAGCTTGCTATTCAGAGACTGCTTTAACTTAGGAAGGACCTCTGACTTAGTCTGTTTAAGTACTGTGTTCCGTCCCACCTAATCGGTGACAGAAATGGGCAATCAAATCCCACGTAAACGGTGACAGTGTTTTGAGTGAAAGCCTGGGGGTGAGATTTCTATAAATCCCACCTAATCGGTGACACTTTAAG
>Ga0247843_1001334_pt1 | contig 50869 bp, 49 predicted proteins | sample LaCruzMarch2017__FD_192420 | JGI IMG/M metagenome (GOLD analysis project Ga0247843, IMG submission 192420) | Freshwater microbial communities from meromictic Lake La Cruz, Castile-La Mancha, Spain - LaCruzMarch2017_8m | ecosystem: Environmental > Aquatic > Freshwater > Lake | place: Spain...
TCCAAGGTTTCGCGTGAAGGCAGGCCCAGCGCGGCGCGCTGTGCGGGCGACCACGGCCCGCTGGGTTCGGGCGAAGCAGGCAAACGAACTTCATCACAACCCACGATAACCAGCGCTTTGAAAGGACGCGCTAACATTTGGCTCATCGGCAACACCACCACCTGCTCCTTGGTTGGATACGGCGGGGTAAAACTGGAGTCTTCTAAACTTTGTTGAACCCATTGGGTAAACGCGGCCAAATCGAGCGTTCGTCCAGCCCACAAAGCGCTCCCGAGAAGGGTTTGCCAGGGCGCTGTTTGCTCTAAACGCAAAGCCGCGATCACTTTCGCGCCGGCCCCATCCACCACCAAACTGTCCCACATTCCACCGCTCTCAAGCGCCGTACGCAAAACCGCCAACCACTGACCCAATCGGCGCGAACCTTTGAAGCTATCGCGCACTGCGTTGACCGCTGCAATGGCTTCTTGGCATTGCGGGAGTTTCGCGTTGCGCCAATCGCGCACCTGCTGGCGACGCAGTTGCGCCTCCAAAAGATCCACATCAGGAATCCAACCCGACGTCAGTTTGAGCCACGCCAACACCGCGTCGCTTGTCGCACTCCAAGACACCGCTTTGAGCAAGGCCATGACGCCAGCCCCGGCGTGGCTGGTCGAAAGCTTCCAGCCGGTTTCATCGCGAATTTGCGCTTCTGCGCCCTCCAACATGGCTTGAACTCTGCGGGTTAAAGCGCGGTCGGATGACACCAAAGCCAAGGGAAATCGCCCTGCAGAAATATGCGTCAAGACACACGCGGCGGCGTGTTGCGCCTCATCTTGCGCATCCAAACAGGCATGAAACACGGGAGTAGCCGGTGAGGCTTCAGCAGCCAAAGGAATCTGAACCATTCGCTCGCCCCAAACCTCTTGTAAACCAGAGGCCATGGGGTCTTGCGAGAGGCCTGTGAGAACAATGAGCAAGTCGGCTTGGGCCAGTGCTTGCGGGGTAAATAGCACATCGGTGGCGTACGCAGAAATAGCAGCCCATTCGACGGCAGAGCGAACCGCGATGAGTTCAAAAGCCATGGACGCACCTTCTAAACCCAAAGTAGACGCGGTGCGAGCGCTCTGCGCCCATTCAGTTCGTTTTTCTAGAGGATACGAGGCAGCCAACGGTCCAAGCTGGTGCGCGGCCTCTACCAGCAGCTGCGCCAATGCGCCATGGTGCTCTGAAAAACGCTGGCTTTGAATCAAGGATTGGGCGGTCAGCGTGTCCACAGCAGCATCAAACGCAATATCGCTCGCGCCAGGGGCAAAGTCCGCTATCGATTGGCTCCAATTTTTAGAGGTTTCAAACCGAGGCGCAAAACCGTCTGGAAAGCGCAGAGCCCACATTTGACGCGCTTGCCGAAGCAATTGCGCATAAGGCAGCAAAACAACCGTCCGCGAGGGATGCGCCCCCTTTTCAAGCATCAGCGCCTGAATACGGTCAAGAACGCCGGTGTCTTTTGCAAACCAGTGGGGATCAAAATTATCAATGTCGTTCATAGCGACGCGGGCAAGCGGTAGGGTCTTGGTTTCTGTCACAATTACCCCACTTTAGCTGCTTCAACATCCCTCCCGAAAGAATTTACTATGGCCAGCGATCTCATCAAACACGTCACCGATGCCACTTTTGAAACCGAAGTGCTGCAATCCACCCATCCTATTTTGGTGGACTACTGGGCGGAATGGTGTGGGCCTTGCAAAATGATTGCGCCTATTTTGGACGAGGTTTCTGCCACCTATGAAGGCAAATTGCACATTGCCAAAATGAATGTCGATGAAAACAGAGAAATCCCCGCTAAATTTGGCATTCGCGGTATTCCGACCCTCATGCTCTTTAAAGACGGCGCACTCGCCGCCACCAAAGTAGGCGCGTTGAGCAAAGCGCAGTTGGTGGCCTTCATCGACGAACAAATCAAATAACCCATAAACCGAAGTCAAACCCAAACGCTGCACAGATCAATCAGCGTTTGGTAAAAACTCTGGTTTTCCTGTCATAATTACTTCAGTTCACCCACATCTATCCAAAGTGGGCACCGCCATCACGGTGAAGAACTCGGATGGCCAGCGCCAACCCTCGCTCGCCAAACCCCTTCCTTAATCCCCCAGATCTTTTGTACTTGCCGAAAATTTCGGTTAACTCCCCACCGGGACCTACTCCATGCACTTAAACGAACTCAAGGCACTGCACGTGTCAGAAGTACTCAAACAAGCCGAAGAGCTTGAAATTGAAAACACGGGCCGCATGCGCAAACAGGAGTTGATGTTTGCCATCATCAAAAAGCGGGCCCGCACCGGCGAGCAAATCATTGCTGACGGCGTATTAGAAATATTGCCTGACGGCTTTGGATTCTTGCGCAGCCCCGACACCAGTTACACCGCCAGTACCGACGACATCTACATCAGCCCCAGCCAGGTGCGACGCTTTAACCTGCACACCGGGGACATGATCGAAGGCGAAGTGCGCACCCCAAAAGATGGCGAACGCTACTTCGCACTCAACAAGCTTGACAAGGTCAACGGCGATTCGCCTGAGAGCAACAAGCACAAAGTCATGTTCGAGAACTTGACGCCGCTGTTTCCTAAAGAGCAAATGCGGCTAGAGCAGGACAACAAAAGCGACGAAAACATCACTGGGCGCATTATTGACATCATTGCCCCGATCGGAAAAGGCCAACGCGCATTGCTGGTTGCCCCGCCCAAGAGCGGTAAAACCGTGATGATGCAACACATTGCACACGCCATTTCCGCCAATTACCCCAACAGCCACATGATGGTTTTATTGGTCGATGAGCGCCCTGAAGAGGTCACTGAGATGCAGCGTACCGTCAAGGGCGAGGTGATTGCCTCGACCTTTGATGAGCCCGCCTCCCGCCACGTGCATGTGGCTGAAATGGTGATTGAGCGCGCCAAACGTTTGGTCGAGCTCAAAAAAGATGTTGTGATTTTGCTGGACTCAATTACCCGCTTGGCTCGGGCCTACAACAATGTGGTTCCTTCGAGTGGAAAAGTCTTGACGGGCGGCGTGGACTCCAACGCTTTGCAGCGCCCCAAACGCTTCTTAGGCGCAGCGCGTAACGTCGAAGAAGGCGGATCCTTGACCATCATTGCGACCGCTTTGGTCGATACCGGAAGCCGCATGGACGAGGTTATTTTTGAGGAGTTCAAGGGCACTGGCAACTCTGAAATTCACCTAGACCGTCGCTTGTACGAGAAACGCGTGTTTCCGTCGATCCAACTTAACCGAAGCGGAACGCGCAGAGAGGAACTGCTGTTGTCCCCCGAAATCTTGCAAAAAACCCGCATCCTGCGCCAGTTTTTGTACAACATGGATGAAATCGAGTCCATGGAAATGGTGCTCAAGCAAATGCGTGCCACTAAAAACAACAGCGAGTTTTTTGACATGATGCGCCGGGGCGGCTAAACGCCTGCGCGCCCTGCCTAACCCCACGGTTGGACAGTGGTTTATAATCTTAGGCTTAAAGCGTTAAGTACACCGTTTTTTGAATTGGGTAAACAGTTTGCCCAAGGAACGGCGCGGCTAGCGCAACTGATGGAGAAAATATGAAAGACGGCATTCACCCTAACTACCGCGAAGTGTGCTTCATGGACTTATCGAACAGCTTCAAGTTCGTTACCCGTTCATGCGCTAACACCAAAGAAATGATCAAGATGGAAGACGGCCGTGAGCTGCCTTTGTACAAGCTTGATACCTCTAGCGAATCCCATCCTTTTTACACTGGAACCCAAAAGTCTGTGGACAATATGGGTGGACGCGTAGAGAAATTCCGCAATCGTTTCGGAAAAACCACTGCAAAATAATTCGGACTCAGGTTTTGGCCTGACCCGTAACGAAGGCAGCCCGGGTTACCGCGCTGCCTTTTTTATGATTACGACCCTTTAACCGTGAATCAACCCACACCCGCTATCGTCGCCCAGTCTGCCGTTCGGCGGTTGCCGCGCACTGCTTTGCTTTTGCTGTGTGTGGCTTATGTGATTTTCGGTTTTGTCGGGCGGGACGGCTGGAAAAGTGCGGACATGGCGTCGGTGGGCTTTATGGCAAGTCTCGCCCAAGGAAGCTCGGACTGGCTGCAACCTACGCTTTTAGGAATCCCATCCGAACATGGCGCTTTGCTGCCATATTGGCTAGGGGCGTGGTCTATCGCCATCGCACCCGCTGGCTCTGCTTGGGCCGACTTCATGTTGCGAATTCCCTTTGGCATCTTGTTAGGCCTATCGATGGCCGGTACGTGGTACGGCACTTACAGCCTTGCGAGAAGTTCACGCGCTCAACCGGTGGCATTTGCCTTTGGGGGCCAAGCGAACCCTGCCGACTACGGCCGCGCAGTTGCAGACGGCGCCTTGCTCGCTTTTATCGCCTGTTTAGGCTTGGCGCAGTTGGCCCATGAAAGTACCCCTGCGGTTGCCCAATTGGGATTTGCAGCTTTGCTTTTCTTTGGCTTAAGCGCCCTACCCATTCGTCGCAAAGCAGGTTTGTGGGCTTGCACCCTAGGCTTAATGGGTTTGGGTTTAAGCGGAGCTCCTACATTGGCCTTGCTCTTTGGATTGGGTGGCGCGGTCATTCATGTTTTAGACAAACATCAAAGCGCGACGCAAGCCACTGCAAATCAAAGCCAATGGGTCGATAGTGGATGGATCGTGCTCGTTTGCGCGGCCGTCGCTTTTCTTGCAAGCTCCCTGCAACTTTGGCGCTGGAAAATTGAACTCCCCCATGCCCTTTGGTTTGATTGGAATGGGTATGCGCAGTTGCTGGTCTGGTTTACGTGGCCGGCTTGGCCATTGGTGATGTGGACCCTGTGGAGTTGGCGCAGGCAATTGCTCAGTCGCTATATTAGCCGCCACTTGGTTTTGCCGCTGTGGTTCATGGTTGTTACCTTGGTTGCCACGTTAACGACCGGCTCATCCGACAGAACGCTCCTCTTGGCCTTACCGGCCATGGCCGCGTTAGCCGCCTTCGCCTTACCCACCCTCAAACGGCCTGTCGCTTCGCTGATTGACTGGTTTACTTTGTTATTTTTCTCTGGCTGCGGCTTGATTATTTGGGTGGTTTGGATTGCGATGCAAACAGGTGTCCCAAGCCAACCCGCAGCCAACGTCGCTCGTCAGGCGCCTGGCTTTGTACCCGGGTTTTCTTTTGTGGTTCTTGCTATCGCCATTGCCGCAACCGTGGCTTGGGCGGGGTTGGTGCAGTGGCGGGCCGGACGCCACCAACCCGCGCTTTGGAAAAGTCTGGTGCTTCCCGCAAGTGGTGCGGCTTGGTGTTGGCTGTTGTTAATGACCTTGTGGATGCCCTTGCTCAATTACACCCAAAGCTATCAAACGTTGGTCGAACGCGCACAACAAGAAATCAATCGGCCTGGCTGCATCCAAACCCAGGGACTCAACCCAGGCATCAACGCAGCCTTGCTTTGGTATGGGCGCTTGCCTTTGGCGCCTGCCTCTGCATTTTCACAATGCCCTTGGCTTTTGGTAGAGCCCAGCGCCAATGTGGAACTTCCCGCCACAGTGGATCTCAACATTTGGACTGCAAAGGCCTTGGTTCGCCACCCAGGTGATACCAACGAAGCTTTTTGGATACTTCAGCGGCGCTAAATCACTTCGGATATTTTGATCCTGGCAGGCAAAAAGCGAATTGAAAAAGTAGAGCCTTCGCCCAGTTTGCTGCTGATAGAGAGTTCTGCGCTATGGCGCTGCGCAACATGTTTCACAATAGCCAAGCCCAAACCGGTTCCCCCAGTGTCACGCGAGCGGCTGCGATCAACGCGGTAAAAACGCTCAGTGAGGCGGCCAATATGCTCTGGGGCAATCCCCACGCCTTGGTCTTTGACCACAAAAAGCGCAGATCCATCCGCTTGAGCCTCCCAGCTCACTCTAATCTCTTTGTCTGACGGGGTGTACCGAATCGCATTTCCAATCAAGTTAAAGAACGCACTGTGAATCTCTAAGTGGTAGCCTGCAATCTCAATCCCAGGCTGAACCTCAAATACAAGTTGTGGCGCTTGGTTCCAAAGCACGCGAGAAAGCTCACGGCCTTCTTGTTCGCATTGGTCAAGGATTGCCGAGACGCTAACCCACTCGTGCGTGGGCGGCAAGGGGCTGCCTTCAAGCCGCGACAAAGTAAGTAAATCGCTTACTAAGGACTGCATGCGCATCGCTTGTAACGCCATGAGCGACAAATACCGCTCGCGCTCCGCTTCATTGAGGGGCAAGGACTGCAAAGTTTCAACAAAACCGCTAAGTACCGTCAGCGGAGTCCGAATTTCATGCGACACATTGGCCACAAAATCACGACGCATCGCATCCGCCTGTTCCAGCGCTGTGATGTCACGGGACAAAAGCAAACTGCGACCGCCGCCGTAAGGGTGAATATGCACCGACAAGCTAACTGGTTTGTTAAACGAATTCAAACGGCCAGGCATCACCACATCGCCCTGGAAATCATTGGCTGCGAAATAAGCCGCAAATCCGGGATCACGAACCAAATTTCCAAAATGTTGCAACAAATCGCGGCGAGGCTCAAAACCAAAATGGCTACTCGCCGTTTGGTTAAACCATTCGATTCGGTTTTGACCGTCTAAAAGTACGATGCCGTTGGGAGAGGCCTGCAGGGCGGATAAAAAATCTTGGAGTCGCTCCTCGCTTAGTTCGACAGCTCGCTCATGGGTTCGAACCAAACGCCTTACGCGGTCACCAATCTCGCTCCAAATTCCAGGGCCGACGCCGTCGAGTTGGCTATCGCCACTGCGCAACCAATGCATTACTTTAAACGCATTGGATAAATCGAGAATATGCCAAACATAGCCCGAAATCACAGCACCCGCTAATGCTGCAGTGACAGGACTCGCCAAGGAAGGGAAATAGTGATCATCGAGCCAATAGCCCAACATAGCACCCAAAATTTGCACCAGCGTGAAGGTGAAAATGCGCCACAGTACGCGAGATGCCAAAAATTAACCCTCTGAACTTTCAACCAATACTGTCGCTGCAATAGGTTTGGCTGTGAGCCGATAACCGGCGCCGCGCACAGTTTCAACCATACGCCCTGCCGCTCCGAGGGCCTCACGCAGACGCTTGATATGAACGTCTACCGTGCGTTCTTCAATATACACGTGGTCTCCCCACACCTTGTCTAACAATTGGCCGCGGCTGTGAACGCGTTCCGCATTAGCCATCAAATGGTGAAGCAGCTTAAATTCAGTGGGACCCAACTTTAAGGTCTGGCCCGCATAGGTGGTGCGGTGGGTTGAGGAATCAATACTCAAGCCCGCAATCACGATCGCTTCGCCCACAGGCTCGGGGGAACGCCGACGCAGGACGGCGCGAACACGGGCCAACATTTCTTTGGTTGAGAAGGGTTTAGACATGTAATCGTCTGCACCCGCATCCAGCCCAGCCACCCGGTCTTCCTCATCGCCTCGCGCGGTGAGCATGATCAAAGGAATATCTTTGATACGGGGATCTGCACGCCAACGCCGCGCGAGTTGCAAGCCGCTTTCGCCGGGCAGCATCCAATCGAGCAAAATCAAATCGGGTAAGGACGCTTCCAATTCGCGTTGGGCACTGACACCGTCCATAGCCCACGTCGGTCGAAAACCGTTGTGGCGCAAATTGACAGCGATGAGTTCTGCAATCGAAGGCTCATCCTCCACCACCAAAATCGCTGGCATGCTCTTCATTTAATCACTGACTCAATATTTTCGATCGATGTGTGGCGCACATCTTCGCCTTTAACAACGTAAATAATGAACTCTGCAATGTTTTTTGCGTGGTCTCCAATGCGTTCAATGGCTTTTGCCAAAAAGAGCAAATCAAGGCTTGGCGAGATCATGCGGGGGTCTTCCATCATGTAGGTCACCAAGATACGCACAAAGCTATCGAACTCTTGGTCAATCAAATCATCCTCTTTCAGGATGGCCAAAGCCGCATTCACATCGAGGCGGGCGAGCGCATCCAAGGCCTTATTCAATAAGCCGGAAGCCAAATTGGCTGCGTAACGCAACTCACTCGAAGGCAAATTACGTGGCGACCCACTTTCGATGATGGAGCGCACCATACGGGCCATTTTTTCGGCTTCATCACCTACACGCTCTAAATTCGCTGTTGTTTTAGAAATAGCCATCAACAAGCGCAGATCGCCAGCAGCGGGCTGTCTGCGGGCAATAATCGATGACAGTTGACGATCGATCGCAAGCTCCATCGCATTCACCTGCGACTCATTGGCCGTAACTTCGTTAGCTGCAGCGAGGTCAAATTGACCCAGCGCCAAAATAGCTTTTTGAATTTGCCTCTCCACCAATCCGCCCATCTCCAAGACTTGGGACGATACCGATGTCAATTCACTGTCAAACTGGGTAGATAAATGTTTATCAGGCATAACGGTTCCTTAAAAATTACAAGAGCTCAGTAGTTCAAAAAAATTAACCGAAGCGACCTGTGATGTAGTCTTCCGTTTCTTTGCGTTTAGGCTTGAAAAATATTTGCTCAGTCTCACCGAACTCTATCAGGTCACCCAAATACATATACGCAGTGTAATCACTACAACGCGCAGCTTGCTGCATGTTGTGGGTCACGATGACGACTGTGTGGTCTTTCTTAAGCTCGACAATAAGCTCCTCCACCTTGGCCGTAGAAATCGGATCCAGGGCAGAGCAAGGCTCATCGAGCAAAAGAACTTCGGGCTGAATAGCAATACCACGCGCAATACACAAGCGTTGTTGCTGACCACCAGACAAACTAGAACCACTTTGGGGAAGTTTGTCCTTCACCTCGGTCCACAGCGCCGCTTTACGCAAAGCCCATTCGACTCGCTCCTCCATATCGGTAGCATTCAAATTTTCAAACAGCTTCACGCCAAAGGCGATGTTGTCAAAAATGGACATGGGGAAGGGCGTTGGCTTTTGAAACACCATGCCCACCTTTGCGCGTAAGAGTGCTACATCTTCTTTGCTGGTCAAGAGATTTTCGTTGTCCAAGATAACTTGGCCTTCTGCCCGTTGCTCAGGGTAGAGTTCAAACATGCGGTTAAAAACGCGCAACAAGGTCGATTTGCCACAACCGGATGGGCCAATGAACGCAGTCACTTTGCGCTCAGGAATTTCCAAATTAATGTTCTTTAGCGCGTGAAATTTACCGTAGTAAAAATCAAGATTTTTGACCGCAATCTTTGTGGCTGCTGGAGCGGTATGGGAAGCTGGAGTGACGTCGGGGGTGATCATAGTGTTCATACAGTCATTCAAATTAAGATTTATGGCGGGTCAAAATACGCGCCAAAATATTCAGGGCCAATACAGCAGCGGTGATCAAAAAGACCCCCGCCCAAGCTAATTTCTGCCAGTTTTCATACGGGCTCATAGCGAATTTAAAAATGGTCACTGGCAGGCTGGCCATAGGCTCGCTCAAGCTGGAAGTCCAGAACTGGTTGCTCAGCGCGGTAAACAGCAATGGGGCTGTCTCGCCAGAAATACGGGCCACCGCCAACAATACGCCCGTAATCACACCCGCGCGAGCGGCAGTCAGCGTGATACTCAAAATTACTTTCCACTTCGGCGCACCCAAGGCATAGGCCGCTTCGCGCAAACCGGCAGGTACGAGCTGAAGCATGTTTTCTGTGGTTCGAATCACCACAGGAATCACAATCAGCGAGAGCGCCATGATGCCAGCGTAGCCAGAGAAAGATTTAAAGCGTGAGACAACCACCGCATACACAAACAGGCCAATCACGATAGAGGGCGCAGACAGCAAAATATCGTTGACAAAACGGGTGGTGGATGCAAACCAGCTTTTGGTGTCGAACTCTGCCAAGTAAATTCCCGCCATGACGCCAATCGGGGTGCCCACACAGGCAGCTAAGACCACCATCAAGAAGGAACCATAAATCGCATTGGCCAATCCACCCTCTTCGTTGGGAGGCGGCGTCATTTGGGTCAGCGTCGCAATAGTCAAACCGTCAATGCCTAAGCGAACAGTTTCAATCAAAATCCAAAACAACCAAAAAAGCCCAAACGACATCGCCATCAAGGCCAGAGTCGTCGCGATGATATTGACGCGTTTACGGGTTGCGAACTTTTGAACGCGCACCAATCGTTGTTGTTCTGTGATCATGTCTTGGCTCCTTCGCCTTTACGCAACTGTGAAAGCAAGAGCTTAGAGAGCGACAAAATAACAAACGTAATAAAGAACAATACCAAGCCCAAGTACATCAAGGCGGCCTGGTGTAAACCTTCGCCAGCTTCGGCAAACTCGTTTGCCAGCGCAGAGGTAATACTGTTAGCCGCTTGAAAGAGGCTCAAAGAATCGAGTTGGTTAAAGTTTCCGATCACAAAGGTAACGGCCATGGTCTCGCCAATAGCACGTCCTAAACCCAACATGATTCCGCCAATCACACCCGCCTTGGTGTAAGGTAGAACGACCGTAGACACGACTTCCCACGTTGTCGCACCCAAACCATAGGCGGACTCTTTAAGCAAGGGGGGTGTCACTTCAAAAACATCGCGCATGACCGCCGAGATAAACGGAATAATCATGATCGCCAAAATAATCCCGGCTGACAAAATTCCAATGCCCACCGGTGGGCCAGAGACAAACGCCCCGAGAAACGGAACGCCTGCAAAGGCAGCTTGTAAAGGTATCTGCACATAATCCGCTAGCACGGGGCCAAACACCAACAAGCCCCACATGCCGTAAACAATCGAAGGCACTGCTGCTAACAACTCAATCGCAGTGCCCAAAGGCCGCTTCAACCAGCTCGGAGAGAGCTCTGTCAAAAACAGAGCAATCCCAAAGCTCACTGGCACAGCAATAATCAGAGCGATCAGCGAAGTCGCGATCGTTCCGTAAATCATGACCAGTCCACCAAATTCTTCTTGGACTGGATCCCAAACCGTACTCGTTAGAAACGAAAACCCATACTTGGATATCGCGGGCCACGCGCTAATCACCAATGATGTAAGGATGGCAGCTAACAAGCTCAGGGTGATCACAGCCGACAGCTTGGCAAAAAAGCCAAATAATTTGTCAGCCATCGGCCCTGATCGGGCCTGTTTTTTTAGAGACGTTTGGGTCATGGTCGTCAATTATTTATAAGAAATCGCTTTACCAGCGTTGTCCGTCATGGTGCCCCAAGCCTTTTGAACTGCAGCTACAACCGCGGGAGGCATTGGCACGTAATCCAAGTCAGACGCTGCTTTTCCACCGTTAGCGTAGGCCCAGTTGAAAAACTTCAATGCTTCAGACGCATTGGCTGGCTTGTCTTGCTTGTTGTACATCAAAATGTAAGTCGCTGTAGAAATGGGCCAAGTGTTTTTACCAGGCTGATCTGTGATCAATTGGTAAAAGGTTTTGTTCCAATCCGCACCTGCAGCAGCCGCTTTAAAAGCGTCATCATCAGGCGCTACAAAATTACCGTCTCTGTTTTTCAACAAAGCGTAAGTCAATTTATTTTGCTTAACGTAAGAGTACTCAACGTAACCAATCGAGTTAGGAAGACGGCCTACGAAAGCAGCAACGCCTTCATTGCCCTTGCCACCTGCGCCCACAGGCCAGTTCACGGCTGTGCCCTCACCCACTTTAGCTTTCCACTCTGGGTGGACGCGGCTCAAGTAGTTGGTGAAGTTAAAAGTGGTACCTGAACCATCCGCGCGGCGCACTGGAGCAATCGCTGCATCAGGCAAAGGCAAGGTAGGGTTCAATGCTTTGAGCGCTGGGTCATTCCATTTGGTGATTTTTCCAAGGTAGATATCACCTAAAACTTGGCTGTCAAGCTTAAGTTGTCCAGGCAAAATGCCTTTGACATTAAGCACAGGAACGGTTCCACCGATCACCATAGGGAACTGCATTTGACCTTTGGTTTTCAAAACTTCGTCGGTCAATGGCGCATCGGTCGCACCAAAATCAACGGTCTTGGAGTCGATTTGCTTGATGCCGCCGCCAGAGCCGATGGACTGGTAGTTCACCTTGACGCCAGTGGCTTTGTTGTAGTCAGACGCCCATTTGGAGTAGATTGGCGCTGGGAAGCTAGCACCCGCACCAGTAATTTCTTGAGCCTGAAGAGTGCCCAGACCCATTGCAGACGCAACTGTGATTGCCAAAACTGGCAGTTGAAACGAGATTTTCATAGAGAAGCCTCAGAGGTTGGTTAAAGAACCCTCGTACTTTAAGAATCTTATGTGACATTCATGTGACAACTTCGGTCGCGAAGCGGGAAATCTGAAATTTGGCAGAATTTTTAGAATTTAGAGGTTTTGTCACATTATTGTCATTAAACGTTTTTACCCTTGACACTTTCTAAACTTGGAGACTTTAAGATGACCTCTGCCCAAATGATGCATTTTTCTCGCCGTGCGGCACTCGCGACCGCTGTTTTAGTCGCTCTGTCGGGCTGCGCTACCGTGTCCGCCCCCGTCACCGTCGCTGATACCGTTGCAAAAACACCTTCACTTTCTACATTGAACAGCTTGATTGCCAGCGCTGGCTTGACTGCCACCCTTCAATCTGCAGGCCCTTTCACTTTGTTTGCACCCACGAACGACGCTTTTAAAGCCGTTCCCGCAAAAACTATGGAAGCTTTGGCGAAGAACCCAGCGATGCTGAAAGATGTTTTGACCTACCACGTGATTGCCGCCAAGGTGATGGCTAAGGATGTTAAGAATAGCAATGTGAAAACAGTTAACGGAGCGAATGTGGCTGTTTCCAAAGCAGGTGAATTTGTCACCATCGAAAACGCAGTAGCAAATCCTGCAGATATCAATGCAACCAACGGCGTGGTTCACATCATTGATGCCGTGTTGATCCCACCCGCAAAAAAATAAGTCTTTAGACTCTTTCTAGCCAACGCCGCCCGATGGGTAGCACTGCGGTGCTATGCTCGGCGGCGTTTTTCTATATAAATCATTTCAAACCATGCAAACCGGTAACCGACTCGCCGCTGTGGACCTGGGCTCCAACAGCTTTCGACTTGAAATAGGCAATGTAGACCATGGCGAATTCCGCCGAACCGAATACCTCAAAGAAACGGTACGCCAAGGGGCGGGGCTTGACGAAGACCGAAACCTTACCGCCGATGCCATGCAAAGCGGATGGGACTGCTTAGCGCGGTTTGGAGAACGTTTAGCGGGATTTAACCCCAAGGAAGTTCGTGCGGTTGCTACCCAGACCTTGCGCGAGGCACGCAACCGGGATGTATTTTTATCGCAAGCCAGTTCGATATTGGGTTTCCCAATCGATGTTATTTCTGGCCGAGAAGAGGCGCGGTTGATTTACCAAGGCGTCGCCCACCAACTTCCACCGAGTGAAGAGCGACGGTTGGTGATTGATATTGGCGGGCGCTCCACGGAGTTGATTCTTGGTCAGAACCTCAAGCCCAGCGTCATGGAGTCCTTTCGCGTTGGCAGTATTGCCTGGTCCACACGGTACTTTCAAACCGGGAATTTCAGCCGAAAATCGTTTGAGATTGCTGAAATAGCAGCCAAAGCCGTACTAGACGAAGCCCTGGATGCCTACGCCGCAGACCAGTGGGACATCGCCTACGGATCAGCCGGAACCATTGGCGCCATTGGAGATGTGTTACTGGCTGAGGGTTGGACCGAAGGAACGATCACCCAAGAAGGATTGGATTGGCTGCTGGAAAAGCTGATCGCCGCACAGACGGTAGATCGCCTCAAAATAGCCGGACTGCGAGATGATCGCAAACCCTTGATCGGAGGCGGACTCAGCGTGGTTCGCGCCCTCTTTAGCCTGCTCAATATCCAAGAATTAAAACAATCCAACGGTGGGTTACGCCATGGAATGTTGTTTGACATGTTGGGAACCTCCAACGAAGCCAGTGATTTGCGTGAGAAAAGCGTGCTCCGCTTAGCCAGAAAATTCGGAATTGATACCAACCAAGGGGAACGCGTCAGTCAAGTGGCGCAAGCCTTGTTAACGCAAATAAATAGTTTCTCATCCTCAGATGAGGATTTGAGCCAAAGACATCTTCGAAAGCTTCATTGGGCCGCGCAACTTCATGAAATTGGAAGCCATATTTCGCACAGTGATTACCACAAGCACGGGGCCTACATTTTAGAAAACGCCGATGCGATGGGTTTCTCATTGGCAGAAATGCACCGCCTCAGTTTGCTAGTGCTTGGACACCGGGGCAAACTTCGAAAACTCGAAGCTGACCTGCAGGATGAGGGGCTTCGCTCCCAGTTGGTGGCCTTGCGAATCGCGGTGATTTTGTGCCACGCAAGGCGTGACCCTTCGTATTCCGGACTGGTCTTAACGCGTACCAAAAAAACCAGCAGCAGCCCCGAGAGACTGCAACTCCATGCTCCCGCGCAGTGGAGCCAAGAGTACCCACAATCGGCCTACCGACTTCGCGAAGAAGCCAGTGCTTGGCAAAAAACCCTTTGGCCATTAGACTTTATAGAAGATTGAGTCAATCAAAATAATTTGCTCAATGTTAGAAAAACGTTATAAACTGTATATACCGTTCACTTTTCAACTCTTGTAAAGGAAATTTATTTATGACGACTTCAACCACTGCTAAAAATGTGCCCCCCGCCGCTGCCAAACGGCCCCTGGTTAAACGTGCCGCCTCTTCGGTAACAAAAGTGGTCGCAAAAACAGCCACAAAAACATCGAAAAGCACTGCTGTAAAACCTGCCGCAAAGAAATCTTTGGCAGCAAAGTTGCCCGTCGCTCGTAAGTCTCCTGCTGTCAAAACTGCAGCGGCCAAGCCTGCGAAAGATAAAAAACCAAAATTGGTGCGCGACAGTTTCACTTTCCCAAAGGCGGAATACGAAGTGCTAGAAGCCATGAAGCAACGTGCAGCGAAGCTTAAAGTCATGGTGAAGAAAACGGAGTTGCTGCGTGCTGGAATCAAATCGCTCGCAGCTTTGAGTGATGCGGCTTTCTTAAGCGCTATTGCTGCTGTCCCCAACCTAAAAACCGGACGCCCTGCAAAAGCGTAAGACTGAAAAGGTTGAAGCCTTCGGGCTTAAAGCATATCGGGAGACTGGACCGTAACGACCAAAGTTTGGGTCATACGCTCCCGGTACCGCAACCACCAGACCGCCCCTTTTCGCATAGCGCACTCCTGTTCGCTTAAACCGAGCAACTTTGCGATGGTTTTTCCGAGTGTAGGTTGGTGACCGACCACCAAAGCACAGCCCGTCGCATTGGGCCAATGCACTAACTCCAGCAAATCCTCCACGCTCGCTAAGGGCGCCAGGGCGGGGCTGGTTTTATATTTTCGGTCAAGGGCTCGGGCAGTTTGGTCGGCACGCAGCGCGGGGCTACTAAATACTTTAGTCCCTGCGGGTAATTGGCGATCTAACCAAGCACCCATTTTGGTCGCCTGCTTATCGCCCTTAGGCGTGAGAGTACGAAGCATGTCGTCCCCTACCAGTTCCAAATCGATTGCCTCTGCGTGTCGCCACAAAACCAAGTCCATAACCTACCCCTTGTTCTTTTGAAACATTTCTTGACCATACCGGCCCATTAGTGCATTTTGTGCACCATGACCAGACTTTAAGCCGGTTGGCTTTACGAGTGTGTAGGCACCATCGGGTCCCATCTCCCAAGCATCCACACTGTCGTGCAAATAGGCCACTAAGCATTCATCGACGATGCGCTGGCGCTGCTTAGGGTCTGTCACAGGCCAAGCAAACTCCACACGACGTACCATGTTGCGGGTCATCCAATCGGCACTCGACAAATAAAGATCTTCAACGGTTCCGTGGCGAAAATAGAAGACACGAGAATGCTCTAAAAAACGACCAATCACGGATCGAACGCGAATGTTGTCGGTGAGCCCTGGCACTTGCGCCGGCAGCATACAAGCGCCGCGCACAATGAGATCAATGACGACACCATTTTGTCCAGCACGAATCAAACTCTGGATCAAGACCTCGTCGGTCAATGAATTCATTTTGGCAACGATACGAGTGGATTGTCCTTTGGAAGCCGCAAGTCCTAAGCTGTTAATTTTCTTGACTAAATTAGGGTGTAAATAAAACGGCGCCATCCACACTTTTTGAAGGCGCGGCAACTTGCTCTGACTGGCCAAGTGGACAAATACATTGTCCATGTCCGTTGTCAAAGCCGTGTCGGCAGTGAGGTGGCTGATATCGGTATACAAACGCGCTGTGCGTGGGTTGTAGTTACCAGTTGACAGGTGTCCGTAGCGCTTGAGAAATCGGCCTTCGCGACGGGTAATCAGCAGCATCTTGGCATGGGTCTTTAGACCAACCACGCCATAGACCACCTGGGCACCAATCGATTCCAACATTTCAGCCACGTTGATATTGGCTTCCTCATCGAAGCGGGCCTTGAGCTCAACCACCACGGTCACTTCTTTGCCCCGGCGCACGGCTTCGCGCAGCAAGTCGATCATGGCCGGGTCTGAACCCATGCGGTAAATCGTTTGCTTAATAGCCAGAACATCAGGGTCATTAACCGCCGCACGCAGAAAAGCCAATACACCGTCAAAACTCTCAAAGGGCTGGTGAAAAATAATGTCACCGTGTTTGAGTTGCTCAAATACATCCCGATTTTGATCCATCTGCACCGGAAAGCGAGCTTTATAGGAGGGGAAACACAAGTCCGGACGGTCTAGCATGTCAAGCATTTGCGTGAGCCGCACTAAATTCACGGGCCCATGAACGCGGTACAAAGCTTGCGTTGGGAGATCAAACTGCTGCAGTAAAAAATCGGATAAATATTCGGAACAACCTGCCGAAACCTCAAGTCGAACGGCTTGACCAAAATGGCGATGGACCAAGCCTTGGCGCAGGGCTGTTCTTAAGTTGCGAACATCATCTTCGTCCACAGCCAAATCGGAATGGCGCGTGACCCGAAATTGTGAGAATTGCTCCACGGTTCGGCCAGGAAATAACTCGGTTAAATGCGAGCGGATCACGCTAGTAAGCGCCACAAACACCGCTTTGCTTCCCGCGACTTTGTCAGGCAGCCGGATCACCCGTGGAACGACCCTTGGGACCTTCACAATCGCAATTTCATTGGCACGCCCAAAGGCATCATTTCCGCTGAGCCGAACAATGAAATTCAAGGACTTGTTGGCGACCAGCGGGAAGGGATGCGAAGGATCGAGACCCACAGGAACGAGAAGGGGGCGAATTTCACGTTGAAAATATTGCTTCACCCATTGGCGTTGCGCTGCCGTCCGGTTTCCATGAGAAACAATTTGGATACCGCATTCGTCTAAAGCGGGAATTAAGGCCTCGTTGTACAAAGCGTACTGGCGATCCACCAAACTGTGAAGTGACTCGGAAAGTCGCTCAAAAGAACTAACGGTATACGCACCGTTGCGAACGTTGCCCTTTGACGCGGTGATGTGAGGGTCTGCCCGAACTTCAAAAAACTCGTCTAAGTTGGAAGACACAATGCACAAATAACGAAGGCGCTCTAGCACGGGGACGTCTTGGCGCTCAGCCCAACTAAAAACCCGTTCATTGAATGCGACCAAACTGTGGTCGCGGTCTAGCAATATCGGGTTTCCCGAGTGATCAACCGGATGCTTTAGAACGGTCTTTTTTGGGGTAGGCGATAAAGATACGGAATTCATGGAAAGCAATCAAATCGCCTATGATATCAAGTCACCAATTTGCGGTTGACCAAATGACCTGCAAACAGCAAAGCGGAGTAAGCCCAACTGAACGTCAAAGCCCGATCACGCGCTTCATGGCGAGAAATAGAACGCGCATTGCGCCACGCCAAGCCCAAATCGTCATGCAAAACACCTCCCAGCGCAGGTGTTCCCATCACCTCAATGGGGCCTTCGACTGGGTAAGCCGCCACGGGCGTTCCGCATGCCATGGCTTCTAGCATCACCAAACCAAAGGTTTCTGACTTGCTAGACATCACAAACACATCCGCACTCGCATAGACTTTTGCTAACTCTTCGCGCGGCAACAACCCGAGCCAATGGACGTTTTGGTATTTTTCTTTGAGCGACGTCTCAAGCGGCCCCACCCCACAAACCACCTTGGTCCCGGGAATATTGAGCTTCAAAAACGCATCAATGTTTTTTTCATATGACACCCGCCCGACGAACAGGGAGATCGGTCGGACTAAATCTTTGAGTTCATGGTGGTCGGTTGGGGTACTGGCAAATTCAAAAAGTTGCATGTCCACGCCATGGGTCCAACTTTTGAGATTGCGAAATCCTTTTTGATCCAACATCCGAAGCACGCTTTGGGTAGGCACCATGACGCCAGAGGAGGGTTTATGAAACTGCCGAAATACGGCGTATCCCACCCACAAAGGGATTCTCAAAGCGGCTTTTAAAATTTCTGGGAAACGGGTATGAAAGGCCGTTGTGAAAGGCCATTCGTGTTTCAAACAGAAATTGCGTCCTGCCCAACCTAAGGGGCCCTCGGTAGCAATATGGACTGCGTCAGGTTGCGCGTCTGCTAGTAAACGGGCCAGTTCTTTTTTGGGATTGATGGCCAGATCAATACCGGCGTAACCCGGACAAGGGCGGGTTTTAAATAATCCTGGATGAATCACCTGCACTTCGTGGCCCAGCGATTGCATCTCCCGCACCAACTCCACCAAAGTAGTTACCACCCCATTGACTTGGGGTTGCCATGCGTCTGTGATTAACGCAATTTTCATGCAGCCACCCCCGCAGGCGCATTGGCAATTTCTAACGGCTTGTCCGCTTTTGCGCTACTGACTTTGCCATCTTCATAATTCCAATGAATCAGCTCTAAGCGGCCATCCATGTGCTCGACCAAGGCGCTGCGGCTCTCGACCCAATCGCCGTCATTGCAGTACAAAGTCCCGTCAATCATCCGCATTTCAGCGCGGTGAATATGCCCGCAAACCACGCCGTAATGGCCGCGAATTCGCGCTTCATGGGCTACGGCCACTTCGAAACTAGAAATGAAATTTACCGCTGTCTTCACTTGGTCTTTCAGATAGGCGGAAAGTGACCAATAGGGAAATCCTAGTTTTCTGCGGATGGTATTGAAATGGCGATTGAGCTTGAGGGTAAGTTCATAGGCATTGTCACCAAGGTAAGCCAACCATTTGGCGTATTGAATGATTCCATCAAAATCATCGCCATGGGTTACCCACAGGCGCTTGCCATCGGCGGTGGTATGAATGGCTTCGCGTTGAACATCCACGCCACCAAACTGGTGACCGACAAAGGCCCTTGCGAATTCATCGTGGTTACCGGGTACAAAGATCACGCGGTCGCCCTTGCGCACCCGACGCAATAGTTTTTGAATCACATCGTTGTGGGCCTGGGGCCAAAACCACCTTCGTTTTAACTGCCAGCCATCAACGATATCGCCCACGAGATACAAATACTCGCTGGGGTGGTGCTTTAAAAAATCCAGCAAGGCTTCTGCTTGGCAACCCTGGGTGCCCAAATGAACATCGGAGACAAAAACTGCACGAACGCGGTTGCGTGGATCATCCTCAGGATCAATAGGGCTCTGACTGTGGTTGTGGTTGTGAATGTTGTTTTGGCTTTGACCGCTTGCGCTGTCAGAAGCAAGGGATTGCATTGAATTTTGTAAAAGGTTAAAAATGGCGCGCATTAGACCCCCAAAAAATGTTTTCGGTAACGAGCAGGCATATCGGCAATTCGCATCAACATCGGTAAATCAGCAGAATTGAAATCTGGGTCCCATGCGGGCGGCCCCAACACTTTGGCCCCGAGCCGCAAATACCCTTTAATCAAAGCGGGGGGCTCAACCTCAAGGTGCGAATTGAGTTTCTCAATGGGCAATGGCAATCTTGGACGAACATGCTGTTCAATCGGTGCCAAGTGGGTGGCCTGAACTTGACGCCAAATGCTCGCGGCAACATCGCCACTGACGATTCCGTTATGCAGCATCGGAACACTGGCGCATCCAATCATGGTGTCGAGCTGGTTGCGCACCATAAATTCAGCCAAGGCACTCCAAAGCGCCATGATCACACCGCCATGGCGGTGTTTGGGGTGAACGCAGCTTCGGCCTAGCTCCACCATGCGCGGGCGCAAGGCACGTAAGCGGGTGAGGTCAAATTCTGTATCGCTGTAAGTGCTACCCACCCGCTTGGCTTGGACCGGCGTGAGTACCCGGTAGGTGCCGATCACTTCTTGGCTGGCTTGATCGCGAACAATCAGGTGTTCGCAATAACTATCAAATAAGTCGATGTCGTGCCCAGGGATGGGCGAATTTAACCGGGCACCCATTTCGCCAGCGAAAACATCAAAGCGGAGTTTTTGTGCAGCGCGAACTTCATCTTGGTGCGCCGCCCATGAAACCACAATACCGTGCGGGGTTTTCTCAACCGCACCTGATGCGGCCGGTGTGGTCAGCACACCGGAGAACGAGAGTGCCTCGTTAATAACCGGGGCGGTTCCTACAAACTCGATGTTGCGCATTTTTTCTCCAAAACAGTTTTCTAGTCTTGGACACAGAGTGTGCGAAATTCGTGTGTCATTAATATTTCAATCACATGAAATATTAATGACACACAGCGCTTTGATTGCGGCAAAGTCATCAGCCATTCACACGTATCGGTTATAAAGTTCTTGTGGCAGAAAAACAAATTCCCAACAGTCACTCCGACGTTCGACCCAAGACCTACGGTGCTGACTCCCACGGGCTCATTTGCGGCTTTCACTTTGGGGACGACCACCTAGGCCAACAAATCAGCGTAGAAAAAGCGCTTGATTTTCTTAATGCGGAGACACGCCCTGGTGGGTTTGTTTGGTTGCATTTCAACTTAGCCCATTCAGCGACCGAGAAATGGCTAAAGAACAACCTCAGCCTTTCCGATGTTTACTTTGACACGCTACGGGAGCCATCACGTTCAACGCGGGTTGAGTTAGATGACGGCACGTTGATTGCCGTCGTGAACGACGTGCATTACGACTTCGGCTTTGAACCCTCCGACATCTCCACTCTTTGGATATCGGTGAGCGAAAAGCTCCTTGTCAGTACAAGAATTCACCCACTGCGATCGATTGACCGTTTGCGTGATGCAGTCAACCGCGGAGCCCAGGTTCGCTCCAGCGTTGCGCTCTTAGTGCACCTCATGCGTGACCAAGGAGATGTTCTGGCCCATATTGTTCGCGAAACCACCTCTCGGGTGGATAAGATTGAGGACAAGTTATTGGCGGGTCGTTTAGAGAAAAAGCGGGCCGCGCTAGGAAATTCACGGCGGCTTTTGGTAAGGCTTTCTCGTTTGTTAGCGCCAGAGCCCGCAGCCCTCTTTCGATTGCTCAAAAAACCTCCTGCGTGGATTGACGAGGAGGACATTGAGGAACTCAACCAATCGTCAGAAGAATTTAATGTCGCTTTAAGTGACATGGCGGCACTGCAAGAGCGAATCAAATTACTACAAGAAGAAATTGCAGGGCGCGTTGCAGAAACAAATAATCGGACACTTTTCGTATTGACCGTCGTCACGGTTTTGGCCCTGCCAATCAACATGATCGCGGGTCTGATGGGGATGAACGTTGGTGGGGTTCCCTTGGCTGAAAACCCCGTAGGGTTTTGGATTGTTGTTGCCATTGTTATCAGCATTACGGCTATCGCTGCATGGGTCTTTTTGCGCAAAGACCACGGCTAAACGCTCCTTAGCGATTAAAAACAGAGAAAGGTGCATTCGTGTTTTTTGACACGAAATTGTCATTATTTCTACTTATCCTCAGACACTGAAAAGTAACAATCTTTGTCATAGAGCTTAAATACTTTTCAAAAAAAATCGCATCTGCGGTTTCCCGAACTTGCACCTTCATATCACTTACAGGTGGATCTATGCTTTGGAAAATTTTTGATTTGCAAAAGAAATTAGATGTGCTGTTCAGCGAAAGCTGGCTCCGTTTTGGCGTCGAAAGAAACAGCGACGTACCGGCCGATTTGGTTTATTTTTAAGTCAGGCCGGTCGGTTGCTACCACCTCGGTGCAAATTCAATTCACCTTGCTCTAGCGCAAGCGTCACTAAAAATTCTTATTCGTCCCGCATAGTTGAAGGCTTTGACACTGCGGGCAACTCACACACATGAAAATTACAGTTATCGGAACGGGGTATGTTGGTTTAGTCACGGGCACGTGTCTTTCTGAGGTTGGCAATGACGTGCTTTGCTTTGATACCAACGCAGAAAAAATTGCGGCTCTGAAAGAGGGCGTGATCCCGATTTTTGAGCCGGGTCTTGAAGAAATGGTCCTGCGCAATATCAAAGCAGGCCGTTTGCACTTCACCGATGACATTGAAGAGGCCACCCGCTTTGGCACGGTTCAGTTCATCGCGGTGGGTACGCCCCCAGGCGAAGACGGAGGAGCCGATGTGGGCTATGTCATGGCAGCCGCACGCAATATCGGCAAACACATGAACGATTACAAAGTGGTCGTCGACAAAAGTACCGTTCCCGTCGGCACGGCGGATGCGGTTCGCTCAGCCATTCAAGAGCAACTCGATTTACGAGGCGTTACCACCCCATTTAGCGTGGTATCCAACCCAGAGTTTCTCAAAGAAGGCGCGGCGATCGAAGACTTCATGCGCCCAGGCCGGATTGTTTTAGGCTGCGACAGTGAACAAGCCGCTCTTAATATGCGAGCGCTCTACGCCCCATTTCAGCGCCACCATGACCGCCTGATTTTGATGGATATTCGCAGTGCGGAACTGACAAAGTACGCAGCCAACGCGATGCTCGCAACGCGTATCAGTTTCATGAACGAGTTGGCTAATTTGGCCGAAAACGTGGGCGCTGATATTGAACTGGTTCGTAAAGGCATTGGTAGTGACCCCCGCATTGGTTACGACTTTTTATACGCAGGTGCAGGCTATGGCGGCTCCTGTTTTCCTAAAGATGTGAAAGCGCTGATTAAGACCGCTTCAAGCCAAGCCGGAATTTCTCTCAAAGTATTGCAAGCCGTTGAAGAAGCCAATGAAGCGCAGAAGCGAGTCTTAGGCGCAAAAATTAAACAGCGCTTTGGGGCAGACCTCACCGGAAAGCATTTCGCACTTTGGGGGCTCGCATTCAAAGCCAATACCGATGACATTCGCGAGGCCAGCAGCTTGTCCGTGATCGAAGACTTGTTAGCCGCCGGCGCTACCGTAACGGCCTATGACCCTGTGGCTTCCCACTCGATGCAACAGTACTTGCATGACAAAGCAGGATTGACTTATGCGACATCCCAGAACTTGGCGCTCGAAAAGGCCGACGCATTGGTGATAGTGACAGAGTGGAAAGAATTCCGAAGCCCCGACTTTGACCACATCAAGGCAGCACTCAAGCACCCTGTGATCTTTGACGGTCGCAATTTATACGATCCGAAGTGGGTTCGTTCCCTGGGAATTGAATATTTTGCAATCGGCAGATAGCCAACGCCATCAAATCCTAGTTTTCACTCAAAAGACACAATCCATGTCACATAACTGCAATCAAGATGGTTTATCTTGCGCTTAAGGAGATTTTTATGAACGAATTTTTGAAGCAATTGAAGATCCAGCGATGGGATGACCACCGTTACTACCACCACAGCCGCATCAATCAGAGCTTGCATTTGATAAGCGCCATTAGCTTTGTAGTGGCCTATGGGTTTTTATTCATCGACCCTGCGGTTGCTGCACTCATTGCTTGGCTCGTCTCGATGACCGCCCGCCAAAGCGGTCACTTCTTCTTTGAACCTCTAGGCTATGACGAAGTCAATATGGCCACCAATGATTACAAAGAAGAGATCAAGGTGGGCTACAACTTACGCCGCAAAGTGGTGCTGATGGCCATTTGGGCTGCTGCACCGGTGATGCTGGTGATTGATCCCGCCATGATGGGATTTTTTGAGCCTTATGCATCATTGAAAGAGTTTGTTCACAACACCGGCGAAATGTGGCTTGCTATCGGCGTAGGCGGCTTGTTGTTTAGAACGATTCACTTGTTCTTCATTAAAGACGTGATGTCGGGATTGGTATGGATGACCAAAATCATCACCGACCCTTTTCACGATATCTATTTGTATTACAAAGCGCCAATGGCTTTGTTACGCGGCGAATTGATTGAACCCCGCGGTCGTATTCACAACGTTTAAAAGCCCAAGACTCAAACCAAGGACAAGGCTTAAGCGCCTTGTCCTTAGCGTTTCAGCTTAGCTTTTTCCGAAGCAACTCCCCCAGAATTCGGCGTTTAATGGATTGATTGGTGGCCACCCCGTCATGCCACCACCAACCATCTGCCTTCATAGCTTGTGCAGCCGCTACAAACCGGTTGACCACTTCCTCAAAATCTTGGTCACTGTAATTAAGGCTGAAGATAATGCGCCCCGTCCCAACCCAGCTCAAGGCCAAGCCCTCGAGACGCAAGTAGTGTTGAAAGAGCCAGTTGTAACAAGCCGGTTGGGTGTAAAAAACCGTCCAGATCGACGACATATTTGCCACCTGAACAGGAATCTCGGCCGCATCCAAACGGGCATTCAACATTCCCGCCCTGGCGTTCCATGTGTCATCCAAGCTGGCGTATTGCGCTAAAACTTCTTCACGATCTAAATGCTTCAGAAAAACGTTCATTGCGCCCATGACATACGGATGAGAATTGAACGTTCCTCGGGCGAAACAAATATCGGCAGGCGCGCCTTCACGAAAGCGCTGCATCCAAACCCGTTTGCCACACAAAACCCCAACTGGCAATCCGCCACCCAGCGTTTTTCCGTAGGTCACCAGATCGGCCTGGACGCCAAAGTATTCTTGCGCCCCACCCTTGGCCAAACGGAATCCGACAAAAACCTCGTCAAAAATCAGAGCGATGCACTTTTGGTCACAAATCTCGCGCAGCGTTTTGAGCCATGCGGTGTACGCGGGTTTGTCGAAAGCCGCTTTGCGCGAGCTGTCGAGCAAGCCCGAGTCACTGGGCGCGGCGGCATTGGGGTGCAAGGCCTGCAAGGGATTAATCAAAATACAAGCGATGTCATTGCGGTTTCGCAATACCCGCAAAGTCCCCTCCCCCATTTCCGACAAGGTAAAGGTATCACGTGCTGCCATGGGGTTGCCAATCCCGGGTTGAACGTCCCCCCACCAGCCATGGTAAGAGCCGCAGAACCGAACGATTTTTTTGCGGCCGCTGTGGTACCTGGCCAAGCGAACCGCTTGCATCACGGCTTCCGTTCCGGACATGTGAAAGGACACTTCTTCCATCCCGGAAATACCCTTCAGGCGTTCGACATTGTCAAACATCACGGGGTGGTATGCGCCCAAGACTGGGCCCAAATCACGTGCCACATCCGCGCCTTGGTCCATACACGATTTGTAGAAATCGTTGCCCAACAGATTGACCCCGTAAGAACCGGTCAAATCGTAAAAAACATTCCCATCAAGATCGGTGACTGTGACGCCATGGGTCGATTGCACAAAGGAAGCAATTTTCAAACCCTTTGCGGCCAGCTTCTTGAATTGGAAAGGCACGCGGTATGCGCTGACAAACTGCAAATCCGACAGAGACTCCAGAACTTCACTGGTAGAGCGCAGGCTTTTTTCAAACCGCGTTTGGTACTGCAAGACCATGCGAGCGATCGCTTGCTCTCGCAATACGACGATGTCTTGAGGGGCGTTGTCAACCCGAAGGGCTTTCGCTTCATCATAAGAATATGTCGGCAGCAAAGCCGCAATGCGACGGGCTGTGCGCGGGTGGCCGGCCAAAGAGCGGTGTTTGGCCAAGGAAAGCTCGGCTCTCGCCTTGGCTTTGTTCAAGGCCCACAAACCGGCTCCACCGCCTACGCCGTATAAAGCCAAAGCACTGAGTGTCATTGTTTCGTTCACAGTAATAAACTTTCAAAAATCAATCAATTAAGGAGTGGGTGAAATGGGAATTCGAAAAAAACTTCATGCGGTATTGGGTCAAGAAGATCTGAATTTTTTGCTGACGAACCGTATTCCGCGCCAATTGCTGACGCGGTTCATGGGTTGGTTTAGCAAAATTGAAATTCCGTGGGTTCGCGATGGCTCGATTGCAGCTTGGAAATATTTTTCTGATTTGGATCTGAGCGAGGCCAAAAAAGACCGCTTTAGCAGCATGCACGACTGCTTTACCCGGGAACTCAAGCCCGGCTTGCGCCCCGTCGCTTTGGATCCCAGCACCATGGCCAGTCCAGTTGACGCCATTGTCGGCGCCCACGGCCCGATTGAAGGCACCGCGGTATTTCAAGTCAAAGGCTTTCCGTACCGATTGGAAGAATTGTTGGGAAGCGAAGAATCGCTGGAAGCGTGGCGCGATGGCTACTTTGTTACCTTGCGATTGACCTCGAGTATGTACCACCGTTTTCACTCGCCTTTTGATTGTGCAGTAGAGAAAGTGCGCTATTTTTCGGGCGACACCTGGAACGTGAATCCCATTGCGCTCAAGCGGGTTGAGAAATTGTTTTGTAAAAACGAACGCGCCATGATTCGAACCCGGGTGACGACTCCTGGACCGTGCGCTAACCAAGTGATCGCCTTGGTTCCGGTGGCAGCTGTGTTGGTGGCAAGTATTCGACTGCATTTTTTGGATGTTTTGTTTCACCTGAAATACCGTGGCCCCGAGGTGGTGGAATGCAACGCCGCTTTCTCAAAAGGTGAAGAAATGGGTTGGTTCCAGCACGGCTCTACCGTGATCGTATTGGCCGGCAAAGGATTCTCCTTGGATACCGGGTTGCAAACAAATAGCCGCATCCGCATGGGCGAGGCCCTTATGCGCTGGCAGACGTAATGGGTTGAGGCCGTGGCAGCGCACTTGCGGTAAATAAACCCACCCCTTGCCGGTCAATGACCGAGCGCAAAGTAGCAATAAAGGCATCGTGGATTTTTTCCCAATCCATATCGGCCACACTGCGGGGCGCAGCGTTACGCATGCGAGCGCGGTCGGCGCTTTGCTTGGCCATGGCAACGGTTGCGCTAATGAAATTCAAATCTTGGTCCATGGCAACCAAGGAGCCATCAATGCCGTTGGTGATCAATTCTTTAGCAGAGGCTGTGTCATAGGCTACCACCGCCAAGCCGCTAGCAAGCGCTTCTGGAACCACATTGCCAAAGGTCTCAGTCACGCTGGGAAAAGGAAAAATATCGGCTGAGGCGTAATGTGCTGCGAGATCTGCGCCCTTTTGAACACCCGCGAAGATCGCCTGCGGGCAAGACTCTTCCAGTTGTTTTCGCAGAGGTCCGTCGCCTACAAACACCAGCTTTGCTGTGGGGTTCTCAACCAAACAGGCGCGGTAAGCCGAAATAAGCAGCCCGATATTTTTTTCTTTGGCCAAACGCCCCACATGAAGAAATACCAGCGTATCGTCGGTAACTCTCCACTGCGCTCGCAAGGTAGCGCTGCGATTGGCTGGGCTGAATTGTTTGAGTTCGACGCCGCGCGAAAGTAAAGTCACGTTTTGGTAACCGCGCGAACGCAGGTCATTGGCAAGCGCGTAGGTGGGCACCATCGTTGCCATCGTTTGGTTATGCAATTTGCGAAGATAGCCTTCGATCGAACGCTTGATCAAACCCATTCCATAGTGTTGTGAGTAACTATGAAAGTTGGTGTGAAACGAACTTGTCACGGGGATTTTGAGTTTGCGTGCAGCGGCAACGGCAGACCATCCCAAGGGCCCTTCGGTCGCAACGTGAACCACGTCGGGACGATTTTCAGCCCAGAGCTTGATCATGCGGCTTTTAGCAGGCAAACCAAAACGCAGATCACCGTAGGCCGGCAAGGGCATTCCTTTTGCAAACACCTGCTCCAGCCCATCGCGACTGGACACATTTTCTTGGGGTTGGCGCGGGCGCACGAGTTGAACTGCATGGCCTTTGGACAAAAGGCCTTCTACGATTTTTCCTAAGGTCATGGCCACACCATTGACCTCTGGGGGGTAGGTTTCAGTGACAACAGCAACGCGCAAGTTCATAGGCACCGCAGTCAACGACTCAAAGAGGATTTCGTCAGTATTTTTCACATGTCTAAGATAGATAAGATTGATGTTATTTTGATGACTTTTTTGTGAATATTTAGTGACTTAGCCTATCGGTGTGCGCAAAATTTGGCGATGACGCCACCCAATCATCAGCATGGCGAAACTCACTAACACACCAAAACCAAAAATCAATACCCCGAAAGCTAAGTCCAATGCGGTCACGAGCGAATACATACACAAAACTGCGAGCATCCCGGCGTTTTCATTAAAGCCTTGAACGGCAATAGAACGACCGGCTGTCAGCAACGTAGCGCCTCGGTGCTGTAACAGCGCATTCATGGGGACCACAAAAAAACCGGCCATGGCACCCACAACAACCAGTAAGCACACCGCCTGCACTACCGAACTCACCAACAGCAACAATGGAATCGACAGCCCCAACAGAACACCTAGCGGCAATAACTGTGGGGTGCGCTCTAGGGACACCATGCGACTCGCAAGCGCCGCGCCGGCAATCACGCCGATGGCTGTGACCCCTTGAAGATAGGCCGCTTGGTTCAAAGGCAAATGCAATGTCTCTTGGGCCCAGCGCAACACAATCAGCTGCAGGGTGGCGCCCACGCCCCACAGCAAAGTCGTGACTGACATGGATAAACCGCCTAAGGTATCGCGCCAAAGAACCGCGTTTTCTTTCACAAAGCGCTGTACCAGCTCCCAAGGGTGAAAGGAGTGTTGCACATAGCGAGCGCCGTTATCTAATATGCACAGGCTCAAAACCACAGCCGCCACGTTGAGCGCAATCAGCGCCAACATACTCAGCACATAGGCGCTATCCGTCACTGGCAAAGCGGTGATCCAAGACGGAGCGACCCAAGCGATGACCCAAGGACTCACCAAAGCCCCACCGACTACCGTACCCAAAATAACAGCGCACACCGTAGCGCCTTCAAAAAATCCATTGGCCTTGACCAAATCCTTAGGCGGCAGAAGTTCCGTGATCAGGCCGTACTTAGCCGGCGCATACCCCGCAGCGCCAAACCCTGCCAACGTAATGGCCCATACCGGATCCAGCCCGAAAGCCATCAGCGCAATCGCAAGAATTTTGAGGAGGTTGGATACCACCATCACGCGCCCTTTAGGAAACGCATCGGCCAATGCGCCCACTACCGGCGCCAACACCACGTAAAAGAGTGTGAAGCCGACTTTTAAGATAGGAATCAACCACGCGCCAGCTTGAAGTTCCAGAACCCGGGCTATCGCAACAATCAAAAAGGCGTTATCAACCAGAGTAGAAATGAATTGCGCGATCAAAAGCGTGTAGAAGGTGCGCGGCAAGCCTTTCATGTCAACTCACTGTCGGGGCTACCACGCGTGGACTGAACTTGACCACGGAATAACTCGGACAGGCGTAGCGCTCTATGTCATAGGCATTGATAGGGAAAGAGCCGCAATTAGAAAAACGGCGCAAAGGAGAATGGTAAATTCCGCATTGAAAACGCGTGTCGCCCATGTCTTCCAAAAAAACGCATCGCTTTTCCATGCAGCAGTTACCGCATTGCACGCAGGATCCCTCGATTGCTTCGGGTACTTGGTGAATTCTGCCGACCACGTCTTCAAAGTAATGAACCACCGGGCCTTCGCGCAAAGCACGAATGTGGACGGCCATTTTTTTAAGAAACGTTGGGTATTGCAAGAGGTACTTGCGGCGGAAAAAAACCACACTTGCTACAAAGGGCATGAGAGGCAGGAAAAGATAGGCTATCCCAATGACCCCAAACGCAAAAATTCTCGCAATCAGATTTTGCAAGTTTCTATCCTGTTAGTAGCCATCAGGCCCAAAGACAAAATAAAAACAACCCGAAGTCGCAACAACATATATAAACCTTTAATGAAGAATTAAATTCAGATTACGTCACATCCATGACATTTTGATGACTCTCAGGCCAAGCTAAAGCGGTAAGCCTGTGTGTTGAGAAAGCAGTTGTCGCAAGGCCAAGCCGCTGGCTTCTAGGGTGCCACCGTTCGAGAGACACAGGTCTTGCGGACCTAGCAAAACATTTTGCGGACGCAACAAGCGCTGCTCAATGTCTTTTTCACTTTCTCTTCCCCGCGCAAGCAAACGTTGGCGAAGCACTTCGATAGGGGCCGTAATGTGTAAAACGGTTAAGCCCGGCAAACGCTTTCGGGCTTCATCAAGGTAGCCCCGCGAACCGTTCACGATGACCCAGGTGCCATCGCCCTGGGGTGCCAACTCCGTGTGGCGAATACCGTAGTGCAATCCGTTGGCCACCCAAACCAAAGCAAACGCCTTTTCTTCTTGAAGTTTGGCAAACTTAGCGACGTTGACCGCCTCGTGGTCTTCGTTGCTTTTGTCATGGTTGCGGGTGATCGTGCGTTGGGCGAAATGCAGGGCTGGCCGATTTGCCATCGCGTCAACGTGTTGGCGCAGGCCGTTGAGCAAACTGTCTTTGCCAACGCCAGAGGGGCCGACTGTGTAAATCAAGCGCATGGGAAAGGCCTCAAGTCAAAACGTTCCACCCAGCGAAAGTCGCCACCCTGCACGTCTTGCGCAAACCAAGTAACCGCATCGATAGCTACGCCATGATCTAACAGCGGAGCAAACCAATCGTTTGCAGCGGCGAGCAAAGCGCTGCGTGTCGCAGCATCAACGCCACGCAAGGATCCCGTCAGCGTCAGATGAAACTGAAATGCCTCCATCACGAAGGGGTAGCCCCACTGCTGCAACAGGTTTTCCTGTTGCGCAGTCAGACCACCGGCACGGCGACGCGTCAATTCAGAATCCGAAAGGGGCAACGCGCAAGGGTGCAATTCTCTGACGCAGCGTTCAGCCAAGGCGTTCATTGGCGCACAGGGCTGGCGCGGAACCAAGGCTAAAAAATCACCTACGTCAGCGAGCTGTAGTTCCAGATGAAATGGCCCGCCGTTGATGGCGCTGGCCTGCGTAAAAGCCGCTTGTAGCTTTTCTAAGGAAGTACCAAACCCCAACTCAAAGGGCGCTTTGAGCGTGGCGTGCCATCCATACAGTCTGGGCGATTGGGTGAGGCGATGAAACGACTCCGCGTCGATGTTGTCGATGATGGGCTGAGTGAGAGTTTTACCGCTGAATGCGCATCTTCCAAGCCAGCGCGAGCCCAAGTCCCAAGCGAGCGAATCGCTCTTGGGTGCGAAGTAGGCAGCGTGGCGATACGGGCTGCTCGCAGCGGAGGGTTGGGCTAGGGATGGTTCGGTCATTGCGTCACAAAAAAGAAATATGCCGGTCGTAAAGTCTAAGGAGTCAAAGATACCATCGCGATGTTGCAACCCGATTACACCCCCACCCCAAAAGCACTGCCGCCGGACGCCGCCGCTCGAAAAACATGGATGGCTCTTCTGGCGCGGGCTCCAGAGACCCTGTTAGAAAAACATCTTGCAGCATTGAGTGCTGGCGATTTGCAATGGCTTCGCCCGACGGAAACAGGATTGATGATGGTCCAAGGTCGCGCCGGTGGAACCGGGCAACGCTTTAACTTAGGCGAGGTGAGCGTTACGCGCTGCGTACTCAAGCCCGATGCCAACGTGACCGGTTGCCGCCAAGTCGGTGTGGCCTACATCATGGGAAATTCACACCGCCATGCGCAGCTTGCCGCTTTGGCCGACGCACTGCTGCAAGAACCCGCATTGCATGAACACTGGGATCAATTGCTGCTGCGTCCCTTAAGCCGAATATTGTCAGACCAAGCACAAGAAAAAAATGCGCAGGCGCAGGCAACCCGGGTCGAATTTTTTACGGTCGCGCGGGAAGCGGGTAGCGGCGCAGACGACGAGGAAGATGCATCGTGATTCAGCCTTCACTCAAAGACTTGGGTCGCGGATTCGCAGAACCTGCCGTGTGCAGCCAAACCGTGTTTCGCCAAGCCCTTGACGCGCTATCGTTACCCGGACGCTTACAGTTTTTGGATCTGAGCGGCCCAATGCAATCGATGCAAGCGCCCCGAAACGCACACCCTGCAGCGGCTGCGTTGTTGCTGGCTTTGCTAGACCAAGACTGCAAGCTCTGGCTCTCACCTGGTTTTGATGAAAGTGACGCAGCCACTTGGCTGCGATTTCATACCGGTTGCGCTCTCGTTGCAGACTCCAAAGAGGCTGATTTTGTTTGGGTGGCCTCTCCATTGGAAATGCCAGCGTTCGAAAAGTTAGCCCAAGGCACGGCGGAATATCCGGAGTTGTCGGCAACATGCGTGGTGCAGGTTATGGGTTTGGCTACATCGGACCAAGCCGGCGCGTGGTCTATCAGCGGGCCCGGAATCAACGGCACAAGTCATTTGCAAATCGACGGCTTGGATTCGGAATTTACTGCCCAACGCCGTGCGAGCCAAGCGCACTCCCCGTGCGGGGTTGACTTTATATTTACCCACGGCGTGTCGTTGGTGGGTTTGCCGCGCTCCACTTTGATCAAGGACTAAACCCTATGTATGTAGCCGTCAAAGGGGGCGAGTCTGCCATTCTCAATAGCTATGACCTCTTGGCCCAGCAGCGCCGGGGCGACCCCGCCGTAGAAGAGCTCAGCGTCGACCAAATTCGCCAACAACTTCGCTTGGCGGTGGACCGCGTCATGACCGAAGGCTCAGTCTACGACCCCCAACTTGCGGCCTTGGCCATCAAACAAAGCGCAGGTGATTTGGTAGAAGCGATATTTTTGCTACGGGCTTACCGCGCCACGCTGCCGCGCCTAGGTTACAGCGTGCCGCTCGATACCGCAGGGATGCAAATTTCACGGCGAATCTCGGCGGCGTTTAAAGATTTGCCAGGTGGCCAAGTGTTAGGCCCCACTTACGACTACACTCAGCGGCTGTTGGATTTCAGCCTGCTGGCCACAGGCGCTAAAGCCCCCGTCGCACGGCAAGCGCAGGCCAGCACAGAGGCCACGCCCCGCGTCGTGGATTTGCTTCACCACGAAAGCCTGCTGGAAACCCAACCCGCGCCCAGCGGCGATCCCGACCCGTTTGATCTCACACGGCAGCCCGTGCGGTTTCCAGCAGACCGCTCCGCCCGTTTACAAAACCTCGCCCGGGCTGACGAAGGATTTTTGCTAGCCATGGCGTATTCCACCCAACGCGGTTACTCAGAATCGCATCCGTTTGTCGGCGAAATTCGGTTTGGAACCGTGAACTTGAGCATTGCGCCGGAAGAGCTGGGGTTCGAGATTTCGATTGGCGATTTGCCCATCACTGAGTGCCAAATGATTAACCAGTTTCAAGGCAGCCAAGAGCAGCCGCCGCAGTTCACCCGCGGCTACGGTTTGGCCTTTGGCCACAGCGAACGCAAAGCCATGGCCATGGCCTTGGTCGACCGCGCATTGCGGGCCGATGAATTAGGCGAAGCAGTCACAGCGCCAGCACAGATGCAAGAATTTGTGATGTCGCACAGCGACAGCTTAGAGAGCTCTGGTTTTGTGCAGCACTTGAAGTTGCCGCATTATGTTGACTTCCAATCGGAGTTGGAGCTGGTGCGAAAAATGCGCCACTCCTTCGCCAATCCAAAGGACGCGCATGCTGCCGGTTGAAACCATCACCCCCAGCCTGGTGCGTGACCCCCGCATCAATTTTGCGTATTTGGACGAGCGTACCAAGCGCATGATTCGGCGCGCTATTTTGAAAGCGGTGGCTATTCCCGGCTACCAAGTTCCGTTTGGCTCCCGCGAAATGCCGCTCCCTTACGGCTGGGGTACGGGCGGTATTCAGGTAACCGCTTCCATCATTGGCCCTGTTGACGTGCTGAAGGTGATTGACCAAGGTTCTGACGACACCGTCAACGCCGTCAATATTCGGCGTTTCTTTCAACGCACCACCGGCGTGGAAGTGACCACCGACACCACCAGCGCCAGCATTATCCAAACCCGCCACCGTATTCCAGAAACGCCTTTGCGCGAAGGCCAAGTGTTGGTGTACCAAGTGCCTGTACCAGAACCCATGCAGCGCCTAGAACCGCGCGAAACAGAAACCCGAAAACTTCACGCTTTGCAAGAGTACGGCCTGATGCATGTCAATCTTTTTGAAGACTTGGCGCACTACGGCCACATCGCAACAACTTACGACTACCCTGTTTTGGTCAATGGCCGCTACATCATGTCGCCCTCGCCCATCCCCAAATTTGACAATCCGAAAATGCATCTGAACCCCGCATTGCAACTCTTCGGTGCGGGTCGAGAGAAGCGAATTTATGCGGTGCCGCCTTACACCAGCGTAGAGAGCTTGGGGTTTGAAGACCATCCGTTTGAAGTGCAACGCTGGGACGCTGCCTGTGAACTCTGCGGCTCGCGTGAAAGCTTTCTCGACGAAGTGTTGATGGATGACCAAGGCTCGCGCATGTTTGTTTGCTCAGACAGTGACTACTGCGGCAAACGCCAGGCGGGCATCCCATGAAATACACCGACAACACGCCACCCCTCATGCGCGTGCAGGGCTTGGCCTGCGCGTATGGCGCTCGCTCCGTAGTGCGTGACATTTCTTTTGACCTGTGGCCCGGCGAAGTCTTGGCGATTGTGGGCGAATCCGGATCAGGAAAAACCACGCTGCTCAACGCGGTTGCAGCCCGCCACACGCCCAGTGCCGGGCAGGTCAGCTTTGACATGCGCGACCATGGTTTGCAAAACATTTACGCCATGACAGAAGCCCAACGGCGCATGCTGTCTCGCACCGACTGGGGCTTTGTTCACCAAAACGCTGCCGATGGGCTGCGTATGAATGTATCGGCCGGTGCCAACGTCAGCGAGCGCTTGATGGCACTAGGCCAGCGCCACTATGGCTGGCTGCGCGAGCAAGCTACCGACTGGTTAGAACGCGTAGAAATAAGTCCCAGCCGAATGGATGATCGGCCTGATACGTTTTCAGGTGGAATGCGCCAGCGGCTTCAAATCGCCCGCAATCTGATCACGCAACCGCGCTTGGTCTTTATGGACGAGCCGACCTCGGGCTTGGACGTTTCGGTACAAGCCCGACTGCTCGATATGTTACGGATGCTGACGCGCCAGATGAACCTCGCTGCCATCATCGTCACCCATGATTTGGCGGTGGCTCGCTTGTTAGCCCAGCGCATGTTGGTGATGCAAAACGGCCAAGCCGTCGAAACCGGCTTGACCGACCAAGTGTTGGACGACCCGCAACATCCCTACACCCAGCTTTTGGTTTCTTCGGTGCTGCAACCATGACCCATCCACAGACCGGACCTGCGCCTTTGCTCAACATGCAAGGGGTTAGCAAACACTTTGTTTTGCATTTGCAAAACAGCACGGATTTACCTGTACTTCATGACTTTCATTTGTCTTTGCTACCCGGGGAGTGCGTGCGTTTAAGCGGCCCCTCGGGCATGGGGAAAAGCACGGTGCTCAAGCTCGCTTTCGGAAACTACCGCGCAACCCAAGGGCATATTTGGGTGCGTGACACCGACGGCACCCCCACAGACATTACCCAAGCCAGCGCCCGAACCGTACTTCACCTGCGCAGCCAAACCATGGGCTATGTGAGCCAGTTCTTGCGGGTGATTCCGCGTGTTGCTGCGATTGACATCGTGGCTGAGCCTTTACTCGAAGGGGGAGACGCGAGCATCAGCCCGACCCAAGCCCGCGAACAAGCCGCCCATTGGCTTACCCGTTTGCGTATTCCGCAGTCGCTGTGGCAGCTCCCACCGGCGACATTTTCCGGAGGCGAGCAACAGCGCATCAACATCGCCCGCAGTTTCATTAAGCCACGGCCTTTGTTGTTGCTTGATGAACCCACCGCCTCTTTGGACCCCGAAAACACCCAAACGGTGATCGAGCTGATTACCCAAGCCCGCGCCCAAGGTGTCGCCATCCTTGGCATTTTTCACGATGACCATGTCGCACAAGCCGTCGCCAGTCGCACGGTTGAGATGCAATCTTTTAAGACCACGCTATGAATTCACCGATCGCAAGCCCCACCATTTTTACCAACGCCCGCTTGGTACTCGATGACGAAGTCGTCACTGGAACGCTGTATAGCCACGGTGGAACCATTGAGCGCATAGACCAAGGCGCAAGCGCCGTGAGCGGCGCAATTGATTTGCAGGGTGACTTTTTAATGCCTGGCATGGTGGAAGTACATACCGACAATTTTGAGCGCCACTTGATGCCCCGCCCTAAAGTGCGCTGGGACGATGCGCCCGCGCTCCTAGCGCACGATGCAGAAATTGCAGCAGCAGGAATCACTACAGTCTTAGACGCTCTTGGCGTTGGCGAAGCCGACCCCGACAGTGTGCGTGGCAGCGAATGGAATTCTGTACTCGACTGTATTAAAGAATTTTCTGAGCGCGGAACATTGCGTGCTGATCACTTGCTGCATGTGCGCTGCGAATTGCCTGCTCCCAATACGCTGGAGTTGTTTGCGCCATTTGTAGGTAATCAGATGGTGCGCATGATCTCCCTGATGGACCACACCCCTGGCCAGCGCCAGTGGGAAAACTTAGAACACGCGTGGATCTATTTTTCTGGAAAAAAAGGCTGGAGCAGAGAAAAATTTGATGAACGCGTAGCCATGTCCATCGAACTCCAAGCACTCTACGCACAACCCCACCGCGCCTACTTTACCGCTTACTGTAACGAGCACCAAATCGCATTGGCAAGCCACGACGACACGACGGTTGCCCACGTAGAACAAGCGTTTGCAGAAGGCGCAACGGTGTGCGAGTTTCCAACCACGGTTGCCGCCGCCCAAGCCGCACGCGATCGCAACATGCTGACCATCATGGGCGGGCCCAACGTGGTTCGGGGCGGCTCGCATTCCGGGAATGTGTCTGCCATTGAGCTTGCCAAATTGGGCCTAATGGATATTTTGTCGTCGGACTATGTTCCGGGCAGCCTGCTTTCTGCCGTGGTTCGCCTTACTGAGACTGCCAGCTTGACCTTGCCCCAGGCCGTGGCTTTGGTAAGCCGCAATCCTGCTAAGTCGATCGGCTTACATGACCGGGGCCGTATTGCCCCTGAAATGCGTGCGGACTTAGTCCAAATGCGGATCACCACGCTCGCCGACGGACGCCAGCAACCCATTGTTCGTGCGGTCTGGCGCGGTGGTGTTCGCGTAGTTTAGTTGCGTCACACCAATGACATACAGGCCACCTAAGCTCGCTTTTTTATTTTGAAAACTGGCGCCGCGCCACCCTTCCAACCTATGAACACTCTCGCACTTCACAACCTCACCAAGCGCTTTGGCAACACCACGGCGGTTGACAACGTCTCGCTTGATTTTGAAGCTGGAAGTTTTGTCGGCATCATTGGCCGCTCCGGCGCTGGAAAATCCACGCTCTTGCGCATGATCAACCGCCTCAACGAACCCACCACGGGTTCCATTGAATTTGAAGGTACGGTAGTCACGGATTTAGAAGGCAGAGACTTGAACCAATGGCGTCGCAATTGCGCAATGGTTTTTCAGCAGTTCAATTTAATTGGTCGTTTGGATGTTTTAACCAATGTCTTGATGGGCCGGTTAACCAGTGTGCCGACATGGCGAGCTCTTTTAACTCTGTGGAGTGAAGCTGACAAGCTCGACGCCCTGGAAGCCTTAGACCGCTTTGGCATGGCAGACTTTGCCGCTCAGCGTTGCGACCAACTCTCCGGCGGCCAACAGCAACGCGTGGCTATCTGCCGCGCCCTGGTCCAGCGTCCCAAAATTATTTTAGCCGACGAGCCGATTGCTTCGCTGGACCCACGCAACACCCAAATGGTGATGGACGCGCTGCAAAGCATTAACAAAGATCTCGGTATCACCGTGTTATGCAATTTGCACTCCTTGGATGTTGCCCGCAGCTACTGCCAGCGCCTGGTCGGCATGACAGCCGGTCGCGTCGTGTTTGACAACGTTCCTGCTGCTTTGACTGAGGACATTGTGCGCACGCTATACGGCGTGGAGGCTTCTATGGTCAGTGAAGTTGCTGATTTAGTATTTGAAGCTGCATAACTGAGTTTCCATCCCCGCCAAAGACTTTGGCATTTTCACCATCCCTGAAGGAGTTAATATGTTTAGTCGTCGTAATTTAATGGCTATTGCCGTTGTGTCTGCTATCTCGGCTGGTGCGCAAGCCCAGACGGCCCCCACTGAATTGGTCTTTGCTGTTGTGCCTGCTGAAAACGCAGCGATGGTAGGAGAGCGTTACAAGGACTTCTTGGAATACCTTTCTAAAGAGATCGGTGTCAAAGTCACCCTGCGTGTGGCCGCAGACTATGCCGCCGTGATCGAAGGTCAACGCGCTGAGCAGATTCACATTGGCTACTATGGCCCTACAGCCTATGCGCGCGCGCGCATGACTGGAGCAAAAATCACACCCTTTGTAACCGAGACTGCTAAGGGCGGGGTTCGTGGTTACTACGCGGTGTTCTACACAAAAGCCAATTCACCGTACAAAACAATTGCGGATTTGAAGGGTAAGAATTTTGGTTTGGTAGATCCCAACTCCACCTCGGGCAATGTGGTTCCTCGCTTTGCGTTAGACAAAATGGGCATCAACCCTGACACCTATTTCGGTAAGGTTGTTTATACCGGCAGCCACGTCAATGCTGTGATGGCGCTCCAGCAGGGCACGGTAGATGTAGCCGCAAACTGGTGGAATAGCGAAGAAGACTCAGAACTGATGCGCATGGTGACCAAGGGCATGGTCAAGAAAGAAGACTTTAAAGTTATTTTTAAATCTGACTTAATTCCCGCCTCGCCGGTGGCCTACGTTGACAGCCTTCCTGCCGATCTGAAAGCCAAAATTTCGCAAGCTTTCTTGCAGGCCCATACCAAGAATAAAGCTGCTTTTGACAAATTGTCTGACGGCAAAAACGATCCATTTGTGACAGTTACCCACAAAGAGTTTGAGCCGGTGATGGCTATGAATGCCTTTGTTGACCAGTTGCGCAAGAAGTAAGCAAGCGTGAATTCGCCGAGCACCACAAGCCAAGCCTACGCGCAAGCAGTGGCGGCCAAACGCCGCCAGATTTGGCTGGGCTTGCTGGTACTCGGCGTCTGCGTCCTCTTCGCAGGACACATTGCCGAGATATCGGCTTCCAAATTTCTGGACAATATCGGTAGTTTTACCGGCTACTTCTACCGCATCGCCCACTTGGAAAACGGGCAGTGGGTGATCAGCGACCCGGTGGAGTGGTTTTGGGGCTGGAAAAAATGGCTGGCCCTGATGGGCGAGACCTTGTTGATGGCCTACGTGGGCACCGCACTCGGGACTGGCGCTGCGCTGGTGCTGTGTTTTCTGGCCAGCAAAAACATCACGTACAACACGTGGTTGGTATTCACCACGCGCCGACTACTGGAGTTTGCTCGCACCGTACCCGAGATCGTATTTGCGCTGATTTTTGTGGTCGCTTTCAGCCTCGGCCCACTGCCCGGCATTTTGGCCTTGGCGATACACTCCACGGGCGCTTTGGGCAAATTGTTCGCTGAGGTCGTAGAAAATGTGGACATGAAGCCTGTCGACGGCGTGTTGGCCACGGGCGGCAGCTGGCTGCACAAGGTGCGTTTTGCAGTGCTGCCGCAGGTGGCCTCCAACTTCGCCAGCTACGCCTTGTTGCGTTTTGAAATCAATGTGCGCGGCGCAGCCGTACTGGGTTTTGTTGGAGCGGGTGGCATTGGGCAGACGCTGCTGGAAGCGATACGCAAGTTTTACTACTCCGACGTGAGCGCCATGTTAGTCTTAATTATCGGAACCGTGATGGTAATCGACGCAATTACTGAACGCATACGCCACCGTCTGCTGGGCGAGGAGCGCGCTGGATGAGCACTGTCCACACCAAGGCGCAAGATGCCTTGCGCGCGCGCTATCCCCAGCATTTCCAAGCGTTGTACCACGGACGCATACCTGCGTTCCTGCTTCTGCTTTTGTCCGTACTGATATTTGCCCTGGGTGTACATCGGCTGGACATGTCGTACGAGCGGATCGTAGGCGGCCTGGGTGAGCTGGGCTCCATGGCTTTGCGCATGATCCCGCCGGACCCCGGCAGTTGGCAGCGCGCTGGCATGTACGCTTATGCCATGCTGGAGACGCTGGCCATCGCGCTACTGGGAACGCTCATGGCCGCCATCGCCGCCTTTCCTCTGGGTTTCTTGGCCGCGCGTAATACCACCATCAATAGGGTCGTGCAATTTTTCGCCCGACGCAGCTTTGACACCTTGCGCGGCGTGGACATTCTCATCTGGGCGCTGATCTGGATCAACGTGGTTGGCTTGGGGCCCTTTGCCGGCGTGTTGGCCCTTTTCATGGCGGACTTGGGTATTTTTGGCAAACTGTACTCCGAAGCTATCGAGGCGGCTGACGACAAACCCGTGGAAGGCGTTTTGTCCACCGGGGGCTCGTCCATAGCAGCGGTTCGATTCGGCATATTGCCGCAATTGCTGCCGGTGCTCTTGAGTCAGGTTCTGTATGCGTTTGAGTCCAATACCCGCAGCGCCTCCATCATCGGCATTGTGGGCGCGGGTGGTATTGGTTTGATTTTGTCGGAGCAAATCCGCACTCTGGAGCTTCAGCAAATGTCCTTTGTGATTTTGCTGATTTTGGCGACGGTCTCGCTAATTGACTGGGGCTGTGCCCGCTTGCGCTTCTCGATTATTGGTGCCCGGGCACTTTAGATTGTTATACCTACGCAGAGGAATATGTATGTCGCTTAGCATCCCTGACATCGAACAACTATTAGGTAGTCGCGCCACCATATGGTACGGGCAAGAGGCGGTGAGCCAGCTTGACCACGCCTTGCAGTGCGCCCATTTAGCCGAGCAAGCCGATGAGACGCCGGAGACAGTCGTCGCCGCGCTGCTGCACGACTTGGGTCATATGCTGAACGCCGAGCGCGATCCCGTGGCTGACGCGGATGCTCCCCCAGAAAAAGACGATTTGCACCAGTACGTGGCCCTGCCTTTTCTGCGCAGCCTGTTCCCGGATGCGGTGTTAGAACCCATTAAGTTGCATGTGGATGCCAAACGTTATTTGTGTGCGGTGGATGCGGGCTATTGGGAAGCCCTGTCACCGGCATCTAAGCACAGCCTAGAACTGCAAGGCGGCCGGTACGACGAAGAGCAGGTGCGTTCATTTGAGGCGCTTACGTTTTACTCAGAAGCAGTGCGTTTGCGTCGCTACGATGATTTAGCCAAGGTTCCCGGGCAAATCACCCCACCTTTAGCCCATTACGCTACGCTGATGGAACAAGTGAAAGTGGCGTAAAGGCTTCCACATACGATTCTTGTTTGTGGGTCTCAATCGCGCCCGGTCGGTATTGGCGCACCCGGGCAATCGCTGCCTCGCTGCTCCAGCCCCATGTTTTGTACATAGTCGCCACCAAAGTTCCGGTACGCCCTTTGCCATGGGCGCAATGCACCAAGATATTGCTCGTTTGCAACGTTTTCGTAAGCTGCGGAATCAACCGCCGCCATTGCGCAGTAACAGCCGCGGACGGCACGCCAAAGTCCACCACCGGAAGCTGGTGCCACGCAATCCCATGCAAACCCAAATGGTGTGAGAGGTTCTTGGCTCCCAAGCGTTGAAGCTCAATAGTGTCAAGCAAGCTCACGACCGTCTTGATTCCATGCGCAAGCATGATCGCAATATCCGCAGCCAATGGGTTGTCAATGGAAAGGTCGGATTGCTTTTTCCCGGGACACGCAGACATCCCAACCTCACCCTTCCAAGGGGTAGGCGCAAAGTCAATGGTGAGGGCGGTAGGTTCTGAAGTTATCACAGCCCAGTTATAACTTTTGCATGCGACAAGGGAATGACAAAAAAGGGCTGCTTCGTGAGATTAGATATTACGCATACAGCCGGATTGGCGCTTTTTGTTCGTAGACACCATTACTCGTCCAAAGTATCCGCAATACGCTGTGCGCACGTCTTGGCTTGGTCTGGGTCTTTGGCCTCAACCATCACCCGCACCAAAGGCTCGGTGCCACTGGCACGAATCAACACACGGCCACTATCTCCAAGCTCTTTTTCTACGTCCTTGATAACTTTTTGAAGCGCCGCGTTTGACTTCCAATCAGCGCCTCGTTTGATTTTTACGTTGATCAGCGTTTGTGGAAACAGCGACACAGCGCTTAGCAACTGCGCCATGCTTTTGTTGGAACGAACGCAGGCTTGAAGCACTTGCAAGGCTGAGATGAGTCCATCGCCGGTGGTATGTTGGTCTAATGCCAACAAATGGCCGGAGCCTTCGCCGCCTAAGATCCATTTTTTTGACTCCATCAATTCCAACACGTATCGGTCCCCCACTTTGGCTCGCACCAATTCAACGCCCCGAACCTTCAGCGCCAATTCAACCGCCATATTGGTCATCAAGGTTCCAACTACGCCAGGTAATACATCGCCCCGACTGAGCCGATCGTCTGCCATTAAGTAAAGCAACTCATCGCCGTTGTACAAGAGGCCTTGTGCATCAACCATTTGCAAGCGGTCTGCGTCGCCATCGAGCGCAATTCCATAATCTGCTTGGTGCGTTTTTACGGCTTCTACCAAAGCCTCTGGGTGGGTCGCGCCTACGTCTTTGTTTATGTTTAAGCCATCGGGCGCACAACCCATAGCGATCACCTCGGCACCCAACTCGTGAAAGACTTTGGGGGCGATGTGGTACGCCGCTCCGTGGGCAGCATCGACAACAATCTTGAGGCCTTTGAGCGTCAAGTCATTGGCAAAAGTGCTTTTGCAAAACTCGATATAGCGACCGGCGGCATCATCGAGTCGGCGGGTTTTTCCTAGGTTTGCAGACTGGGACCACACGGGCGGCTCTTCAAGTGCCGCCTCCACCGCCAGCTCCCATGCATCGGACAGCTTGGTGCCTTTGGCGCTGAAAAATTTAATGCCGTTATCAGCAAACGGGTTATGACTCGCACTAATGACCACGCCCAATGAGGCACGCTGCGCCCGGGTCAGGTAGGCCACGCCAGGAGTGGGCAAGGGCCCGAGCAATACTACGTCAACACCAGCAGAGTTAAAGCCACTCTCTAAGGCGCTTTCTAGCATGTAGCCGGAAATTCGAGTGTCTTTACCGATCAGCACGGTCGGTCTTGGTTCATTTTTTTTAAGCACACGGCCTACGGCATGGGCTAAGCGCAAAATGAAATCAGGCGTGATGGGGGACTGGCCAACTGTGCCACGGATACCATCGGTTCCAAAATACTGTCGTGTCATTTTTGTATCTCCATATTTTTATTCTCTTTTGATTCAGCTGCCTGCATCGCTTCAAACACTTTCAATCCTTGGACAGTGGCTTTCACATCATGCACCCGAACAACATGCGCTCCTCTTTCAACCGCCAAAACTGCGGCGGCCACACTTGCGGCCACGCGGTCATCTGCAGCAGCGCCGGTCACAGCCCCCAAAGAAGATTTGCGCGACCAACCAGAAACCACAGGGTAGCCTAGAGCTAACAACTCCCGTTGATGGGCTAATAGTGAAAAGTTTTGTTCAACTGTTTTACCAAAACCGATGCCGGGATCTATGCAGATGCGCTTGGGCGAGATTCCTTTTCTCTCCAATGCATGGATTCGGTCGGTTAAAAAGCCAGTGACCTGCGCCACCACATCCCCTTGCATCGGTGTAGTTTGCATCGTTTGAGGATCGCGGTGCATATGCATCAAACATACACCACAGGCGTCAAAAGCCGAGACCACGTCTAAGGCGCTGACCAAACCTTGCGGATCACGCCAACGCAAAGCCCAAATATCATTGATGATGTCGGCCCCTAGATCGAGAACCGCTTGCATCACTGCGGGCTTGTAGGTGTCAACGGAAACAGGAACGCCTAAAAAGACAGCGTGGCGCACTACGGGAATGACACGGGCTAACTCTTCTTCCAGCGACAGGGCCAGAGCGCCAGGGCGCGAAGACTCGCCACCAATATCCAAAATGTCAGCACCCTCACGCAGCAGTTGTTCACAATGCTTTAGTGCGGACTGGATTTCGAAGTGTTCGCCGCCATCCGAAAAAGAATCTGGCGTGACATTGACAACCCCCATCACTTTGGGGCGGCTGAGATCGATCTCAAAACGGCTGGTTTGCCAGACAAACATACTGATTAATCCGCGAAAAAAAGGAACAAGGGGGCAAATAGCCCCCTTGAGTCATTCGTCAATCGAATCTTATGCCGCAGAAGGCGCAGTATCCGGACTCGTTGTCGCAGTCGGCCCACTTCCGCCGCCGGTATCAGCGGGAGGAATACGGGGCGTCCAATCCTTGGGTTCACGCGGGTCGCGGCCCGCCATGATGTCATCCAACTGATCGCTGTCAATGGTCTCCCATTCCAGCAAGGCCTTGGCCATGGCGTGAATTTTTTCTTGGTTATCTTCAATAAGCTTACGGGCTTGCGCGTACTGCTGGTCAATGATGCGGCGAACTTCCGAGTCCACCTTCTGCATGGTTTGTTCACTCATGTTTGTCGTCTTTGTCACGGATCGACCCAAGAAGACTTCGCCCTCGTTTTCAGCGTAAACCATGGGCCCCAGGGCATCGGTCATACCGTAGCGGGTCACCATGTCACGGGCAATCGAGGTTGCGCGTTCAAAGTCATTGCTCGCACCCGTGGTCATTTGGTGCATAAAGACTTCTTCTGCAATCCGGCCGCCAAACAACATGCTGATTTGGTTCAACATGTATTCGCTATCGTAGGAATAACGGTCTTGGGCTGGAAGACTCATCGTGACACCCAAAGCGCGTCCCCGAGGAATGATGGTGACTTTATGTACCGGATCGCACTTGGGCAACATTTTCCCGATCAAGGCGTGGCCGGACTCGTGGTACGCCGTGTTCTTGCGCTCGGCCTCTGGCATGACCATGCTCTTGCGCTCTGGCCCCATCAAAATTTTATCTTTGGCTTTTTCAAAGTCTTGCATCTCAACCAAACGCGCATTACGTCTTGCCGCCATCAAAGCCGCTTCGTTGCAAAGATTGGCCAAATCAGCGCCTGACATACCAGGAGTACCTCGGGCGATCACTCCGGGATTCACGTCTTGCGCGACCGGCACTTTGCGCATGTGCACGTTTAAGATTTGTTCACGGCCGCGGATATCGGGCAGCGTGACATAGACCTGGCGGTCAAAACGGCCAGGGCGCAACAACGCGGAATCCAAAATGTCGGGGCGGTTAGTCGCGGCGACCACAATCACGCCCACATTGGTTTCAAAGCCGTCCATCTCGACCAACATTTGGTTCAAGGTTTGTTCACGCTCATCGTTACCACCGCCCAGCCCTGCTCCGCGTTGGCGTCCTACTGCGTCGATCTCGTCAATAAAAATAATGCAGGGCGCGTTTTTCTTGGCGTTGTCAAACATATCGCGAACACGCGAAGCGCCGACACCGACAAACATTTCTACGAAATCAGAACCTGAAATACTGAAAAAAGGAACCTTGGCTTCGCCAGCGATGGACTTAGCCAGCAAGGTTTTACCCGTTCCTGGGGGGCCCACTAAGAGCAAACCTCGGGGAATACGCCCGCCGAGTTTTTGGAATTTGGAGGGGTCTTTGAGAAAGTCAACGACTTCTTTGACCTCTTCTTTGGCCTCATCGCAGCCAGCGACGTCGGCAAAGGTGACGGTATTGGTGGCTTCGTCAAGCAAACGGGCTTTGCTTTTTCCAAAACTGAATGCGCCGCCTTTGCCACCGCCTTGCATTTGACGCATGAAATAAACCCACACGCCAATAAGCAACAGCATGGGACCCCAGCTGACCAACAAAGTCATCAGCAAAGAACCTTCTTCGCGGGGTTTCACATCAAATTTGACGCCGTTGGAAATCAGATCGCCCACCAAACCGCGGTCCAAATAGGTGGCCGTGGTTTTGACTTTGCGGTCGTCCGTGGTCACGGCAAAAATTTCAGTACCGCCTTGGCCTTCTTGGATGACGGCTGTTTTGATATTTTTATTACGCACTTCTTCCAAGAAATCGGAATAGCCAAGCAAACTCGCGTTAGCGCCGCTGTGCGTATCAAATTGTTTGAACACGGTAAACAGCACCAAGCCGATGACCAACCAAACTGCAATTTTCGAAAACCACTGATTATTCAAGCGAAGCTCCCATTAGGACGCAATAAGACAACCCTTGCTACGTGGGTGCCATTTTAGGCGTTTCAAGGTGATGTAGCGCCTATTTGTCATGTTTCAGCCACAAAATAGCAAGGGCTTATTTCAGGCCCAAGCCCACCAAAAACGTCTCAGACGACCGATCCCGTGAGGCTTTAGGCTTATAGGGTTTAACCGTATGAAAGGCGTCTTTGAACCGCTGAACCACCGCGTTATAGCTGCCGCCATGGAAGACTTTAGCCACCAGCGCACCCTGGGGCTTCATATGGTTTTGGGAAAACTCGATCGCCAATTCAACCAAATGTTCAATCCGGGCGGCATCGGCGGAGGAAATGCCCGACAAGTTGGGAGCCATATCGGATACCACAACGTCGGCTTGGCGGCCCTGCATAGCAAGCTCTAACTGACTCAGTACGTCCGCCTCGCGAAAATCGCCTTGGATAAATTGAACGCCTTCAATGGGTTCCATATCGAGCAGGTCTAACGCAATGATGGTTCCATCCAGATCGCCCACCGCTGCTCCTTGGGGTGACATCCGGCGGCGCACGTATTGGCTCCAAGCACCGGGGGTGGATCCGAGATCAACCACCAACTGGCCTGGCTTGATCAAACCCAGTGCTTCGTCAATTTCTTTGAGCTTGTAGGCCGCCCGCGCTCGGTACCCTTCCCTAGAGGCGAGTTTGACGTAGGGGTCATTAATATGGTCGTGCAACCAGGCTTTGTTGAGCTTTTTGCCTTTGATGGAAGGCTTGGGCTGGGGACTGGGATCAGCCCGACTTGACACAGATGGAGATTTCTTCATTGCGCCGATAATAGCGGTATGCCTCAAATATTACTTACTCCTGCCCAACGCAAAGATCACCGCGCCCAAGCCCACCACCTCGATCCTGTGGTGATGGTCGGTGGTGACGGCCTCACTCCCAGTGTCAAAAAAGAAATCGATGCCAGCCTGAACGCCCACGGCCTCATTAAAGTTCGTATTTTTTCTGACGACCGGCCTGCTCGCGAAACCATGTTTCAAACTTTGGCCGAGGAACTCAGCGCAGCGCCGATTCAACACATCGGCAAGTTGCTGGTGTTGTGGCGTCCGATGCCAACCAAAGAAAAGGCAGTCGATGAAGATCGCATGGCGGGGCCACGCGACTTTAAAGTTCTGAAATACAGCAAGCGGGCGGGGCAAAGACCCGAAGTGAAGACTTTGCGGGTACTAGGAAACCAACGCCTCACTGCGGGCGGCAATGTCAAACGCGCCAAACCCAAACCCAAAATCAGTCTCAAAAAACGCAGCCAGACTTGACTGCATTCTTGCGCTGTTAGATGTAGCGAACCGCTACGACTTCATAAGCCTTATCCCCACCCGGCGCCATCACGACGGCAGTGTCACCTTCTTCTTTGCCAATTAATGCGCGGGCAATGGGTGAGCTGATGTTGATGAGCCCGAGCTTCAAATCGGCCTCGTCTTCACCCACGATTTGGTAAGTCACGCGATCGCCCGTTTCCTCTTCCTCGAGGTCAACGGTGGCACCAAAAACAACGCGCCCACCAGCATCTAAAGCAGTGGGGTCAATGATTTGGGCAGCGGACAATTTACCTTCGACCTCTTGAATACGGCCTTCAATAAAGCCTTGGCGGTCTTTAGCGGCTTCGTACTCGGCGTTTTCGCTCAGGTCGCCTTGGGCACGGGCCTCAGAAATCGCGTTGATCACCCAAGGGCGTTCTACCGTTTTGAGTTTATGCAACTCGGCCTTGAGAATCTCTGCGCCGCGTTTGGTAATGGGAATGGTTGCCATAAGAAAATGAAAAAGATTATGCCAACAGTTGGGCGTGCATTTCTTGGACCGAAATAACACCCAGGTTATCAAGGTATTTCATGCCTTCTACGGCAGCTTCGGCCCCCGCGATGGTGGTGTACGTTGTGACCCGGGCTAACAGTGCGGAGGTACGGATGTGGCGAGAATCGACAATCGCGTTGCGACGCTCTTCCACCGTGTTGATCACCAAGGCGACTTCCTCATTTTTGATCATGTCCACAATATGTGGTCGCCCCTCAGCCACTTTATTGACGACCCGGCAGCTGAGTCCTTGGGCGTTAATCGCAGCCGCGGTTCCTTTCGTTGCCAACAGCTCGAAGCCCATGGCCAACAAGTTTCGTGCGACTTCGACCACGCGCAGTTTGTCACTTTGCTTGACCGAAATAAACGCCCGCCCTGCGCGTGGCAACTTGGTTCCCGCACCCAACTGGGACTTTACAAAGGCCTCACCGAAGGTTTTTCCAACCCCCATCACCTCACCGGTGGATTTCATCTCTGGCCCCAAAATGGTGTCCACGCCAGGAAACTTCACAAATGGAAATACAGCTTCTTTCACGCTGAAATAGGGAGGGGTGATTTCTTTCCCAATCCTCTGAGACGCCAACGTTTGGCCGACCATACAACGCGCTGCGACCTTGGCTAACTGCACACCGGTGGCTTTACTCACAAAAGGAACGGTCCGTGAGGCTCGGGGATTCACTTCAAGCACGTAAATAACGTCTTGACCGTCGATATGCTGAATCGCAAACTGCACATTCATCAGACCGACCACGTTCAAAGCCTTCGCCATGGCAGCGGTTTGGCGTTTGATCTCGGTAACCGTGGTGGCGCTTAAGCTGTAAGGCGGCAAAGAACATGCTGAGTCTCCGCTATGAACGCCCGCTTGCTCAATATGCTCCATGACGCCACCAATCCAGGTCTGACCGGCGGTATCGCGAATACAGTCCACATCGCACTCGATCGCATCATTTAAAAAACGGTCTAACAACACGGGAGAGTCGTGACTGACTTTGACGGCCTCGCGCATATAGCGCTCCAAATCACGCTGCTCGTGCACGATTTCCATCGCTCGGCCGCCGAGAACGTAGCTAGGCCGCACCACCAAGGGATAACCCAATGCTGCTGCTTTTTCTAGGGCTTCAGGCTCGGTGCGGGCTGTGGCATTGGGCGGTTGACGCAGCTCAAGTGCGTGTAACAATTTTTGGAAACGTTCGCGGTCTTCCGCGGCGTCGATCATGTCGGGACTGGTTCCAATAATCGGAACGCCATTGGCTTCGAGATCGAGTGCCAGCTTCAAAGGCGTCTGGCCGCCGTACTGAACGATAACTCCGATGGGCTTTTCCTTGGCAACAATCTCCAAGACATCTTCCAATGTCAAAGGCTCAAAATACAAGCGGTCACTGGTATCGTAGTCCGTAGAAACTGTCTCAGGGTTGCAATTGACCATGATCGTTTCATAGCCATCTTCGCGCATCGCTAATGCAGCATGCACACAGCAGTAATCAAACTCAATGCCTTGGCCAATGCGGTTGGGGCCGCCACCGAGGACCATGATTTTTTTCTTATCGGTAGGCGCAGCCTCGCACTCCGACCCTTCGGCTTCATACGTTGAATACATATAGGCTGTATTGGTACTGAATTCAGCAGCGCAGGTATCGACCCGTTTGTAAACGGGACGAACACCCAAGGCGTGGCGTTTATTGCGAACCGCGATATCAGAAGTTTTGAACTGTTTCGCGAGACGGCGATCAGAAAAACCTTTTTGTTTAAGCGAGCGCAAAGTCGCTGCATCGATCGCATCGAAAGCCGAACCGTTTGGAGGCGTTGGCAAATGCTCAATCTCGAGTTCAATTTTGACAATTTGTTCAATTTGCACCAAAAACCAAGGATCGATTTTGGTGAGAGCAAAGACTTCGTCCACACTCATGCCTTGGGCAAAAGCGTCTCCCACATACCAGATACGCTCAGGACCAGGCTCACCCAATTCTTTTTCTAGTACTTCGCGGTCCTGGGTCTTCTCATTCATTCCGTCCACGCCGACTTCAAGGCCGCGTAAGGCCTTCTGGAACGATTCTTGGAACGTACGCCCCATCGCCATGACTTCACCTACCGACTTCATTTGGGTCGTCAAACGGCTGTCGGCCGTAGGAAACTTCTCAAAAGCGAACCGAGGAATTTTGGTCACGACGTAATCGATGCTAGGCTCAAAACTAGCGGGTGTTGCGCCGCCGGTAATGTCGTTACGCAACTCGTCGAGCGTAAAGCCCACAGCCAACTTGGCAGCGACCTTAGCGATTGGGAAACCGGTTGCTTTAGATGCCAATGCAGAAGAGCGAGATACGCGCGGATTCATCTCAATCACAACCATCCGACCGTCTTCGGGGTTGATTGAAAACTGCACATTAGAGCCGCCGGTATCGACCCCGATTTCACGCAATACCGCCAAGGAGGCGTTACGCAGAATTTGGTATTCCTTGTCCGTGAGCGTCTGTGCGGGGGCCACTGTAATCGAGTCTCCGGTGTGAACGCCCATGGGGTCGAGGTTTTCGATAGAGCACACAATAATGCAGTTATCCGCTTTGTCGCGAACCACTTCCATCTCGTACTCTTTCCAACCCAGCAGCGATTCTTCAATCAAAAGCTCGTTGGTAGGCGAGGCCTCAAGCCCGCGCTTACAAATCGTTTCGAACTCTTCAGAGTTATAGGCGATACCGCCGCCCGTTCCACCCAAGGTAAAGCTTGGGCGAATGACAGTCGGAAAGCCCAAGGTTTTTTGAACAGTCCAAGCCTCTTCCATGCTGTGCGCAATACCAGAACGGGCAGAACCCAAGCCGATTTTGGTCATGGCATCTTTGAACTTGAGGCGGTCTTCGGCCTTGTCAATCGCTTCAGGCGTCGCACCAATCAATTCCACTTTGTATTTTTCAAGAACGCCGTTGTGCCAAAGATCCAAGGCGCAGTTAAGAGCCGTTTGCCCTCCCATGGTGGGAAGAATGGCATCTGGTTTTTCTTTGGCAATAATTTTTTCAACGGTTTGCCAGGTAATGGGTTCAATGTAGGTGACGTCTGCAGTGGCAGGGTCGGTCATGATC